>Ga0247611_10008221_pt1 | contig 12921 bp, 32 predicted proteins | sample 177DNAGHGhighgp2_FD_192422 | JGI IMG/M metagenome (GOLD analysis project Ga0247611, IMG submission 192422) | Sheep rumen microbial communities from Palmerston North, Manawatu-Wanganui, New Zealand - 1770 DNA GHGhigh gp2 | ecosystem: Host-associated > Mammals > Digestive system > Stomach > Rumen... | reverse complement strand
CTTTAACTCTGATACAAAAATACAGGTACAAAAAAGACACCCGCCACCCTGTTATATTCCCTTATATAGAAGGAACGCCCCGCCGTGCGTAAATATAAGAAGGGATAGCCACGAAAGAGGATAGACGGACACAGGCGGAAGCCTTGAAAATGCAGGGGCTTTGAAGTGTTGAAAAAAAGTTGTAAAAAATGATAAAAAAACTATTGCTTTTTATGTGGCTATCCTTTATAATTGACTTAAGTCAAGCGGGGAGGGCTTGACAGGGAAGCGGGGCGACGACCCCGACTAACCCACCCGAACATTGACAAGCAAGGCGAAAACGGAAAAGCGAGACACAAGGCGACGACCCCGACAATTAACCCGACATAGTGAAAAAAGCGTGTAGCCATAAGACGCGGGAAGACCCACGCAGGACGCAAGGGAGTTGAGATACTCCCGAGAGTGTGATAAACGCCACGACCCCGAGAAGGGCGAGCGAATAGCCCACACCACGCTAAAACCTTAAAACCTCTAAAACTCTAAAGCAAGGCGGGGCGACGCTTTAAGCGTTCACGGGTTCAACTCCCGTGCTTGTTTTCCTTCTTATATGGAGTAACGGGCGGACGACTTAACAAAGCCGTGACGACGTGAAAAAACGGAAAGAAGCGAGAACGTAAACAATTATTTATTATGGAGGTTTAAACATTATGAACGAAACAATCAAAAAGGCAATGGAAATTATTGAAGCAAACAAGGAAAACAAAAGAAGCGCTTGGAATCGTGGCGTTAATGCTTACGCTTTCGAACTTCTCGAAGGATTAAACGAAGCAATCGAGGGCGGATATTTTAACGCTGAAGATTTGCAGGCGTTTAAACTTGTAGAAAAGGCTTTTTTGAACGGGGCGGACGATTTCAACGCCTACTCGTGGGGCGGTTGCTCACTTATTTATAATAGCGACATCGCCGAGAGACTTTGCAACCCTTCCGAGTTAAAGAAGACAAGAAACGGCGAAAGACGCCCGAACGCCCGCGAGGAGTGGTTAGACACGCAGGCGAGGGCACTATATCAAGCAAGCAACAGGGCAAAGCGTGCAATTAGAAAAGCCCTTGAAGCATAACAGGCAAGCGGACGGCGTGCGGGCGGTTCAATCCCGCCCTTGCCTTTTCCATAAAATAAAAAGGAGGAAAAACAAATGTTATTAAAATTCACAACGAAAAGGGACGCAAACGGCAACCGCTACACACTTGTTATTGATACGGAGGCGAAAACAGTTCAAAAGGATTATAACCCCTATTCAATATGGGACTATATCGAAATAACAAAAAAAGAGCGTAACGCCCTTTACGACAACGCAATCGAAAACGGCTACAACGCCATATAGCAAGCAGGGACGGCGGAAGCCGTGCGGGGTTCAATTCCCCGCCTTGTTTTTTCGCAATGGTGCGAGATTTAAAATTTAGGAGGTTTGAACAATGGAAAAAGTTTATGATGAGAACTTCGAAAAAAGGCGTGCGTATATGCTCAATAATTGGCAGGCGTACAATTTAACAGACACTAAAGAAGAATTTATCTCGCTTCTTAATGTTTGCGAGGCGGTAGGGGAAACAATCGACAGTATTCACGACGCATATATAAACGGCGGTTTCTGTGGCATTTCTGCTTGTGATGAGTGGAACGACGAGCGGGAAATTGTGGGCAGTTTGCTTTATTTCTCCACGTTCTATACTGTCGAGGATTTCAAAGAGCGTTTATATGAGGAGTTAAATTTTGCTTATGAGTACGACAACGAACACGGAGGCAACGAGGAAACCGAAAGCTTTATACATACTTATATAAACAACGAGGACAACGACACGGAAATAACAGAAACGCACGACGGCTATGTTATAACAATTCATTGCTAAAGCAGGTAGGCAAAAAAGGGGTTCGAGTCCCCTTCTGCTTTTCTTGGTATAAAAATTTTTTATAAGGAGGTGTTGCAATGGTTTTATATTTTGTTCTCTTTTCTGCGTTAATTTTATCCGTTCTGCGTTTATATTATTTAGTCAAATAAGGAGGTTTAAACAATGTTATATTTAACGATTGCACTAATGTTAATCAGTTTTAGGCTTTTCTGCCTGTTTAGTGAAGTCAAAAGGAGGGATTCTTTTAAATAGCACGACGGAGGACGGCAGGAAGGTTCGACACCTTCCCGTGCTTTTCTGCATTAAATAACGATTAAAGGAGGTGGATATAATGCAGGCAATCAAACTAAAGGACGTTAAACAGGGCGAATATTTCACAAGAAAGCCCATAGACGAGCCGAAAGAGTCGCAAGTCTTTATCCGTAGACACTACGCAAGAGAGGCAAAAAAGTATTTCTGCGAGCGTTTCTGCGATATGTGCGACGGGATTTTATTAAAAGGTGAAACAATAGTTTATATTGATTTTTATTTTTAGGAGGTTTAATTATGAAAGATTTTATTGTAGCAACGATTGACGGCAACACAAGTGCATTTTTCAATTATGAGGAGTTTAACAAAGCGACATTTAACCCGCTTCTTTCTATTGAGTACGTCATACTCGGAAGACTTCACGGCAAGACATACGCCGAGAAAAAAGAGGAAGTAAGGCAAAAGGCAAAAGACCTTCAATACTATGATGAGGGCGGGTTAAGTTACGGCGAATTATCTTTTATATACGATTATTTCGAGACATACGGCAAAAGATACGGACTTCTGCGAGAGTTCAAAGAAAACGGCATTTGCTAAATTACCCCTTCTGCCCGTCGGTTAAGCCGTGAGATTCAATTCTAAACGGGCATTTATCCATTTAAGAAATAATAAAGGAGGTGTTTATATGGAACTTATTGATTTGCTTTCTGTTATTACTGATGAAACAAAGGTTTGTTTATGGGAGGACGGCGAGATAGTCGCCGAGTACGATGGCAGGGAGGCAATCGACAATAAATTTAATACCAAGATTGTCAAAGGTATTTCTGCGGGACTTTTTAAAATTGATATTGAAATTTAAGGAGGATTGATTATGAAATGTACTACACCGACAGGAAAGACTTACGATTTATTTAAAGATATGACAAAACAAAAGCATTTACTTATAGCAGGAACTACGGGAAGTGGTAAATCCGTTGTGATTAACGGCATTATAACTACATTACTTTACAGATTCCCTCACGACGCAGGATTGATTCTTATAGACCCGAAGAGAGTAGAGTTAAGCCCTTATAAGAATCTGCCTCATACAATTAAATATGCGAGTGAACCCGAAGATATGGTTAAGGCTTTACAACTTGCTATGAATATCTGCGAGAATAGATACAAGGAAATGGAGAAGCGAGGCGAGAGACTTTATTCGGGCGGAGACATTTACGTAATCATAGACGAGTTTGCGGATTTAGTAACCACTCAAAAAAGAGCGGTTCTGCCTTTAATTCAAAGGCTTGGACAGATAGCAAGAGCCTCGAAGATTCATCTAATTATCGCAACTCAATGCCCTTTAAGGCAAATTATAAGCACGGAGATAAAAGTAAATTTCGATTCGAGAGTCGGACTTCGTACACGTTCCGCACAAGATTCGAGAAACATTCTCGGATATGCAGGGCTTGAAAACTTACCCGCATACGGCGAAGGAATTTATCTAACACCACAAGAGGAAACACTTTACAAAATCCCCTACGTTGACGAAGCAGAGCAAAAGAGATTGATTGATTGGTGGTTAAAACAGTTCCCGCCAAAGAAGCAGAGTTTATTAGAAAAGATATTCGGATAAGGAGGATTTTATATGGACGGATTCTTTAAAGTCGCCGAAAACGGCGGTACTTATGTAACGGGTGTTTTCTACAACCCCACTACGGGCGAGGTTAAACACGCCCTTCTGCGTGATTATGATTATGCAGACGGAAGCAGAGACAACGACGAGTTGTATTATATGCCTATCAACGAGGAAGCGAGAACGCTTTGGCTTCATAGTATGGGTAGAATACTTGTAGGCGACGTTGTGGAGGTCTATAAAGGGCGCAAAGTCCCTGTTGGTACTGTTGGCAGGGTAAAGGATATTAAACCCTATAAAGACCGCTACGGACGTACTGTTGCCGATTACGTTTACCTTGAAGACGGACAGAGAACAAATATCGATAATTGCAGATTAAAGGAGGATTGATTATGAGTAAATGGTATGGAAGTTTAAATAACAGGGTTGACGAAAACAGACAGTTCTGTGATGAAATTAAGGTGGGTACAGGAATGACAGAATACTTTTGGAGTGACCGCCACGCTTACGAGGTTATAGCGGTTAAAGACCAAAAGCACGTTACTGTTAGAGAGTACGACCACAAGAGACCCGACGACGGCAAGGACTACTCCTATTCTAACGAGTGGGTGCTTGTTTCTAACGAGAAGAATCCTTCTTTGGATTTAGTTAAGAGAGGTAAATATTGGTATACAGAAACTTCTATCACTCCCGAAGAAGCAAAAGAGATTCTCGAAAAAGAAAACAATTTAGACGACAGGTTATGGGCTTCTCGTTGCGGATTCGATTTACAGGCAATCGTCGAAAGCGGAAAGAAGAAGACCACCTACCACAGAAGAAACGTGTCCTTTGGTGTTGCGGACTATCATTACGATTATTCATTTTAGGAGGTGCTTATGGAATTATTAAGATTGTTCGGTGCTTATGTAATGCTTACATTACCTATACAGATTTGCTTGATTACCGCTTTGATAGTTTTTGTCGGTCAAAAGTTAGGATTTATTGAGGAGTAAATTAAAAGACCCCTTCGGGGGTCTTTTTTTATTGTTTCAAAACGAGTGCTAAAATTTGCCCATATTTTGATTTTATCGTTTCGGCTATACTTTTATCGTTAAATCCTTTTTGAAACGAATTAGGGGCTTTTCTGTGCGTTTAAAGAGGTAATCTAACGAAGACCCGTCCGATACCATTAAATCGCAAAACTCAAAAGCGTTTTGGTAGTCTCTTGTCTCGTCGAATATATCGACTTCGGTTTTAATTCTTTCAAAAACTTTCAACTCGTACGGACGCAGGGACTTAATCGTATCTGCATAAAGAGGGTGTGGTCGCCACAAGATAGCAAATTCTGTACTGTCCTGTCCTTTGATAAACGATTCTATCTCTTTGAGTTTATTCACGTTCTGCATATAAGGGACTACGGAAGTCTGTAAAAAAATAACCTTCCTTCCCCTTCTCTTTTCTTCCCACTCGGCAGGTATTTCTGTTTTTCTTTTATCGTATTTTGGAGAACCCCAAGCGACTAATTCTGTATTTTCTACTCCTGCTTTATCGAAAATCTTTTGTGTTTCCTGCACTTGCCAATCATTTTCGCAAACAACTAAACTCGAATTAGTAACACCCTTCAATAATACTTCGTGTTCTCTTACTTCCCTTCTTTCTGTAACGGCATAACTTATCAACACTAAATGTTCGCAAAATCGTTTTAACACACCGCTTGTTATAAGAGGACGGGTTATTGAATTTTGGTTATCATAGGGGTAATGGAAAACAATCACGTCCCATTTTCTATTTAGTGCTTCGGGGAAATTAACTTTATCAAATTCCAAAGTAAGACCGACAGGGACTAATTGATAGAGATTGTAATAAGGTATCGGCATTATGCAGGATTCTACTTCTGTGTCCTTCAACGCTTCTTCGTATACTGTCTGCATTGAGTCCCACATTTCTTCTTTATACGGACAAAAGAGAATAGATTTCAACCCGTATTTTTCTTTTAATTTGTAATATATTTCCGTTCCAATCATTCTTCTCCTCCTATTGGCTCTGCCGAACTTAAAAGATATGTTTTGCTCTTTGGTTCTAATATATCTCTTTTCTTTCCCTTCTTGTAGGGGTGTACGAACTGTACGCCGTGTTTTGTATGCCTTATATGTCCTCTTACTCCCCAACACTCACAACGATATTGAATCGCCGATTTATTCCTATGAATCTTTCGGTACTGAATTATATCGTTAAGGAAGAAAAGTTCTCTGTCTTTGTATTCGTATTCTTCTCTTTGCTTCCTCTCTACCTGTAAAGAGATTCGTTCTTCCCTTCTGCGTTCTTCTGCCTTGTCGATAATGTAAACCATTACGGAAGTCACATAGATTAAAAGCATATCAAAATACCCTTTGGGTGCTTCATAACTTTTCTTCTTATCGTGTTGGTCGAATGTAAATTCAAACCCCTTCTTTTCTGCCGACCTGTTAAACTTATAAACTCCTATATCGTCTGTATAGGTAAAATTCATAGGGTCAAAGTTCTGCAACTCTACCAAACCTTTGTATCGTGATTTTCCGAAGTCCGTCTCTAAAATAAAAGTATTCAATGGGAAAAACATTCTTGTATCAAACTTCCCGTTATTACTCCATTGGTCTTGTGAGTTCGGACATTGTTCGTGTCGGTACTTCTCGATTTTTCTCCAATCGTTTCTGTCGATAAATATTTTATCAACATACGGCTCTACGTCTTTAATCATTCTTCATTCTCCCTTCTATTTTTTTATAAGTTTAACGTGAAGTGTCTTGAAAGTCTCGTCTTCGTATATTTCAACCCCGTCGCAATCAACTTCGAAAGTATCTTCTGCGGTTCTATGCGCAGACACTCCTTCGGCGTGTAATATTTCCGAAACCAAAGGTATTTTAGTTCCATTTATGAACAAAGATAAACAACCACGTTCTATTTTGACTTCCACTTTCATTCTTCATTCTCCTTCTCTATCCAAAACCATTTCAAGTGAAATCCTAACCAATGAAACTGAATCGAAAAGTTTTTATCGTAATACATTTGTTCGTCTATCATAATAATTATCGTAGGAATTAAAACAAGCCAATCCCAATGTATTTGGAAATAAAAATGTTTGAATTTCATTCTTTATTCTCCTTATCTCGTGTTACTAAACACCCAAAAATACAACTGATTAAAAAACCAACACAACTAACTAACACACCAATAATAGGTATTGCTATATAAAGTAAAATCAATTTAACAGAATCGCTCATTCTTTGTCCTCCAACAAAAGATTTGCTTCCTCGATTAACGATTCGGGGCTTGCTTCCTGCGTTCCATTGTTTACGATATACTCTTGTGCGTCTTTATAACCAAAGTTATTTTTAGCAATGAATATCGCCGATACAGGATTCATCTTTCCGTTTTGGATATAATCTTCCAACAGAGCGTTAAGGAATCCGTTAAACCTGCGTAGTACCGCTTCGTTGTCCTTCGGTATCTGCGAAGCACCTGTTATATAACTTATTAAAGTTGTTCTTTGGATATTTAATGTTAGAGCCAATCCCGCTAAAGACGGCTTCATATTGTTTCGCATGCAGATTGCGAGATATTCAAAACATCTTTTCTGCAACGCTTCGGGTGTTGCCAACATACAATTTATTGGGGGTAGAGATACTAAATCTAAATTGTGAAGCGTAAAATTGACATTATCGGTCTTCTTCAACCCCTCGGGTAACTGAAAAGGTTTATCCACTTCGTTGTGAATCTGCTCTGCAACTTCAATTTCGTTAGGCTTCTTTTTAGTTTTCATAATCTCCCACCTCTTGTATTCCTTCTTCTAAATCTTCAAGATAAGATTCGTACTCCTCTATTTCTTTCTTCGAAGGGTGCGGGCATACAAAGCCCCTCTTATCCATTTCTGCTCTTAACAACTCTTTAACGAGTCCCTGTTTGTTTTCCACCGAATCCCAAAACTTTATAATATCTGCGTCGGAGTATACATTACATCTAACCGTAATAAGTTTGGTATTCTTTTTCTGCCATTTGTTACTTGATTTGTAATACATAATTACCTCCTGTTATTCCCATTTATGTTTCTTTTTAAAGAATCCGTCTAATAAATCATCTAAAGGTTTAATCTCTGTCGGTCTTTGTATCTCCCAACCTTTCCCCTTTTCTATCGTTCTGTAATTCTTTTCCTTCCAAAAGACTTCTCTTGGTTCAATCATCACGTCCTCCTACATACATAAACACCACGATTGCGAATATTATTATAAAAATCACGCCAAAGAATTTCATTCAATACTCCTAATATCTATTGCAAAAACTTCTAAAATCCGAACTTAAACTTGATATTTTGTTTGGATTCACGTTGTTAATTAAGATTGTATTTTCAACGTGTGGGTTGCGATATGGTATAGGTTTTGAATCGTTAGAAATCTTATATCCCGTTCCGCAATGCTCACAAACAAATATCCCGTTTTCACTTTGAGTTAAATTCCCACCGCAATTATCACATTGTAGTTTCTCTTTCATTCTTCTATCTCCTTCCCGCTAGCCACAAGCATTATATCCTTAACGGCTTTTTGCATACTGTCTGTCATTCCCTTGTATAGTGCATAAATTATTTCCATTTCCGCTTTTTCGTCTTCTGTTTTGACTACGTTCATCATATCCTCGTATAAATTCTTTACATCTTCTCTCGTTATTGCCATTGTCTCACTCCTTCTGCAAGTCTCCGCTTCCGTATCGTAATACTCACATTCTTTTTTCTCCTTATCCGCTTCTATTACAACCTCTCTTATTCCGTTCATAGCAATTTGTATATCTGATATTGCTATAAAACCGTTATCTATTTTTACATTTATTAACCACTTTTCTTCGAAATCAATTTTTTTGACAATTTCGTTGTACTCGTTGTCTGTCATTCTTCATTCTCCTATTCCACAGATTTGTTGCTACTTGCTTCCAATTTAATTCCTTATCGGAGTCGTTAGAAACAGTTATGGTTCTTACTTGACATTCTGTGCAAGTCACATATCCTTTGTATCTTTTGACTTTAAAGATAATTGCTTGACCACCACAGAACGGGCAAGGCTTTAAATCTTCTGTCATTCTTTGTTCTCCTTATCACACTTATCTTCCCATTCCAATACGGCTATTATATCTGCGTAGTTCATTTATTCTTCCTCTTCAAAATCATCACAAGCCTTTGTATCATATCCGTCTGTTTCATTTCCTATTTTGCAATAACTCACATCATATTCTTCGTTTGTTTCTTCATCATAGAGTTCGTCATAACAGAAGTTTTTACAATCAAAGCAAGTTTTCATTTTCATTTATTCACCTTTCAGTTCGGATATATGCTTATCCATTATTTGTATAGCAACCGTTTGATTTAATAAAATATATTTATCTTCTTCAAATTCTGCTTTCAATTTTTCAAGTTCTTCAATGACACCTTCTTTTTTACCACGGTTAAATCCGTCCATATAATCGTGACAATCAAAACAACTCATTCCCATTTATTCCTCACTTTCTCAAATCTTCTGAAAATTCTTTTAGAGCAGTAAAATGACCTCGCATATGTATTGATTCTTCATTATGTGTGTATCTGCCATCTCTCTCTAAGTACAAGCAAATTGTGCATAGAGTTTCTATAATTTCTATCAGTAACGCTTTATAAAATTTGATTTTCTTTTTCATTTCTCATTCCTCACTTTCTTTCCGCCTCTTAATCACAACTACTACCGAGATAAAACGATACATAATACTTTCCGTCTTTCTCGAAAACTGTTGGAGTATAAACTCCATATCCGCATAACTGACTTATGGAAAATACCTTGTCCATATCATCTTTTGTGATATAATCGTTGTTTGCCTTTGCTCTGTCATATATTTCTTTTGCAATCTCTTTTGTATACTGATTCATTCTTTCCTATCTCCTACTAATAAACACCCTACTATGATACTTATAACAAGTGCTATTACTAATGTTATTATAAAATCTGCACTCATATTAAATTTCCTCTACCACAATACCGCCGATTTCCTCGGCTACTTCTTTCGCTCTTTCTTCTTCGTACCTGCCGTAGTACCACAACTCTCCGTCCGACACTCTTGCTACTACAAACTTTTCTTCACCTTCGGTAACATTGTTTACCTTGACTTTCATAAATACATCTTTAGATTCTTTGAACTGAATCTTTGACAATCCGCTTAAATTCATTCTAAACCCCCTAACGCTTTCTGTACTGTCTGCCAATCCTTCGGTCTTCTTCTTCCAAACTCCCAATCCAATACTGTCGATTCTTTAACACCGCACTTCTCGGCTAACTGTTTTCTTGTCCAACCCTTTTTTCTTCTTGCTTGTTTGATTTGATTCCCGTAATGACTTGTCCTGTTCCATTCGTACGGCTCTCCGATTACAATGTAGCCGTTCTCAACCTTTGCGTTGAATCCTTCTTCACTCTTAATGTACGCAAGGTACGAAGAAATATTAGTGTTCGGGAATATTTTAATTTTGTCTCCTGTTTTTAGTTCCATATAACAACTCTCCTATCGCAATTATTAACCAACATACTAAAAATCCAATTATGAAAGCCGTAATGTCTCTGCCGTTTATATAAATTAACCCGTTATCAAACGACCATTGCATTTGACTTTCGAAGAAGTGATTTATTGCTTCTCCCATATTTAAACCTCCTTTTATTATAGTATAGCCTTATGGTTTGTATATGTCAAGCCTATAATGGAATTTTTTGTGAATCTCTTAAATGTTCGTTAGTCCACTCAATCGCTTCTCGGTATGTAACCCCATTGTTTTTAATAATGTCCAAAAGGTTATACATCTTGGGGTGGGTTTGTTTGAGCATTAAAAATCTTGCGTCTTCCTTCGATTCAAGATGTGACCCGAAGGCACATAGGCAACAACCCGTTCTATTGCAACCTGTTGTTTTATACTTAATATCCTGTCTAAAATCGTCGAATACTACCTGTCCTTCCAACTCTCCCATAGCGTCGTAATCAATAATTACGTCCCCGTATACCGAACAAATAGGTATTTTATATTGATAAATATATGCTAATACATCTTGCTCTGTCCAAAAACTCATAGGATTTGAGGTTGGTATTTTCATATCGAACGCATTACACCCGTGTTGAAGCCATTTTTGCGTTCTTAATCTTGATTCATCTGCCATTTGTGCGGTTATAGGTTTTCTTCCTGTGATTTTAGAGTAGGTATGGGCGGGGTTCTTCTTCATTACATTGCAACATTTATTTGAGATTTCAAATTCCGAATCTAAAAAGAATTCCCATTTCACTTGCGTATACTTTGACCTGTCTAATTTGCTATCGCCGTTTTTCTTATATTCGCCTGTTCCGCTTATTTTTCTGTAAGATTGTTCGTATTTAGGATTTCCCCCTTCTTTTACAGACCGAACATACTTTTTGGCTTCCGATACTGTTTGGGCGGTTTCTTTGGATATTAAAGGAAATCCGTATTTATCGCACACTTGCATAAATGACATTTTAGGGTTCACAATATCCACGTTATCCCACGTCATTGCAAACTGTTTAAGTTCGGGGAACTGTGTTGGTACATTTACAAACATAGCAGGTACGTTATAGCCCATTCTATTTCTCACTATATCCATTAAGACCGTACTGTCTTTTCCTCCACTAAATGATATATAGCAACCTTGTTCTCCGTATTCCTTTATCCACGCTCTTATTCTTGAAATAGTTAAATCAATCTTTAACTGTAAGGGGTATGATTGAAATTCTCTTAATTCCTCAATGGTGTGTGCCATTTTTAATCTCCTTTTCTAATTCATCAAAATTGTAATTGGAACTCTTTGTCTCTCGGTATAAATCATAACCTGTCTTCTTTTGAGTAGAGTTCCTGTTTCTCTCCCACGTTCTTACGCAGGCTCTCCAATCCTTCATCTTGTTTTTTCCTACAAACCAACCTTTTGATTCATAGAAGTTAATAAAGGTATCGGGGTCTACTGTATTATTTCTCTCCTTGCAATACTCTTTTACTTCTTCAAGCGTAGGCGGAGTGAATTTATTACTCTTACTCTTATCTATCTCTTTATCTTTCTCTATATCTATCTCTGCGTTACAAACCCGTTTCACTTCTGTTACATCTGTGTTACATTGTAACGCTTTTTGTTTTGCTCTATGCTCTCTTACCCTTTGAGCAGAGGCATTTTCAGAGCCAATACACTTATCCAAAAATGGTAATTTATACTCCTCTCCGTCGTTTGTTTCCAACAATCCTACCGACATAAGATAATTGATAGTAACTTTCACGTCTTCGGGAGATTCGTCAATATCCAACGCTAATTCTTCCGCAAAATCGTTCATTACTCCGTCAAAATATAAATATCCGTCCGTCTTTAACGCCTTTAATTGCATTTTAAGATAAATGATTGTGTAAGTATCTCCACCTGCAATGCTTCTTAATTTCTTGATTCTCTTGCTTGTAAAAAAATCATCATAAAGTTTTAACCAAAAGTATCTTTTTTCTGCCATTATTTGTCTCCTTCCATTTTTGCACCGCAAGAAGGACAATAATTACTTTGGAATGTGTTAATTTCTCTGCAATTAGAACACTCAAATTGGTAGAGTTGCACTCTGCTTGTGCATATATCATTTTTCCTTATCCAACGTCCTGTCTTTTGATTTTCAAGTGATTCTATTGCTCTGTCAAGTGCTTCAATATCTTCTTCTTCGATTCTTATTTTGTATGACATTCTCAATGATGTCAGTCGGTTCTTTGCTTCTTTATTTGTCATTGTTTATTCTCCTTCTATTTTTGCCCCACAGTTAAGGCAATACTTATCTTGTAGTTCTCCTGCATACATTATTTTTATTTCTTTGAATCCATAACGGGTGTCTAATATTTCTAATCTTTCATACCCACAACAAGAACATTTAACAATCCACGAATCTTTATCGGCATTTAAAGTAAAATTCCAATGCCCTGTCTTTTGGCTTTCAAGTGCTTCTATACCTTTATCAATCGCCTTTGAAAAGTTTTCTTTATCTTTGCCCGCCATAAACGGATTGTTTAACTTTAATACTTCTATTGCTTCTTGATTTGTCATTTTGTCTCCTTTACAAAATAAAAACCGCTTCGATAAGATTCTCCTACAATCCCACCGAAACGGCTATTTGCCCTTGTCAATATTCACTTT
>Ga0247611_10008219_pt1 | contig 12922 bp, 7 predicted proteins | sample 177DNAGHGhighgp2_FD_192422 | JGI IMG/M metagenome (GOLD analysis project Ga0247611, IMG submission 192422) | Sheep rumen microbial communities from Palmerston North, Manawatu-Wanganui, New Zealand - 1770 DNA GHGhigh gp2 | ecosystem: Host-associated > Mammals > Digestive system > Stomach > Rumen ... | reverse complement strand
GGAGAATACTGCTACATCAAACAGAAAATCAGGGTCTTGAGTCTCGATGCAGTAGCACTCATCGATGAGCGGTTTTTGTGAATGCCAGAAATTGAGCCGCTCATTTTCTGTCATATATGCGAAGTTCTCGATAATGTATCGGCTCTCGTGCTGAAAGTATAGTTTGAAGAAAATTGCGGCATCGCCTGTTTTTTTTGCCGACTGAAGAATTTCAGCTTTTTTGCGGAGCGAAATGATGTAATCGAAATGTTTGTTTCCCAGGTTTTTAAGTTGCCATTCAAGGGCCTGGTCGATGCTACTGATGGCTTTGTCGAACAGTCCGTTTCCGGCTTGCACTTTGGCCAGGTTGGCCAGGCAGACGTAGCGTTTTGGGTCGGTGTTGCCGAAAAGTTGCAGAGCGGTCTGCAGAGCTGAGTCGGCTTCAGTAAGACGTCCCATACTCCATAGCGTGTAACCTTTGTTCTGCAAGGCAATCCTCTGTTTGGTGGTGTCGGCCGACGCCAAAACCTGATTGAGAAGTGAAAGTGCTTCTGTTTGCCGCCCGAGCCTTAAATATGCCGCCGACAGGTTGGTCAATCTCACCGACTCGTCGGGTGATTGTTGCATATCCTTCAAATTGTCAACAACTTTTCTGTACTGCCCGGTTAGCAACCACAAATCACTGAGGTTCAGCAAGACACGCTGTTGATTTGCTCCTTTGTGGATGGACAACAGCTTGTTGTAGTAGCTGATGGCGTGGTTATAGTCCGAAATGGCTTTGTAATTGTTGGCAAGAGCTTGATAAACCCGGTTTTTCTCAAAAGCTTTAACAGCTTTTTTTTCGGCCTTGCAATATTGGATGATGGCTTTTTGATATTGACCTTTCGATTCTGCGGTTTGGCCTGCGTTGTAGAATTTTGTAAAATCAGATTGCGGAAAGGCACTCTGTCCCCAAAAAACAAGTAAAACGGACAGAAATGGCCATTTCATTGCTCTATAGGTTTTTAACAACAATAAAACTGATTTCGGCATCGGTGGTGTTTTCGATGGTGAACTCGATTTCGCCATTGCGGCTCATTTCCCACACAAGTTGCGCTGCATCTTTTCCTCCGGGCGCCGCATCGCTTAAGGTTGTCTCGCCGGTAATCTCCTTTTTGTAATTCCTTTCGATGGAGTGAATGCTTAGATTCACTTTGCCGCCGTTTTCAGGCACCACGAACATTTCAATCCGGCCCGAGCCTCGTGTCGAGTATGAGGCTTTGCCTTTGGCCTGCAGTGCGCTCACAAGATATTCACAGTGGTTTTCGCCTGCACGCAGTTGGTGCGCTTCAGCAATTGCAACAGGTTCGCAATTGTTGGCTATAAGAGTATCGACATCGGCTGGGAGGAATTTGAAATGCCCATCCAATGTTGCTTCTTGGTCGGCATCGTTTTTTTGCAGACTGCCGAATGGTGTGTAGTTGATTTCTTCGTTGGCATACACAAATTTTTCGCCAGTTATTACGGCTCCGGTGGCATCGTATTGCGCCGGTTCCCACTGACTTATGCAGTCGGCAAGCACATCAACATCACAATTGGCCGCAGCCTTGCTGACGTTCTCACAGTATTGTTTGAATGCCTCCATTTTGGGAGATAGGTTATTGTTGGTTTGTGCGGCGCAAAACAATTCTAAGCCGACCATAAAAACCGTTATAAATAGTTTTCTCATTTTCAATAATGCTTTTTGGACTATGCAAGTATATTAAATTTGTTTTATTTGTAATAGAAAATCTATGAAAGACTTTTGGTCATAAGTTGTAGTGTGCTATTTCAATAAATATTGATATTCAAATAAATGCAAATGGAGAAGATAGTTGTGGTGATTGTCGTTCTGGGGGCGTCATTTGGCGTTATGGCGCAAAGTGAGGAATTAAGTTTGTACCGAAACTCGAAAATTATAAGAAATTGGGTTTCAGCGCCAGAAGATTCAAAATTTGATGTCACGCAAAATATTGACACTGTTACAACTTTACTCAATTCTGGCAACACTCCGGTTTCTCAGGCAATCAAATATCATGCGAGACTTTCTCTTGACTGGTATTACATACACACCAATCAGACAAACAAGATTGATTATGATGATTTGTACAATACAATTTTAAATACGAGAGGTGCGAAGTCCTTTCTTGACGTTTGTTATGCTGAATGTGCTCAAGAAGCAGGCCGCAAATATTTGTATAATGACAAAAATTATGAGTGTGCCTTTAAATCATATTTTATGGCTCGAAATGCCTTGACTCAAATTTGCAATGACAGCCTCAGTTATTTTGCGGTCGGGCTTTACAAAAATTTGGCAAATATCGCGGTTGAGGTAAAAGAATTTAAAGAAGCCGCAAAGTTTCAGTCTATGGCTTTGCAGTGTCTGCAAAAGAATCCGTCGTTCCAACAGATGAGTGATAAATATCATTCTGATTTGAAGCAACTTGGAATCCTATATGCGGTGGCGGGCGAATATCAGAAATCAGACTCCTGCTTGGCTTTGTGTGAGGATTTTCTTATCAAAAACACGGATAATAATGCCGTCGCCGAACATTTTTCAGACCGTGCCGACAACCATAAAAATATGGGGCATTATTCCAAAGCAATAGAGTTCTATAGAAAATCAAATGAGTATCAAAAAGACCCGGGCAGAAAATTAAAAAATGTACATTCGATTGCCTTGATACAAGTTAGATATGGAAATGGTAAAGATATTGTGAACACTATTGATGAGGCCGTCGGCATAATAAAGAATCATTACGATTACATCCAAGAATATGACGTTTATAACATTGTATTACTGTCGTGTTCTGGTGATTTCAATGCCAACAAGCAACAAAACGAATTGCTGACAATAATTAACAAGCACGATAGCAACAATTCGATTTTCTTGTCGGCAGCAAAGGCACAATCTTATTTTGTGAATGGAAAATATTCAAAAGGAAATTATTACAAGGATATTGCGGTCAGACTTGTCGATGAAAAATTGAAGAAAGAAAATGCCGATTTAAATGAGCTTACGGCTTTGGCAACCACACTGATAAAAATGGGTGATAGTGATAAAGCAATTGAAATAGTAGCCAAAGAATTAGAATTCGCAGAAAAAGAAGTTGGCAAAAAACATTCGACATACAGGTCTTTTCTTTATCAACTTGCGTCATTAAAAGTTATGTACGGCGATGATGTGAAAGATGCCGAAAATCTGGCCGATTCATTATTGGCAATCACGCCAAACGGAACTCCAGGCTACTTTGACTGCTTGAAATTAAAAGCCGAAATAGCCAATTACAGAGGGCAATGGCTTGTGGCGGCTGATTATTATCGCGAAATGAGAAACGGTGCAAATACTGACTATTACGGCAATCTGATAAATGAGATAGGTGCGTTGATTTGTGAAATGGATATGAGAAGGACAAATGCCGATAGCCGTGGACGAAACGACAGTTTGATTTTGTGGTTGGATAAAACAATGGAAGAGGCATTAGCCATTGGAGAAAAACTATTTGAAAAGACTTCGGACAGATACTTCTCTTTGCTCGCTTATAAAGTCTCGGTGTTGTATTTCAAGGACGAAATGCAGAAAATGGCGGAAACCATTTCGGAAATGGAGAATATCATCGGGCACGCGCCTAACAAAGTGACAAAAGAAGCTCAAAAACAGTCTGTCGCTATGGATTACGCAATGATGGGAGATTATGGCAAAGCTCTGGCACTGATGAAAAATTTCAATCCGGAAGTGGCTGAGAGCGACAAGATAAAATTTTACAATTATTCGTTGTTGGCCGAGATGAATTTTGGCGCTGGCAATTCGACTCAAGCGTTGAAGTACTACGAACAGATGGTGAATTCTGGCATACAAAACATAAAAAAGGATTTCCCAATTCTTACAGCGGCCGAACGTTCGGTGTATTGGAATGTCTTTAAACAGGCTTTCTACGATGCCGGGAAATACGCCACAGTTTTGGATAAGCAGGCGGAGTTCAATGGAACGCTGTATGATATGGCACTCTATTCAAAAGGCCTTTTGATACGCTCTCAAACAGCTATCAATGAGAAAATTAAATCATTTGGTGATACAACGCTTATTACTAATTTACAGCTGATAAAACAACTTCGGATGGCTGTGGCGAACGGAAAGGGAAATGGGCTGAATGTCAGGAATCTGGAGAACGATGCCGAACAATTGGAGAAGGAATTGATGCAGAAATGTTTGAATCTTGGTTATGATGTCAGTGGTGAATTTTCCGATTTTCAGGCAATTAAAACCAACCTTTCAGACAAGGACGCCGCCATTGAGTTCATTCTGTATCACGACAAAGACACCGTAGGGCATTATGGTGCGTTAGTGTTGCGCAAAGACTATGGTTCCCCGGTTTTGGTGCATATTGCAGAAAAAGAGCAGCTTGAACGGAATCTTGCTTTCAACCGGAAAACTTCGCAGATGGTTTGGAATCCGATTCTGCCGTTTATTAAAAATGCTGTAAATGTGTATTTCTCGCCCATTGGCGCCATTCACAAATTCGCGATAGAGTATCTGCCGGCAGACGACAAAGAGTTTGTTGCCGACAAGTTCAACCTTTACAGAGTTTCGTCAACAACTGAGATTGTCCGCAAAAAGAGCAGACATACCGAGCCGATTGAGAATGCAATTGTTTATGGCGGAATAAATTACGATACCGACACACTGACAATGGCGGAAGTGGTTGCCGAGCAGACCCGCTCGCACACAGGCAGTGGAGCACTTTCGTATCTGGCAGGAACATTGACGGAGGCTCAGTCAATCCGCGATGTTTTCAGCAACAAGAACATTCAAACTGATTTCTACGATGATGTTTTAGCCACCGAGGAGAGTTTCAAAAAACTGTCGGGACATAAAAACAGTGTGATTCATATTGGTACACACGGATTCTGCAATGTTACGGATAATGACTTACTATTATCCATATCTGGCAAACAATTGAATGTTGATGGTGACAATGCGATGTATAATTCCGGACTTTATTTCTCGGGAGCAAACAACACACTACGGGGAAAGCACACGAATATGTTGGAGGACGGAGTTCTTTCGGCAAAAGAAATCTCGATGCTTGATTTTTCAAAAACAGATTTAATAACCTTGTCGGCCTGTGTGACTGCCGACGGCGACATAACAGGAGAGGGCGTTTTCGGTGTTCAGAGGGGATTCAAACTTGCGGGGGCAAACACGATTGTGATGAGCTGCTGGTCGGTTGACGATGCCGCAACAAATATCCTGATGAGCAGCTTCTACGGCAATATGGCCGGCGGAATGTCGAAGACGGATGCTCTGCTGAATGCCGTGCGGAAAGTCAAAAGCATTGAAAAATACGGCGATGCAAAATATTGGGCGGCATTCATTATGGTTGACGGTGAGAATTGAATTTTAAAAATATAGTAATTATGAAGAAAGCATTTTTTAGTTTATTCGTATTGCTTCCGCTGTTTGGCTTTTCGCAATCAGATTTAAGTAACAAGCCAATTAAATATGGCGATTGGATTAAAGGTCCAGAGGAGTTGTTTCAGAAGCCTGATACCGAACAATACTATAATCAAGGAATGGAACTTTACAAAAAAGGTGATTATAAAGGCGCAGTTGAATGTTTTGAAAAAAGTGGAAGGCAGACTGTTGATTATGCTTTCGCTTTGGTTGATTATGCTGGCCAATTATCTGGTAACAGTGATTTTGAGAGAGCCTTTGATTATCAATGTTTAGCAGTGAGAATTTTTATCGATTCGTTGGGTGGCAATTATTATGAAACCATTGAAGCTGCAAATCTTTGGGCTATTTATAGTTATCGCTGTAATAGAATTGACTATGCCACCCAAATAGGGTTAGACGTGATAAAATTATACAAAACATATTTCAGCGAAACAGATGCCAATTATGGTAATTACTGTATGAATTATGCTCGTTATTGTGAGGCTGCGGGAAATTACACCGAAGCCATTGAATACTCGAAAAAGCATATTGAAATATGCGAGAAACTTGAGGGCACTAATTCGAACAGCTACATAGAAGAGCTTTGCAATCAGTGTAATGATTATTGCTTTTTATACAATAGGTCCAAAGCAAATATGAAATTCGAATTGGCACGGAATTACATTGATTCGGCAGGAATGATTGTTGATTTACTAAACCTGAAAACCATTGGTGCTTACAACATATATAACAACAGAGCTTTATCTGCCGCGATGTTTGATGATGCAGAAAGTGCTATTAACTATTCGAGAAAAGCAATTGAAATCGCGAAATGCCTAGAAGGAGAAGCTGGGAGGCAATGTTACTTCACAGAGATTGTTAGTTTGGCGGGATATTATGCTGGCATAGGTAAAGATGATGAAGCGATAGAAATTTTGGAGAAAGCGAAGGAACTAGACAAGAATAAAGACCGAGTATATGTTTGTTTGCTTCATAATTTAGCGTTGTCATATAATAATTTAGGCAAATTCCAAAAAGGTTTGGAATTTAGTGAACAGGCGGTAAAATTATCAGAAGAATTAGCTATACCAGACACGTCAATACATTTGGCCGCTCTTGAAGGGTTGTTGTGGGCACTCTGTAGAACAAATAGTTATGATAAGGCTATACCATATATCAATAAAGGATATGACTTGATAAAGTATAATGCCAATACTAAATTGTTTAATATTGAATTAGACAAAGTTGTGCGCTGGCAGCGTATAAGTTGCGATGCATTTTTCCTAAACGGATATTCTGAAGAGGCCATTAAAATAATGACACAGACTCTGCCATTATTATCAAACTTCGGAGGCAGCGATAATGGTCTTTATATAAGTATGAAGTTGGAGTTGGTCGAGTTTTATTATAGAGCGGGAGATTTTGCGAAAGTGGAGGAAAATGCGCAAGATGTTTTTAATTTGCTGACGAATTATGTGCGTGCAAGATTCTCAACTATGACTGCTCAGGAACGTAATAATTTCTGGCATAAATCTACGGATGCCTACTCCAATTTTTGCAATTTGTCTTTGCCTTACTACGCACTAAAAAACAATTCTGAAACTTCGTTGGCGATTGCGTACGATGCTTTGCTGTTTGCCAAAGGCCTTACGCTTAATGCTGAAATCGAGATTCAGAATCTTATCGAGAAAAATGGTGACAAACTGTTGACAGAACGTTATCAACAATTGCGAGCAAACCGCACGTTGCTTGACCAGTTGTACCAAGTGGAACCAAACCGACGAATGATAAATACAGACTCATTGCGAGCCGTTGTTGAACAGCAGGAAAAAGCAATTGTCGCATCATCCAAAGAACTCGGCGACTACACCCGCAACCTTTCAATCACTTGGAAAGATGTGCAGAACAACCTTACTGCCAAGGATATTGCAATTGAGTTTGCTGATTTTTACGATGACAATCAGCACGTTTATGTGGCTTTGATTCTGAAAAAAGGAATGAAAACGCCCGGATTAGTTAAACTGTTTACCGATAAGGAATTAAAGAATGTTTATCTCTCCGATTACTACAAAACGCCGAAAGTCACGAATCTTGTCTGGCAGCCGATGCAACAATATTTAAACGGTGTCGAAAACGTCTATTTCTCGCCTGTAGGGGCATTGCACACCATCGGCATTGAATATCTGCCCGATGATAACGGCGAAATCTTCGCACAGAAATACAAAGCCTATCGTCTGTCCTCGACACGTGAGCTGGCTCTGCCGAAGGCTGATAATCAGAATCTTCTGGCTTCGGTTTATGGCGGCATAATATATGATTTCTCAAAAGGCGATTGGGACGATTTGCGCAGCTATAAGGATGAGATTGTTGCCGAGTTCCGAGATTTGCCTGACCTAACCGACGAGACCAAACGCGCAGGATTAAGCTTTTTGCAAGGTGCGAAAGTTGAGTCGGAGGTGGTAAGTGGAATTCTGCACAATGGTAACTACAAGGTGTCGGAGAGTTCGGACGTTTACGCCACCGAGGAGTCGTTTAAAAAACTGTCGGGCAGTGGAATCAAGATTCTGCACATTGCAACTCACGGTTTTTATGAGCCGGAGAACAAGAAAAGGACCGAATCGTCCAACATATTGTTAACTAACGATAAAACCAGCAAAGAGGACCGTTCGCTGAGCCGCAGTGGATTATTCTTGGCGGGTGCGGCATCGGCTTTGGACCCCAATAAGCGCAAAGACATTCCTGACGGAGTTGATGATGGAATTTTGACAGCAAAGGAAATATCACGTCTCGACTTTAAAGGACTTGATTTAGTGGTGCTTTCGGCTTGTCAGACGGGTTTGGGTGATGTTACAAGCGACGGAGTTTTCGGCTTGCAGCGCGGTTTCAAAAAAGCCGGAGCACAGACCATTGTGATGAGTCTCTGGAGCGTGTCGGACGAAGCAACCAAAGACTTGATGACAGAGTTTTACAATAATATGATGGCAGGTAAATCGAAGCGCGAGGCGTTTGTGCTTTCACAGACAAAACTCCGTCAGAAATATCCAGACCCGCAGAAATGGGCAGCGTTCATTATGGTTGACGGAATGGAAAATTGAGTCAAATCCATTGGTATAGTTCATTTTGCTTAGTATAGACAAAAAAACTCGCCAACATATGTTGACGAGTTTTTTTGTTTTGTGGAGAATATCGGAATCGAACCGATGACCTCTTGCATGCCATGCAAGCGCTCTAGCCAGCTGAGCTAATCCCCCAAAGGCGGTGCAAAAGTATAAAATCATTCCAAACGTGCAAACTCAAATCCCAATTCTGTGAAATGTTTTAGCACGCGGGGCAGAGCAAAGTGAAGATTCATCCGCGCCTTCATCGAGTCGTGGAAGGTGATGATTGAACCGCTAGATGCATATTTCAACACGCAATTGTAGCATTCGTGCGGCTTCACGCGGCGGTTGTAGTCCTCGGGCATCACGTCCCACAAAATCATTCGGTAGCCCTGCTGGCGAAGTGGCTCAATCTGCTTTTTTGTGAACCGGCCATACGGCGGGCGCATCAAATGTGAATCAACATATTGCGAAGCCAAATCAACATCGTCGATATACTCTTTTGCGCTCACCTTCCAGCCGTTGAGGTGGCTGTAGGTATGGTTGCCAACGCCGTGCCCTTCGGCAATAATGCGCTGATATATATCGGGATAATGGTCAACGTTGCGGCCAAGGCAGAAGAACGTGGCTTTGGCGTTGTATTCGGCCAGATTGTCGAGCACCCACTCGGTGATGTCGGGCGTGGGGCCATCGTCGAAGGTCAGATACAACGTTTTTTGGGCGCCTTCCACCTTCCATTGGAATCGCGGAAAGAAACGACGGACAAACTCTGGCGGATGGTTTATTACTCGAATCACTTCTGATTTTATTTGCGTGGCAAAGATAGTTATTAGTTGAAAGCGGCAATATGAAAAAACCGCCACACACTGCTGTATGGCGGTTTTCTCTATTCTGTTTCAGAATTATTATCCAAGAATTGCCTTTACACCCGGAAGAACTTTTCCTTCAATGGCTTCGAGCAGGGCGCCGCCGCCAGTTGAGATGTAAGAAACCTTGTCGGCCAAGCCGAACTTGTTGATGCAGGCAACCGAGTCGCCACCGCCGATGAGCGAGAAAGCGCCTTCTTTGGTAGCGTCAGCGATTGCGTTGGCAATGGCTTTTGAGCCGGCAGTGAAATCGTCGCACTCAAACACGCCTGCAGGACCGTTCCAAAGGATGGTCTTTGCGCCCTTGATGGCGTCAGCGAATTTCTTCTGGCTCTCCGGACCAGCGTCCAAACCTTCGAAACCGTTCTCGATGGCGTTCGACGGGCAAACCTTAACTTGTGCGCCCGGTTTCAGCGACATTGTGTCGAAATCGAATGCGTTGGTAACAACCGAGTCGGTGCCAAGTACCAGATTAACACCTTTTTCCTTTGCTTTCTTCATTACGTCGAGAGCAAGGTCGAGTTTGTCTTCCTCGCAGATTGAGTTGCCTACGTTGCCGCCTTGTGCTTTGGCGAAGGTGTAGGTCATACCGCCGCAAAGAATCAGGTTGTCAACCTTATCCATCAGGTTCTCGATGATGCCGATTTTGGTAGAAACCTTGCTGCCGCCCATAATTGCGGTGAACGGACGTTTGATGTTGCTCAGGATGTTATCGACAGCCTGAACCTCTTTCTCCATCAGCAGACCAAGCATCTTGCTGTTGGCGTCGAAGTAGTCGGCAATCACAGCGGTAGAAGCGTGTGAGCGGTGAGCTGTTCCGAAGGCGTCCATAACGTAAACGTCGGCGTATGAAGCCAGAGTTTTTGCGAACTCTTTCTGTTTTGCCTTCATCTCTTTCTTGGCGGCGTCGTAGTTCGGATCATCTTTCTCGATGCCTACCGGTTTGCCTTCCTCTTCAGGATAGAAGCGCAGGTTCTCGAGCAACAGAACATCGCCCGGCTTCAGAGCTGCGGCTGCGTCGGCTGCCTTTGCGCAGTCGGGTGCGAACTTAACTGCAGTGCCCAGAGCGGCTGCAACAGCGTCGGTGATTTGGCCAAGCGAGAGTTTGGCAGATACTTTGCCTTTCGGCTTGCCCATATGCGACATAATGATGAGTGAACCGCCGTCGGCCAGAATTTTCTTAAGTGTCGGCAGAGCACCGCGGATGCGGGTGTCGTCGGTGATTTTTCCGTTCTCGTCCAATGGAACATTGAAATCCACGCGGACGATTGCTTTCTTCCCTTTGAAGTTGAAATCGTTGATTTTAACCATTTTATTAAAATTTAAATGTTAGTGTTTCGCACAAATAACAAAAACTGAACCTTTTTGGTTCGGCGTGCGAATATAACATTTTTGATTGTCGATTTCCGATTTTTTGACTTGCAAATCAGTGTAACGCCTACGCGATTATTACCGATGTCGCAGCCAATTGCGTTTGGGCGCATAACCTTATTGCAAAATTTCTATATTTGCGTCGTTCTCGAAAAAAAGTTTGTTATGAATTTTATTAAAGGATGCCTTTTGGCTTTGGTCTCGTTTGCGTTTGGTGCCGGCGCAATGGCACAGGGCAGCGACTATCAGTTTTTGTTGACTCTTAAGCCCGAAATGCAGCGCAAGCTTTTGGCCAATGAGCTTTTTCTCTCGCCCGACGGCAAGCACGTAATAGTCAACTACGGCAACAAACCGACTTTCATCATCGCCTATACAACCTCCGATTGGAAGCAGGTGGCCGCTTTCCGCCTTACCGATTGGGTCGATTTTTCGAGCGCCTACATCGACACGACAAACCAACAGTTCTATGTGAAAATTTCGCGCACATCAACGCAATATCACCGCCTTGACATTAAGGAGAAAACGCAGGACATCATTCCTTGCGATATTACGCCGCGCGGATGTCCGCACATTGAGATGAAGATGGATGTTAAGGCGCTTTACACCGCCGACAAAAAATTCTACATCGCCATCAACAAGCAGAACAAACGCGAGGTGAAGGTTTACCAAATCCGAGAAAAATAAACTCTAAGCCGTTCGGCATTAGTGGGGACGTCATTTTATGGTGACAGTTTGTCCGGAGCGCCTGTTTCCCATCATTTTCCGCTGCCTTCAAGCACCGTTTTAATTGTGTAAATCAGGATTTTAATGTCCAGATAGAGCGACATATTCTCAAGGTAGATGATGTCGTATTTCAGGCGGTCAACCATTTCATCAACATTTTCGGCGTATCCGTATTTTACTTGTCCCCAAGAAGTTATGCCCGGACGGACTTTGAAAACGGAGAAATAGTGCGGAGCCTTCTGCACAATCTGCTCAATGTAGAAGGCGCGTTCTGGGCGTGGCCCCACGAGCGACATATCGCCTTTGAGCACGTTGATGAACTGCGGCAGCTCGTCGAGCCTTACCTTGCGCATAAAACGCCCTAAACGGGTGATGCGCGGGTCGCCATCGCTCGAAAGAGCAGGTCCGTATTTCTCGGCATCAACAATCATTGTGCGGAACTTGATGATATTGAATGGTTTGCCGTAGCGTCCCATTCGCTCCTGAAGGTAAAAAATCGGGCCTTTCGACGAAAGTTTGACGCACAAGCCGATAATCAGATAAAATGGCGATAACAGGCAAATGGCTATGGCAGAAACGGTTACGTCCATCAGGCGCTTAATGTTTGCCTGCCAGGCCGGCATTGTGTCGTGCGAGAGCTCGATGAGCGGCACCCCGAAAATCGACGACATTCGCACGTTACCCGATATGATGTCGAGAATGTCGGGCACGGCGCGGATTTCCACAGGCGTCGATTTCACCTTGATGATAATCTCCTGCAGCTTCGGCTTCTCGTCGGGCTCAACGGCAATAATCACCTCTTCAATCTTGTTGCTGTTTATGGCCTCAATAAGGTTGTCGATGGTGCCCATAAAGGGTATGCGGCTGGCAAGCTCGGTGTTGTGCGAGCCGTTGATTTTGATGTAGCCCACAAAATGCTCGCCGGCCGATTTTGGCTTGCTGGTGATGTCGTTGTAGAGTTTCAGCGCCTGCTCGCCGCTGCCGATGATGAGCGTGGCAAAGCCGATTTCGCGGTTTTGAATCTGCTTGGCCGTGGCGTTGGTGTGCAGCAGCCTGAAAGTGTAGGTGAGGCCGAAATGAACGCCCAGCAGATAGAGAAACGACTTGTAATAGTTGCGGTAGGTGACAATGTCGTCGTCAAGAATCAGCACAAAAAAGATGATGACCACGCCCAAAAGGCTTATGAACGCCGTGCTGCCCAGCTCTTTCAAGCGCGATTTGTGATAGATGTTGTCGTACTCGCCGGCAATGTAGTAGAGCAGAATCCAGAAAATGGGGATGAAAATGATGCCGAAAATCAGCGTCGGCTCACCCGATGTGAGAATATCAAGGTTTGTGATGTCGCTGATAACCAGTTTTTTGCGGAATATAAAAAACAGTATCCACGCGAAAAGCGCGGCCAAATAGTCGGACGACATATATTTGACAAC
>Ga0247611_10008217_pt1 | contig 12923 bp, 7 predicted proteins | sample 177DNAGHGhighgp2_FD_192422 | JGI IMG/M metagenome (GOLD analysis project Ga0247611, IMG submission 192422) | Sheep rumen microbial communities from Palmerston North, Manawatu-Wanganui, New Zealand - 1770 DNA GHGhigh gp2 | ecosystem: Host-associated > Mammals > Digestive system > Stomach > Rumen ... | reverse complement strand
ATGATGGCTTACATACTCCTGAAAACGGCGACGGAACTCAGGAATATTCTCCTGCTTCAGCGTCAGACCTACAGCATAGGTGTGTCCACCAAAGTTCTCAAGTAAATCACGACACGACTTGATGGCATCGTAGATATCGAAACCAGCCACACTTCGAGCTGAACCAGATGCCATGCCATTAATGATGGTAAGAACAACCGTAGGACGGAAATAGAGTTCTGTCAGACGGGAGGCAACGATGCCCACTACACCTTTCTTCCAACCTTCGTCGTAGAGCACGATGGACTTCTGGTGTTGCTGACTCTCCAAACGGGCCACAATTTCATTGGCTTCCTCAGTCATCTGCTTGTCAACATCACGTCGTTGGTCGTTGTACTCATCAATACGGGTTGCAATTGTCAGCGCCTTCTGCAGGTCACGTTCTACCAGCAGCTCTACAGCTTCTACGCCATTCTGCATGCGTCCGGAGGCATTGATACGAGGCCCTATCTTAAACACTATATCGCTCATTGTAAGCTCACGACCTGTCAGTCCGCATATCTCGATAATGGCTTTCAAACCTATCGAACAACTCTGATTCAGCTGTTTAAGGCCGTGGAAGGCCAAGATACGGTTTTCGCCCTCTACTGGTACCAAATCGGATGCTATTGATACCGCACAGAAGTCGAGTAGGGGAATGAGCCGGGCAAAAGGAATGCCATTGTTCTTGGCAAATGCCTGCATCAACTTAAACCCTACACCGCAACCACAAAGGTGCTTGAAGGGGTAGGTAGAGTCCTCACGCTTGGGATTGAGGATGGCTACAGCGGGAGGCAGCTCCTCGTCAGGTACATGATGGTCGCAGATAATAAAGTCTACGCCACGTTCCTTAGCATAAGCTATTTCATCGACTGCTTTAATGCCGCAGTCAAGCACTATAATTAGTTTTACACCTTTTTCTACCGCATAGTTTATACCCTTGATGCTCACTCCGTAGCCTTCTTCATATCGGCTGGGAATATAGTATTCTATATTGGAATAGAACTGCTGCAGGAATTTATACACCAAAGCTACTGCCGTACATCCGTCCACATCGTAGTCGCCATAAACCATGATACGTTCCTTGCGGCCCATGGCATCGTTCAGACGGTCTACTGCCACATCCATATCGTTCATTAGGAACGGATCAATCAACTCGTTCAGCATAGGACGGAAGAACCGCTTGGCAGCACTTTCAGTCTTGATGCCACGCTTAATGAGCAGACTGGCCATGATGGGACTCATGCCAATCTTCTCAGCCAGTTCGTCGGCTGCCTGCTGTTGCTCGTGTGTAGGTGGTTCGTAGTTCCATTTAAATTGCATTTATATTTGTCTTTAACAAATCGAAATGTAGCTCTCATCTTAGTCTACGTAGTCCATCTTGACTACGATGACGCGTATAGTCTGGTCTTTCTTCTTGGTCTGTACTTTGGCTATGTGCCAATCAGAGGGAAAGAAGATGACAAACTGCCCGCTTTTGACATCGAAGAAGTTGGTTTTCTCCTTCACATAGTTGTAACGCATTACATCCTTCTGTTCATTATACGATTGCGACACGGTGCTCGATTCATGGTCAAGCAGGGCAAAACCCTCCGTGCCTTTAACCACCACCATGAAATCAATTTTCTTGCGATGGCTTTCCGTGTTGCGTTTTTCTAGCGGACTGTTTTCCGAGTCTTCCACGCTGGCTACCAGCGTAGAGCCTGGTATCGGATGCTTGCCTTTTGGAATGGTGAGCAGGTCGGTGTCTCTGAGCCAGCTGAACAAAGTCTTCCATTGTTCTGTGTTCTTTTGATACTGGCGTTGAAACTCATCTATGTTCAACGACTTGTGGGCTTTTGCCTTTTTGAAGCCATGCGCCCATTCACCTTTTTTCATCCATGTGCAAGCATCACTTTGTGCACTGACAGATAAAGGCAAAAAGGTAAAAAGGCAAAGCAGTAAAACATATTTTACAGCATTTGTTACCTTATGATTATAGGGATATTTTGGCATCATCATCATTATTTCTACCTTTTTACTCTTTTACCTTTTTACTGTTTTTATAGTCCCAACTTCTTGCGGATATTGGCAGGGATGGCTTTCTTGTTGATGAGGAAATCCATTGTGTTAGCAGCAATAAATGCTTTGGTCATATACCAGATACCCTTATAGTCGCCAGTCTCACCCCATGAATTCTTCACCATATAGTACTCCTTGCCATTTTGGTCCTTTGCAACACCGAAGATGTGCATGCCGTGGTCGTCGGTCAGCTCCCAGTTGTCGAAACGCTCCTGGCGCATCTGCTGGGTAGGAACGATTTCAGGCACGGTAACACCTAATGAGTCGATGACATCGCGCTTTTTGGTAGTAGTCATCTTCAGCCACTTGGCCATATCGCTACCCTGCAGACTCTGCTGAGTCTTCTTGGCATCAATAGCGTAAGCTAAACCCTTACGAGTGAAACCATCTTCAGATACATCGCCGCCCCAAGCAACAGTATAGCCCTGTTCGATAGCATTGTCGATAATCTGCATCATCTCGTCCATAGGAACATTATATGACAGAGGGAAACGCCAGTTGTCTTGCACCTCTACAGCAAAAGCAGTGTAGAAAGGATGATGGGTATAGCTGGTAATGCTGACATAGTCGTTAAGGTCAATACCTAAAGAAGCCATAAAACTCTTCGGAGTGTACTGTTTGCCTTCATAGGTAAAACTCTCAGGACACTTGCCAAGATAAGCGTCAAGGATGCCCTGAAGTCCAACTTTCCACTGACCGGAAATCTTCTTGGCATCGCTCTTGGCGATAGCACCAACGTATGGTTCCATCACAGAAAAGAACTCGTTGAAATTGTTCAAGGAGTCGCCATACAGTGAACCAGGGAAAGGCATCGCTCCCTCTGGAACGATACCATGGGTTTTCATTGTAGCGAGCACATCCTCTGCGCTACCCCCCTGTGAAAACTGGCAGTCACCATGGAAACGAACCACCTGAATGGCACGATCCATGTAGGTCTTATTGCATACGAAACTCTCACAGAGGTCGTATTTTTTACCAGTATTCTTGAGGATTTCAGCCTCAAAAAATGACAGGGTAGAGTAATCCCAACAAGTACCAGAACGGTTCTGGTCCTTCACACTCGTGATGGGCAGTTCTTTGATAGTTGTGAACACCGGTTTGTTAGTGTTCTTTTTCTCAGGAGCCTTTTTCTTTGCGGCTCCAACACTGCCAACTGCAACAAACAGTGCCAGTGCGATGGTCATGATTTTCTTCATTTTTGTTTCTATTTTTGATATTGTTATTTATTTGTTTCCATGAATGTTTCGAGCTCTGCAGGATGATATGGGATACGTTTCTCTCCCAAGAATCGGCAACCGTCTTTGGTGATGAGAACATCGTCCTCAATGCGAATACCGCCAAAGTCCTTGTATGTCTCGAGTTTGTCAAAGCACAGGAATTCCTCACAGTGCTTCTTGGCCTTCCACTCGTCAATAAGAGCGGGAATGAAATAAATACCTGGTTCGTCTGTCACGACAAAGCCTTCTTCCAACTTGCGACCCATGCGCAGACAATTGGTACCGAATTGTTTCAGATTTGGACGCGTCTCGTCATCGAAACCTACGTAAATTTGTCCCAAACTTTCCATATCGTGAACGTCCATGCCCATCATGTGACCCAGTCCGTGAGGCAGGAACATTGCGTGAGCTCCGGCACGAACAGCCTCGTCGACATCACCTTTCATGAAACCAAGCTCTTTCAGTCGTTCAGTCATCATACGGCAGACAGCAAAATGCACATCCATATAGCGAACACCGGGCTTTGCAACGTCCAGTACATAATCATGGCAGGCTTCTACAATGCTATAGATTTCCAACTGACGCTGACTGAACTTACCAGTAACAGGCATTGTACGAGTATGATCAGAACTGTAGTCATCCAACTCACATCCAGCATCACACAATGCCAAACGACCAGCTTCAAGAGGTGTGTCAGAAGGATTGCCGTGCATAATCTCACCATGTTGTGAGAAAATGGTGGCAAAACTGGTACCACCAGCCAAACTACGGGCAACACCATCTACTTGACCACCGATGAAACGTTCGGTAACCCCAGGTTTGATAAGCTTCTGCGCTGTGGTATGCATAGCATAGCCCACATCGCATGCGCGGTCGATGGCTGCAATCTCCTGCGGTTCTTTTGTAGAACGCATCTTTACTACAGCCTTAATCAGGTCAAGCGATGCAGCCTCCTTTTGTTTCGAAGGATGGATGCCCAACAAGTCCATGATTTGTATCTTAGTATCATAACGATAAGGGGGCAAGAAGTGGATTTTAGCCGTCTGATGTTTGATGTATGAAGAAAGATATGACATCGGAGCTGTTTTGCTGATGCCTACCTCCTCAGCCAAGTCGCTGACCGATGGTGTAAAGCCCATCCAAACAATATCTTCTACATCGATATCGTCGCCAAGCAACCATTCTTCATCATTGTCAATGTTGATTACACCTACTAGTCCGTCACGATGCTGCCCAAAATAATAAATAAATGCAGAATCCTGACGCATGGGAGCATATGCATTGGCAGGATAATTATAGGGTGACTCGTTATTACCAAAGAGCACAACAATGCCTTTGCCTACAAGCTTTTTCAGCTCTGCACGACGGCGAATATAGGTGTATTTATCGAACATAAATCAAAATAATCTTACTATAGGTTACAAATATTCTGCAAAGTTACGCATTTTTTATGTAAAAGTAGTATTTTTGGAACATTATTTATGCTTAATGCACACTAAAAAGTATTAAAAGCAATTAAGTTGGAACATCTATACGCAGATGTTTCCAACTTATTGAATGTTTTCGTGACAGTTAAAGTGCTTTTGTTTTTCCTTACTCTTCGTTGAGTAAGTCCGGACGCAGACGACGCGTACGTTCCATCGCTTGCTCCAATTCCCAATTGCGTATTTTGGCTTCGTTGCCCGATAACAAGATGTCAGGCACTTTCCAGCCTTTATAGTCTGCAGGACGTGTGTAAATAGGGGCTGCTAACAAATCGTCCTGAAAGCAATCACTCAGTGCCGATTGCTCATCGCCGATAACACCTGGTACTACGCGTACGACAGCATCGGCAATCATGGCAGCTACTAATTCGCCACCTGTCAATACAAAATCACCGATTGATATTTCACGAGTAATAAGATGGTCACGCACGCGTTGGTCAATCCCTTTGTAGTGACCAGCCAAAATGATGAGATTGCCTTTCATCGAGAGTTCGTTGGCCATGTGTTGGTCGAACCGCTCACCATCTGGCGAGGTGAAGATGACTTCATCGTAGTCCCGTTCAGCCTTCAAGGCCGTTATGCAGCGGTCAATGGGTTCACACTGCATCACCATGCCTGCACTACCCCCATAAGGGTAATCGTCGACTCGACGCCACTTATCAAGTGTATAGTCGCGCAGGTTATGCAGTCGAATCTCTGCCAGTCCTTTTTTTTCGGCACGTGCCAGAATGCTCTCATGGACGAATCCTTCGAGCATTTCTGGTAATACCGTGATAATATCAATTCTCAATTTAAATACTAATTTTGAAAACTAATTGTCGTACTCTTGCCAAGACTTGATTTTGATGTCTTCCTGATTGAGAGCAGTAAAGGCCTCTATGAAGGCTTTAGCCAGACGGACATTGGTCATCAAGGGGATGTTGTGGTCAATGGCAGCGCGACGAATGCGATAACCATTGGTCAACTCACGCTTAGTATGATTCTTCGGTACATTGACAATCAGTGAGAACTTATGCTGGGCAATCATGTCCATCACGTTGTTATCGCCTTCCTCATCAGGCCAGTTAACAGCGGTTGCTTTGACGCCGTTCTCGTTGAAGAACTTGGCTGTACCTCCTGTAGCGTAAACTTCATATCCCTTCTTAACCAGTTGCTGGGCAGGCTCCAACAGACTTACCTTACCCTTGGCATCACCACTTGATATGAGGATGCTTGAACCAGCCTCCGGCAGACGATAGCCTGTAGCAATCAATGCATTGAGCAATGCCTCATTCAGATCGTCGCCCAAACAGCCGACCTCACCAGTTGAACTCATATCTACGCCCAATACTGGGTCGGCATTCTGTAAACGTGCAAATGAGAACTGGCTGGCCTTCACACCAATACGATCAATATCGAACTCTGAACTGTCTGGCTTCTGATAAGGAGCATCCAGCATAATCTTGGTGGCGGTCTCAATGAAGTTACGCTTCAGAATCTTTGATACGAAGGGGAATGAACGTGAAGCACGCAAGTTACACTCGATAACTTTAACCTCTCGATTCTTAGCAAGGAACTGAATGTTGAATGGTCCTGAGATGTTCAACTCCTTAGCGATCTTGCGGGCAATCTTCTTGATTTGACGTACGGTAGAGAAGTAGATATGCTGAGCAGGGAACAACATGGTAGCGTCACCAGAGTGCACGCCAGCATATTCTACATGCTCTGAGATAGCGTATTCTACAACCTCGCCCTTGTCGGCAACTGCATCAAACTCAATCTCCTTAGTCTCAGTCATGAACTTTGAAATAACTACTGGGAATTCCTTTGATACCTCGGTAGCCATATTCAAGAAGCGATGCAACTCGTCATCATCGTAGCAGACATTCATAGCAGCACCTGACAGCACATAAGAAGGACGAACAAGTACAGGATAACCCACTTCTTCAACAAACTCTTTGACATCCTCGAATGAGGTGAGGGCACGCCAACGTGGCTGGTCAATACCCAGTTTGTCGAGCATGGCCGAGAACTTGTCGCGATTCTCCGCACGGTCAATGTTGACAGGACTTGTACCCAGTACAGGCACACCCTGACGATGCAACTTCATAGCCAAGTTATTAGGAATCTGTCCACCTACAGATACAATGACACCCTTAGGCGACTCCAAGTCGATAACGTCAAGAACGCGTTCGAGTGAGAGTTCGTCAAAGTACAAACGGTCGCACATATCATAGTCTGTTGACACTGTTTCGGGGTTGTAGTTAATCATGATAGACTTGTAACCCAACTTACGAGCCGTATTGATGGCATTTACAGAACACCAGTCAAATTCAACACTTGAACCAATACGGTAAGCACCTGATCCCAAGACTACTACAGACTTTTCGTTGTTGTAATAGTTGATGTCGTGCTGAACCTTGTATTGCTCACCTTTAGGATTACCAAAGGCAGGTGTATGTGTGTAGGTGAAATACAGATAATTTGTCAATTCCGGATGCTCAGAAGCCACTGTGGGAATACGCTTCACAGATGGCATGATACCACGTTCCTTGCGATAACGGCGTACGTCCAAGTTCTCCTTTTCCATATTGCCCTGTTCAGGTTTCAAAACAAAACGGGCTATCTGGAAGTCAGAGAATCCGCAACGCTTCACCTCCAGAAGCAGTTCGTCTGGCATTTCTTCCAGCTTGTTATATTGCTGTAACTCATGTTTCAAGTCTACGATGTGCTTCAGACGCTCCAGGAACCATACATCAATTTTGGTCAGTTCCTCGATACGCTCAATGGTGTAGCCTTCTTCCAAAGCCTGTGCAATAGCAAAGATACGCAGGTCTGTGGGGTTAGCCAGTTCTTCGTCCAAGTTCTCAAACTTAGTGTGGTCGTTACCTACAAAACCATGCATGCCCTGACCAATCATACGCAAGCCTTTCTGTATCATTTCCTCGAATGAACGACCGATAGACATAATTTCGCCTACAGACTTCATTGACGAACCAATCAGGCGGCTTACACCAGCAAACTTAGTAAGGTCCCAACGCGGAATCTTACAAATCATATAGTCAAGACTTGGAGCTACGTAGGCGCTTGATGTGGTACCCATCTCACCGATTTGGTCGAGTGTATAGCCCAATGCTATTTTTGCTGCCACGAAGGCGAGGGGATAACCTGTTGCTTTTGAAGCCAAAGCCGACGAACGTGACAGACGAGCATTAATCTCAATGATACGATAATCGTTAGTTTCGGCATTGAAGGCAAACTGTATGTTACATTCGCCTACGATGTTCAAATGGCGTACGCACTTGATGGTAATATCCTGCAGCATTTTTACCTGCTCAGGTTTCAGCGAGCAAGTAGGTGCTACCACGATTGATTCACCTGTATGGATACCTAGGGGGTCAAAATTCTCCATTGATGCTACCGTAAAGCAGTGGTCGTTGGCATCACGGATGGTTTCAAACTCAATTTCCTTCCACCCTTTCAGCGATTCCTCTACCAAGATCTGAGGTGCAAATGTAAAGGCACTTTCAGCCAGTTCCTTGAATGCTTTCTCGTCGGGGCAGATACCTGAACCTAAACCGCCTAACGCATAGGCTGAACGAATCATGACGGGAAATCCTATTTCATGGGCAGCCTTAAGTGCGTCCTCCATATTCTCCACAGCGTGGCTAACAGGGGTTTTCAACTCAATCTCGTCTAGTTTCTTAACGAACAGGTCGCGGTCTTCCGTATTCATAATGGCTTCCACTGAAGTACCTAATACTTCAACACCATATTCTTTTAGCACGCCAGTCTGGTAGAGCTCCGTACCGCAGTTCAGGGCCGTCTGTCCGCCAAAGGCCAACAGAATGCCATCAGGACGCTCCTTCTTGATGATTTCCGTCACGAAGTACGTTGTTACAGGCTGAAAATATACCTTGTCGGCAATACCTTCAGAGGTCTGAATTGTAGCGATGTTGGGGTTTACTAACACGGAAGAGATACCTTCCTCGCGCAATGCTTTAAGTGCCTGGGAGCCAGAATAGTCAAACTCACCAGCTTGTCCGATTTTCAAGGCGCCTGAACCTAATACAAGCACCTTTTTCAGTTTCTTTGTCATATCGTTTGCTGTGTTTGTTGGATGCATTCTGGGCTGCAAAGGTACGAAGAAATTAGTAAATATGCAAGCATCTTCGCATAAAAATTTTATTTGTGTAATTTTAGTGCATGTTTATGTTATTTTCTCGCGCGCGTAATCATATATTATACATAACTAAAGGTTATGTTCGTTACAAAGTCCCTTCGTGTACATGATTTAAATGGGAACCTCAATAATGAATCGACAACCTTCTTGATAGCTGGTATCAAGTATCAAGTCACCTCCCAGATTCTGAGCGTGCCGTTTGGCTAATGGCAAGCCTAATCCAAGCCCTTCGGTCAGATCGTCAACTTTGGTAAAGAATTTGAAAATAGTCTCTCTGTCAGCCTCAGTAATACTCTTTCCCGTATCCTCTACAATATATTGAATGTTGCAATCAGTAGGAGTGACGTGTAATGACACGTGTTGTCCGTCGGAATACTTGGCAGAATTGTACAGTAATTCACGTAAAGCTCGCATTAGATACAAACGATTACCTTTTATGCAGAAATCATCAGCTAGTTCACTTTGGAAGCTAATTTGCAGGTTGGGATAATGTAAATTAGTATTCTCTATGGCTTCACGAGCAACGTCATTGCAGAGTATCAAGTCATGTTTCTGACTGTTTAATTCTTCTGAAAGTCCTGTGTCAGAACTGTCAAAAAGCATCTGCAACATACGTTTGAGATGTTTCGAGTTATGATCCATCATGTCGGTAATGCTCTTCATCTCTTCGTCTGATAGTTTCTCTTTACCAGCATCGCTCAACACTTGGGAAAATCCCATGATGATATTCAGTGGAGTGCGTATCTGGTGACTGACATTTTGTATGAAGATTGTCTTCTGCTTGTCGGCTTCCTTTGCCATACGTGTAGCTTGTTCCAGTTCCTCGTTACGTAGTTTCGCTTGCTCCGTGGTATAACGAACACTTCCTATGTGGAAGTTCAGGTAACGAAACATTGTTGCAAAACTATTCTGCAGACGTCCTATGACATCCAGACGCTGACTTTTTGGAATGTATACTTCCATGTTGCCGGATGCTATAGTTTGTGTCTTGTCGAGCAACTGATTGAGCGGACGGATAGAGACGGTTACAGCCCTATGGCATAGCAAAAGGAAGACAAGCAGGCCAATGACGAGCAACGGTACTACAATATATGTCATTCGGTAATAGCCTGCCAATACATCACTGTCAGGACAGACAATGGCCAGACTCCATTTTGTTCCTAACACTGGCTGATAACATACGACACATGGTGCCCCATCGACGTTGACGACCATTTGACCTTGCTTTCCACTTGTCATTTCATGGCCCAGCGCAATAATGTCGTATTGCTTTCTTGGGTCAACATTAGTGAAGATGGTTTGTGTAAACAGACGTGTGGAATCAGGATGGATGAAGTATCGTCCCTCATCGTCAATCATCATAAAATAAGAGTTGGGGTAGGGTCTCACTTCCGACATGACCTTTGACAGTCGTAGTAGCGAGAGGTCGGTTGATATGATACCCACCATACTACTGTCGGCACTATATAGCGGTTTGCCGTATGAGGCTATCATGCCGTCAAGGGTAAGCTTCAGAGAGTCCACTTCATCTGTGTACACCACCCAGCATCCGCTTTCAAGGTTGCGTGGCGTCTTATACCATACCTTTTGGAAGTATTCGTATTCTTCCTCGATGACTGTGGTAATGGTGTCTGTTTCCCTAACGGTGTAGGCTGAGAAATATCTGCCGTATTTCTTGAACATGTTGGGCTCGGCACTGATTGAGCATCCGTCGATATGCGGATTAAGTCTGACAATGCGGCTTGTAAAGTCGAGTATCTGTTCAGGTTGGAATTGCTGTTCTATCATCCAGCTACAGGTATTCGTAGCATTCTCGATGGTCATCAGTTTGCGTACAATATGCTGCATGGTCGTGTTTAGTACGGCCTTGGTGCGGCCTACTGCCTCAGTACGAATAATGTGTCGAGACTGGGTGAACAGTACACCAAGCGACACCACGAAGATGGTTACTGTCATCAAGAGGATGCCTAAACTGAGCTTCGTCGAAAACGACTTCCTTATTCTGTTAAGCATCTTGAACCTCCTTTCTCATGTCTTCGTCCGACATGTTAATCAGGTTATTCAACAGTTCGGCAATGGTGTTGCCATTATGCTGGATGTCATCAACAAGCTTGGAAGTGTCTTTATGCTCGCTGTTCTTATTTGGGTTGCACAGTGCTTCCACATCTCTATTTATAGCTTCCGATGGTTCCAACATTTGGTTGGTCATGTTGTGTAGGAATGCCGTCTTTATACGGTCGGCTTTCTGGGCTTGTTTGTATGCTTTGCTTAGCTCCTCGCCATGTTGTTTAAGCTCAGTTGTCAGTTGTTCCAGTTCGCCGATATTGGTTGCCAATGATTGTTGCATCAGCTTGAAGTTACATTGCAGTCGACCTATTTCATCCACGCGCCGGCTGTCTGGAATCGGTTCGTCAAGATGGCCTCTTGATATGTATTGTGCCTGCTTTGTCAACATCAGTAGCGGCTTCAACTGGCTGTGGATGACAAAGCCGGTTACGAGGAACGACAGTATCAAACTGATGATGACAATGACCGAGATATAAATTGACAGACTGTTGCATTCGCCAAAGATTTCTTCCTCGCTATATATGATACAAACGCTCCATCCGAGGTGTTCGGACGAACGGCCTGTCACTGCTATACGTTTGAATGGCTTGTAGAAAATGTAAAATTCCTGGCCATCCATGTTAAATGCCTTATAGCCCGTTTCGCCTGACAGCATAGCCTGAGCTGCTTTCCTGGACGACTCTTCTTTTGTCAACAGGGCCGTTTGGGTCATCAGTTTATTTCGAAGGGGGTGCACGATGTACGTGCCGTCTCTGTCAAGCAGTGCACAATATGAATTATCCAACGGTTTGGAATTACTGATTATATCCGACAGCATGCTCAGCGATACGTCAGCACCTATTACACCGATGGGTTTGCCATCCTTGTCAGGAATCGGCAGGCTGAACGTGATGATGGGTGCTTCGTCGGACTTAATGCCTTTCAGCGGATTCAGCCATTCTGCCTTGCCTGAACTCATGGGAGTGGTAAACCATGTCTGTTCCGTATAGGGCCCATCAGCAAACATGTCGTCAGGTACGACATCTGTGTCAGCGTAAGCCGTACCAGCACTGTCAGCATGGTGCACGTATGCCATGAACAGCTTACGGTCTTTGAAATAGTCTTCCTTGAAGGCTATGGCACAGCCTGCCACGTAAGGATTGGTCTCTACTAACTTGCGGGCATAGGTAAAAATCTTCTCACGACTATCCGTCTCAAGATTCATGCTGAAATAGATGTTACCAGTGCTCTGCTCGACACTCAGCAATATGTTGTCAACGTTAAGTATAACACCCTCCAAGGTTTGCTCAGCCTTTTGTATGGCTTCTTCCCTTACGGCCTTTCGTGCATAGTGTAACATCACAATCATCGAAGCTATGAGCAGCATCGCCATAGCTGTTACCACCATCAGACCAATTCGAACTGACAAGGTTTTTTTAATGATTATAGGTAGTCGTAACATATTCGGTAGCAAAGTTAGTTATTTTTTAATAGAAAAACAAATAATTATCCATAAAAGATTGTTAAATGTGACATATTTAGTACGGAAAACATTTTTTTCCTATTCTGTCTTGCTCTTTATCGTTTTTTCTTTGTAATTTTGCAGACATTATGAACAAGATAGTACTGATTACAGGAGCGACAAGTGGTATTGGCCTTGGCTGTGCCCGTAAGTTCGCAGAGAATGGCGACCAATTGATTCTGACCGGTCGCAACGAGAAGCGTTTGGAGGAAATTCGTCATGAACTTGAAGCGAAGGGTACGAAAGTTTTAATTCTGCCTTTCGACGTGCGTGATGCCGACAAGGCTAAGGCGTGTATTGACAGTCTGCCTGAAGAATGGCAGCATATTGATGTGCTGGTCAATAACGCTGGGTTGGCACTCGGTTTGGAACCGGAATACGAGGGCGATCTGGACGAATGGGCGACTATGATC
>Ga0247611_10008215_pt1 | contig 12924 bp, 25 predicted proteins | sample 177DNAGHGhighgp2_FD_192422 | JGI IMG/M metagenome (GOLD analysis project Ga0247611, IMG submission 192422) | Sheep rumen microbial communities from Palmerston North, Manawatu-Wanganui, New Zealand - 1770 DNA GHGhigh gp2 | ecosystem: Host-associated > Mammals > Digestive system > Stomach > Rumen... | reverse complement strand
ATCGGAATCACATCAAAATCTATAAAACTCAGAATAAAAGACTGACGACGGCAACCTCAAATGGTATACCCTCGCCAACTGATATCAAATTCTTTGAATTAAACGACATTCCCTAGTTTATAAATATTGGGAAGTCCATTTAAGTCTGTATGATTTTTCAATCTTTTTGGCGCTTTTGTCTTTTATTTGAACCATAGCTTGCTATGCTTCTGCGAAATTAAATACAAAATCACTCAAAAATCTTCGAAAACTCAAAACAGCCTAATTTTTAGAACAACCCTTAATAAAAACCGAGATACCATTATGATGTTCAAACCTCCTCGCAAAAAAGATAGCAGTCCTCGCAGCGCATACGTAGCTCGTCGCGTTTTAGCCAAGCATTATTTCGATTCGCCCACCCCTCATGCAGCCGTAGATAGACTTCGCCGCTGGATAGACAGCGATACGCAACTCCGCAACGACCTCATTGCCGCAGGTTACCGCGCAAGGCAACGTTTCTTCAATAAGCGCCAAGTACAAGTCTTTGTGAAATATTTTGGCGACTGAGGGAAACAAGCCTTTATGCAGTCTTTCCAGGAAATAAACCGTTCTAGTTCCCATTTCGTATGGCCATAGCATATAACAAAGGGAAATTATTCGGACACACTCCTTATATAATTTAAAAGAGATCATACCATTTCAGAGGAACATCGCGTAGATTCGCGGTGTTCCTTTGGTTTGTGTGGAATATCTCAGCTTATGGGAAAGAGAGTGTGACGATATGCCGGAATAGTGTCGTACAGAAAAACCATAGCAAAGGAATAATGAAAAAAATGCTGCGAGATGCTAACAAATCGTGTCGTCACTTTTTGCATTATCACGGTAGAAAAATGCCGAAAAGTCAGTTATAGTAGGCAAAATGGGAGAGGGGAGAAACTATTTCGTAAAAAAAGTTAAGAAAAAAAGCAGAAAATATTTGGTAGTTCAAAATAAATTCTTATTTTTGCAGCCGCAAAAGTAGGAAACGTCAGATACCTGCTTTATTTTAAGGACTTTAACAGTCAGTTGCTGAAGCAACGTTGTGACCCGTCCACTCGCGACGGAACGGGCTACACAAAATAACGTATTTATTTGAGAAACAATCAACTTAATTAACAAAACTATAAACTGAAATGCCAGGATTATTAGGAAAGAAAATCGGAATGATTTCCGTGTTCAGTGCCGACGGCAAAAACGTGCCGTGCACTGTTATCGAAGCAGGTCCTTGTGTGGTAACTCAGGTTAAAAGTGTCGAAAAGGATGGCTATGCTGCCGTGCAGCTTGGCTTCCAGGACATGAAGGAGAAGAATGTTACTGCTCCTTTGATGGGACACTTTAAGAAAGCCGGAGTTGCACCAAAGCGCCACTTGGCCGAGTTCAAGAATTTCGAACAAGAGTTGAATCTCGGTGACACCGTAACCGTAGATCTCTTTGCCGATGCCCAGTATGTGGATGTAATTGGTACTTCCAAGGGTAAAGGTTTCCAGGGTGTTGTGAAACGCCATGGTTTCGGCGGTGTAGGTCAGGCTACTCACGGTCAGGACGACCGTTTGCGTAAGCCAGGTTCAATCGGTGCTTGTTCTTACCCTGCTAAAGTGTTCAAGGGACTCCGTATGGGCGGCCAAATGGGTTGCGACCGCGTTACGACCCAGAACTTGAGAGTGTTAAAAGTAATCCCTGAAAAGAACCTGCTCCTTATCAAGGGCAGCGTTGCGGGTTGCAAAGGTTCAATCGTTATAATTGAAAAGTAATGGAACTCAGTGTATTGAATATTCAGGGAAAGGAAACCGGCCGTAAGGTGGCACTCAGCGAAAAAGTGTTTGCCGTAACACCTAACGACCACGCTATCTACCTTGACGTTAAGCAATTCTTAGCTAACCAGCGTCAGGGAACTGCAAAAGCAAAGGAAAGAAGCGAGATGAGCGGAAGTACCCGCAAACTCGGACGTCAGAAAGGCGGCGGCGGTGCACGTCGCGGTGATATCAACTCACCTGTGCTCGTTGGTGGCGCACGCGTGTTCGGTCCTCAGCCTCGCGACTACTCTTTCAAACTCAACAAGAAACTGAAACAATTGGCTCGTCGCAGCGCCCTCTCTTATAAAGTGCAGGAAAACGCTGTTGTTGTAGTGGAAGACTTCAACTTCGAGGCTCCCAAGACCAAGCAGTTCGTTGAATTGTTGAAGAACCTCAATGTGGAAGGCAAGAAACCATTGTTTGTTTTGCCTGGTAGTAACAAGAATGTATATCTGTCGGCTCGTAACCTTCAGAACGTAGATATGGCTATCGCTTCGGACGTTAATACATACGGAGTGCTGAAAGCCGGTGTACTTGTTTTGACAGAAGGTGCCGTAGCTCAGATTGAAACTGTCTTAAATAAATAAAGCACAAGAAAAATGGGATTTATCGTAAAGCCTCTGGTAACAGAGAAAATGAATAACATCACGGAGAAACAAAATAAATTCGGTTTCATCGTGCGTCCTGAGGCCAACAAGCTTCAGATTAAGGCAGAAGTTGAAGCATTATACAATGTAACAGTGACGGCTGTCAATACTGCTCTCTATGCAGGTAAGAACAAAACCCGCTACACTCGCAGCGGATTGCTGAAAGGCCGCACTAATGCTTTTAAGAAAGCCGTTGTAACCTTGAAAGAAGGTGATACTATTGATTTTTATAGCAATATCTAAATAAAAAATGGCAGTACGTAAATTTAACCCCACAACACCGGGGCAAAGACACAAGATTATTGGTACTTTCGACGATATTACTGCATCAGTACCAGAAAAATCTCTTGTTTACGGCATGAGAAAGAGCGGTGGCCGCAATAATTCCGGTCAGCTCACGATGCGCTACATCGGTGGCGGTCACAAGCGTAAATACCGCTTCGTAGATTTCAAGCGTAACAAGGATGGTGTTCCCGCAACAGTGAAGACAATCGAGTACGATCCCAACCGTTCGGCTCGTATCGCTCTCCTGTTCTATGCGGATGGTGAGAAACGTTATATTATTGCTCCAAACGGACTTAAAGTAGGCGACAAACTCATGAGCGGCGCTGATGCAGCTCCTGAAGTAGGTAACTGCTTGCCACTTAAGAACATTCCCGTCGGTACAGTGATTCACAATATTGAATTACGCCCGGGTGCAGGTGCGCAACTTGTTCGTTCGGCTGGAAACTTTGCTCAGTTGACCTCTCGTGAAGGCGATTACTGTGTAATCAAACTGCCTTCTGGTGAACTTCGCAAGATTCTTAGTGCATGTAAAGCCACAATTGGTAGTGTAGGTAACAGCGACCACGCTCTGGAAAGCTCCGGTAAAGCCGGACGTTCACGCTGGTTCGGCCGTCGTCCTCACAACCGTGGTGTAGTAATGAACCCTGTAGATCACCCAATGGGTGGTGGTGAAGGACGCCAGTCAGGTGGACACCCACGTTCACGTACCGGTTTGTATGCTAAGGGCTTGAAGACAAGATCTCCGAAGAAGCATTCGAATAAGTATATCATCGAAAGAGCCAATAAGAAGTAATTAAGCACTAAAACGTAAATTATGAGTCGTTCATTAAAAAAAGGACCGTATATCGCTGTCTCTTTGGAAAAGAAAATCCTTGCCATGAATGAAAGCGGCAAGAAGAACGTAGTGAAGACCTGGGCTCGCGCCAGTATGATATCACCTGATTTCGTAGGTCACACGATTGCAGTGCATAACGGTAATAAATTCATTCCTGTTTACGTTACCGAAAACATGGTAGGCCACAAACTTGGAGAGTTCGCTCCCACACGTAAGTTTGGCGGACACGCAGGTAACAAGAAATAACAGGGGTTCAGTCAAAACCATTTAGAATAATTTTGTATTAAATAATGGGAGCAAGAAAAAGAATTGCAGCAGAACAACGCAAAGCTGCTAAAAAGACCCAATATTTTGCCAAATTGGTGAATGTTCCTTCTTCACCCCGTAAGATGCGCTACGTAGTAGATCTTATCCGTGGTATGGAAGTGAACCGCGCACTTGGTACACTTCAGTTCTCTAAAAAAGCTGCATCAGCCGACGTAGAAAAACTGCTTCGCTCTGCTATCGCAAACTGGGAACAGAAGAATGAGAGAAAAGCCGAAGATGGCGAATTGTTCGTAACCAAAGCCTATGTAGATGAAGGCGTAACCCTGAAAAGAATGCGTCCGGCTCCTCAAGGTAGAGGCTATAGAATTCGTAAACGTTCAAACCACGTTACTTTGTTCGTGGGAACACAAACTAATGATTAATTGAAACAGAAGTATGGGACAAAAGATTAATCCAATAAGTAACCGCCTCGGTATTATCCGCGGCTGGGATTCTAACTGGTATGGAGGTTCTAACTTCGGTGACACCTTGCTTGAAGATACCAACATCCGTAAGTATCTCAATGCTCGTTTAGCTAAAGCTAGTGTATCCCGCATCGTCATTGAGCGTACACACAAACTGATTACCATCACCGTATGCACAGCCCGTCCGGGTATCATCATCGGTAAAGGCGGTCAGGAAGTAGATAAACTCAAGGAAGAACTGAAGAAAGTAACCGACAAGGACGTACAAATCAATATTTTCGAGATCAAACGTCCGGATATTGATGCAAACATCGTGGGCGAAAGCATTGCCCGCCAGGTTGAAGGTCGCGTAGCTTATCGTCGCGCCATCAAAATGGCTATCGCAAATGCTATGCGCGCCGGTGCAGAAGGCATCAAGGTGCAAATCTCAGGTCGTCTGAACGGCGCTGAAATTGCACGCAGTGAAATGTTCAAAGAAGGTCGTACCCCCTTGCACACTTTCCGTGCCGACATCGACTACTGTCAGACAGAAGCCCTCACAAAGGTAGGTCTGCTCGGTATCAAGGTATGGATCTGCCGTGGTGAAGTTTACGGCAAGCGTGACTTGGCACCTAATTTCCAACAGGAAAAGGATAGCCGCAACGCAGGTTTCGGAGGTCGTGACCGCCGCCCACGTCGTCGTGGAGGTGACAGAAAATAATTGTTAATTGATTTAGAATTTCGACATTATTATGTTACAACCTAAAAGAACCAAATACAGAAGGCCGCAGAAAGGCCGTTGCAAAGGTAACGCACAGCGCGGTAACCAGTTGGCATTCGGCAGTTTCGGCATCAAGAGCCTTGATACACACTGGCTTACCGCTCGTCAGATTGAAGCAGCCCGTGTTGCCATGACACGTTACATGCAACGTGAAGGACAGAGCTGGATTCGCATATTCCCCGACAAACCTATCACCAAGAAACCTGCCGATGTACGTATGGGTAAGGGTAAAGGTGATCCCGTTGGCTATGTTTATCCAATCACTCCCGGACGAATCATCTTTGAAGTTGAAGGCGTAAGTTTTGAAATAGCCAAGGAAGCCCTCCGTCTGGCTGCTCAGAAACTGCCTGTAACCACAAAATTTGTTGTTAGACACGACTACGATAAAAACGCTTAATTATGAAAACTGCAGAAATACGTCAACTCTCAGCTCAGGAACTGGCTGAACGCCTTCAGGCTGAAGAAGCACAATACACACAGATGAAACTGAACCACAGTATCACACCTCTGGAAAACCCTGCACAGATTAAAGCTGCTCGTCGTACGATCGCAAAGATGAAAACTGTGCTTCGTGAAATCGAACTTAACAATCAATAATGGTCCAGATGGAAACAAGAAATTTAAGAAAAACAAGACAAGGCGTGGTTGTTAGTAATAAGATGGATAAGACCATTGTTGTTGCTTCCCGATTCAAGGAAATCCACCCTATTTATGGTAAATTTGTCTCCAAAACGAAGAAATATCACGCTCACGACGAAAAAAATGAATGTAATGTAGGCGATACAGTACAGATCATGGAAACTCGTCCCTTGAGCAAGACTAAGTGTTGGAGAGTAGTGAAAATTGTAGAAAGAGCTAAGTAATTATGATACAAGCAGAATCAAGACTGACAGTGGCCGATAACAGCGGAGCACGTGAAGCACTTTGCATCCGCGTACTCGGTGGAACACGTCGCCGTTACGCATCAGTAGGTGACATCATCGTAGTAGCCGTTAAGAACGTCATTCCGTCAAGTGAACTGAAGAAAGGTGCCGTATCAAAGGCTTTGATTGTACGTACGAAGAAGGAAATCCGTCGTCCGGATGGTTCTTATATTCGCTTTGATGATAACGCATGTGTGCTGTTGAACAATGCTGGTGAATTAAGAGGTAGCCGTATCTTCGGCCCCGTTGCCCGCGAATTACGTGCAGTGAACATGAAAGTCGTATCTTTGGCACCGGAAGTACTCTAATCCCTTAAATTAGATAAAGTAATGAGTAAATTTCACATTAGGAAAGGTGACACCGTTCAAGTATTATCCGGAGAAGATAAGGGTAAAACCGGAAAAGTTCTCCAGGTATTGGTTGAAAAGCAACGTGCCATCGTAGAAGGCGTTAATTTCGTCTCTAAAAGTCAAAAACCCAGTGCAAAAAATCCACAGGGCGGCATCGTAAAGATGGAAGCACCTGTACATATTTCTAACCTCAACGTATTAGACCCTAAAACAGGCAAACCGACACGTATCGGACGCCGTCGTAATGAAGAGGGTAAGTTAGTGCGTTATGCAAAAAAATCAGGGGAGGAAATTAAATAATGAGTAATACAGCAAGTCTTAAGCAAGAATATGCAGAGCGCATTGCTCCTGCATTAATGAAGAAGTTCAATTATTCTTCTCCCATGCAGATTCCCGTTCTCAAGAAGATTGTTATCAATCAGGGTCTTGGAATGGCTACAGCAGACAAGAAGATAATTGACGTGTGCATCAACGAACTGACTGCAATTACCGGTCAGAAAGCCGTGGCTACTGTATCAAAGAAGGACATCGCAAACTTCAAGGTTCGTAAAAAGATGCCTATTGGTGTTATGGTAACCTTGCGTCGTGAGCGTATGTATGAATTCCTCGAAAGACTCGTTCGCGTGGCTCTGCCTCGTATTCGTGACTTCAAAGGAATCAACAGTAAGTTGGATGGCAATGGAAACTATACATTCGGTGTAGAAGAACAAATCATCTTCCCGGAAATCAACATCGATTCTATCGATCGTCTCGTAGGTATGAATATTACATTCGTAACTTCCGCAAAGACTGATGAAGAAGGTTTTGAACTTCTCAAGGAGTTTGGTCTTCCGTTCAAAAATGCTAATAACAATTAATACAGTACTACGATATGGCAAAAGAATCTATGAAGGCACGCGAAGTGAAACGTGCTAAGTTAGTAGCCAAATATGCTGCAAAACGTGCTGCTCTGAAGGAAATCGTTAATAGAAGCGAGGATCCCGTAGAAGCATACGAAGCCGCTCGTAAGTTGCAGTCTATTCCACGTAATGCTAATCCAATTCGCCTGCACAATCGTTGCAAGATTACAGGACGTCCCAAAGGTTATATCCGTTTGTTCGGACTTTCCCGTATTCAATTCCGCGAAATGGCTTCACAGGGTCTTATTCCTGGAGTTAGAAAGGCAAGTTGGTAAGTATTCAACTACGACACACCTTATATATTATTAATATTGTCGGGGCAGTCCCGATTAATTAAAAATTTTTATAAATGACAGATCCAATAGCAGATTATTTGACGCGTTTGCGCAACGCAATCAAGGCTAATCACCGCGTTGTGGAGATTCCTGCGTCAAATCTAAAAAAAGAAATCACAAAGATTCTTTTTGAAAAGGGCTATATCCTCAACTTCAAGTTCGAGGAGGACGGTCCTCAAGGCACAATCAAGGTAGCCTTGAAATACAATCCGCAGACTCGCGAAAGTGCTATTCGTAAATTGGAGAGAGTTTCTCGTCCTGGTTTACGTAAATATACAGGCTATCGCGAAATGCCACGAGTTATTAACGGACTTGGTATCGCAATCCTTTCTACTTCAAGGGGTGTGATGACCGATAAAGAAGCCAAAGAGTTGAAACTCGGTGGTGAAGTCCTTTGTTATGTTTATTAATCCACAGGAGGAACAACATGTCAAGAATAGGTAAATTGCCGATTAACATTCCTACTGGCGTTACTGTAACGCAAAAGGATAATGTAGTGACCGTAAAAGGTCCAAAGGGTGAGTTAAGCCAAGCCATTGATCCTTCGATTATTGTCTCAATTGAAAACGGTGAAGTTACATTCACTATCAACGAAGAAAGCGAAGTTTCCCTTAAACAGAAACAAGCTTTCCACGGTTTGTATCGTGCACTTGTAAACAACATGGTTGTTGGTGTAAGCGCAGGTTACAAGAAAGAAATGGAGTTGGTAGGTGTTGGTTACCGTGTTTCAAATCAGGGTAATCTTATCGAATTCTCTTTGGGCTATACCCATCCAATCTTCATTCAGTTACCCAAAGAAATTAAGGTTGAGACTAAGACAGAAAGAAATAAAAATCCATATATTTGCTTGGAGTCTTGCGATAAAGAACTCTTAGGCCTTGTATGTGCAAAGATTCGTTCTTTCCGTAAACCAGAACCTTACAAGGGTAAAGGTATTTTGTTTGTTGGCGAACAGATCCGCAGAAAGTCGGGTAAGGCAGCCGGCGCTAAATAATTTTAATGTATTAAGATTATGACAAAACAGAAAGAACAAAGACGCTTAAAGATTAAATATCGCGTTCGTAGCAAGATTTCGGGAACACCGGCTCGTCCCCGTTTGAGTGTTTTCCGCAGCAATAAGCAAATTTATGTGCAAATCATCGATGACGAATCTGCAAAGACTCTTGTCAGCGCTTCTTCATTAGGTATGGAAAAGATGCCTAAGTGCGAACAAGCTGCTAAAGTCGGTGAAGCCGTAGCACAGAAAGCAATTGCAGCAGGTATTTCAGAAGTTGTATTTGACCGTAACGGCTATCTCTATCACGGTCGTGTGAAAGAAGTAGCCGAAGGTGCCCGCAAAGGTGGTCTTAAATTCTAAATGATTATGGCAAACAGAATAAACGTAAACAGCGAAGAATTAAAAGATAGACTGGTTGCTATCAATCGTGTGACTAAGGTAACCAAAGGTGGACGTACCTTCACTTTTGCCGCTATCGTTGTAGTAGGCGATGGCAAAGGTGTTATCGGTTATGGTTTAGGTAAAGCAGGTGAAGTACAGGCCGCTATAGCAAAAGGTATTGAGGCTGCAAAGAAGAATTTGATTCAGGTTCCTGTTGTTAAGGGAACAGTACCTCACGAACAAGCTGCTCACTTCGGTGGCGCCAAGGTATTAATACTTCCTGCCTCTGAAGGTACTGGAGTTGTGGCTGGTGGTGCTATGCGTGCTGTATTGGAAAGTGCCGGTATCAAGGATGTACTTGCAAAGTCAAAGGGTTCTTCTAATCCTCACAACCTTGTAAAGGCAACATTTGCTGCGTTAGGTGAAATGCGCGATGCACGCCAGGTGGCTGCTCAGCGTGGTATATCAATCGAAAAAGTTTTCAGAGGATAATCACTATGGCAACTATTAAAGTTAAGCAAGTTAAAAGTCGCATTGGCGCTCCCAAAGATCAAAAGCGTACACTTGATGCTATGGGATTAACGAAAATGAATCGTGTAGTAGAACTTCAGGATAACGACTGCGTTCGTGGTCAGATTCGTAAGGTTCGTCACTTAGTCACGGTCGTTGAATAATCTTAAACACTCTTAAATAGTAAAATAATTTAACCATGAAATTACATACTCTAAAACCCGTTGCAGGTTCAACCAAGACTCGTAAGAGAATAGGCCGTGGTCCAGGCTCTGGCATGGGCGGTACTTCTACACGTGGTCACAAGGGTGCTAAGCAGCGTTCTGGTTACAAGAAGAAGATTGGTTTTGAAGGAGGTCAGATGCCTTTGCAGCGCCGTCTTCCCAAATATGGTTTTAAAAATATTAATCGCGTTGAGTATAAGGCAATCAACCTTTCCACTCTCCAGTCTTTGGCAGAAGCTAAGAGTCTGACAAAGGTAGGTGTTGAGGATTTGATTGCTGCAGGTTTCATCAGCAAGAATCATTTGGTTAAGATTTTGGGTAACGGCCAGCTTTCTTTGAAGTTGGATGTCGTAGCTCATGCTTTTTCAAAGAGCGCTGAAGATGCTATCGTAGCTCAAGGAGGTACTGCAACAACCATCTAATAAAGCATTACGTCGATGAAGAAAATAATCGAGACATTAAAGAACATTTGGAGAATAGAGGATTTACGCACTCGTCTGCTTATTACAATCCTTTTCGTAGCAATCTATCGTTTCGGCTCGTTTGTCGTTCTCCCGGGTATCAATCCTTCTGAATTGGCAAACCTACATAGCCAGACGAGCGAGGGACTTATGTCATTGCTCAATATGTTCTCTGGTGGCGCCTTTGAGAATGCTTCTGTGTTCGCCTTAGGTATTATGCCATACATCTCGGCTTCCATCGTTATTCAGCTGCTTGCAGTTGCTGTTCCTTACTTCCAGAAGTTACAGCGTGAAGGTGAAAGCGGTCGTCGCAAGATTAATCAATATACACGCTGGTTGACAATCTTTATCCTTGTTTTCCAAGCACCTTCATATCTGATTAATCTTCGCCTCCAGACACAAGGCACTAATGCCTTTATGGTTGGTGACGGCTTTATGTTTATGTTGGCATCCACGCTCATTCTCGCTGCAGGTTCAATGTTTATCCTTTGGTTGGGTGAACGCATAACCGATAAAGGTGTAGGAAATGGTATCTCTCTGATCATTATGATTGGTATCATTGCCCGTTTGTTACCTGCATTGGTGGAAGAAACTCAGACAGCTCTTTCAGGTGCCGAAGGTGGTGGCTTAATCAAGTTACTCTTCGAGATCATCGCCCTGTTGTTCGTGATGGCTTTGGCTATCATCCTGACACAGGCTACTCGTAAGGTTCCTGTACAATATGCCAAGCGTGTTGAAGGCGGACGCCAGTTTGGTGGAGCGCGTCAGTACATCCCTCTCAAGCTTTTTGCTGCTAATGTAATGCCTATCATCTTTGCACAGGCCATTATGTTCATTCCATTGACATTGGTCGGCGCATCAGAACATTCTGGTTGGTTCTTAACCCAGATGAAAGACTTTACTTCAGTACCTTACAATGCAATTTATGTTGTGCTCATCGTAGCATTCACCTATTTCTACACTGCGATTACTCTTAATCCAGTACAGATGGCTGAAGATATGAAACGCAACAATGGTTTCATCCCAGGTGTTAAACCGGGCAAGAGCACAGCAAATTATATTGATAAGGTAATGTCTCATATCACACTGCCAGGTTCATTGTTCATTGCCTTGATTGCCATTATGCCTGCCTTTGCAAGTGTCTTTGGCATCAAACAAGGCTTTGCTCAGTTCTTTGGTGGAACATCTTTGCTCATCCTTGTGGGTGTGGTGATAGATACCTTGCAGCAGATTGAGAGTTACATGATGGTGCGTCATTATGACGGATTGTTGAACGCAGGACACACACGTCCCCGTAGTTCAGTATCTGCCTATTAATGCACTGATTAATGATTACGCTGAAGACAGATGATGAAATAGAGTTGTTGCGTGCTGCCAACTTGTTGGTAAGTGCAACGCTCACAGAAATAGCAAAAATTGTCCGGCCGGGTGTAACAACTCGACAGATTGATGCACTCGCCGAACAGTTTATTCGAGATCATGGTGCCACACCTACTTTCAAAGGTTTCCCTTCATCATTCGGAGGTCCTTTTCCCAGTAGTGTTTGCACGTCGGTAAATGAAGTAGTTGTACATGGCATTCCCAATGACAGGGAATTAGTTGATGGAGACATCGTCTCTGTTGATTGTGGAACTTGCCTGAATGGTTTCTGTGGTGATTCCTGCTACACTTTCTGTGTTGGCGAAGTTTCTGCAGAAGTCAAACAACTCCTTCGTGTTACCAAAGAGTCGCTATATAAAGGTATTGAACAAGCTATTCCTGGACATCGTATCGGCGACATAGGAGATGCTGTCGAATCACATGTCTATAAATATGGTTATGGCGTTGTACGTGAATTGACCGGACATGGAATAGGACACGAAATGCACGAAGAACCGCAGGTGCCCAATTATGGAAAGCGCGGATCTGGCAAGCTGATTAAAAATGGCCTGTGCATAGCAATCGAACCCATGATAACAATGGGAAAGCGCAATATAGCGCTTCTTCCCGACCGTTGGGGTTTTATTACTTGCGACCGGAAGCCAGCAGCTCATTTCGAGCATACCATAGCCGTTCATCACGGGAAAGTAGATATCCTTTCATCATTCTGTCAGATAGAAGAAATCGAAAATCAGAAATACTAATTAAAGCATGGCAAAACAATTCGCAATAGAACAAGATGGAACCATCGTGGAAGCATTAAGCAATGCGATGTTTCGCGTTGAATTGGAAAATGGGCACGAAATAATCGCTCATATTTCAGGTAAAATGCGTATGCATTACATCAAGATTCTTCCTGGCGATAAGGTTAAGGTCGAAATGAGTCCGTATGATCTTACAAAAGGCAGAATTGTCTTCCGTTACAAATAATATAAAAACATATTTCAGATAATGAAAACAAGAGCATCATTGAAGAAGCGTAATGCAGACTGCAAAATCGTACGTCGCAAAGGTCGCTTATATGTAATTAACAAGAAGAACCCTAAGATGAAACTTCGTCAGGGCTAATCTTTATTCAGAAAATAATAAGATTATAATATGGCAATAAGAATTGTTGGTGTCGATTTACCCCAAAACAAGCGTGGTGAAATCGCTTTGACCTATATTTTCGGAATAGGTCGTAGTAGCGCGGCTAAGATCTTGGATAAGGCCGGCATAGACAGAGGCATCAAAGTACAGGACTGGACCGATGATCAGGCAGCTAAGATCCGTCAGATCATTAGTGAGGGCTGGAAGGTTGAAGGTGACCTCCGTTCAGAAATCCAAATGAACATTAAGCGTTTGATGGACATCGGT
>Ga0247611_10008214_pt1 | contig 12925 bp, 7 predicted proteins | sample 177DNAGHGhighgp2_FD_192422 | JGI IMG/M metagenome (GOLD analysis project Ga0247611, IMG submission 192422) | Sheep rumen microbial communities from Palmerston North, Manawatu-Wanganui, New Zealand - 1770 DNA GHGhigh gp2 | ecosystem: Host-associated > Mammals > Digestive system > Stomach > Rumen ... | reverse complement strand
CAAACTCTACGAGAACCTGCTCTACAGCGACGGCATCATGCTCGACAAGGAGACGGGACTCTACTTCCGCGACGGTAAGTACGTCTGGCCGAAGCACAAGTCGGCTAACGGCAAGAAGGACTTCTGGGCACGAGGCGACGGATGGGTGCTCGCCGGACTGGCCAAGGTGCTGCAGGACATGCCTGAGTGGTACGTCCGCCAGCCCTTCTTTGTCGACAAGTACGTGACGCTGGCCCGCGGCGTGGCCAAGCTCCAGCAGAAGGAGGGCTACTGGACGCGCTCGATGGCCGACCCCGACCACGCCCCAGGTCCCGAGACCTCGGGCACGGCCTTCTTCACCTACGGCCTGCTCTGGGGCGTCAACAACGGCTACCTCTCGAAGAAAGAGTTCGCCCCAGTCATCGCCCGTGCATGGAAGTACTTGACGGAGACCGCCTTGCAGCCCTCTGGTAAGGTAGGCTATGTGCAGCCCATCGGCGAGCGCGCCATCCCCGGTCAGACTGTCGACCAGAACTCGGAAGCCAACTTCGGCGTCGGTGCCTTCCTTCTTGCTGCCTGCGAATACTGCCGCTACGTTCAGTAGGCCGTTGCGGGATAGTTGTCAAAATTTCCTAAATACGAGGAAATAGTTCTGTTTTTCTTCGTTTATTCATATAATAATATGTACCTTTGCGCCTGCAAATTTAGTTGCAGGCGTAAACGTACGCCTTTATTTTTTATTTTAGATGTTTTAAAACAAGATGAACGTAATTACAAAGACCCTTCAATTGGCTGATGGCAGAACCATCACCATTGAAACCGGGAAAGTGGCAAAACAGGCCGACGGATCGGTCATGCTTCGCATGAACAACACCGTATTGCTCGCCACTGTTTGTGCCGCAAAAGATGCAGTTCCCGGAACCGATTTCATGCCTTTGCAGGTAGACTATCGTGAACAGTACGCCGCCGCAGGCCGTTTCCCTGGCGGATTCACCAAGCGCGAAGGCAAAGCCTCAGACAACGAAATCCTGACATCGCGACTCGTGGACCGCGTTCTTCGTCCACTCTTCCCCAGTAACTATCACGCTGAAGTTTTCGTCAACGTCATGCTGTTCTCGGCCGACGGCGTTGACCAGCCCGATGCACTCGCCGGCTTTGCTGCCTCGGCAGCTCTGGCCTGCTCGGATATTCCCTTCGAGTGCCCCATCTCGGAGGTTCGCGTGGCTCGCGTCAACGGCGAGTACGTCATCAACCCTACCTTCGCCCAAATGAAGGAGGCCGACATGGACATCATGGTCGGTGCCTCGGCAGAAAACATCATGATGGTGGAAGGTGAGATGAAGGAAGTCTCTGAGCAGGACCTGCTCGGTGCCCTGAAGGCCGCCATGGACGCTATCAAGCCCATGTGTGAGCTGCAGGCCGAACTCTCGAAGGAACTTGGCAAGGACGTCAAGCGTGAGTACGACCACGAGGTCAATGATGAGGACCTGCGTGCTCAGATGAACAAGGAACTGTACCAGCCCGCCTACGACGTGACGAAGCAGGCTCTGGAGAAGCAGCAGCGCGCTGAGGCATTTGAGAAAATCCTCACCGACTTCAAGGAGAAGTATGCTGCCGACCATGCCGACCTCACCGAGGACGAGCTGGAAGAGAAATATGCCATGATGGACCGCTACTACCACGATGTGGAGCGCGACGCCATGCGCCGTTGCATCCTCGATGAGGGTATCCGTCTCGATGGTCGTAAGACCGATGAGATCCGTCCCATCTGGTGTGAGGTCTCTCCCCTGCCCATGCCTCACGGAAGCTCAATCTTCACGCGTGGTGAGACACAGTCGCTGACAACTGTTACCCTGGGCACGAAGCTCGATGAGAAGCTCGTCGACGATGTGCTCGACAAGAGCTACATGAAGTTCCTGTTGCACTATAACTTCCCCCCGTTCTGTACGGGCGAGGCCAAGGCTCAGCGTGGCGTAGGCCGTCGTGAGATTGGTCACGGACATCTGGCATGGCGTGGTCTGAAGGGTCAGATCCCCGATGACTTCCCCTACACCGTTCGTGTCGTCAGCCAGATTCTGGAGTCGAACGGCTCTTCGTCTATGGCTACCGTCTGTGCCGGCACGCTGGCTCTGATGGACGCTGGTGTTCCCATGAAGAAGCCCGTCTCGGGTATTGCCATGGGTCTTATCAAGAATCCTGGAGAAGATAAGTATGCTGTCCTGAGCGATATCCTCGGCGACGAGGACCACCTGGGCGATATGGACTTCAAGACCACCGGTACAAAGGATGGTCTGACGGCCACCCAGATGGATATCAAGTGCGACGGTCTGTCGTTCGACATCCTTGAGAAGGCCCTGATGCAGGCTAAGGCAGGTCGCGAGCACATCCTGAATTGCATCACCGACACCATCGCCGAGCCGCGTGCTGAACTGAAGCCGCAGGTTCCCCGCATCGAGGCCTTTGAGATTCCGAAAGAGTTCATCGGTGCCGTCATTGGCCCGGGCGGAAAGATCATCCAGCAGATGCAGGAGGACACCGGTGCTACCATCACCATCGACGAGGAAGACGGCGTCGGCAAGGTACAGGTCAGTGCTCCTAATAAGGCCAGTATCGACGCTGCCATTGCCAAGATCCGTGCCATTGTTGCCATCCCCGAGGTGGGTGAGGTCTACGATGGTGTTGTCCGCTCGATCATGCCTTACGGCTGCTTCGTCGAGATTATGCCTGGCAAGGACGGTCTGCTCCACATCTCCGAGATTGACTGGAAGCGCCTCGAGACCGTCGAGGAGGCTGGCATCAAGGAGGGCGACCACATCCAGGTGAAGCTCCTCGAGATTGACCCGAAGACCGGTAAGTACAAGCTCTCACACCGCGTGCTCATTGAGAAGCCCGAGGGTTATGTCGAGCGTCCTGCCCGTGGTGAGCGCCGTGAGCGTCCTGAGCGTGGCGAGCGTCGCCCCCGTCCCGAGCGCGGTGAGCGTCGCGACCGTGGTGATCGCGGTCCTCGTCCTGAGCGTCGTCCCCGTCCTGAGAATGGCGAATTGGCCGAGAAGCTCACAGAAAAGCTGGGTGAGGAGTTCCGTGCTCCCTCAGAGAAGCATGAGCCGAAGGACTTCAGCGATGCACTTGATCACATGGACTTCTAAAGAAAGCCAAACATAAAAGAATCCCCTGACGAGCTCGTCAGGGGATTTCTTTTATGCGTTCATCTGAAGATGATTATTGCTTCAGGAGGTTCAGCTTCTGCTGCGGTGCCAGGGCGTTGCTCACCTTCTCCGTGTACTGGCCGACCTTGGCAGTGGCCGTGCAGCGGATGTCACGGCTCGAGGCACCGATGCGGAAGGTGTACTGTCCGCTCACAGTGAGCCACTGAGACTCCTGCTCATCGAACGAGGCCAGCATACGGACGGGAATCTGCATGGTCAGCGTCTGCTGCTCTCCGGGCTGCAGCTCGCGAGTCTTGGCGAAGGCCTTCAGCTCCTGCGAGGGCATCTCCAGTTTTCCTTTCGGTGCGGTGACATAGACCTGTGCCACCTCCTTGCCGCTGACCTTACCGGTGTTCTTGATGGTGACGGAGACGGTGACTTGGTCGCCGTTCACTTTGACAACGGGCTTGCTGAAGCCAAAGGTGGTGTAGCTGAGACCGTAGCCGAAGGGGTAGGCCACCTCTTTATTAAAGGTGTCAAAATAGCGGTAGCCCACGTAGATATCCTCTTCGTGGTTGGTATAGGTGTGGCCGGGGATAGCGCGTTTGCCGGCGGCCATCTCCTTGAAGCTGTAGAAGTCGATGTTACCGGGGAAGTTCTTCGTGGAGTGATGATCGGTGGCAGCGACGGGCCATGTCATGGTGAGCTTGCCGGAAGGATTCACCTTGCCAGTGATGAGGTCGGCCAGGGAGTTGCCGCCCTCCATGCCCGGCTGCCAAGCGCAGAGGATGGCATCGGGATAGCTGCTCCAGGATGCCGTCTCGATGACGGAACCGGAGTTGATGATGACGATGACGGGCTTGCCGGCAGCGTGGAAGGCATTGCAGACATCGGTGATGAGGGCGCGCTCCTCGGGAATGAGGTTGAACTCGGTGTCGATGTCACGGTCAACACCCTCGCCGGCCTGACGGCCGATGGTAATGATAGCGGCGTCAGCCTTGGTGGCTTCGTTGTTGATGGCGATAGGCGAGAGCCCAATCTCTGGATACTTCTGCTGCCCGAACTCCTCGCGCTGGTACCACTTGGCAGGATGGCGCTCAGCCTGGAACTTCACCTTTGCATATTCGATATACTTGCGGTAAATCTCGGTGAGCGTGGGCGTTGAGCTGATACCCGCATTTTTCAGTCCCTCAAGCATATCGACGACATAGGGAGGATGGACGCAGCCGGAGCCTGTGCCGCCACTGAGGAATTCATAGGAATTCTCACCGAAGAGGGAGACCGTCTTGATGTCGTTATTCCAAGGTAGGGTGCCGTTGTTCTTCAGCAGCACGATGCCCTCGCAGGCACTCTGACGGGTGATGGCGGCATGGGCCTTGAAGTCAGGGGCATTGCTGGCAGGATACTTCTGGAAGCTCGGCGTCTTGACAATATACTCGAGCATACGACGCACGTTACGGTCAATGTCCTTGATGTCGAGACGCCCGCTCTTCACCCCTTCGATAATCTCCTTGACCTGTGCCGGCTGTCCCGGTTCCATCAGGTCATTGCCTGCCTGTACCTCACGGATGGTGGGCAGTCCTTCGCGGATGCCAATCCAGTCGGTCATGACGATACCCTTGAAGCCCCAGTCGTCACGCAGTATCTTGGTCAGCAGATCGTGGTTACCCATCGAAAACTCACCATTGATCTTGTTATACGAGGCCATGATGGTCCACGGGTCGCTCTCTCGTACGGCAATCTCGAAACCGCGCAGGTAGAGCTCGCGGGCAGCACGCTGACTGACGCGCTCGTCCACACTGGTGCGGTCGGTCTCCTGGGAGTTGACGGCGAAATGCTTGGCTGAGACACCGACTCCCTGACTCTGCACACCTTGAATATAGGCAGCGGCAATCTTTCCCGTGACGAGCGGATCCTCTGAGTAATACTCGAAGTTACGGCCGCACAGCGGATTGCGGTGCAGGTTCATGCCCGGTCCGAGGATCACATCACAGCGGTACTCCTTGGTCTCGTTGCCAATGGCTTCGCCAACATGCTTCACGAGTTCGGTGTTCCATGTTGAGGCCAGACAACTGCCGATGGGGAAGGCCGTGGCATAATAGGTCTTGTCCGTTCCCTTACGCTTGGGGTCGATGCGTACGCCGGCAGGACCGTCGGTGAGGACGGTGGCGGGGATTCCCAGACGCGGGATGGCGGGCGATGTGCCGGCAGCACCGGCCACGAGGTCAGCCTCGCCGCCGACGACAGCTTGGTCGCCAAAGAAGGTGTTGGCTCCGCCAACGAGCAGTTTCGCTTTCTCGTCAAGTGTCATAGCCGCAATCACCTCGTCGATGTTTGTGGCCGAGAGTTTCGGTTGCGCGTTCATTGTCATCATGCAGGTTGTGGCCACCAGGGCCGTCATAAAAATCTTCTTCATAGTGGTTTGATGTTATTGGTTTGGTAGTCGTGTCAACGATAGACGTCTTCCTTCTTCAGTTCGATGACCTTGCCGAAGCGGGCGAGGGCACGCATGTCGGTGAGTTTCTTGTCGCCGATGATGATCCACACGCGGTTGGGGTTGCCGGCGATGTGTTGCTGATGGAACTTGGTGATGGCATCGGCAGTGATGGCTGGCAACTCGCGGGCGATGCCGGCCTTTGGGTCGCTGGTGTTGCCCAACAGGCGCTGGTTAGCCACGTAGAATCCTATCGAGCGGAAGGCGGGATAGCTGTTCTGGATGTCGTTGAGTACGTTCTGACGGGCGGCATCCAGGTTGTTCTCCTTCATCGGCATCTCGCGTAGCAACGAGTCTATGGTGCAGAGCGCTTCCATCGTCTTGTCGGCCTGGGTGCCTGTGGCAGTGATGTAGGCCTGAACGGCCTCTGGATGCTGCGCCAGACTGGTCGTAAAGGCACGACCGCCAGTGCTGTAGGCTAAAGAGCGGAACTCGCGTACGTTCTGGAAGAGAATGGACGACATACTACCACCGAAATACTCTTCGAAAAGTGATAGCTTGGCACGCTCGTCGACCGTCGGCAGCGGACTGATGGCATCGTAGCTGACCACATAGTTCTGGCGCGATTTGGGTACGTTGTAGAAATAGACGGTAGGCTCCGTGTACTGCATCATGGGGCGGAAGACGTCGGCAGGCTTGCGGGTGCACTGCTGCAAGGGGAGTGTCTGTCGCGATGTCATCGCAACAGCCTCGACAGGCTTGCTCCCACAATAGAACAGCTCGCAGTCGTACTGCTGAAGCTCGCGGAAGAGGCTAAGCAGATCGTCGCTCTTCAGTTCTTTGATTTCCTTCTTGCTGAGTTGCGTCAGATACATGGACTTGTTGCCATACATGATGAAATCTCTCATGGGAGTAAGCACGTCGTCCTTCTGTTTGCCAAAGCCCTTGCGGTTCACCTTGTCGGCATCCTTGGCTTCCGAGAGGGCTTCATCGTCGCCCTTGGCCGAGCGCAGGAAGTGGGCCAGCAACTTGAGGGCAGCCTCAAACTGGTTGTCAGGACCGGTTAGGCTGAATCCAAACGTTTGGTTTCCCGCGTCTACTTCCATCGTGGTACTGATGCGCTGCCAGGCCTTTTCCAGTTGCTGTTTCTTCAGCGAGTCAGTGCCGATGGCCGAGAGGTAGGGTGCCAGCACGTTGAGTGCAGGCGTGTGCAACTTACCGTCCTTAAAGCGCAGGTTGAAGGTGAAGATGTCGTTAATGGTGTTCTCCTTATAATATAAGGTGGCATGATCGCTCAGTTGCTTGGTGGTGATGTCGTTTTCGAAATCAACGGTGCGAATGGCGGCATCCTTCACGGGAATCTGCTCCAGCTGCTGGGCAAAGGCCGACTTGGCATCCATGTTCTTCGGCGAGATGGGCTTGTAGCCGGGCTGTTTCAGCGTCTCCTTTTCCGAAGTGCCGTATTTCTTTTCCAGCGTGATGTGGTTGGCACCGTAGTATTTTTTTGCGGCTGCCACCACATCGGCCTTGGTGATGCGCTTGATGGCCTCCTTCTTGTCGATCATGTCCTGCCAGGTCTTGCCCTTCGAGAAGAGATCGACCAGCAGTTCCGAACGGCTGCTGATGGTTTCCATACTCTTATCGGCTTCCATGAGCAATTCACGTTTCAGGGGTTCCAATTGCTCTTCGCTGAATTTGCCGTCCATCACCGCTTGTATCTGTTCCATCACACGACCTTCGGCCGTCTTCATCTTGCCGAAAAGCTTGGGAATGATGAGCACAGCCGAACCAGCGGCATCGTCGAAACCTACCGATGTGGCCAGAGCCATCATCACCTTGTGTTCGTTTATAAGTGAGTCGAGCAAGCCTGCCTTGCCGTTTGAGAGCAATCCGTTGGCCAGTTCGAGTGCGTCGGCATCAGGCTCGAAGTCGGTAGGAGACTTGAAAATCATAGCCTCAATGCCAATAAGGGGAATGGGGAACTTGACTTCTGTACGTTCGTTCGCAGCGATTTCCGGCATCGGACTATGGCCGCGCTGTGGTGCAGGACCCGTCTGTACCCTGCCGAATGTCTGCTCTAAAAGGGCCGTCAGTGTGCTGTCGGGCTTGATGTCGCCACAGAGAATCAAACCCATATTCGAGGCGACATAGTACTTCTTGAAGAATGCCGCCATATCTGACAGGCGTGGGTTCTTCAGACTCTCGGTAGAGCCGATGATGGGGTAGGCGTAGGGCTGGGTCTTGAACACAGCACCCATGATTTTCTCCATGGCGTCGCCCGACCCATCGGCCGAACGGTTCTTCTCTTCGTACACATTCTCCAGCTCGCCTTGGAAACCACGATAAACGGGATTCATTAAACGTTCAGAGTTCAGCCAGCACCACTGCTCAATGAACTGCGGCAGGAACGAGTTGTGATAGAACGTCATATCGTAGCCTGTGCCGGCATTCAGATCACTGCCGCCGTATTTTGAGATGAGGCGGTTGAACTCGTTGGGGATGATATAGTCGGCTGCCTTCAGACTCAGCTCGTTGATATGCTTCTGGATGCGCGTGCGCTCGGCCTCGTCCTTGGTCTGCGAGAGCAGGTCGTACTGTGCCGAAATACTGTCGAGCCAGGGCTTTTCGGCTGCATAGTCAGTGGTGCCTATGCGGTCGGTGCCCTTGAACATGATATGCTCGAAATAGTGGGCGATACCAGTGTTCGGACAGTCCTTGGCACCGGCCCTGACGACGACGGCACCAAAGACTTTCGGTTGCGAGTGGTCTTCGTTCAGCCACACGGTCATGCCGTTGCCGAGTGTCAGTTCCTTGACTTCCAACTGGGCTGCTGCTGTCAATGCGGCAAGCAGGGCGATAAAAGAGAAAGCGAAGCGTTTCATTATTTTATTTGTTATGTTGAAGTTACAAAGATAGCACATTTATGAAATACAAGGACATAAAGGAACGAAGTTTTAACCATTATTGACGGTTTTCTTCCTGTCTTTGTGTCTTTGTGTTACATAATTTTCGTACCTTTGCACGCGAAAAGAAGGATTTTAATAATATCATAGTACAATGGCAAAGAAAGCTCTTTTGATGATTCTCGACGGATGGGGAATCGGTAAGCATGGTAAGGGTGACGTCATCTTCAATACGCCGACACCTTACCTCGATCTGTTAACAGCAACCAGTGCTCACTCTCAGCTTCAGGCCTCTGGCGAGGACGTTGGTCTGCCTGACGGTCAGATGGGTAACTCAGAGGTGGGTCACCTGAATATCGGTGCCGGACGCATCGTCTATCAGGACCTTGTGAAGATTAACCGCGCCTGCAAGGACGGCTCTATCATGGAGAACCCGCAGGTGAAGGCTGCCTATACGTATGCTAAGGAGAACAACAAGAAGCTGCACCTGATGGGTCTGACCTCTGACGGTGGTGTGCACTCAAGCCTCGACCATCTGTTCAAGCTCATCGAGATTGGTAAGGCATACGGTCTGAAGAACCAGGTCTTTGTGCATTGCTATATGGACGGTCGTGACACTGACCCCCACTCTGGTAAGGGCTTCATCGAGCAGGTGAGCAAGGTTTGTGCTGATAATGATGCTGCCATCGCCTCAATCGTGGGCCGCTTCTACGCCATGGACCGCGACAAGCGCTGGGAGCGTGTGAAAGAGGGCTACGACCTGATCGTTAACGGCACTGGTAAGCAGGCTACCGACATGGTGCAGGCTATGCAGGAGAGCTACGATGAGGGCGTGACCGATGAGTTCATTAAGCCGATTCATAATGCTTCTGTCAATGGTTGTATCGAAGAGGGTGACGTCGTCATCTTCATCAACTTCCGTAACGACCGTGCCAAGGAGATGACCATCGCGCTGACGCAGGAGGACATGCCGGAGCAGGGCATGAAGACTATCCCCGGCCTGCAGTACTACTGCATGACGCCCTACGATGCCAACTTCAAGGGTGTCCACATCCTCTTCCCCAAGGAGAATGTCGAGGATACCTTGGGCGAGTACCTCAGCAAGCAGGGCAAGAAGCAGCTGCACACCGCTGAGACGGAGAAGTATGCCCATGTCACCTTCTTCTTCAACGGCGGTCGCGAGGCTCCCTACGAGGGTGAGGATCGCATCCTCGTGCCCTCGCCGAAGGTGGCTACCTATGACTTGAAGCCTGAGATGAGTGCCTACGAGGTGAAGGATAAGCTCGTCGGTGCCATCAACACCCAGGAGTACGATTTCATCGTGGTGAACTTCGCCAATGGTGACATGGTGGGCCATACGGGTGTCTATAACGCCATCGCCAAGGCTGTGTGGGCCGTTGACAACTGCGTGCGTGAGGTCATTGAGGCTGCCAAGGCCAACGACTACGAGGCTATCATCATTGCCGACCACGGTAATGCCGACAATGCCATCAACGCCGACGGTACACCTAATACCGCCCACTCGCTGAACCCCGTACCCTTCATCTACGTCACCAACAACAACAGCGCTACCGTGAAGGACGGTCGTCTGGCCGACGTGGCTCCCTCCATCCTCCACATCATGGGACTGGAGCAGCCCAGCGAGATGACGGGTGAGAACCTGATTAACGATGGACGTTAAGATAGAACAAAGCTGGAAACAGCATCTGAGTGGTGAGTTCGGGAAACCTTATTTCCTCGAACTCACCACTGCTGTTAAACAGGAGTATATGCATACGACCTGTTACCCTCCGGGACGGCTGATCTTCAACGCCTTTAACCTCTGTCCGTTCGACAAGGTGAAAGTGGTCATCATCGGACAGGATCCGTACCATGAGCCGGGACAGGCACACGGTCTGAGTTTTTCGGTGCAGGATGGTGTGCCCTTTCCTCCGTCATTGCAGAATATCTTCAAGGAGATAGAGTCCGATTTGGGTACGCCCATACCCGCTTCAGGCAATCTGACGCGGTGGGCCGAACAAGGCGTGCTGCTGCTGAACGCGTCGCTCACCGTTCGTGCCCACCAGGCTAACAGCCACTCGATGCTGGGCTGGCGACAGTTTACCGATGCTGCCATCCAGGCTTTGGCCACGCATCGCGACCATATTGTCTATATGCTCTGGGGCGGCTATGCCCGTGGTAAGGCCTACATGATTCCGAAGGACCGCAATCTCGTCTTGGAGTCGGTCCATCCCTCCCCGCTCTCGGCCAATCGTGGCGGTTGGTTCGGTCAGCACCAGTTCTCGCGGTGCAACGCCTATCTCGAACAAAACGGTCTGTCCCCCATTGTTTGGTAGTTTCAATCTTTTAACAGTTCTCGCCTCACGTCTCACGCCTCACGCAAATGAAAAACCTTCCTCCTATTATTGAAGTCGGCGGTGTCCTGCTCTCCTCAGAGATTCTCACGGAGATGTTCTGCTGTGACTTGTCGAAGTGCAAGGGCGTCTGCTGCATCGAAGGCGATGCAGGTGCACCCGTAACACTCGATGAAATCAGCGAAATTGAGGCTGCACTCGATGCCTGCTGGGACCGTCTGTCGCCACAGGCACAGAGCGTCATTGACCGTCAAGGCGTGGCCTATACCGACCAGGAGGGCGACCTCGTAACCAGCATCGTCGGCGGCCGGGACTGTGTCTTCACCTGTTATGGCGACATTGAAGACTGGGAGACGCATGAGCCCATCAAGGACTGCTGCCTCTGTGCCTTGGAGAAGGTGTGCAAGCCCATCAGCTGCGCCCTCTATCCCATTCGCGAAAAGCGGTTCCGAGATGGCACGGTGGCATTGAACTACCACCGATGGAAGGTCTGCGCCGATGCTGTCAAAAAAGGGCAGGCCTTAGGCCTGCCCGTCTATAGGTTCCTCAAAGAACCGCTCATCCGCCGTTTCGGCGAGGCGTGGTACCGTGAGCTCTGCGACGTCGCCGAATACCTCAAGTCTCACGCCTGACGTTTTCCTTACCTCTTACGATATTCTGAGGGACTCATCCCCATGTGTTCTTTGAAATACTTGCCAAGAAACGATTGATTGGGGAAGTTCATCTCTTCCGTAATGTCCTTGATGCTCTTCGATGTGTTCTTCAGCATGATGCGCAGATTCATCAGCACAAAGTTGTCTATCCATTCGTTGGGCGTACGGCCGCTCGACTGTTTGACGCATTCGGAGAGATACTTTGCCGTGATGCCTATCTGTTCGGCATACCAGCTGACGCGGCGCGTCGTCTTGCTGTTGGCCTCCACCAGTTTGATGAACTGCGTAAAGATGTCATCGGAACGCAACTGCCGGGGCACGTTGTACTGCACGCGGTAAATGATATCGCTCAGGTCGTAAAACATGGCCAACAGCAGGGTGCGGATCAGGTCCTTGCGGAAGTGGTTGTCCGTTTCGCTGATTTTGTGCTTGATGACGTCGAAATAAACCTTGAATGTCTGTATCTGCTTGGGCTCCAGTCTCATGACGGGATGGCTGCGCGAGAAGAGAAATAGCGAACTGACGCCTTTCACGCTCTGGATAATCTCATGGAAGAAGTTCACACTCATGATCATGCACAGCCCCTCCATGTCGGGCGAATGATGATACTCGTCAACGACATGACGGTCGCTGACCACAAGGATGTCGTCGGCATGGACCTCCTGCTCTTGAGTGTCCAGCTTATAGACGAGACTGCCCTTCGTGCAGAGTCCGATGAGAATGAAGTTCATCTTCCTGGGCTCGGTCGGTATGGGCACCTCGTTAATATGTTCTGTTAGAAGGAGGTCGTCGTCAAGAGAGATCGACTGACTCCACGATTTTGCCTTGTTCAGGTCGGTTTCTTTGATTTCGTTGTTCACGTTTCGATAAGTATTAGTGATTAGATTGCAAATATACATCTTTCTTTTCGTTTCAATGCAATAATATGTGTTATTTTTCGTTTAATTATAAAAATCTTAATCAGATATGAAGAAACTTTTACTTTTTGCGGTCATGCTGCTCGCCTCAGCACATGGTTTTGCACAGTATGAGGCAGGAACAATGACTTGGATTCCCAAGTTAGGCGTAAATCTCTCAAAGATGGGCGACGGTGATGTCTTCTACAAGGGCGACGGCGTCGGTGACCAGCTGATGAAGCCGAAGTTCACCATCGGTGTCGTGGCAGGCATCGAAGGCGAGTACCACATGAGCAGCCTGCTCGGCCTGTCAGCAGGCGTCCTCTATTCGATGCAGGGCACCGCCTACGATGATGTCGATATGCAGAAAGACTATAGCGTGGCGCTCCACTGCGTGAACGTACCTGTACTGCTGAACTTCCATATCGTGGGCGGACTGGCCCTGAAGGCTGGCATCCAGGCAGGTTACGCATTCTATAAGAAGGAGTCGTTCAAGGAGAACCTTGGCGGATGGAAGGAGTTCTCTACCAGTGGTTCGGGCTATGGCAACTTCGAGCTCA
>Ga0247611_10008213_pt1 | contig 12928 bp, 10 predicted proteins | sample 177DNAGHGhighgp2_FD_192422 | JGI IMG/M metagenome (GOLD analysis project Ga0247611, IMG submission 192422) | Sheep rumen microbial communities from Palmerston North, Manawatu-Wanganui, New Zealand - 1770 DNA GHGhigh gp2 | ecosystem: Host-associated > Mammals > Digestive system > Stomach > Rumen... | reverse complement strand
TGATGTTTATTTAGAGTCATTAGAGGGTGCTGCTTGTGAAATGATTTCTAAATACATAGATTATCCTTTAACTCAGCTTGAGGATGAAAATGGAGATATTCCTAAAGCTATAAAATTTGCAATGTTATTATGGATTGGTACTATATACAGCACTAGAGAGAGCATAAGTAATGTAAATATGAATACTGTACCTCACTCAATGGAGCTTTTAGCAGATTTATATAGAGACTATAAAATAGATAAATCAGAGTAAAAAATGTACGCAGGCAAATTAAAAGAGAAAATTGAAATATACAATCCTACTATATCTATAAATGATTATGGAAAAAAGTACAATGATCTTGAGCTTGTATACACAACAAGAGCAAATGTCAGTCATTTAAGGGGTAGAAGGAGTGTAATTGATGATGAAATACAGACACCATATGAAAAGCAATTTATAGTCAGAATATATGTGCCAATAAATGATGACAGTCAAATAAAGTATAATGGTAAATTTTACAGAGTAACAGGAATTGATATTGATAAAGAGTATCAGAGACAAGTAATAAGTACAGAAATAGTCAATGAATAGTGGATTTGAATGTGATATAGAAAAGATATTTGAACAGTTCTGTGAATTAACTTCAAAAGAGATGACGAAAACAGTAAGAACTGCTCTTAGAACTGGTGGAAAAGAACTAGTCAAACAAACCAAATCTAATCTTACTAGAGAGCTTAAGCATAGAAGCATTAATTCTAAGTATAAAGACAAAATGGAAGATGCAGTACGTTTAGGTAAATTTGAAGAAGAGAAAGGAGAAGAGTTATCACAGAAAGTCCATATAATGGGAGACAGAAGTAAAGGTTCTGGTACTTTTAGAGCAAGATTTTTTGAGAAAGGAACAAAAGAAAGAAGAAATAGAAAGACACAAAGCAGTTATGGAAGAATAACTCCTAGATGGTATTTCAAAAATGCTCAAAGTCAAGTATTTCCTAAATTACAAACAATATATATGGCTGAAATAACAAAGACAGTCAATAAAATAAACAACACAAAGATATGAGTAATTCAATTCTTATTGGGACAATCATAAAAGAGATTTTATCAGAAAGTTTAGAGTTATCTGAATATATTGATGATAAGATATTTGCACTTGTAGCACTTGATGGTACTACATATCCATTTGTAACTTATTCAAGGACAAATGTTTATCCAAATGAAGCTACAAAAGATGGTTGGTGTGGAGATGTTGTATCATTTGAGATTCAAGTTGAGTCTAAAGATTATGATGAATCTTGTATTATAGCTAATATAATAAGAGGGTTATTTGAGAATTGTGATTATTCAAACTCTAATTTAAGTATTTACAATACAAGAATGACAAGTATCAGTGAGGTATTTGGCAATGACAATTACATCCAGACACTTGATTTTGAATGTAATACAGGACAATAAAAACATAAATATATCGATATAATTATTATGGCAGTTTCAGCAGGTAGACAAATGAGAGATGGTGGAGATATCATGCTTTTCTACTATGATGGTACAAGCTATACTTCTATAGCTCATGGCACATCACATCAGCTTAGTTTATCAACACAAACTGAGGATATTAACACAAAAGATGCTGGTAAGTTTGGTCTTACTGAAGTATCAAGAATTCAATGGAGCATTACAGCAGATCATCTTTATACAAGAGATGGTTGGAATACATTCTATTCTTATATGACAGCTAACACAACTACTAATCCAGATGCTAATAAGATTACTGTTGTATTTGGTGAGAAAGATGGTGCAACCCCAGGTACTGATGATGTTAATATTAAAGCTGATGGTAATTGGGTACCTGAATCAACATACGCATATGTATATTCAGGTGTAGCAGTTATAAATTCACTTAATCTTAATGCACAGAATGGTCAGAAAGCTACTATTTCAGTAGAGCTTCAAGGACAGGGTGCTTTATCAAAAGGACTTCCAAGAGCATAAGCTAAAGGATCTTCATAATTATTTAAGAGCTCAATTTATTGAGCTCTTTATTTTTGTCTGTAAAGTTCTATATTGATAATATATACAATATTTTAAACTGTATGAAGATTAATATAAAAGGAAAAGAAATAGAGTTGAAATATTCCTTCAGAAGTTTCATTTTATACGAAAATATACAAGGAAAATCATTCACACCGACAACTACAACAGAGGTTCTTGTATTCTTATATTGTTGTATTCTTGCTAGTGATAAAGAGCTTGTATTTACATTTGATGAATTTCTTGATTATGTAGATGAACATCCAACTATAATTGAAGAGTTTAGTGAGTTTTTTGTAGCTCAAATCAATAAGAATCAATCTCTTAATCCAGAAGAAGAGAAAGAGTATGATTTAGATGGGAATGAAGTAGAGTCAAAAAAAAAGTAGAAGATAAACCACTTAAAAATTGGTGCCATGTTCTTTTTAGGACATTATGTTTTGAGTACAGGATAGTCAGTGTTGATTATTTCTTAGATGAAATGAAGGAGTATGAAGCTAATGAATGTGTAAAGAACATTATTTATTTAGACAGAAACAATAAAGAATTAAGCAGATATCAGTTATATGTATCAATAAATTCACATTCAAAGAATACAGTAACACCAGAACAAATAATGGAGCTTCCATGGGATAATAAGTTCTTAAATGAAACAGAGTTCACATATAATAAAGAAGATGAAAAGATGTTGAATGAAAAATCTGATTCATTTGCTGATATGCTTAATAAAGGGGCACTTAAAATGGAAAGTGCTAATTTGATATAGAGGAAATACTAAAATATATCACATTGATTATCAATGCCAGACTTAATTACTAGATTAAGACTTCAGAACAATGATTTTAATAACAATTTAGATAAATCAAAACAAAAAGTATCTGAATTTCAAGATAAAACAGAAGATGCTACTAAGACATTGCAAGATATGTCTTCAAGTAGTACTAAGAGTGCAAGAGAGTTATTGAAAGAGATGTCTTCTCTTGAAAATGGAACACGTTCTGTTTCCAATTACCGTCGTCAATTATCACAGCTTACTAGAGATATACAGGATTTGACTATCAATTACTCTAATATGAGTAAAGAGATGCAGAATTCAGATCTTGGTAGAGAAACTGTATTAAAAATCAATGAATTAACTAAAGAAGCAGCTAAATATAAAGATGCTATTATGGATGCTCAGGCAAGTATTTCAGCAATGGCATCTGATACTGCTAATTGGGATGCAGTAAAGCAAGGTATGCAGATAGTAAGCTCTACACTTCAGAGTGTTGCAGCTGCTGGTATTCTTAGTGCTGATTCTACAGAGAAATTAGTTGCAGTTATTGCTAAACTTAAAGGAATTGAATCTGCTACTAACGCAGTTATCCAGATAGGAAATGCTCTTCAGAAGCAGAGCGCAGTTATGATGGGTATTTCAAGGGTTCAAGCCATTGCTCTTACTAAAGCAAAGATAGCTGAAACAACAGCAACTAAAGGAGCAACTGTTGCTCAAAAGCTTTTCAATGCTGTTGCAAAAGCCAATCCTTATGTGTTACTGGCTACTGCTATACTTGCAGTTGTTAGTGCTCTTGCAGTATTTGCTAATAAATCAAATGAAGCAAAAGAAGCTCAAAAGAAACAGCAAGAGCAGATAGAAAAGACAAAGAAAGAGTTTGAAGACTATAAGAGCAAAGTAGGTACTTCTGTTGGTGATATAGTAGCTAAGTTCATGACTCTTCAAAGGAGTTATAGAAACTTATCTACTGAAATGGAAAAGAAAAAGTGGATAGATGAAAATGCAACAGCATTCAATAATCTTGGTCTTAAGATAAAATCAGTAAATGATGCTGATGAAATATTTAACCGTCAATCTGAAGCAGTAATTCAAGCTCTTAAAGCTAGAGCTAGAGCAGAAGCACTTGTTGGTTTGTATCAAGATAAAATCAAAGAAAAGACTCTTGCTGAAATAGAAGCAGAAAAGAAGTTAGGAGAAGCTACTAAAGCAAGACAAAGATATTATACAACTAATGGTGGTATTCCACAGGATTTGAAAGATGCTGGTTTCACTGAAAAAGACTTAAAATATGTCTGGGGTGGAGACCAGAGTGGAAGTGGTTGGTATGAGCTTACTCCTCAACAGGTTCAAAAACTCAATGATTATTATAGAGAAAGAGCAAAAGAAGCTGCTTATGGAATGGTAGATGAAGTACAAGGTAGTATTGATATTATTGAAGGAATGATTACTGGTGCTGAAAAAGATGCAGCAGATGCAGCAGCTAAAGTAAAGGATCTTCTCACTCAAAATACTAATCCAAACAATAACAACAATAATTCAACTACAGTAAAGGCACTTGAAGGAAGTAAGAAAGCAGTTCAAGATCTTATTTCTAAACAACAACAACTTGTTGATACTCAAGTAGTTGGAACAGATGAATGGAAAAAACAATATGATATTCTTGTACAACTTCAAACAGAGCTTGATAGGATTATAGCAAAAGAAAAGCGTATTACTAGTGAGCCAATTACTCTTCCAGTTCTACCAGAGATAAAAGGAGAGATTCAACTTCCAAATCAAGGATTAAAGCTTCCTGTAAAGGTTGAAGTAGATAAATTATCTCTTGCTGAAGCAATTGAAAGCATATCAACTTCTATAAGCAGATATCTTGGTGTAAGTACCCAATTCTTAGGCAGTATCAATTCTATATATGACAGTTTCAGTAAATTGACTGACAGGCTACATGACAGTGAGAATGCATGGGAACAGTTCTTTGCTGTATTTGAAGCTGGAGTAACACTTGTAAATAGTTTTGTTGGAATTATACAAGCTGTCGGTGAAGCAACTTCTCTTCTTAATTCTATACTCGGTGTAAGTACAGCTGCTAAAGCTGCTGATACCGCAGCAACACAAGCAAATACAGCAGCTGAATTGACAAATGCTGGAGCTAAAAGTGCTAGTGCAGTTGCAGGGGCAGGTTCTTCTGTATCATCTGTACCAATTGTGGGTCCTATACTTGCAGTTGCAGCAATTGCATCTGTTCTTGCTGCTCTTCTTGCAGCTACATCAAGAGTAAAGAAATTTGCAAATGGTGGTATTGTAGGTGGAAATTCATATGGTGGAGACAAAATACTTGCTGGTGTGAACAGTGGGGAGATGATTCTTAACCAGAAACAACAAGCAAATCTATTTAAGTTGCTCAATGGAGAAAGAAATGATAATAGCAATACATCACAGACAGTTGAGCTTAAAGTACGTGGAAGTGATTTAGTTGCAACACTCAATAATTATACAAATAAACGTTCTAAACTATAAAATGTTATATACAGGTAGTTTTAAAGATATAAATGACAAATATATTTATACAGTAAATATTGTAACACCAGAAGAAGGTGAAACTGAAGAACTTATCTTTGGTTCTTCTCCTGTTACTATAAGTACAGCAAGTGAAGGGCTTTTTACCCCAATTAAGTCAAGAAATGCTAGTATTGAGATTGCAACAAAGAAATATCATTTCAATTTATATAATCCGACATTAAGAGAAGTACAAGTCACTATATATAAAGAGAATGAATTGATTTTCAAAGGGTTTCTTTTACCAAACAGTTATAACCAGACATACACATATCTTGATATAGTTACACTTGAAGCTGTTGATGCACTTTCTACAACTAAAGACTATGAATGGGGTAAGCAGTGGAACAATATAAGTCAGTTCCTTGATGCTGAATCTCTTTCACAGATTATACTTACTGGTCAACCAGTTACAACACCATCACTTGTAGATTCTTCAACTGCAACAGCGGCACAGCAACTTACAAATATGGTACTTACTGGACAACCTGATGGTACACCAATTGAGTCATTGATTGATTATATCACATTCAGAGATGTATTCTTAAGCATTCTTTATTCATGTGGTTATCGCGGAAGTCTTTATATTCCAAACACATATGACAAGATAAATGGTGAAAGTATTAGTGATTTGAATATCAATAATGTAGTAGAAGCTCTATATTGTGCTAGTTCTAATTTCTATGATGATGATGCAGCTCATACACCATGGAATTTATATTCTGTTATGAGTGAGATACTTCAATTCTTAGGATGGAGCATGACTCCTGATGGTGATGATGTCTGGATAGTTGATTATAGGGCAGTAAATGAGAAAGAAGATTTAAGTTATTCAGAATATTCACTTGAAACTTTACAATTTGTACAAAACAGTACTATAACAAATACACCTCTTCAACTTGCTGATATCAAAGCACCTGGAACACCTTCACTCTCAATTGATGACATATATAACAAGATTGAAATAAATGACAATCTATATGAAATAACTGAACTTGCACCTGATATGTTCGATGACTCAAACCATATATCAGTAACAGATGAGCTTCAACTTGATGAAAATGAGCATAAATGGACAAAAGACAATTACAAGAAGTTCTTATGGTGGAAGTATGACAGGAGTACAGAAATAACTGGATATACATACCAGACAATGTGCAGGTTGAATGAAGAGAAGACTGGATTCAAGCATTATTTCTATAAACATAACAGTTTAGCTGATGTATTGAATGACAATACAGATGGTGAGTATGAAGATAAAGATTACTATAATCCAAATTCTACAAGCCAATATACTAATAGTGGTATAAACAAATACTGTAACACTCATGGTTGTCTTCTTCAGCATTATGCTTACCGCCCTGAAGAAGGGGCTAATAATCTACCATCAACCTTGGATTGGACAGATATATTGACATTTTTTGTACTTGATGATACAACTCCTTCTATGACAATGGCTGATATACCTCGTCTTGAAAGAAAAGTACTTACATATGATGTAGATGAAGAGATTAACTTCAAACCAGCAAGTGGTACAAGCTGGTTGACTATATCTGGTGATCTTTTCTATCAGTATAATGGAGTACACTATGAAATAGACAAAAAGAATCAAGTTCTTGACATTATAAATACTGATGAAAAATGGTACGCAACATGTCCTGTTGATAAAGCTGTAACTGAACTTACAGACCAAAGATATTGTTCATTCTATCGTGATTATCCTCACTATAAAGATACATTTTATGGAACTGGATTTGGTATGTGGAAAATGAGAGTACAGTGTGGAGATAAGTATTGGAAAGATGAATACAACTCAACAACACATACTTATGATACAGGGTGGACAAGCACACCTACAGATTTCTATATCAGATATAACAATAATCCAAGTGGACAAGAAGATGAGTTCATACCAGCTTTCCAATGGATGAGCATTGCAAATAATTCAAACTATAAGAATAAAGTTGGTGTAGATGGTTACTGCATTCCAATTGCTGCAGATGATGAAAATGCACCTTCATTTGGCAAACTTCATATAACTATTTATACACCAACACTTCTTCCAGTTGAAGTAAGAGAATGGTTCATAGAACATAGTGTAAATCAATTAAATTGGGGTGATGTACCACCATGTATATTTGCTAAAGACTTTGAAATTGGATATGTCTATACTGACAGTACAGTATGGTATCAGCAACATAGTCAAGAGAATATATCAGATAATTTATATGTCGCAAATATAAATGCTGACAATGTAAATGAGTTCGGAGGACTTGAATTCAAATTGAATACAATGACAAAAGACAAACCAATATCAAGAAGTTATGTAACTACAGACAATGGATATCTACAGTCTCTTGAGCATCATTATGGATTACCATATACCGTTGATGGAGAAATATATAAAGAAAAGACACAGGAGTGGAATATCTGTGATGCTTATATACTTCACCACAGTGACAGAAGACCAATACTTGAATTCAATGTCCATAACTATTATAAACCATATCAGATCTTCAATTACGGTCGTTGGCTTGTACAGCCAGAAACTAATGGTATTTCATTACCATTTGACTTTGTAATTGATGAACAAAATTATAACTTACTTAAAAACAACAATACAATAAAATTCATTTCATTCTAATGTAATGTCAGAAAATAAAAACATATTATATAACATATACAATAGGCCACCTCAACCACGTAACAAATTCGGGGTTGTAACTAATTCAAGTATTATTAACTCAAGTAATAGCTTGTTTAATAATTCTGATTTTGCTCAAAGTATAGATATTTCATCTATTAACAAACCTCAACAGATTCCAGTATTCACTGGAGCTACTGATGAGGAAGATGGTCTTTCTGGTCTCGTACCTGCACCTCTTGCTGGTCAAAATAAAGACTATTTCTTATATGGTGACGGTTCTTGGGAGTATGATGCACCTCATCACTGGTTGAAAGAATGGCCATATGATTCTTTGACTCCTACTGGGCTTGGTATTGATGGTGATTTCAATGTCAGTGGAACACTTAGTACAATGAATCTCAATGTAGAAGGTAGAGCACATTTCTGGGAGCTTGTGATTGACAAAGTAAGAGCAACTGGTGGACAGATCTTCATTTCACCATCGAGCTTCATATGTGACAAACTTGGAAGAAAGATACAGTATTCTACTTCAGCACAACCATTCACTTCACTTTATCTATATCGTCCTGACATTGCAAGATGTCTTCAAGGAAATGACATACAGACTCTTGTAGCACAGAGAATCTATATGAGAAATGATGATGGAAGAAAAGGAATCAGTGGTACAAGTGATGTTGGTGATATGGTGAGATGCAAGACATTCAATATGACAACACCAGGTGAGTACCATGATGTCAGCAATAAAGACTATTGGACATTTGTAATTGGACGTGGAGAAGAGAGTTATAATATTGTAACAGATGAAGGAGAACAAGAAGTAAGTGCAAATTTCATTGATTTAGCATGGTATTTCATTGCTGGGAATGGTGATTTGATTCCTGTAGGAAGTGTATTTACACCAACTGGATATATAATCAACAATCCTCTCTCTTTTGATACTTATGACATAAGTGTATGCAAAGACAAGAGCCAACTTACTCTTACTGGTGAGCATAACTTAGAAGTTGAATATCCAGATGATGAAGAGCTGCTTGAGCTTGCTTGGTATGTACTTACAATCCGTGGTATGGCTGTACCAGAAGACATAGCAAATTGCAACCTTCTTGGAACAAGCTATGATCCAGTAATCAATCTTGAAACTATAAGTGGAGCAACACCATATACTAGCCCAGACTATCACATAGAGAAATATGACAGCGATCCATATTATCCAAATTGGAGTTTTGGTTATGGTGTATTTGAGCCAGATGCTGAAGATAATATTTCATCAATGGGTTCACTCCATGACACAGACAGAAGAAATGTAATAATGCTTAGTGCTAGTACACCAATTGATGCAGAACTTAAAGGCCCAGCTATATCACAATATGCTGGTATAGATATATTTGGATTGAGTATCTCTAGATTCAGAATCACTGCAATCTCTTATGGTAGGAATATCTTCAAAGGTGATTTTGAAGTTCTTGCTGAAAATGGTCAATATACTAATATTCTTACTGTTACAGCAGACCAGACACAAAATATGGTATCTGATGCTTACAATGGTGCAATATCATATACAACACAAAGAGCAGATGAAATATCAACATATGTCTATAATTCTTATGCTTATGCTCTATCATATACAAGCCAGACCGCAGAACAGATTTCAAGTGTAGTTGCTGATTTAGAAGAGAATACATACAGTGAAATATCACAGCTTAGTGACAGGATTGACTTATCTGTAACAAAGAATGACATGGAGATGGTAGGAATCCATCTTGATGGTGTTAATTCTACTGTTGATATAGTTGGTTCTCTTACAGTAAAGCAAAATGGAGATGGTAATGTAGATACAGTAAAAGTATATGATGAGAATAATAATTTAAGTGTTGAAATAACCCCAGACAAAATTCCATCTAAGAGTAATATCGGTATTCATGATATTAATAGAACTATTAGAATATATCCATCACCAATGACTACTACAGTATCTTCTTCATCTTATGTTGGATATAAAGATACTGGAGCTGGTCATACTTCAGCTCCATGGAGATTCAGATGGTATTTGGGTAATTTTAATAATTATGCTAGTAGTGATAATTTAAATTTATCAGCATACACAACAACAATGTCTTTTTCTGAAAGTATTGGTATACTTGAAGCTAATAGTAGAATCTCAATTGGTATAACATCATTTTTTAATACTTTTGAATGCAGATTCTCTACTGTAGGAGATGTTGGTAGTTGGAAAAGTGCTGTAGTAAATAGTGTTAATTATCAAATACTTACATCTAATAATAATGTTTATACTAGTGGAAATTTACCAATTATATCTACAGATTATGAGTCAAGTGCATTTACTATTAATTGTTCAGCTGTGAGAAATATTCCAATATCAACTACAGATACATATAGAATTAGTTTTATAATAAATGTTTCATTTTCTGGTATTTATAGCCGTAAAAGTGGTAACTATGAATCTTTTAGCAATTATTGGACAATATATCAAACAACTACTTCAGTTGATGTACCAATAACAATAACTGGTGGGCCTACTTTACCATATATGAATATAGGTTCTGATGGGTTTTATTACACTGGAACAAACACTAATTATTTATATAGTGGAGAAAACGAATTTGAAATAGCATGTAATAGCAACAAATTAAATATAAATGATTATGGTGTAAATATTTATAATAATGCTTATGAATATACAACAATCTCACCTATATTAGAACTTGGTAATTATAGTTTAGTATATATAAAAAGAGGTGGTAATAACAATGTTATAAAATTACCAAAGGCTTCAGAATATGGTTATGGAAGAATACTAACTATAATTGGATATTTAGCTTTAGAAATACAAGCATATGGTAGTGATTATATATGGTTAATTAGAGACCCTGGAAATATACTTGGGTCATCATATCCAGAATATGTTAATGTCCCAATAATACTTAGTACATCATTTGGTTGGGGGACTAACCGTAATTATTTTAATATAAAAAACAATGGTGTATTACAATTGCTTTGTCTTAATGATGGATGGCATTGCTTAAATAATATATACTAAATTAATTGAATATGAAAGACATACTAGTATTAATTGCTCAAGCTCATTCACAATCAACACCTGGAAAGAGAAGTCCAGATGGAAAATTCAGAGAATATGCTTGGAGCAGAGAAATAACAAAGAGAATTATAGAAAAATTATATCTGCATGATATTAAATGTATTGTAATAAATCCAGAAGTAGAAGAAGAAATTAAGCTTTCAGTTCAAGCTGCTAGAGCAAACAAGTATTATGACCAGTATAAGAATGAATATAAAGAGATAATTCTTATATCACCTCATGTTAATGCTGCAGCTAAGAATGAATGGTGCAATGCTCATGGATGGTGTGGATTTGTATACAATAAAGCAAGCAGCAAGAGCAGGAAATTAGCTAAGATAATGGCTGATTTTGCTTATGATATTTATGATTTGAGTGGAGACAGATATATACCACAAACTAGATACTTTGAAGCTAACTTTGCTATATTAAGACAAACTAAAATGCCGAGCGTTTTATCGGAGAATTTATTCATGACAAACAAAAGTGATGTTGAGTTCTTGAAGTCAGAGACAGGAAAAGAGACTATAGCAAACCTTCATGTTAATGCTATACTTAAATATAAAAATGAATATTGTAAATAAGGATTATGGACAAACTATTGAAAATACTTGGTACTATATATGACACTAAGAATAGGATGAAAGCAGTCCTTGGTACACAGAGTGATGACATCTGTGAATATCCAACATTGATACATAATTATTTTGTTGATGCTTACAATGAGTATTATCCAGATGGATATGAAGATGGTTATAATGATGCTTGGACACAAATTCTTGGTATTCAACCACTTGTACCACCAACTACACCAGAACAAAGACAACCACAAGAATATACACCAAACATACCAACAGTAACAGAGTATAGAGATCAAAGACTTGCTGATAATTTAGCTTTAATAATGGAAGAAGTTCGTATAGCAAGATTGGGGATGAAAGAAGCTCTTGGGACAAACAGTGACTTGTTTGTAACTTATCCAGATTTACTTGAAAATATGATAGAGCATGATGGTAATTTCTATGATAAAGGATATGATGATGGATGGGATGATGCTGAATTAATTATAAGTGGACTTACACTAAATCCACCAGTTATTACAAGAGCAGATGATTTATTTACAATAACAAGTGATTATCCATCTGGTACTATAAAATATCAAATTGACAACGGAACAGTAATGGTATATACAGCACCAATTACAATTACTGTTGGTGCAAATGATAGAAAAGTATTGACAGCGTGGGTTGAAGCTGGTGCACAAGGACAATATAGAAGTGATGTAACACAATTAATTATATATCCAGACTTTGAGCAAATGGCTTTCACAATAGAAACAGACCCTAATTATGGAAATACTGTATATATACGAGTAAGAGGTAAACAAAATAGTGATCCAAAGGTATGGTATAGAACAGGCTGGGATAACGGTACTTGGACAGATTGGGAAGAAGCTTCACAGTTTAATGAAGGTATTGGTAGAAATGGTAATATTATATGTAGAACAGCTGCAGTACAAGTAAATCTTGGTCAACTTAGTACTATGGTTACTAAAGTACAATTTAAATGTAATAATCCAGATCCAATTAATGAAGAATATTGGGGATATGATCCAAATAGTGGTGCAAATTATTGGCCTAAGATTGAATTATCAGCCCAGAGAAATGTGATTATATATGGTAATATTATGTCTTTGCTTCATGCTGACTGGTGGGTTGGCAGAGAGTTTGATATAACTGATGACAAGGCATTTAAGAGAAGTTTTGATAAACTACTAACTGAGACATCTGGTGTTAGTTATAGTATAATTAATGCAGAGAACTTAGTGCTCCCTACTAATAC
>Ga0247611_10008212_pt1 | contig 12930 bp, 3 predicted proteins | sample 177DNAGHGhighgp2_FD_192422 | JGI IMG/M metagenome (GOLD analysis project Ga0247611, IMG submission 192422) | Sheep rumen microbial communities from Palmerston North, Manawatu-Wanganui, New Zealand - 1770 DNA GHGhigh gp2 | ecosystem: Host-associated > Mammals > Digestive system > Stomach > Rumen ... | reverse complement strand
TGCCAGCAGCAGAGTCGTACTGGTACTTTTGGCCTTCGGACATAGGACCACTTGCAGCGTTGGTGTAGTTCGGGTCAATGAGCAGGTCGAGGGCATCGTAGTTGAAGTTGAACTTCGCACGGTCGTCAGACGACATCGAGCTCCAGGCCTCCAAGCCACGGTAGTTATGACCACTCTCATAGTAGCTACCACCATAATAATAAGGTATAGGATTCCCTTCCGTATCATTGACTGGTTCACTGGTGCAGATGTAAGCGGGCACCACGTAATCCAGCAGCTCCTTGGCAATCTTCTTCTGTTCATCCGTTGCGCCTTCCTTATTATAGTTGTTATACAGCGCCTGCCATTCCGACTGCCCCATCTTCGAGTTTTTGTAGATGAGATTGTCCTTTGTCAGCTGGATGGTCTTGGTGCAGATATAGGCTACCTCGCAGTCGGTGGAGTGAGCAAGGCCAAAGGACTGCGGCACGGTTGTACCCACATTGTAGTAGGTGTCCGAGATGCTTCCAGAGACGGTAATCTTATTCTTCACGATATACGCCGGCACGAAGGTGGCCTGCTGCTGAAGGGCAGATTTCGCAGCAGCAGGAATTTCCAGATACTTGTCTTCCACATCCTTGGGGATGAGGTCGCCATACTTGTACTCGCGCTGTCCGAGCACCTCGCCTCCTGATGCAGCTTTCAGACTGTAGGTAGGACCGTCCTCATAGAGGTCCTTATTTGAAACGTCTGAAGCAATGAGCGCTTCGTATTGATCCAGGCTAATCTTGCCACCTTCTGTTGTATTAGACTTCGGCGTGAACCAGTTGTCCCACCGGGCGGGGTTGTTCACCTCGTAGGTCAGGATGTAGCCCTCGTCGTGGCTGACGTTGTTCGATAGGCGGAAGATGTAATCCTTACCGGCAGTATTCTTGTTGGCATCGAGGATGGGGGCTCCTTCTGCATCGGTGTAGGTGTAGGTGCCAAAGGCATTGTATTGTGCTTCGGTCATCACGTAGGTGCCAGGCTCATACACCGTAGTACCACCGTCGATGCTGAAGGATACGCAGTTCGTGTAGGTCTTTTCAATGAACAGTTCCTTTTCGTAGTTGCTCAGCAGGTACCAATCCCAGTAGCTGATGGGGTCGTTCTTGTAGTAGGTCTTGCCATTGATAATCATCTTCTTGTCGTCGCCCAACGGAACGCCCGGCGAAGCATAGTAGGCATAGCGGTTGGGCATCACGTTCAGGAGCTTCATCTTACCGTGCGAGGCAGCGGCGATGGTCAGCGGAATATCGACGACCTCGCTGTATGCGTTCGGCTGTCCGGTGTAGGCCGAGATATACTGGTCGTAGACGTATGTAGAGCCCTTGATATACCAGAAGTGTGCGGGCATCTTATTTGCGCCATAGTAGCGGTTGCTGACGTTGTAGCAGTCGTCAATGATGGTCTGGGTGCTGTGGACGAAGTTACCCGATGTTTCCCATTCAAATTGTCCTTTTTCCGTCGATTCGTTGTATGCTGCGTCCGTAGCATCATAATTGTAGTCCCACTGTGTGACGGCCTTCTTGTTCAGTTCCGTCAGCGTGGTGTTCTTGGCACCACTCAGGGTAGGAACGCCGTGTACGTTCTTGGCATAGACGAAGCCGCCACCGATACCGGTAGACACATTGATCAGGTCGAGCTCCACGACACCCGTGATGGGACCCCATACCTTTTCATAGAGACCGTCGCCGGTGCTCTCCTCGGTGGTGATTTCCAGATAGACGCCCGAGGCCAGTGCCACCTTGTTGTGGCTGTTGCCGTTGTTGCGGGTGCGTTCGTGGATAAATGCCTTCTTCCAGTCGAGGAAGGATGCTTCACCGTACTTTTTGCCGTTGGCTTCGCGCTGATACATAGTGGCATTGGTGTTGTCGGTCTTACGCACATCGGTGAAGTGTACGTCGCTGGTCAGTGCGCCAAGGTAGTTCACCACGTTGTAGATGCCGAAGTAGTTACCGTGGAAATCTGTGGTGGTCTCAGGGTCGGTCTCTTTAAATTTCTGCTTGTTCAGCGACACCTCGCGCACGCGGTTAATGGTGTAGTTGGTGTAGTCTACCTCTTCAGGCACACGGTCCTGGGCGCCCTGCATCACCATGCGGCTACCGAACACGCCGCAGAAGTCGGCACGCTGTATGCTGTTCATCAGTCGGCCTGCATAGACGGGCAGCACACCGCTCTCCACCCAGTAGCCGGCATCGGAATTGGGCTCCCATTCCTCTTTGTCTGCGTTCCAGACGAGGACAGGCTTTTCACCATATTCAAACGATTCGTATGCCTTCGTGGTTTCGTTATACACGAGGAAGAGATCCAGCATGTCGTCGGCAGTGATGGTTGTGGGCTTTTGTCCGACAGCGGCAGGACGATAGATTGTTCCGTTCTTATCCTGACACTCTTTCGTACAGGTGTAGTTCAGCTCGTAATAGGCCGCCTCACGATCAGGCAGATTGTGGTAGGTATTGATGTCGATTTCCTTGGCGATGCTGTAGTAGTCGGTGCCGTAGTTGGTGATGTTCAGCTCGCGGTAGCCGTCGACCAGCGTCAGGTTGCCGTCGCCATACAGGCCGCCGGTGTGACGGGTGCCGAGCGTAATCATGTCGCGGTTGTAGATGTCGTTGATAGAAGCGGTGGCATTGCCGAACACCGTGTTGGTGTTGGCACCCGTCGTCATGGAACCAGGATCAGCGTTACCTCCGGCAAACACGGCATTGTGGATGATGATACCCGTCTGGTTCAGACAGCTCCACTTGTCGGCATCAGTATTCTTGTCGCTCAGCAGGTTCAGGCTCTCAATAGGCACAAACTCTCCAGCGGAATAAGTGGTTTCACCGATTTTCACGGAGTTCAGCACCTGAAGCATCGGTTCGACCAGCACCCTGCAGTCCTCGGTGAAGACGCGCTCATTAACGTTTTCATGCAAGAATAAATCCTCATCCTGCTCGTCCTTCGAACCATTCTCCCAAGCGTGCTTATAGTAGTAGCCCTGATACTTTCCCCCATAGCGGACATCGGTCTTCACACCTCGTCCGAACGTGCCGTTTTCGTTTTCGTATGCGCTATAGACATAGCCTACATCGCCGCCGCCGAACACGTTGCCGTCACCGTCGGCCACGCCGGAAGTCGTACCGATCTCGCCGCCATGTATATGCACCTCGGTCTGGCCGAAGATGTAGCCGGGACAGTGGAGCGAGCCTGTGCGGCCCAGGTTGTCGTAGCCACGGCCACCGCCGAAGACATTGCGGTGAACGTGTCCGCTGTACATTTCGATATGCGTCCTGCCCGGCCGGTAGATGCCCTTCAGTTCATAGCCGGATCCGCTGGTTTTCTGCTTCACGTCGCCTCGCCCGATGGCTGCAATCTCGCCGCCGCCGAAGACGCTGTTGCGCACCTGGCCGCCATTGAGGATGACGTGGGTCTTGTCCACACTGCTGTTATCGATATAGCCGCCGCCAAACAGGCATCCGGCTTCGGTCAGGTTGGTGTTGGGCTTGAACTCACCCGTCTCGAGGACAGTCGCGGTCTCGTCGATGATTTTCTCGTCGTAGCGCTCCACAGTGCCTGCTTTCGCCACAATCTCGCCACGCTCGTTCTGCGCCTCGTCCTTCTTGAGGTGTACGTAGCCTATGTAGCCGTCGTTGAGCTTCACATGGGCCGTGCCATAGACTGCACCGCCCTCGCCGCCGCCATAGACATTACGCTGGACGGCGGGGATGCCGTTGGTGAAGCTCTTGCCGCCCATGTCGCCGATGATGACATGGGTCTCGCCGGGAATATCGCCGACAGGCGTATCGCTGATGTCGCCAGTATGATGCCCCACGTTACCTTCCCAGCCGCCGCCATAGACATTACGGCAGGTACCACCTTTGATATAAGCCGTGGTGCTGGAGGTGAAGCCGTAGGGATTGTTCTTATCGGGATCATCGGATATCTTATAGGCCCCCACCCCGAAGATATCGTTGACGGAACCGGCTGTGCCTGCAGCATAGATATCCTTCCTGACGGTGCCGCCGAGCAGGGCAATATAGGTGTGTCCATAGACATCGCCGCTCAGATAGTTGGGATCTGTCGGCGAGGAGGCTTTCTTGCCAAAGCCGCCTCCGTAGGCATAGTTCACCACCTCGGCTCCTTCGTTGATGACGACATTGGCACTATAGATGTATTGGCGTTTCTCCTTTTCTGCGGCAGAGAATGCAGAGAAATCCCTGTCGTCGATATCAGCCTTGTAGACCAGCGAGGTGCTTCTCAGACCTGCGAAGGCCTCGAAATAGTTCTTGAAATCTTTTGAATGATCTTCTTCGACAATTGGCGAGTAATAGTCACCCAAGCTCCAGGCATCCTTCCAGTCTTCATCCCATTCTTGCTTAATGGTCTTCTCGTCGCTCTCGTGCAATTTGGTTGTTTTTATAGTACCTGTACCCACTGCGCCGTCCCATCTGGCAGGATCACTCCATTTGGGATCCTGCGCCGAAATCTGTGGTGACGGCTTTTCCTTGTAGAGCTGCATGTACTTCTGAATACTCTCGGCATTCAGCACATGGCCCATCTCGCCGCCGCCATAGACCTCATAGACCTTGGCACCACTGAGCAGGTTCACCAGTGTGTGTTCCGACCAGGTGTCGATACCGTGGCCGGCACCGTAGACCTTGGCCAGATAGCCTTTCGACTTGTCCGACCACACGGGCGACGAGATGTTGACTTGGGTGAAGAGGGCACGGCGCTCGTTGTTGTTGCCGCCGTAGATGGCACCTGTCACCACGGCATTCTCGCTCGTGTTGTTGTAGTTCACGATGGTCTGGATAACATCGCAGGGCGGCAGGATCTGCGTACCGTAGGCTCCGCCGAAGATATTCTTGATCTTGATGGTCGATTGCTCCGGTACGTTAACCACCGTGCGGCAGGTGTTGCCCTCGTTGTAGCTGCCGCCGTAGGCATTGCCTATCTGGCCGTGCAGCAGGTCGATGATGGCCGAGCATTTGTCGCGGTCGTAGCCCGGGGCAAAGGTGACCGACTTATCCTCGCGCATGCCTATACCGTTGTAGCTGCCGGCACCGAAGACATCTGTCTGCAGGAACTCCAAAGCAGCGTCGGGAATGTCGACGAGCACATAGCTATGGTCTTGCGCCTCGTCGTCCTCGCGGTTGTCCGGATAGCCCGCACCGGCACCGAAGACAGCCTTCAGACCATTGCGGTCGTTGTTCTCGGGACGCAGGTTGACGAAGGCATCCTCCTGACGTGGCATCCTACTGCCTACGCCATAGAGTTCCGTGTCAGTGTAATCATATGAGCCGTAGGAGCCGCCGAAGATGGTGTCAACGCGACCTTCGAGATACTCCACGTACGACGCGCCCTTCAGCAAGTAGTCGTGCTTGCCCTCGGCATAGCCGTTCAACTGATCCTTCACGGTGTCATAGTCGCGAATGCGAGCGGTGGCATCAAAGCCTTCCTCGTAAGCGCCACTGATGGTGCCGCCAAAGTCATTACCGCCGTAGACGTTGTCCAAAAGCCATGGGAAACCTGGCTTGAAACCGCCGCTACCATTTAGCTGGCGGCCGATGATGGTCTCGGTGTGTCCCAGGATGTCGGCATTACAGGCCCCGCCGAAGACATCGTAGACACGACCGTTGCCCAGGTTGACATACGTGTTGCCACAGACGTCGCCTTCGTTGCCGCCGCCATACAGATACTCTGCCTCGGCCAGGTCTTCGGCCGTGCCGTCATTAGAATAGATGGGCGATGCTCCGTTCAGGTTGACCGTGCTGCTGTAGGCCGGATCGTAGCTGTATTCATGGCCGGTGACGACACCGTGCTCGTCCTTCACCTCGTGACTCTTGCCTACCACGCCCAGCTCGCCGCCACCGAATATCTGGAAGGTATAGCCGTTGTTGTGGTTCACGGTGGTGCTGCCCCATATCTCGGTCTTCTTACCATAGCCGGCACCGAACACCGACAGGGCCACGGCCATCAGGTCGTCGCGCTGTTCTATGCGGTCAACACCGGAAGCTGGATTGCCAAAGACACCATTCGGATTGTCGCCGAAGACCTTGTCCCTGTTCAGCAGTTCCTGGTTGATGTTGATGACCACATTACCGTTCACATGGCCGCTCTCATAGCAACCGCCATAGACGTTACCACCAAGGAGGCGGATATCATGATCAGACGGGTTCCTATCGACCTCTACGAAGTCTTGTTCTTCTAAATATTCGCCTGCTTGAGCAATATGGCCCCCAGCACCAGCAGTATTCTTACCGATGTCTGAATAGGTGTAATACTTACTACCGACAGCAAGCTCAGTACCTGCGGCAATACTTATGTAGCCGTTGTCAAGCTTTTCGAAATACTTATCGCTTGCTTGAACTGTGTAGGCCGTACCTGTTACTGTTTGTTCTGCGTATGGATTAGAGGTGTAATAAACGGCTCCCTCTTCCAATTTAGCACCCTCTTCCAACGCGGTTATGATAGATCCCCACTTGTTCGTGTTCCACAAAAGCTGAGTCTTGCCAGCGTTCCAGCGCAGCGGTGTGATGGTCAGGTTCTCCAGGTTGATCTCGATACGGTCCTTGATGCCCGAGGCGTCGGTGTAATTTTCCCATTCGTCCTCAGTACCAATCACACCGCCATTGTATGATGCATTGTACGGGCCTTCCGCCACGTCGGCATTTTTACAGCCGCCCACAAACTTGTCGTAGATATTCACGCCCTGGTCAATGGTGAAAGACTCCTTGCCGGCGATGGTCATACTACCCACGTTACCGCCGCAATAGAAGGAACCGATAAAGCTTGTGAAGGGTTCGTAAGAAGCGGGGTCACCGTTGGTTTCATTGTCAAACACGATGCTGGGTTTCAGAGGCATGGCTACACCCATCATGTACTGGCTGAACACACTGGGTCCCTTCAGGTTCAGCGAGCTGAAATCCCTGCCATCCTCAGCTTCGGTATATTTACCGTCTTCATCCACCCGACCGGCATAGTACTTCAGGGTATTCTCATCGACCATGCCAGCACCGTTGTTGCCCAGGAACACATTGTCGGCAATGACGTAAGAGCCAATCTTCAGCTCCACCTTGGGGGTGGTGTAATTCTTGGTAGCCAGTGATGCGCAGTTACCACCCAAATATACGGAACCCTTGATGATGGTATAGTCAGGCCTGCCAACTCCACCTTCAGGTGCATTACCCTTCAGACGGATAGACACCTGCTCGGCATTCGGACGGAAGGCATTGAGGGCTGTGATCGATGACGAGCCGGGATCGTAATATAAGTCGCCGAAGACGGGATCGTTCTCCAAAAAGTCGGTATACGGGTAATTGCCGTTGCCGCCGCCATAGACATCGCCATAGACGGTCGTGTAGACACCGATGGCATTGCCGCCATAGACCATACCGGTGATGTCGTTACCACCATATATATTATTAATGTGTCCTCCGCGCACCAGTGTCCGGGCCGAGAGCTCGTCGGGGAACTTATACTTCAGATTGCCATATTCATCTTTGTCCTGAAGATTCGTACAGGCGACATAGATGCCATTCTTAGTGGGCTTCACGTCGGCCATACGGCACCCGCCAAAGACATTGTCGACAGCAAGCGTGGAGTAGGTCGGAATCTCCAGCAGCAGCCCTTCCGGAGAGGTCATGTTACCCCGGTTACCTCCGCTATACAGGTTACGCACGCTACCCGCCAGCAGGTTCCACGTAGGCCGGATGCTCATCTCCGCCTTGTTGTTTCCGCCGAAGAAGCGTCCCACCTGGTATTCTCCGCTACTGGGGTGCGAGAACGTGGTGTTGATGCCCATCTCCAGGAAGCGCTCGCCGCTAAGCAATTCGGTAAAGCCATCGGGAACCGGATTCTCAGACCCACTTTTAATATTGTTCTCATAGGTTGTATATTTCGCTGCTTCCGCCTCCACACCTGTCGTACTATTCACCAGAATATGGTTCACCACCTCGCTGGGGTTGTCGATGTGTATGATGTTCTGCTGATTCACCGTGGCGTTGTTGCCCCCGCCGTAGGCATAGACGATAGAGCCGCCCAGAACCTCTAAATAGGTCTTGTCCAGATCCGGCCGCACGAAAGGCGTCTTACTCCTGGCAATGATGGTTTCTCCTTGCTTAATGACATATTCATCGTCTTCTTTTTCTTCAGGATACTCAAAGTCACCATTACCACCGGCAAAGAGCTGTCCGATGTAAATCTTCTTGTTGTCCTGATGAGGAGCACCGTCTGCGGTCAGTTTGCTGCTGATGCGCACATAGCTGTTGAAGGTGTCATCGACAACGTTCTTCTTCGGATTATCTGCATCGGCCGCTTCGCGCTTCACCGCTGTCAGTTCCGCAGGCATCGTCTCGTCCACAGCCTTTGCCGTACCAATGGTGCCCGCAACATCATTACCGCCATACACCTTATTAATAAGGATAAAGTCTGTTGCATGCTCTCCATCGATATGCACAAAAGTATTACCGCCCACATTGGCCATACGGGCACCGCCGAACACCTTGCCCTGCGGGTCCTCTAACGGCCGGACTGCCTCAGGGTCTATCACGGCACCGATGTCACCAGCCGTCACCGTGACTTTCGTGCTGCCTTTCACCTCGGCATGGTTACCGCCGCCATAGACGTTACCACCAATCCTGATCTGCCCCTGTGCCACGATGGTGCTCAGGAGTACAGCTGTCAATATGGTAATAACGCGTCTCATTTTCAATTATCAATTATCAATTATCAATTTTCAATTATCAATTATCAATTATCAATTTTCAATTAACCATCACCGTTGGGTTATTCAGGTCGGGGTCCGACAGCACATAGAGGTATGTAGGCTCGACGGTGAGGTTAACGGTATAGTATTTGCCACGCTGCACACCCGTGAGGGATGCAATGATGTCGGTCAGCACGATTTTGTTGTCAGCCATGCAGTCCTTGCGCACCAGGTTGCCATTCTCGCCATTCTTGTCATAAACATCGTAGGTGGTGCGCAGGGTGAACACCAGGTTGTCGCCTGGAACAAAACCACCCATCAAGGCGGTATAGTCCCCGGGCGTAAGTGTCAGTCCGTCCTGGTAGGCTCCTTTGGCTTCGAAGATGGTCACAAAGTCGGCAGCGTCGCCCCGGGGTGTGAACACCGGGGAGCCCACAATCGGCGAGGTCCGGGTGTCATTGGCCTCGAGGGTGATGGTGGCATCGTAGTTCGCATAGCCGTAGTCGGCCCTGAGTTCCACCTTCTTCAGCACAATGGTGCGAAGCTGGTTGTAGTCGGGCGCCACCTTGAACCTGAAGCGCAGGGCGGAATACAGGTGCTCGAAGAGCAGGAACAGGTAGTTGTTGCCGTTGTTGATCGTGATGTCGAACTTACCCGGACAGATGCGGTCTACCCAAGTATCTCCGGCATCATCTTTGCCGTCGCCATTAGTGTCCGTATAGTTGCCATCATGATTCGGGTCAGAACCTTCCTTTGCCCCGATGATCACGCTGACATCGGCAGGCGTGACAGCCTTCAGACCATAAATGTGCAGCACAGCACCGTCGGCATAGGTGGTGCTGGTGCTGAGCAAGGCAATCTCGGAATAGACCGTCTTGCCGGCTATCACCTTGCCAGTAGCGGCATCGCGGGGTATGAAGCCGTAGGCCTGATAGGTACCTGGTACTTTTTCGAAGTCTTTCTCTTCGACGGCCAGTTTCCATTTGTCTCCGCTCTTTCTCAGCTTGGTATCGAATTTCACGTCGGTGCCCTGAGCGAGGAACAGCGAAATGGTGTTGTCCGTAAGGTTCCGCTGGTTCGAGAACAGCCCGTTGACAAGCGAATTTTCGTAGAGATAATAGGAGGTGGGAGGCGTCCACGCCTCAGTGGCTCTGCGAGCTCCTGCAGGAGTTTCAGTCACCTCATCGTAGGCCGATGCCGAAGCCGAAGCCTCCATGACAAGCGACTGCCGATCCATCGGCTCGTCATCGTCGGAGCAAGCGGCAAGCAGCAGGACAAGAAGGGTCATAAGGGTCATGGCGACTATGGAACCTATAGGATATACAGGCTCCATCGCTTTCCGGATATGGTTGAATCTTCTTGCCATGCGTTTTACTTCTTGTCTATTATTCAATCTTCAGTCTTTCTCACCAGTTATACACCGTGTGGGAGCCAAAGCCACCCTCTTCCCAGACATTGAAAGCCGCCTGCACGATGTCGATTTTCAGGCCCTTCGTCTCGGGCGTCAGCGAGAGTCCCAGCGTGTAGACCGTGTTTCCATAGAAAATCTGGTCGTTAAGGGTCGCCGTTGCCTCAAGCTGGTCTGTTTCGCTGTCGATAGAATAGGTAATCTTGATGGTCATGGGCGTTCCCGACGTGTAGTCGCGGGGAATGATGAGCAGGCCCGAGCTGAGCAGACTCACCGGGCCGGTCGTTGCCGTCTGATCGTCGATGCTGATTTCCATCGGATTGGGATTGGCGGCCAGACAGGTCGCGTCCAAATCAACGGTCATGTTCCCATCGCGGTCGTACCAATAAGGCTTATCTGTGGTCTTCTCCGTAGGACTGCTGATGTCGAGCAGTCCCTGCTTGTAGAGCGGCGAAACCTTGATTTCATGAATGACCACCTTCGAGCAGCCCGGCTCTGGGGTGATGTAACAGTTAAACACCAGCTTGGCCATGCCATGGTGGAAATACCAGTCGATGAAGCCGTCGCGGGTGTCGGCCGTCAGTCGCCAGTCACCGCTCTCCTTGAAGGTGATGTCGTCGTAGAGCGTGCCGTAGCGCTTGTTGTCCGGATAGAGCGGCTCTTCCGGAGGCGCCGGATTTTCCGGGTAATATTCGCCCGTCGCGCTGTTCACCAGTTTGCCGGTGCCCCAGAGCGGGTCGTGTTGGGTGCCGTTCTTGTAGTCTTCCGCACCGACCACCACGGGCAGCAGGGGCATGCCCGAAGTATATGTACCAGGATTGGTCACAACCGCTTCCACCAGGTTATAGCTCACGTAGGGGGCGTATGCACGGAAGGTGAGCAGGTGGTTCTCTTCGAGCGGCCAGTATTTAGAGGGCGAATAGGTCCAGGATGGATGCGACAAAGCCGCATCCCACACTACGCGCTGGTTGCGCATCAGCATGAACGATGCCTCTGCAGGTGTGATCGTTCCGAATGGAGCAGCACCCGTGTACCAGCAGTAGACGCCGAAGCCCACGTTGCGAAGCAGCTCCGTGGTCAGCTCGCCACTGCCCACGGCGCGGGTGACACGAGAGGCGGGTGCGGCCTGGGCACTGCTTTCGTTGGCAAGCCGTGCCGTAAAGCCCAGCAAGTGCTCCCCAGCGATAGGCACACTATCCTGAGTCTTGCCGAAGCCATCGTCCTGCGTGGTGTCGCTACTGCTGCAAGCCATCATCGTGCATAACGCGCACATCATCGTGCATAACGCGCACACGATACCTATTTTATAGTGCTGGCGTTGATTCATAAGACACAAAAATAGACATTATTATTCAAATCAACAACATTTGTACCATAAATTACTATAACATTTAACATCTGGTAACTGATAAAAACATAATTTTACCTGTTTTAGAACCAAATCATTGCTGCTGAAGCAGTCTGCGTTTTGCCGCAAAACGTGTTCCATTTTGCCGCAAAACGCATCGCATTTTGCCGCAAAACGCGTCCTATTTTGCCGCAAAATGCCCCTCTGTTTTGCCGCAAAACACCCCTGCATTTTGCGGCAAAATGGAGCAGGACGGCTTTCGCCTCCATGGGGGTAAAGTGCGGACAAACATGAATTTTCTTCTGTAAAGATAGTTTTTTTCCCGGAAAAGCACTATCTTTGCAGCGTAATTGACAAAAACACAACCACAAAAGACATGAAGTTACCAGATAGCAAGCGAAAAGAGCACCACATGGAATATATGTCACAGGAAGGCTACGACAAACTGGTAGCCGAGCTCCGTCAGATGGAGACCGTGGAACTGCCCCAGGTCAGGGAGGCTATTGCCGAGGCCCGCGACAAGGGCGACCTGAGCGAGAACTTTGAATATCATGCCGCCAAGCGCGAACAGGCACGGCTGCTGGGGCGCATCCGCTTCAAGCAGCGGGTGCTGGAGAATGCCCGCGTGCTGGACATGTCGAGGCTGAACACCGACAGCGTGCAGCTGCTCAGCAAGGTCGAGATGACCAACCTGGCCAACAACAGCCGCATGACCTACACCATTGCCAGCCCCCACGAGGCTAACCTGCGCGAGGGGAAGATTTCGGTCAAGTCGCCCATCGCACAGGCACTGCTGAACAAGAAGGCGGGCGACGTCGTGGAGGTGCGGGTGCCCGCCGGACTGCTGCGGCTACGCATCGAGCACATCGCACTCTAAAGTTTTTGCGGAATAAAAAAAAGAGTGCATCGACGATGCACTCTTGTCTTGTTGATCAAGCTAAACCGGACGGATCAGCCCAGGCTGATAGCCTCAGAAGGACAAACACTTGCGCAAGTGCCGCACTCAGTGCAAGCATCAGCGTCGATTACATACTTGTCTGCACCCTCAGAAATAGCCTCAACGGGGCACTCACCCTGACATGTACCGCAAGAGATACAGTCATCACCAATTACATAAGCCATAGTTTCTAATTTAATTAAATGGTTTGTTTTACTTAATTTTGATGATGCAAAGGTAGTGTTTTTTTTGAATATATACCTATGTTTTGGTATTTATTTTTGCTATTTATACAATGTCGAAATAAATTCCCACATAATAAGCCCGCCAAAAACGCGTTATATAATAGAAGGTATGAGAAAGTACGTCATTGCCATATTGCTGCTCTTTGCGGCCACATGCCATGTGGCCGCCCAGCGGCGCGTGGTGCAGCACAAGCCCTACATAGACCTGCGCACGCTGCACTTCGGCATTCTGCTGGGCCTGAACGTGCAGGACGCCGAGCTGTGCAACGTGGGGCCGCAGCA
>Ga0247611_10008211_pt1 | contig 12931 bp, 4 predicted proteins | sample 177DNAGHGhighgp2_FD_192422 | JGI IMG/M metagenome (GOLD analysis project Ga0247611, IMG submission 192422) | Sheep rumen microbial communities from Palmerston North, Manawatu-Wanganui, New Zealand - 1770 DNA GHGhigh gp2 | ecosystem: Host-associated > Mammals > Digestive system > Stomach > Rumen ... | reverse complement strand
TTTACATCCTTTTAATTTGCCGCCATACCACTGACTTGCCACATACCTGATTTTGTGCTACTGCCAACACTAGGGTCGGCAACAAAACCTGTCGTTGTCATACTTAATATTCTAGAATAATAATTGCCAACAACTTTATTCATTACAACCAACATATAGTTTGTGTCTGCCATAGGAATCACTAAATTATGTGTTGTTGATTCGCTGTCCGTTGTAAGCCCCCCTTGTTCTACCCAGCCAGATTTATATTTCCGATACCACGTATAATTATTCGCAGATGTTGGTGCTTGGAAATCTACAACATAGTCGTATTTCAGTGCTGCGACGTCTGCCAATACACTTGTGCAGGTTTCCAGTGCTTCGTCTGTTGCCGCCGTCGCCAATTGAACCATTGCACGATAACGAACTGCGTTGGGTTGAACTGTGGTTGCATTGTCGTCATATACGCCACTTACTGTTGAAGCATCAAGTTCGTATTCAGATGGATATGTTGCGCCGCTAACATTTGCTTCTGCGCCCCTAACCCCTGTTGACTTTACCGCCCCCGAACATGTATGTCCGCCATAATAACTTAAATTGTCGTTCCATTTTGCTTTAATGTTCGGAATCGCAGGCGCAAGATAATCCCCGATTTGTGCCGCTGTTCCTGTTTCAATGAATATATCTTCTAAACTTGGAACCCGGAACGCCGTTGTGCCTTGTCCATCCCAACCAAATACACCACAAGAACCCTGTGTATTCAACAATGTTTGATATGTTGCCAGTGATACATATGGGACTTTTCCGTCTGCTAACAGGCCGCCGATGTTTCCACTTCCCACAAAATCTGTTGTGCTGTATGTTGCGCCGTTGCATTCGACTGCGCCCGCCAAACCGTTGTCCGTTCTTGTTGTGAAGAATATGTCGCCAACATTCTTACCGGTCCCGCCGCCGTGAGTCGACAGGTAATCCACATTTACAATCGAGTTTCCTGTCGGTGTCTGTGGCATTTGCACCGTCGAATTACCAGTTAAGGCCGCGTCTTCGAACGATATTATCTGCGGGTATGGCGTGAACGTCTTTGTGTTGTGCGCCCACAGGACTTTGCCGCCCTGCTGGCCGTCTTGTTCCACGATATCCCATATCTTGCTTGTGACGGTCACATAGCCGTTGTATTCTGCTGGCGGTGTGATTGTGTTTGTTTGTACCCACGCACCATTCTGGCGTTCGTACAGCACGATTATTGGGTTTCCTTGACCGTCTGTCTGCGAGAAGTCCGCATAGTTCGTGCCGTCTTCTGCTGCTGGTGCCACGGTTGCCGCGTACATTTTTGCGTACCATACACCCTTGTCTGTCAGTTGGGCACCAGAGTTTGCAGCAAGGTCCACTTCGGATTTTAATGCCATTGTGTCCGGAGCGGCCGGAGCCGGAACAGCTATACGGCTCCCCGCCCCCACGATGTTAGACGTGTAGATACCAAGCCATCTGTATTGTGAATCGCCAAGCGCCTTTTGATTGTTTTTGGCCGGGAATATATTATCGTCTGTAAAGACGTAGCCGTCAAGATTATTGGTTCCCGGGTACAAGTACAATGTCCTGGCAGAAGACGATGGCGCGAATTGCCAGGCCAGTGACTCGCCTCCGTTAGACAAGGCCAATAGCGCCTGTGTGGCCTGTGACACCGGCTGTATCGTGAGCGGACCCGTCATTGTATCGCCGGTTTTCTGCACAAACTTTTCGTCAAGGCTTTCGATTTCTTCTTGAATGTCGGCGATTGTTTGCTCTGTTGTCTTTTCCCAGTTGCTTTGGATGAGTTGTGTCCCCACGTTTTCCAGCGTGCGTTCTACAACGCAGAGCAGGTTCCGCTCGACAATCGTTTTGTCTGTAGCGTTTGTCTGTTCGTGGATAATCAAGTCATGCAAATTAATGTCTACGATTTTTTCGTTAAAATACCCGCTAGTCAGTACTGTTTCTAAGCCGTCTGTGGTTTTATACACAAAGACACCAACTTTTACTTCGTTACGGTTATTGCTGGCTATATGACAGAAGTTTTGTTTGTTGAACATGGTTTCATCCTTTCTGTTTTTATCCTATCATTGTTGTGGTTTGTATTTCAAGCGGTTTGTGAATATCGATATAATATCATTTGTCGTCAGCCGTTCGCCATCCAAACCATAGTTTCTATGGAATTTTCGTTCTAAGGTCTTTCCAGCCCAGCTCACATCAACCGTTGTGCCTGTAGCGCGCGACCCTGCACGAGTTGCTGTTTTGATTTGTGCTGGCACCAGTTTGTTTAATTGGTTGTAACCAAACCCTGTCCAGTATGATTCTGGTTGGCGAGCCATATAATCAAGGCTATTATCTGTCACCTGGTTGACCAATGGAGTATCGCTCAGTGCTTCCATACCACCAAACATCAAACCATCGGCAACAGCTGCAAGCTTCTTCTTTTCCCATTCTTTAACAACCTTAAGAGCTGTGCGTAATGGAATAGCCATTGGCCCGAATATATCCAGTTTCACCCATACGCCACCAAAATTAACACTATCATATGGTTTGTCTGGGTCATAGCGTTTACCGGATTCGTATGGTTCTGTATACCAATCATCATCGTCAGCATTTATAGCTGCCAACAAAGCAATCACAACTGACATCCAGGCCAGATTAATCCAGTCTGAAATCAGCGTTAAACGACGTACATCTGGGATTTCTTTGCCCAACATCTGGTTTTGCGCAATCGCAATAGCTGTGCGTGGCAACGCTAATGTCGCGGACAGTCCCATTTCTGTGATATTTGCGCCAGTTTTCAAGAACGGAGCAAGTATATTACCAAGACCAAAACCCTTCGGGTCAAGTCCAAACGCACCACGCGATATCGTATTCAAGGCGCTTCTTATATGGTTAAGTGCACCAGCCATAATGCCGTCCTGGGTAAACACCGCCATATTTGCAACTGCCAAAGCTTGCTTTCGTGCGATTTTTGCGTCTTCGTCTGTGGTATTCAACTTAGTATATTCATTAAACAGGGCGGTGGCTTTCTTAGCGTCGCCATTTGCATTCTTTGTGGCGATACGTGCCAGCGCATCAACAAATGTTGGTACACGGAATACATTATCTTCACGGCCCAAAATATCAAACGTAAAGTTATACCAGTGTTTCTGTTCTTGGTTTGTATATTTTTCACCATGCAATGTAGACGGGCTTGTGGGTTTGTCCATCTGGGCGATATTCACACCACTGGCGTTAAATATCTGCTTGATACGCTTAATTTCGCCTTTTTGCACATTGTTGTCGACCTTGTTGTCACCAATAGACAGCGCGGCCAATCTGATTGTAGCTGTATTTAAAGCCGTCGAAGGCACGTTGGCAAAGAACAATGTATTTGTGGACATAAGCATAGCCGATGGAGCGTATGAGCCAAGCAAGTTATCCCAGAAGATTCCGAACTTACCCCAACGACCAATGTACGCCCTTTTCATTTTATCCTTCACAAACTGCCAGTGACGAATGTCTTTAGCTGACTGTACTGCGCGCACATATTGACCATCTTTAAGGTCTTTGCTGTCGATATCCCTTAGTGCAAGTTGTGCTGCAACCGATGCCTTCATCAATTCGGCCTGTTCTTTAGCATCCAGACGAGCGTGTGATACGCTTTTAATCTGTTTCTCAGCCCACTTAACAAAGACTTGTCTGTCTTTGGTTTGATAGCCGGTCAGGTCAAGCTGATTCAGAACTGCGTTTGTTGTGTTTCCAGAGAACTTCGTCTTGGCTTCTTCCAGGAACGCCTTGATTGCAACCTTACGCTCTTCGCTATTTGGTTCGGTTGCTAAGATTGCGGCGGTTCTTCTCGCTGCAAACGCACGGATGTCGCCATTCCACTTTTCTGTGGCCCCACGCCCAGTCCCAGCATAATTAACGATTGCCTTCAGCTCGCGTGCAGATTCGATTTCGCGCTTTGCATCCAGATATGCTTGGTGGGACAGGTCGCCAGACAGCGCCAATGTGCTACCAGACATAGATTTTACTGTGGCCAGATTGTTGTCTAGAATGTACCATTCGTCAGAACCCTTACCAACCGTTTCCATTACCGCACGGATAAGCATACCGTGGTCGACTGGCGCATCATAGCTAACCATTGTTTCTGGGTCTGCAAATGCCAATTCGCGTGCGCGGCCAGGATTTGCTGCCACGTATTTACGCGCCGCTTCTGCCGCCAATTCACGTGCGTCTGGCTGGTGTGTCTTAAACCACTTTTCACGCAATGTTTGTTTTGGCGGCGTTGGCAACATGCGGTCATCAGGCATATTGTTTGTTGCCACCTTCATGATTTCCTTTTCGCCATCCATAGATGCGCGCATGTCACTTGGTGTGTTTTCCCCAATGCCACGCCACAACTGTGCATCTGCCTTGTTTTGTATTTCGCTATCTTGTCCCCATTCTTTTTCACGATTATTCATGACTTTTTGATTAGAAGGCAAGATTTCGCCATCTTCGTCGGATGCGTTAACAATGCGTTGTGCATCGGGTGCGCTTGGTAACGATGGCACCAATGGGCTTGCAAACCATTTATTGAAAAACGCAACAGATTCTTCGTCCAACATTGGATTCTGTATTTCGTTATTTGCGTCCAGATAGCCCAAATCCATAATAGAGCGATATCTTTCCGGTATCCAATGCAAAAAGCCCTGGAATGCCAAATTATCCTGGTTTTCTACACCAAGTCCGGTCAGGTACGCTTCGACCATATATGCAAACTTTTCCTGTTGAACCGTGGTTATGGCGCCTTGGTTGGGGTCTATTTCCAACATATTGAACAAACGCTGTGTGTCATCCAGCCACGCTTTAGATACGCCACGCATACCAGCTTGCGCCTGCTTAAAGTAATTCCAGACCTTTTCCAGGTATCTATGATGGAATTCGTGTACCAGCGACAATTCGTTCCAGTTTTTACCCAAAATAATTGCCTGTAATTCTGGGTCGTATACCGCCAATACCCCGGCTCTGTTTTGATACAAGCGTTCTGTAACTGGCGTTGGTTCGAATGTAACGAACCCGCGTTTGTCTGTTTTACCCCAATATCTATTACCACGAATACCCTGTTTTAAAAGCAATTTCGCAGTCAATTCCGCCGCATCAGCATCCTTCGTTAAATTAAGCGACTTGTCTTTTTTATATGTTTCTACCGTTGCAGGATGTGCATACAGCCAGTTCTGCAGGCGGTCAAAGAAGCTAGCTGCGTTGGTCGGCCTTAATTCTACACGGCTTACATCAAACCATTTACTTATTGTATTTGCAGGCTCAGTTCCTTTTCTACCATATGCATAAAGCCCTTTCTTTAACCAGTCGGCGATTTTATCAAAGTCTTTATTTGTTTGTTTTTCTGATTCTGTCAGATTCAAACCAGTTCCCCAAACATCGCCCTGTTTTTTTAGGACGTCGACTTCCCTGGCAATATCGTCTATTGTCACTTGTCTATCTGGGTGTTTCAACATTGACGCGACAGCCGAGTCTGTTGCCAACCCAACCATTCTTTTTCTTACAGCGTCCGGTTTGCCCATATATCTATCAGACTCCATCATGTCTGCGATAGATAAGATTTTTGGCGATACGTTTGTTTTTGGGTCAATATCCAAATCAAACAAATCGCTTAAAGCATATTCGGGGAATATATCAGTTGTATTGTCTGCAAAGCCGACTTCGAGTATTTCCGGCAACCACCAGATGTTTTCCTGATTTTCGGCTACAAACTTACGTATCGCCTGTTGTACCTTTTGTGGTTGCTTGTTCAAATGTTTTGAAAAATCCAATAATTCCGCATTTTCTGGAATCTTATCGGTCTTATACATAGACGCACGCGGTTTAAACACAAAGTCTTCCTTCTTTGCGTTCTTTAATATAGACCTTGTTTCGTCAATTACGCGTTTTTGTGCGCTTGCGTATCTAACACTATTTATAATTCCCATAACCGAAACTAAATGTTCTGTGTCTCTTTCTGGGTAGTCTATATTGTGTTCCGTATCAAAAATGATAAGGTCTATCAAGTTTTTGTCGGCTTGCGACGACTCTTCACTATACCAGTTTTGATAAGTGAGTCCGTCTGAAGGCCATGTGCTTAGTTCGACACTGTCGATGTAACCAAATAAGAATTTTTTGACAGCCTTAATATCTGCGCCTGACGTTGATGCCTGGTCTTTAAACTTTTCTATACCAGAAACAATTTTTTGTTTCACTTCTGGAATTAATCGTGTCCAGGGTAGTACAGATTTTTCTTCTTCCTTGGCTATATTTTCCATGATATCGGCATTGAGTTTAAACGAGTCTTCAACAGCTTCCTGGGCCGTGTTTATTGCCCAGTGCATAGCAGCATCAGAAACCCATTTCCCATGACGGTTTTCTGCAACACGGAGTTTACCAGTAAACCATTCCCTAAAATCTTCACCCTTGTAAATCAGCCCAGTACGACCAGTAAACTTATCGAAGTCTAGTTTTTTGACCGCTTCAAGTGATTTTTTCTGGCGTTGTAAATCGGCGAACTCTCTGGCGAACGTTGATGCAAAAGTCGTTTCTGGTGACGTTCCACCACCAAAGGCCGCTATAAGAGCATCATAAACTTCGACGAAATCATCAGTAAATTCGGTTAACTTACCGTCTTTAATAAGACCCTTCCCATCCTTGAAGTATTTCTTTTGTATCTTATGGACTTCTGGATACGCGACAGGATTAAGTGGTACGACCAGGGAAATAAACGAACCGCCTTTTAATGGCAACATTTTTTCAATGTCAGCAATAATCTTACGCGCTTTTTCTTCCCCAACAGAATCTTTCACTTCAGAAATGGCGTTTTCTATGCTGGCGTTATACCTGTCTTCATTTGTTTTTAGTTCTCTTCCAAGCGCATCCAAAACCCATTTTTTAGTGACACCAAGGTCTTCAATGCGATATTTAATGATGTTTTGTGTTTCTGGATATGTAATGCCCAGTCGGTCTAACATCCTAGAATTAATTTCCTGCCCATCATATTTAAGACTTGGCCCTTCGGTCTGGAATCTTTCAAAATAACGTTTTTTATCTATTTCTTTGTCCGCCAAGAAGTAATTGCCCCACCCATGAACATTCGGGCCTTCGCCAGTATGTGCAAACATATTAGCGTCAATATAATCACCAACCAATTCCCCCCGCATAGAAGCATAACCAATCTGATACAGCATACGCGGGTCTTGTACGTTATAGTAGCCAAGGTTATTTACTGATTTGATTTGGGTTGGTTCAAATACGACAATTTCTTTTGGTAATTTTTCTTGTATAGAAAAAGATTCTTCGCCTATTTCAACATTATAACGTCCATATTCTTGATATTCTTTTATTGCCGCTTCGTATTCTTTCTGTGTTTCAAACTTGCTTCTAGGAAATACTGTTTCTTGTGTCCAAACCAAAACACCATCATAACCTTGTTTTTGTTTCAAATCTGTATCAACATACCCCCAAATGCTAGTTTTATATGGGTTTTCTATTTTTAGATACAATGGCATTATTTGTCCGCCATAGTATTCTGCATATCGTTTGTCGGCGGTAAAATAAAAACCACGACCAAAATCTCCCGAATCTGTTTCGCCAAAATGCGATATATCAAATGTATCAAACTCGGCATCTGTTCCGTGATACACAACAAGTGGTCTGCCCTGTTCGTCAACCACTTTTGAATCGCCAAACCAACGCCAGAAGTTAGTCAACGCTTCTGCTGACTTGTTTATGCGTTGCCCTTCGCTGTTATAAACTGTACGAACCTTTCCGTCTACTTCTATTGTGTCGCCTGTATATTCTGGATAAATTTCATCCAGACGGGCGTTTTCGTTCGCCAAGTCAAACTGTTCCTGGAACAAGCGTGGCATCTGCCGGTTAAAACGTGGTGCAAACTGGTTTTGGTACGACACAATTGCTGCCGCCAAGTAGGGGTCTTTAACCGCACCATTCTTGTCAAACAATGGTTCATATTTGCGCCCACGGGATTCAGCCAGCTGTGCTTTCGCCTGGTCTGTGTCTTGCAGCGCCTGCATAATCAGGTCTTTCTTTGATAATGGCGCGACCTTCTGGCCGAACAATGCGTGGCCGTCGGCAATCTGTTCACGATTTTCTGCCAGTTTGGTCGCATAATTGGTTAAAAACTGATTGTTTGTCGCTGGGTCTGCAAATAACCAGTTCCATAATAGGATATTTTCGGGCATAACATCGTGGCCATCACGTGGTAACGACTGTGTTATCATCAGGAAGTTATCTTTGTTTGCGTGGCGCATTTTACGCAATGCGTTTGCAATATCTTCACGAAGCCCCGCTCCTGGGTGTTTTGTAGCCACGTCATAAATGGTCTTGCCATTGGCTGTCAATATGTCTACGGCCTTCTGCATGGGTCCACGTTCCAGGATAAAATCTTCCGCCAGCCTTTTGTCATCACCCGCAATCCAGTTCATCAACGCTGATTCAAAACGATTTTTGGCCTGTTCGTCTGTTGTGCCAGATGGCAATTTTGCTTTAAACTCTTCCAGGCTATTGGCGCCTTTCAGGTATTTAACATCTTTGGCTGCCTGGTCTATTTCATCGTAGCCTAAACGAGCCAGATTGGATTTGCGCTTCGCTTCTACTAATTGCTTACGAGCTTTTTCTTCTTCCTTCATATAACGAAGGGCCTTTTCTGCAATAGCTTTACGTTGTTCTGCGGACCGACGTGCGGAATCGTCGCCCATACCAAGCTTTTTGGCTTCTCTTTGCTGTGCCAGAATCGCGTTTTGTCTTGCAATAATATCTTGTAATTCCGCCATATCATTCAGTGGTACCAGCTGTAACACATTATCCTGTACAACCATGTCAGCCACTTCCAGAAACTCTGATGTCGGAATACCAAGGCCGTTTGCTTGTAATACCGCTGGGACAGATAAGGTACGGGCAACCAGGTCGATATAATCTTCCATAGACTTATTTTGGTCTATCCATGGTGTTGTCCCTGTAGCCGTAATAACTTCGCGTATACGGTTTTTTAACGTTTCGTACATCTGCCCGTACTGATTTTGTAATTCGGCACGCGTGGCAACTTCGTCAACTGTTGTCTGTGTGACATCATCCAGAATACCATCAGCCGCCTGCACGATTTGAGATTCTGTTAATCCTGCGCCCGTCTGGTCGTTCCAATTACGAATAAAGTCTATCGCACGCTTACGGCCTACGTTGTACATAATACCACCAGACGTGGACCCGATTAATGCACCATAGCCAGCCTGAATCAACGCCTTCTTGATATCTGGGTTTTCCCACATGTCACGGGTTAACGATACAGAAATATCCTGACCAATAGACTGTAAGAATTCTTCGCCACCTTCTTCTAGTCCTGTGGCAACAACCTGGCGCCCTGTCTTATACGCCAATGCCTTGCCAAATTTGCCCTGCTGGCGTGCCAAGCGTTCCATTGCGGCCAATCTACCATAACGATTTAATGCGCCCGCTGCCAAACGTTCTACACCGATAGAACCTTCAACAAATCCAGCAAATGCGCCATAGCCTGTGGCCAGTGCATTGTATTTACCCAATTGACCAGCCAATCCTTCTGCTGTTCCCATTTCTTGGATGTAACGGTCAACCATTTCTTCACGGGCATTATAAGCTTCGCCTAAACCAGCGGCCACACCTACTGCGGCTGGGCTTTTACTAGCCCATCCCAGCAGAGCAAGCGACACCATCGAGCCTAATCCGTTGGATATGCCTGCTGTAAAATTGTCGTGTGCTGTTTTTGATGCTTCATAGTTTTCTACCTGGCGCGCCAGCGAACCACTACGCATTACGTCTTCAATCAGACGATTTGCATCTTTTTGGCGCATATTTGGCGAACGATAGATGATTTCTTTCGCACGGTCTTCCATAATACCGTTAACCGTGGAATCTGCGATACCCATAAAACCACGCGCAAATTCCCGCACTGCTGTCGATGCAATGGATGCTTTTTCTGGCCCCCAGCGTTCTTCGCTGGTTGCCATTATTTCATATGGGCTGACAGCTGCAGTCTTAGCCAAATCGACTGTAGACAATGTCCATGTGCGCGGGGCATGTTGTTCGTTTAAAAACTTTACTGGGTCATTGAATGCAGCTTCTTCTAGTGCGTTCATTTCCTGTACGTTTTTGTCATCCATGAGATACCCCCTTAAAACACTTCGTCGAACAGTGCGCCGTTATTATCAAATCCCTTAAATTCTAGCGTACGACCCATCCATTTGTAAATAGGTTTTTTGCCTTCCGCCAATTCTCTTTCTAATCTTTCCCATTCAAAACCATTGTCTACTATATAGCTCGCAGCATCCATTTTCCACTGTTTATCTGCATTACGTACTGCTTCGCTGTAATTCTGATAATCGTTGTTTAAAATATACGGAACAGCACGGCGTAAATTTTGGGAATAGTTTTCATTGGCGATTACTTTAGCAGCTTCTGCATCTCTTTGGGGCTTGGCCACAAATGTTGCTATCTTTTCTGCGTCGCTAAAGCTTGTGCCACCACGGCCATAACGTTCCCGCAAGTCTTCACGCAAATTGCGTGTTGTGCCGGTATCTGGGTCATACATCGCACCAAACCCAGTGTTTATCATCGCTTGTTGGGCCTGACGGTCAGTCAATGCCTTCCACACGCTGTCTGTAATGCTTTTTATTGTCGCCTGGTCCATGTTTGTTTCTTCGGCCAAACGTTCAAGCTGCGTAAGCGCACCATATGCCTGACGCACTGCGCGTTCGCGCCCTTCTGGCGACCAATCATTATTTTGCAATGCTTCGCCGAATTGGTTTATTCCCATAACAAACGCAGCAGGATTTGTTGGTTTTAATGGGTCATACCACGCTGCAAGGGTCATCTTTTTGGCAGATTCTACTGCTTTATCGATGTCTTTATCGTTTACAAAGTCATAGGATTTGGCTTTTTCAATGTTTAATTGCGTTGGTTCGTTGATTAACGACACTTGGTCATAATACGCCTGCCCGTGTATGGTGCGTGTTTTATCATCTTTTAGTGCATTCAGACGCTGTTTAAGCGCTGTTTCCATGGTTTCGTACGTATCTGCGTCAATACCGGTGTCTTCCATGAACTTTGTGCGGTTCTGGAATATTTCAGAATCCCATTTCTGTAACTCTTCTAACTCCGGGCGCGCAATAAACTGTTTAAATCCAGCAACGGCCGCATCTTTTGGCATCAGAAGCTTAGCTATCTGGCTTTCTGTGAATAGTGGACTGCCGTTTTCATCGGTTGTCGCAGCCAGTTTTTCCATTTCTGCGCGGTGCTGACGGTATATTGCCAGGTCTATTGGGCGTTTTTCTTCTTCTGGGCTGGTTATGTAGCGCAGGACGTTGAAGTAGTCGTCTGCGATTTGATTCGCGCCCAGGACGGCATTTGCGTGCGCCAGGGCCTTGTTCTGTTTGTTGATTGCAGATTGCTGGTTGGCCTGTGCCTTTGTGACCAATGAGATTGCGTTTGCATCCAGGCGTTGTTTCAGGTCGTCTTGTACTGATTGGGGCAGGTCGGCGAACATTTCTGGTAGTTTTTGCAGCGCGTTTGCCAGGGCGATTGGGTTGTTTTTGTATTTTTGGTACAGTTTCTGGCTTTCCGCGTTTGCTGTGGTGCGTGCGTACAGTTGGAAGTTCTGCGTTGCAGATTTGATTTTCTGGTCGCCCAGCTTGTCAAATGCGTCCAGGTCGATATCTGGTATTTGTACATCGACTGGTTGTACCGCTGTTGGTCTTCCTGGTGCTATTGTGCGTGCCATTTTTTCCCCCTAGTATAATTTGTTTAACGACTGGGCTTCGTATGCCTTTGCGAACTTGTAGCCTTTGTACAGGTTGCCCCATGATTCGCCTGTGCCACCGCCGGTTGCGACCGCCAGTCCGAGCTTTGTTGCGCCGCCCAGCAGTCCTGTCCACATTTGTTTTATCGCGTAGTTTGCGGATTCTTTAGCCTGTTTCTGCCCAGCACGCAGTGCTATCTTTTGCAGTTCTGCGTTGCTTTCTGCGGTGCGGTAGTCTTCTGTGATTTCCTGTGCCTGGTCTTTGGTCAGTTCAAGCACGTTGCCAGCTGTTACGCGAAGGTTGCGCGCGGCCATGTTGACTATGTTTGTTTCCACGGTCTTGTTGAATCTGTCTGCCAGCTGGTGTTTTACATACAACACCTGGTTGTCCAGGGCGTCCATCTGGTTTTGGTAGTTCTGGCTGGCTATATCTGCGCTATCACGAATGTTTTCGGGCTGTCCAGCTGCGATTCCTATCATGCGACTGAACAGGTCGTCTGCTGCCGCCACCGTTTTAAGCAGTGCACCAGTGTACATTTCTTTCCCGGCGCGCGCTTTCAACTCTTCGTTGTTCCCGAGTAATTTGTCCAGGGCTTTGCTGATGTCTGCCGGAACCGCCGCCGTATTGGTCGGGATGTCGGCCAGCATAGATTGAATCAATTGTGCGATATCGTCTGCTGCCGGCGCGTCTTCCGCGCTAAACGCAACACCTTCTGGGGCAGTTTCTGCTGCCGGTGTTGCCGGTGCTTCCGGGTGGTATTCTGGCAGGGACATCCCTGGTTCGTTTTCTGCGTAGCTCATGGGCCACTGTTCTTGTGGCTTGAACAACGAATTGATGAATGCAAGTGTGTCCATTAGCTGTCCAAAGTTCCGTACTCGATAATCATGGTCAATGATTCGATTGTGAACTTTGCCCCCTGTATGTTCTTTATTGTATATCGTAATTGATTTTTCATTCCTGTGCAACCATAGAAATTGACAGTTTTCTTATCTTGTGATGTATATCCGGTTCGGCCACATACGGTGAATGCGTTTGGTTCCGTGTCGCGTATTACGGCCACGGCCTTTCCTATGCGTTTGTGGTCTGTGTATGTTTTTCCGCCCACATCGATTGGGTGTGAAACCAATTCTGCGTTCACCATGAAG
>Ga0247611_10008210_pt1 | contig 12931 bp, 5 predicted proteins | sample 177DNAGHGhighgp2_FD_192422 | JGI IMG/M metagenome (GOLD analysis project Ga0247611, IMG submission 192422) | Sheep rumen microbial communities from Palmerston North, Manawatu-Wanganui, New Zealand - 1770 DNA GHGhigh gp2 | ecosystem: Host-associated > Mammals > Digestive system > Stomach > Rumen ... | reverse complement strand
AAGCTAATATTATCATTGTTAAAAACATCATCATACGCTGTCTTTTTATCCAAATACCAAGTTAATTTTAATTCCAAATCAGTTATAACCCCAAATAATATATCCATCTTATATGCATTATCTGGCGTACATTCATTATCTTCAATCATCATTAACTGATGATTAATTGCATTTATTAAAACATCTACAACATACTTTTTATCTTTATCAGTTAATATATCATTATCAACAACACTATTAAAAAAATCAAAAATTATACCTTTTAAGGATTTATGTACGTAAGGTACATTAACTCTTAGGTTATTTAATATACAATGCAAACATTCTAACAACTCCATTTTTACATCGTAGGCTTTACTTTTCCCTAAATTAACTTTAACTGCTTGCATCATTTTATCTACTGCGCTCGACTTTGTATACTCATCCAATTTAGTTTCCAAGACTTTCATTTTAGTAAGAATACCCAAAATGAATTCCGTATATTTTAATTCAGGATAACTAACAGCATTATCAATCATATTAGTAATAGATATAATACCTTCATTTCTTATTATTTCAAAATCTTTTAAAAGTTCCTCTTTAATTTCTTTTTCTTCAAGATTAGATATTAAATTATATAATGCTAAGATATTATTTATTTCATCATCATTAGCAGTAGTTTTTAATTCACCTAAAGCGTTTCTAAGCAATATATATTTATTATAAACTCTTAATTCACTATTTACTTTACTAGATAATGCCCCCATTTGCATAGACAAATCAGTTCTATAATCCTTATCTCCAGGATTAGTAAAAGGATTATCATCAAATAATGTATATATGTCATTACTAACATTTTGCTTATACATAGTTAATATTTTTTCTAATTCTAATTTAGTATTTTTTTGATATGCTATAGGGAATCTTTCTATCAAACCTAATATTCTAACAATATCTTCTGAAACAAAATCATTTTGTTTAGCATTAATTTCTGATCCTTTCAACAAATCAAAATAATAATCAACTTGTTTTATTTTACTTCTAAATTGTTGAACATCCTCTAAAATTAATAATAAACCTTCTAATTCATGAACTACATTATTTCTTGTCGAAACCGGATCACCAAAATGAACTTCAGGCTTTATATCAGCATCTATACGAGGAGCAAATTCTTCCTCAGCTTGTCTATATTCTTTTAATATATTTTTTACTTTATTATTTATTAATTCCTTAAAAGATGAAGGTAAAAAATTAGATTGATTATATACTTCCGTTATTAAATCATTTATTGTTTTATTACCAGTAATATTAATTGATGTTTGTCCTGTTTCAGATATAGTATAATACTTTCCATATTCATAAATATTTCCACTTAATTCTGCTCTCTTTTGACGATTATATTCATCAATATTTGTTGATATTACTTGTAATTGAGCTGAAATATCTCGCGTTAATTGGTTATATTTCGTCAAAGAATAACTATCAATAACTTGAATTATATTAGAAACTAGTTCAATATTATCACTAATAACCTTATTAAAGTCATTTTGCATTTTTATTTTAAAATCACCATCTGGAAGTGATGCAATTTTTTCCTTTAATAAACTTATATTATCTATTAATTCATTAGAAAATGTATACTTATATCCTTTTAATCCATTTAATAACAACTCATATTGTTCTAATACAGCTAAATCATTAGAAACTTTTTGATTTGCATTTCCTACCAACATAGCTAACTTAGCTCTAAGATCTATTTCCTGATTTCGTTCAGAAGGATTAGTATATATTACCGACAAAATTTCTGGTGATACATAAAGAATTAAAAATTTATCTAACATATCTACTAACTTTTTTCTATTATTATCTTGATATTTTTTTGGAAACAAATCTAAAGATTTCATAGTATTAACAAGATCTTCTGATATAAAATCATTAGCTCTTGAAGTAGAATATTTACCATTTACTATTCCTTGATAGTATTCTACTTGTTCTATGATTTCATTATATTTATTTATTTCTTTCATAGAATCTAGAATTCTTTGTAACTTAGTTGTAGTTCTATTTATTATTTCTTGAGGCGTAACATAACGATAAGGTCCATTGATAATTTTACCATCTACTACCTCAGAGAAACTCATTAGTTGCGGTTCAAGATAACGAAAATCTATTATATTGCCACTTTCAGAATTCTCAATAGGTTTATTTTCTTTAAAATTTTTTAAATCTCCTAATGCATATTCTATTGCCGAATCAACAATATCCTTAGAATAAGGAACTAAAAAATTTGATTCTTTTTTTATTTTGTTAATTAATAAATCTATTTCGTCATTACTAGTATATCTTTTAAGTACTATTTCATCTTCATCTACAACATTTTTTTGCTTTTCTATTTCTGGTTCTTTAAGTACATATGCATCAACATTTAATAACAATAATAGTTTTAATTTTTCAATTTTACTAAGTTCATAACCTATAAATTCAATTGATTTCTTACCTTTATTGACATAAAAATTATATAACGCCTCTTTATTTGCTTTAACAAAATAATATAAAAGATCAAAGTTATTATAATAAAACTTAACTTTTTCCAAAGTTTTAACATCGCTTAAAACAGAAATATCCATACATCTCAAACGAGTAGGTAAAACCAATTCTGTTATTGAAGTACCATCTAAAGCACCACTATGTATTTCATATAAATCTGCTGGCAGTTCTATTTCCGTTATACTATTACAATCTAAGAAAGCAAATTCACCAATAGATGTTACTCCTTTTGGTAGTTTTAATTTTTTTAATTTACCACAATTAGCAAAAGCATAATTACCAATAGTCTTAAGAGAACTTGGAAAATGTACTTTTTTAAGATGTTTACACATATAAAAAGCATTATCCTCTATACCAGTTATTCCATTTCTTAAAGTAACTTCTTCAATACCTGTATTTCGTAAAAACCAATTACCTCTAACCTTTTTTAAAGAGCCAGGAATTGTTAATTCTTTTAAACTATCACAACCATAAAAAGCATTTTCACCAAGATTTTCAATACCTTCTTTTAATATAACCGACTTAAGATCGGTACAATTTTTAAAGCAAGAACTTCCAATACTTTTTACTGAACTAGGAATAACAATTCTTTCTAAAGAAAAACATCCATCAAATACATTATTTCTAATCTCTACTAAACCATTACCAAGGTTTACTTCTTTTAAATCAGGACAATTTTCGAATGCACCAGCCTCAATTAATTTTACTGAATCTGGAATAGTAACTCTTTTTAAATTTTCAAAATCCTTAAATGTATTTGCTGAAATCTTTTCAATACCATCAGCAACAACATAACTAGAGATATTTCTATCATTTGCGACCATACTTCTATCTAGTATTCTATTATATGAAGAATAGTCATAGTATGATTTCTTTTCAAAATCTTGTGCACGAACAATCAATCTTTCTTGTCGTTCCAACTCATCAAACACTTTTTTATTATTTTTATAATAATGTTTATATCCTTTTGACCCACATAGAATATCAAAAACAACAGCGTTTTCTTTAAAAATTGGATAATCATATAAACCCAAATCTATAAATGTTTCAATAGGTACAGTTACCTTTCTTAATGTGGGACAACTTGGAAAAGCTTCAAGCTCTAACTCTTTTAACGTACTAGGCAAAACTATTTCTTTTAACTTGCTACAATATTCAAAAGAATATCGACAAACAGTTTCTATTCCTTCCTTTAATATAACCTTTGATAGCGATTTACACCAATTAAAAGCACCAAACTCTATTCTCTTCACTCCTCCAGGAATTACTATTTCCCTCAAATTCTCACAATCCCAAAAAGCAAACTTACCTATTTTTCTTAATGATTGTGGCAAAGTTATCCTTTCTAAATTAGAGCAATATTGAAAAGCAGCTTCTCCAATTTCTTCTAATCCCTCATTTAGAATAAGATCTATGATATTTTCACACCTATCAAAAGCACAAAGCTCAATTACTTTTAAAGACTTAGGAAAAATAACATCTTTTATATTACTCTTTGCAAAAAAATCAGAATCTATTATTTCTATACCATCTTTAATAACTAATCTATTACCAATTAATTCTTTATTATAAAACTCACTAATTTTTACCAAGTCTTTCTTCTTACCCATATCATCAAATCCTTATATAATTATCTAATTTATAATACTAATAATATTATTTCTTTTTAAATACAAATATTTTACTAAATATATAATTGAAAAGTGTTATTAAAACCTGACATATAACTGTCCAAATTATTACCCATACTTTCGTATCTAACTTTAAAAAAGTAATAAAGAACCACATAATAAACATTTCCATAAGTAAAGTTAATATTCTACTACCTACAAAACTAGTAAACTCTTTTAATAAATTCTTACTTTTACTCTTAAAAACATAAAATCTATTTGTTACATAAGCAAATAAAACAGCCGCTATCCAAGATATAATTATTGCTATTTGTAATTCAATCTCTTTCTTAGCATCTAAAATAGTAAATAGTAACCCCCATTTAACAGCAATAGAAACTATAGTAGTTAATAAACCAACTACAATATATGACCAAAACTCTTCGTTTTTATGATATATACCCCATCCCCATCTCCAAAATCTAACAATAAAATTAGGTTTATAAGAATAATAATTATATATCTTATTCTTCTTAACTAAATAACCTTCTCTAGCTTCTTCAATCAAAGGTAAATCATTTATTGAATCAGTATACATTTTATCAACTATACCTTTTGGAAATTCTGAATAAAATAATTTAACTTTTTCTTTGCCGTGGCAATTATTTCCAACTACCTCTCCAGTTGTTAAATCCATTTCAGTAGCTATTAAAGCATGAACATCATACTTTTCTTTAATATAATTAAGCCAAAAAACACAAGAAGCAGAGATAATAACATCTCTACTATGAGTTCTCTTATTTACCCAAAAAGGTTTTAATTTCTTCTCATGTTTTTTCCAAAACTCTTCAACAAAGCTATCTATATCATCTACATCTTTTACAAATGCAAAAACTACCTTTTTAAAATCTTCTATTTTTTTAATTTTTAATAATTTTAATAATCCCATCCATATTATCAAAGGTATTCTTAGTATAATTTTAGGATACTTTTTTAATGCAAAGAAAAAAATATCAATACCAGAATCTCCATCATATATAGTGCCATCAAAATCATACACATCATATTTCATGAAAATCACCAACTTTGTATTGATATTATCTCATATTTTTCTATTTTTTTCCATTACTCTTCTTTTCATCATGATTATGTTGAAATAGAATATCTGTTTTTAAAACTAAGAATAATAACAGCATCATTAATGCTATATAAATATATATAGCTAATTTCTTATCTCCTAGAACAAAGAAAATAGAAACAGAAGCAAATAAAATATTAATTCCATATATTATAAGAACCGATGCCGGAACACTAAATCTCATTTTTAACAATTGAAAATGAAAGTGTTCTTTATCAGGAGTACCTATTCCTTGGCCTTTTATTATTCTTCTTAATATAGCAAGTCCAGTATCAAATATTGGAATAGCAAGTATAGTTATAGGAATAATTAAAGTAGTTAATGTTGCAGCTTTATACCCTAATAAAGCAATAACACTTATAGTATATCCCAAAAACAAACTTCCACTATCACCCATAAATATCTTAGCAGGATGAAAATTATGAACTAAGAATCCCAAAGTTGAACCTAACATAATTAACGACAATATAGTATCTAATCCTTCTTTTCTATTAAGAATAAAAGCTATAATAGCAATAGTCAAAAAGTATATAGAAGATATTCCTGAAGCAAGCCCATCTAACCCATCAATCAGATTGATAGAATTTGCTATAGCTACTATAAAAAATATCGTTATTATATAATTAATTGGCACTGGAAAATCCATATTAATTCCAAGTACATCTATATGATCTATTACCATATTTCCATAAAACACAACTACACAAGCTGCAATTATCTGCAAAATAAACTTCACTTTTGCACTAACTGGATTAATATCATCTACCATACCAGTAAATACTATTATAAAGCCACCAATTAGAATAGATATCATTTGATATGTAGATCTAGCAAATAACATATATCCTAATAAGAAAGCACCAAATATTGCTAAACCACCCATCCTTGGTATTGGTTTTTTATGTACTTTTCTTTCATTTGGAATATCCAAAGCATTAGTATGAATTGCACACTTCTTAGCTAGTGGAACTAAAATCGCACTAGTTAAGAATGTAACAATCACTATCAAAAAAACATTATGTCCATTAACACTAAGATTCATAATAATCACCTAATCACTTATTATATACAAAATTTAATATAAATCTATGATTTTTTTCTACCTTTTGTTTTTTTCTTAGGAACAACAGGAATTATTTCTGTTTCATCTCTTTCATATAAATCAAAAGCACTTTCTTCAAATGTTTCATCATTTAAGAATTCTCTTTGTGCCTTTTTAGCTAATTCTTTTTCTCTTTTCTTTTTTAATTTTTCTTCTTTTTTAGATAACTTTTTAGGTTCATCATCTTCAAAACTTTCTTCATTAGCTTTAGCTATATTATTTAATATATCTGTATCAGAAATAAGTGTTGGATCTTCTTTTTTACCCTTCTTTTTCTTAGGTTTCTCTTCTATATCCTCATCCAAATCAAGTTTCTCATTTACTTCTTCTATAATACCTTTTGAAGAATTATCTTCTTCACTATCATTTATTACTTCTTCTACTTCTTCATTATTATTATCTTCCATAATAATCTCATCAGTTACTAAAGTTTCATCAAATGAAGCTAAATCACTTTTCTCAATCTCTTTATCTCCAATATTATTAAACTTTTTATCCCTATGCTTTTGTATTTTTTTCTCCATATAATTATATAAATCATTATTTTTTCTTTTTAATCTAACAACATATATCATTAATATAATAATTAATAATAATGCTAATCCTGATACACAAACAAATACTAAAGTTAAAATCTTATAATCTTTATCATTATTATTAGTTTTCTTAGTTTCTTCTACAGTATCACTAGTATCATTATACTTAAGCATTGTCCCATCATCAATATCATAATAATACCAAGATTCTTCTCCAGAAATAGTATTTACACCATATATAAGAACTATATTATCACTATCATTTTTATAATAAACAGTAATATCTTTTTCACCAATAGTAACAGTTTTAGTATTTTCATAACCATTTATAGTTTCTTTAGGATTAACAGGCACTAACGTTATAGCTGTACTAGATACTTGTTTATAAAGAGTAAACTCGCCATCCTTATATATATAATAAGCCATATTAGAATCAGAGTCTTTTAAAATAACTAAAGTTATATTAGCTTGACTATTGTTATAAGCTAACACTTCTTTACCTTCAATATTTATAGTGGTAGAAACATACCCTGCAGGCACTTCCAAAGCACCATCTTTATTTACAACGGTATATTCCTTATTATCAACAGTTACTTTTACAGGATTTTCTTCAGCTTTAGTAATTAATATAGTATAAGTCTTTTTATTACCTTTTTGAGCAGTTACTGTAACAGTCACTTTATTTACTCCTTCAGTCAAATTAACTATATCAATAGGAGTAATTTGTGAAGTAGTATCTTCTCTATAAGCATTAACTTGAACAGAATCTACACTACCATCTACATCTAAAGTATATTCAGTCTTATTCTTATCAAATTCTGGAACCAAATTATACCCTACTACTTCTAATATTCTTAAATTCGCATTAGAACTTAAATTAGAATTCTCAGTTACTTGTTTTGAAGCTTCCTGAACAGTAGCATTTACTTGAACCGAACCTTTTTGAACTTCCATTGGTTGTTCACTATCATAGTCATATAATAAAACACCAGATAATCCAATAGTATTTTGAGCAGAAGTATTAGCTTTAAATGTATAAGTAGTACTTGCTTGTTTTAATCCTACCAAACCATCATATACACATGGACTAGATGGGCTAACCAAAGTTAAATTAGTACTATTATAATCTACACAATACTTCCATGCCCCTACATTACCAGCACCTTGTCCTACTCCATTAACAGTAACAGTTACATTAAAAGTTGAACCAACTCTTACTTCTCTAGCATTTGAAGTTACAGAAATTGAAGCAGCATTACATACTCCAAAACCAAATATAAAAGTAAATAACACAAATAATAAATATTTCTTTTTCATACATATCCTCCTATAATTTACTACTTCCTAATATGTGTTTTTGTATTTTTAATAAATCTAATATAGTTATATCCCCATCATAATTAGTATCAGCTGCATAAAATCTTACATCTGTTAATTTACTAGATCCTAACAAATGCTTTTGACATTTAAGCAAATCTAATATAGTTATATCACCATCACCATTTAAATCGCCTCTAATAGCAACATCAAAACTTTTAGTTTCACTAGTTCCAGTTATTATCAACTTATCAAGAGTTCTTAAGCCTCCATCTGTTCTAATAGTATTATTAGAATCTTTAATTGAAGCTTTAGCGCCTTGTTGAACTATTTTATTTATTATAGAATTAAGATTTGTCCCTGGAGATAAACCAAATATAATAGTATTATTAATTTTAACATCAACTTTTTTAATTACATCATCAACTTTTATTTCTGGAATTTCAATCTTTTTACCCTCTTCAGCCAGTTCTGTTTTTTCAATAGTTACAACATAAGTTTTTTTAGTACCACTAGCAGCTGTAACAACTATATTTACAACAGCTTTATTATTAACTAAATTAACATTCCCAGTACCTTTTATTGAAGCAGAACCATCTTCAGCTAAAGCTGTAACATTAACTTCATTACTTGGAAGAGCTACTTTATAATAATACTCAGTAACATCTTTATCAAAATTACTTAATAAAACATCATTAATTTTTATTTCTTTCAAATTATTATTATAGCTCTTATCACTAGCATTACTTCCCTGAGTAGTAGCACCACTATCAGTATACACAGGAATTAAAAATGTAAAGTTACTATTCAATAATCCTGCCTTATTATAAGCAGAATAAATATTTTTAGCTTCTTGAATAGGAGCATATATATTAGTCATATATTGATGTGAATACTTTGAATAACCATTATTAGGTCCAACATTAAATTTTTCATAATATAGAGTATTTTGACCTTTGCTTACGTATTGTTCTTTTAAAAATTCTGCTCCACCAGATATTGCTTTTGCTGGTGTATTCCAAGGTCTACCATAAGAAGTACCACCAATATATCCTGCAGCATAAGCAAGCCCTCTACCAATAGCACCTAAATTCATCGAAGGAACTGGATAAGCACCAATATTGTAAAAATTATAAAAACCATCTAAACTTTTACCTTCATACGTAGGACTACTACTAACAGATCGATCATTAGATACCTCAGTAGTATAAGTTCCAGTTACCGCCCTATACTTGGAATTACTAGCCCCTTCTTGCTTACTTCTTGCTAACAAATGAAGAGCATTATAGCCATTTCTATCTGCCGCTTCTCTAAACTCATTCTTATAATTGGCTAAATTACCAGTAGCAAGAGCATTTATAGCTGTATCATTTATAATAGATTTACTACTTTCCAAATCCATATATTGAAATATAATATTTTCAAAAAGACCATTTTTAGCATCTAAAAACATCTTTACTACATCAGCATTAACATAATAATAATCTGCTTCTAAAGCTTTTCCATTTAAATAATAATTACTATTTGCTGTTTGTAATGCACTTAACCATTTTTCTTTTTCTGCAGCTTCTATTAAACTAACACCAGTATCTTCTGCTTTAAAACTCCAAGCAGGATACTTTTTATGTAAATAAAATAAGTAAGGACAATAACTATCAGGAAATCCAATACTCTTTAAGGAATTACAATATTCATCATAACCTGACCCAGTACTAGTACTTGTGCTAATGTTGACAACATGTGACTTAGCCACATATCCAACTGAACCATCATATTCTATCTTATAAACAGTATTCTGTAATTCTAGCACTTTAACCTTCGTACCAAAAGCTAATTCAGTTACTTGCGAATTAGATAATACATTAGGAGCATTATGTACTCCAAGTGAATCCGCAGTAATCATTCCGTCAAAAGGATAATTCTCAGCATTTATTAAGCTTATATTTGCAAAAAAAGAAAATAAGGGAAAGAATGTAAATAAAATGACTAATGTAACATATTTTTTCATTTATTCATTCCTCCTTACCTTATACTATATTAAATTATAACACATCAAGCATTCTATAACAACATTGACACAACTTATAAGTGTAAAATTGTTAATAAAGATTATTTATGTTATAATCTATTGGTGAAAGAATAAGGAGTTTTAATATGAGTGTATTATCAAAAAAATTAAAAAAAGCTAATAAAGTACAACGATTCTTCTATCGTTTCTCAATTTTACTATATATACTATGCTTTGGATACTTTATCTATGGCATGTTACATTTAGGCAAAATAGAAACTTTAATACGAATAATTGTAATAGTATTCTTTTCTTTATGGTTACTATTGTATATATTAGCAGGACTAATATCAATACTTAGTAAAAAGAAAAAAACATTTATATTCTTAACAATTTTTACAATTCTATTATGTCCTATATTTGTAATATCATCATTTTATGTAAATAAAATATTTAATTCAATAAGTGTAATGAACAGAAATACTGTTACTTATACAACTAATCTAATAACATTAAAAGATGGTAAGATTAATAAAAACTCAATAATAGGTATGATAAAATCTCCAGATGATATTGAAGGAAATCTACTAGCAAAGAAATTATTAAAAAAAGAAGACTTAAAAAACAAAATTGAATACTACGACGAATATCCTAAAATGTTACAAGATTTATACAATGGTGAAATAGATGGATGTTTTGTTTCTAGCAACTATCCTATTCTATTTGGAGAAACAGAAAATTTTTCTAATATAGAAAATGATGTCAAAGTAGCTTACGAACTAAGCGAAGATATGAAAAACGCAGATAATAATAGTATTAAAAACAAAGGAAAAGATCTAACAGAACCATTTACTGTATTACTAATGGGTGTAGATTCTGAAATGGATGGATTGAAAGCAAATCAAGCCTTTAATGGAGATACTTTAATGCTCGTAACTTTTAATCCTAAAACATTAAATGCAACAATGTTTAGTATTCCAAGAGACACATGGGTTCCAATAGCATGTAATAACAATCGTGAAAATAAAATTAATTCATCAGCAGCTTATGGTTCAAGTTGTGTAATTAAAACAATTCAAAACCTAACAGGTATTAATATTGACTACTATGCTAAAGTTAATTTTAAAGGTGTAGTAGACTTAGTAAATGCCGTTGGTGGCGTAACTGTTAATGTTGAAAAGCCAGATTTTTGGTATATAGAAAATGGTAAAACATACAAAAACAAAGTATGTGAACAAGACTCCAATCGTCGCTTTGGTAAAAATATAGTTTGTATGGATATTGGTGAACAAACTTTAAACGGAGAACAAGCACTAGCATATGCTAGATGTAGACATTTATATGCTATATCCGATATTGCTCGTAACCAACATCAACAACAAATAATAGAAGCCTTAATAGTTAAAATAAAAGATTTAAGAAGTGTTTCCGACTTTGAAAAACTATTAAATGCTGTTTCTAAAAACATCGAAACCAATATAACATCTAACCAAATGCTATCATTATATGATGTAGCTAAAAATATGTTATCAGATCAAACCGGAACAAAAAAATTATCAATCCAAAAAACATATTTATCTTATTATAATTTAGGATTATCATATACTTCAGCTTTAGGTTATTATGAAGAATCACTAAAAGAAATTGTTAAAGCCATGAAAATCAACTTAGAATTAGAAAAACCAGAAATAATAAAAACTTTTGAAATATCATATAGTGAGAACTATACTACTCCATTAATTGGATATGGAATATCAGGAAGTAGAAAACAAGTTGTACCTAACTATGTCGGATATGATAGTACATATGTTAGTAACTGGTGTCGTGAAAATGGTATATCTTGTAACTTTAATAGAGTTGATAGTGCTCTACAAGAAGGACAAATAATAACTCAGTCAGCCATAGGAGTTTTAATAGATTCAATTAGTTCTTTATCTTTTACAATTAGTAATGGTTCCTCTATTGGTGAAAAAATAGAAAATGAACCCACAACTAAAACACTTCCTAAACAAGAAGAGCCTAAAAAACAAGAAGAAACTAAAAAACAAGAAGAACAAACAACAGAAAAAACAGAAGAAAAAGAAGAAACTAATAAAGAAAACAATAACAATAATAAAGAAGAACCAAAAGAAGATACCACACCTAAACAAGAAGAACCAATAGAAAACCCAGAAACAGAAAATCCAATTCAAAATAATAACGAATAAGAATTAAAAGTACCCTTCGGTACTTTTAATTTTATAAAGAAGGTATATTTAATATGAAACAAGAAGTTTTTTTAACTAAAAAAAATATAAACCAAACCAATATAGCTATCATAGCAGATATCCATTATCACAATCACTACAATAAAAGAATACTAGATAGTATAAAAAAACAGATTATAGAAAACAAACCAGACTATTTAATCATCGCCGGAGATCTACTAGATAGATCAAACTATAAATATCAAGGCTTGTTAAAATTTCTTGAAGAAATAGCTAAAATAACAACACTAATAATTGTCTTAGGTAATCACGATTATTACATAGATAACAAAGACAAAACTATTAGCAATGGAGTAAATCAAGCTTTTATCAAAGATCTTAATAATCTTAATAACACATACTTACTTCGTAATGAAAAAATAATAATAGATAACATATGTTTTTATGGCTTAGATTTACCTTTTGATCACTTTAGAATAGATAAAGA
>Ga0247611_10008209_pt1 | contig 12931 bp, 2 predicted proteins | sample 177DNAGHGhighgp2_FD_192422 | JGI IMG/M metagenome (GOLD analysis project Ga0247611, IMG submission 192422) | Sheep rumen microbial communities from Palmerston North, Manawatu-Wanganui, New Zealand - 1770 DNA GHGhigh gp2 | ecosystem: Host-associated > Mammals > Digestive system > Stomach > Rumen ... | reverse complement strand
AATTTTGGCGCGTTCTTTTGGGGCTTAGGCACAATGTGCTTTACGCTATTAAATGCAATCATTTTTTACGCAATATATCAAAGGCTATATAGGAAACAATTTTTTGATACATACCGAACTGCATTAGAAGGATTGATGCGTAACTGTAAAGATCCGAAAGACGCCCGTATTGACATTGTAAATATGGCCGGCGTATTAGGGGGAATGAGTAATGTGTCTGCTTATAATAAGAATGTTAGAGAGGGAATAGAGCATTTATTAAATGACTGCTTCTACTATTTGGATTCTCCATTAAATGATGGCTTATCTAAACTAATAGGCAAATTAACAGCGTTTCAAATATGCTTGATTACAAATGTTTACTACGGAGATTTTGCTCCAGATGCCAGTCAGAGCAATGATACAAAAAATGATAACACAACGCAACAATAGATAAACTCAATATCTATACGCGTATACGCGTACCTTATAAATAGCATATAATATAAAAATCAAAATATTATGAAAAATTTAATTACTTATTTGAAAGCTCTGTGGAGTCGGGTAGCGGACTCACAGAGTAGTGACGTAAGACATGACTGTCGGTTGATCGTCGGCTCACCGTCGGGATTGGACGCAAAATGGAAGCTGAAACTCGTGTCCGTTTTAGTACTCATTCTGAGTGTCGGTGTTGGACAGATGAGCGCGACGGATGTTTATTTAACTAACACGGAGATTAAAGCTGCAACGGCAGGTGCCTCCTACGCAGACCGATCTGTATCCAGTGCGTCAGGAACATGGAGAGGTAAATGCATCATCAACACATCTACCGGTTTTGTGCAGATTAACAAAAATAAAAACAACTATTACTTGGGATCGCCGACATTCGCAGGCGGTGTTACTGCTGTTTCCATTAAAACAAACAATAATACTGCATCCGGCCGAACATTTTATTTGAGAGCAAATACATCCACGGCTCAACCCACAAGCGGAAATTACGGTTCCGGAAGTACTGGATCTTCAAATGGTACAGCGTCCATTACTGTTACAGGAGCACCTACAAGTTTCTATATCTATTCAAATGGAGCTGCATATATCGAGTCAATTACTGTTACGTACGCCTCAAGTTGTAATGGTACACCACTTGATGTTCCTGATGTAACAACGGTTCCGGCGAGCGGGCAAGTTCAACTAAGTTGGCCAGCAGTTGCTAATGCCTCTAAATACCAAGTAAGTTGGAATGGCGGCGCATATGCAGATGCCACTTCTCCATATACCAAGTCTTCCCTTACCAATGGTACTTCCTATACTTGGAAGGTCAAAGCTATCGGTAATGGCTCCACGTATTGTGATAGCGAAGAGAATGAAGGTAGTACCAAAGCTGGCTCGCCATATACTATTACGTGGAAAGTGGGCACCACAACGCATGCAACTACTAAGGTAGCGAACGGAGACCATTTAGTGTTACCGGAGAGCCCAACTCCTTGCATTGATGGCAAGATATTTGCCGGTTGGAGTGCTGCTACAATAGCTGGTACGACCAACACGAAACCGACCTTTGTGTCCTCGCAAACAACGATCAATAGTAATCAAACTTATTATGCCGTTTTTGCAACGCCGACTGCCAATAGTTATACCAAAGGCGACATCAACGATTTATTCCCGGGACAGAGTGTGCTTCTGGTAAATGTTACCAATACTAAAGCTTTGTCAAAACAAGAAGTATCAGGACAATCGGATAAAAGATTACAATCTGTAAGCGTGACTATTAGTTCCAATACGATCTCTTCCATGAGCAATAGTAATTTGATATGGACAGTAGAGAATAGAGGTACAAAATACAATTTCAAAATAGGAAGTAACTATTTGCGAGCTACAGGAACCGGTAATGACAAGTTGTCATACAATAGTGGCGTCGATTCATGGACACTTACTGCTAATAGCGGCAAATATTACATGAATAGTAATAATAGTACAACTTCGCGAATACAGTATTATAGCAGTTATTTTACTACCTATGGAACTAATAGTTCTGGAACTCAATATGAAATGACTTTGTTTGTTCCGACATGTTCAAGTTACTTCACAACATGTGGAACAGAAGTTGAGTTGTCCAAAGCTGCTACAACAAATGGGTCGTTTACGTTGAGCCCGGCAAGTTCGGTGACAACGACAAGTAGTGCGCAAACGGTGACGGTGACTTGTTCGCCGAACGCGGGTTACTACGTGAGTGCAATAAGTGCAACGAACCCTGCTACCTGCCCGAGTGCTATCACCTATGGCGGCAGCAATAACTCGCGCACCGTAACATACCCCACAGGCGCTAATGGTGAGTCAACTATTTCCGTCACTTTCTCGCCAATTTGGTATTTGAAGGGAGATTTTAACTCATGGGATACGTCAGATCCGTTGACCAATATTACATCGAATGTGGCGACGGTGGATGTGGGGTTGTCTAAAACAACGGCATACGAATTCAAGGTATATAACGCACAAGAGAATTCGTGGTATGGAAATAACGGCAAGATAATAGATGACATCAGCGGATGGGAATTCTCTACCGATAAGGGTAATTGTAAGGTGTTTGCAACTGTTGCCGATGACTATACTTTTAAGTTTAACATCAGCAACAGACAGATGCAGATTATCTACCCGGACATGACCCACCCAAACGATGCTTATGTATATTTGACTAAATGGTGGGACTGTTACGTACACTATTGGTACACAGATGGCGAAGGAGACCACCCTCTTATCGATTGGGGGTATGACACGCAACTAAGCCGGTATGAAGAGATATGCGAAACAAATTATTGGTGTGTTCCTATTTTGGACGGCTACCCGAGTCTTATTATGAAAGATAATGCGGGAGATCCAAGTAATACTACAGGAAATCAAACGACTACCAGCAATGGAGGAAAGTATATAACTCATAACGGAGTTAGTTGGGGTTGGCATGATTTCGATACTTATACCGTATCGTATGCCGGAGGCGGAGGTACCGGTTCAATGAGTTCGCACACGGACTTGTGTCCTGGTGCGAATCAGGCGCTGAGTGCCAATACATTCGCGAAGACACACTATACGTTTGCCGGCTGGCATGCTGATGTGGATGTCAAAGTGGGTGGTAGCACAATTACTGCGGGAAACATGATTTCCAATTCTGTGACCTTACAGGACATCCGTAGCAATGTTAATCTGACGGCACAATGGACACCCAATATATATACGATAACCAAGACGTTAACGAACGTAGCCAATGCGGGTCTGCCTGCATCGTTCACGTACACAGGTGCCACCACTACAGAGCTGAACAGTACGTTTACGGTAGATGCGACGAACTTCTTCCTGCCGAGCAGTATTGCTGTGACGATGGGCGGTACGCCGCTGACACAGGGCACAGATTATACCTATAATAATAGTACGGGTGCGTTTACGTTCAGCGCAGTCATCACCGGCAACATCGTGATTACAGCCACGGCGACAGCCAAACTGAAGAGTATTGCTATCACCTCGCAACCGACGACGCGTAAGTATCTGGTTGGTGAGAGTTTCAGCAGTACCGGTGCAGTTGTGACTGCCACGATGGGTGACGGTAGTACAAAAGCCGTAACGGCAAGTGCCACATGGACCCCGGCAGGTGCGTTGAGCGCCGGAACGGGTCAGACTGTAACGGCTTCGTACACGGAGAACGGCATCAACCAGACTGCCACGACGACGATTGATGTCTATAGCGTGACAGTGAATAAAGTGGATATGGACGGCAATGCGATTGCTGACGCTGGCGTAACAGCAAGTTGTTCGGGGCGTACCTTGTCCCAGAGCGTGGGTTCGACGAATTACAAGTTCAACTCATGGAATGTTACGGCTGGAGGTGTAACTGTTTCGACGAATACCATTACCGGTACGCCGACAGGCAATGTGACTATCAATGCAAAGTTCCACAAGCCTATCACGGTGACGTGGAAAGTGGGTTCGGGTGCTGCGAGCGGCGGAACAGGCGAAGTAAAATACGGTACGGCTATTGCTGCACTACCTTCCACTCCCGCGGACAATGCGTTGGCAAGTTGCGGAACGAACAAGTTTATGGGTTGGAGTGCGGCAGGTGAGTTAAAGGGAACAGGACATAGCGCTCCTGCAGATTTATTTACTACGGTAGGCGGCGCAACGACGCTGACAGAAAACGCAACCTATCGGGCAGTGTTTGCAAGTTCCACGAGTGGAGCAGCTGCTAATACGGTGTTGTTTGAAGAACCTTTCACAGGAATGACAGCAGATACAAAACCCACATCACCAGGAGCCTCTGCTACCATATATGGCGGTGCGACGATTACCTACACATTTAGCGATGGAACAGGAACAAGTTCAGGAACGACTGCTATCAAAAATGAGGTATTAACCTATAGCGGCTCTGCGCCGGAAGTGTTGGTTGGCAAGAAAGGTACGAGTTCAGGAGCTGCTGGCGGTAAAGTTGTTATTTCAGGTATTCCTAATGGTGGAGCTTCTGCATTAACTGTTTCATATACGCAAAATGCGAACGGCCTATCTGCTACGGCTTCAGGGACGGGTTATTCAGGAAGTACAAGCGGAAGTTCGAAAACAGACAAATCGTTTGATGTAACAGTATCCTCCAATGCAGATCCGACACTAACCCTAACATTCCAGGCGACAGCAACAAGTAACGTTCGTCTCGATGATATTAAAGTGAAGGTCAAGACTGCCGGTACGACTTATGCAGACTACCAAACGGGATGCTGCTCGGCGCCGGGAACGGCATTGAGTATCACGAGTGCGAACAGCGTTGCGACAGGGGGAACGGTTACTCTGACGAGCACCGGCGGTAACGGAGGAACTGTGACTTGGTCTGTAGTGAACGGAACAGGTTCGGCTACTGTGGCAGGTACGACGTTAACGGCAGGATCTATAGGAACCGTAACCGTAAAAGCACATCAGGATGCAAATACAGTATTAGGTACTGAATATTGCGCACAAGACGCCGAGCAAGCGTTTACCGTTGTTTCCTCTACTGTGAATGTAACCGGTGTGACAGTTGCCCCGACAACGAAAGCCATCATACCGGGTGAGACCTTTACTATCACGCCGACAGTAACGCCTGCTAATGCGACAGACAAGAGTGTTTCTTGGACATCGAGCGCGAGTGACAAAGCGTCTGTCAGTAGCGGAACGGTTACCGGTGTGGCTAAAGGAACGGCAACGATTACTTGTACCACTACCGATGGAAGTTTCACAGCAACGACAGCAGTAACGGTGCATGGCTTCACCGTATTAGCTCAAGATGAGGATGGAACGGACATTAGCGGTGTGAGCGGTATAACGGCTTCTCATTCAGGCAAAGCGTTGAGTGCCGGAGTCGGTTCTACAAAATATGTATTCAAGACATGGAAATATGCTACCGGTGGACAAGGCGGATTGGATGCTATTCCTTCGGCTACCAGCACAAGTACCACACTTACCGGTACACCGACAGGTGATGTGACGGTAATAGCCGAGTTCTACAAGCCGCGCGTGATTAAATGGAGCGTGAACGGCGATGATAGTTACGCTACAGGCGAGCCGACAACAACCGTGGCATATAACGGCACGATTAGTGCAGTACCGACGGCTCCCGCAGATAACACATTGAGTTGTACAAACAAGTTCATGGGCTGGAGCACGAAGGATGCCGGTACAACACCTAAGACGACCAGTTATTACGATGACCTGTTCACTAATGCCAGCGGCTATACGACAAATATCACCGCTGCTACAACAACATTCTATGCGGTGTTTGCAGAGGCAGAGACAGGCGCGTGGACACTGGATTATAGCGCAGAAACAGCTTTGAGTTCTTCAACGGATTGGGGTTCTTACGGGACGGCTTACGACTATACGGCTTCTGATGGCGGTACTTGGACGGTGAAAGCATATAAAAATAGCGGTATGCAAATCAATACAGGAAAAGATGCAAGTATAAAGATACCTGATTGTTCAGGAAATATCACATCAATAGTAATAACCTGTAGCGCAGCAAAAGCAGTAGGTTTATCTGCATCCAATTATACGGGTTCAGGTGATATTACATATATTGCATATGGGACAGATGCTACATCTCAAACGATAGATTGCTCAAGTAAAACCGCTACAGGAGGATATATTGTTCCCAAGAGTGGTAGCACAAGCATAACTAAGATTGTGGTGAACTATGGCTCCACTTCCGACTACGTGACACAATGTGATCCGAACCAAGTAAGAGTTACGTATGATGCGAATGGAGGATCGACGAGTTGTACAAATACGACAACGGATAAGACAGAGGACTTCACCGTTTGTTCGTCGGCTCCGACAAAAGACTATTATTCCTTCGCTGGTTGGTTGTGCAGCGCAGATGATGAGGTTTATGCAGCAAGTGCGACCATTGACGATGCGGTTATTGATGCAGACTTCTCGCTGACTGCTCAATGGACGCCGGTAACGTATAATATTACGTATGAGTTGGATGGTGGAACGAACAATGTAGGTAACCCTGCGACGTACAATGTAACAACAGCGACGATTACTTTGCAGGATCCGACTAAGGGACATGATCGTTTTGAGGGTTGGTACTCGACCTATTCGGCCGGCGTTTATTCGGATCCAGTGACAGAGATCCCGCTCGGCTCGCATGACAATATTACGTTGTATGCGAAATGGACGGAGCGTCATGAAATTGTCTTTGACGCGGATGGAGAGACGACGACCATCTATCGTGCGGATGATGAAGCAATGGACGCTTCTGTAGCCGGACAAGGTAGTGTGCCGAGTGATCCGAGTGCACCGAGTACCTGTAGCACAAAAGTATTTGTTGGTTGGAGCGAAAGCGAGATCGACGATGAGACGAACACCAGACCAGGCGATTTGATGAAACCGGCTGAAGGAAAGGTGGATGAGGATAAACATTACTATGCAGTTTGGGCACTTAGAGCCGGTTCACCAGCTCCTGCCACCTATGCAGGAACGGGTACGTTCGTTAAGATAACCAGTTTGAGCGAGGTAGAAACGGATACCTATTATGTACTGCGAGGAATAAATGGCTCGACCGTCAAAGTCATGAAGAATACCATTTCCAGCAGTAAAATGGGAACGGCTGATGACCCTGTATCGGATAACGTTATCACGAATCCGGGTGTTGCGATTGTATGGAAATTAGGCGGCAAAAAGGATGCATATACGCTGTACAACCAAAATGTCAGCAAATATGTAGAGATAACGGGAAATAGTACAGGTAGCTATGCGTTGAACACATCTGCCACTACGAGTTATACTTTGACGATTGAAGAAGGACACGGATTCTTCTTTAAATCGAACCATGCATCTGCCAATTCACGCGGTATCTCCATCTATGATGCTTCTGAATTCCGCAGTTATGGTTTAGCGAATGCCAAGAATTTGGAATTATACAAATTGCCTGCATACACCTATTCCGCATACTCGACAAGTTGCTGCGAAACGAAAGTGAATTTGACGCATAATAGTCCGGAGCACGGAACGGTAGAATTCAACAAGTCGAGAATAGGTACATGTAACAGCGACAAGGAAGTATCGCTGACGATTACTCCGGATGCGGGTTATAAGTTGACCGGTTGGACCGTGAATACGACGAGTGGTTATGCAGACGCCAAGATCACCGATCCGGCTGTAGTGACGACCAATAACAATAGTGCGACACAGAACATCACCTTGACCTTTGCGCAAGATGCCAACAAGAACTATGATGTGAGTGCGACGTTTGGTCTGATGACCGTGGAGAGTTGGACATGGACATATAATAGTGCAGCAATGCCTAATCCGTTGAACCTGTATGTAGGTCAGACAGCACGCTTTGATGTGGCATATACTCCGGCAGGTGTGGATAATAGCAAGAAGACGTACACGCGTACGAAAGAGGATGCATATATCAACTGGAGCGGAGCACAACAAGCAACATACTCGACTATCAGCGGTAAGGCATCAACGGGTGAGAACACTACACCGGTGACCTTTACCCATGCGGATGGTCCGACGACAACCGTTAATGTCAAAGTGCTGCCGTTGCCTGCTGTTCATTTCGGAGACATTGTGCATAATGTAGAATTTGCCGATGTGGTGGCGACTTTGTCTGATAATGCATTGTCGCCGACAAAGACGACACCTACCCATGCGGACTTTGATGGTGCGACGAAAAACACGTGTGAGGAAGAGCACTTGCACTTGGTAGGTTGGATACGCGAAGATTGGCCGTCATTGGTGACCTATCTGAACGGAGGCGCTAAGCCGAGCACAGATGATATTACCGGCGCAGGTAATGATGGTTCGGGCAATGCGTACTTCTTCACGCCTGGTGCATCCATTAATACACAGACGTTTAACGGAGTCACATTCTATGCTGTATGGGCGAAAGTCGAATAAATAGAAAGGAGACGAGATTATGAAAACAGTTTTGAATTTGAAAAATACAAGTATTATGAAAAACTATATGAAATACATCTGCGCTATCCTTCTATTAGTAGGGACGAGCGCGCACGCGTTGGGAACGGGCATTTACTTGGAGTACAATAGTACCAAGTACTATGACGGCGATATGGTTACCATCAATCTGGCTCAAACCACATTGCCAGCACATGGTTCGCCTTCTATGGCGATAGGGAATAATGCAGGATGGACACAGGATGGTAATTACAGATACGGTATCATCACTACCACTTGGTCAGGAGCAACTGTGCCCAGCAATGTCTCTTTCCTTATGGGAAGTTATGAAGCGAGCGCCGGAACGGCTGTAGGTAATGCCAATGAAACTAGTTATTACACATACAATGCTAATGCACAGTATTGGAATGCAGGTTTTCAGGTAGGTTACTATTTCAACGCCGCCGGAACATATGACGCAGTTATGACTGTAACCGAAAAGGATCAGGCAGATGGAACTACCGTATTACAGTCAGCTACTATCACCGTCCGCTTTGTGGTTAGTTTCACGGGTTATACAATTACCTATAACCTGACGGGACTGGAGCATGCGAATCCTTATAATCCGACTGCGACATCCGGATCGTTCCATGCCGAATTTGAGTTGGCAGACAATTACAGTACACCTATTACCGGAACATATTCCGACGGGTTTGTTACCAATGAGCCTATTACTATCGGCTCCAGTGGTGACTGCTACTATAACTTGGGAGACTTGTATTATAATTCGACACCTGTAGGCAATGTGACCATCAACTTGAATGCTACGCTTGCTTGTACGCCGTTAGCTGCACCGGGATCGTTGACGCTTAGTGAGAATCACGACGCGACTCATGGTAAGACGCGTTTTGGCTGGAACAGCGTCGCTAATGCAAGCGGATATAAAGTGACGGTATCGAATGGTGTAACAACTGCATCGGTAACAACAGCTTCAGACAGATACTATTATATCACAACTTTCCCAACAGGCAATTACACATGGAGCGTAAAAGCTATTGGAGATGGTAGTACTTATTGTGAAGAGAACGATGCTACGGATGGAACGCCGTTCTGTGTAGGAGCTGACTTATCAGCAGTAACGCCTTCGAACTTAACGGCATCTGAAGTGACGAATACTACGGCTACTATCTCATGGGATGCAGTGGCTAATGCGGTAAGCTATGAATTATTGATAGTGGACGAAGATGAGACAACCATAGATGCCTATGAAGGAAGCAGTACCTCTTGGGATGTCACCGGATTGACAGCAGGGACAACTTACACGATTTGGTGGCAAGCTGTCAATAGTTGCGATGACGAATATAATAGTGATATAGATAAGAGTGTATCGTTTACTACGACCAATAACCACACGGTTTCGTTTAATGCCAACGGTGGTAGTGGTAGTATGGATGCCGTAGTTCGCACACATGGCACCACCTATGATCTGCCGGAATGTACTTTGGTTGCTCCAAGCGGTAAAGTATTCAAGTGCTGGGCAGAAGGAAGTGCAGGAGGTACGGAGCGAACTGTAGGTTATACGCACACCGTGAATGCAGATATTACATTCTATGCCAAATGGCGTGATGCCGTGATTTCAGATTATGTATTCAGTTGTGCGAGTCTGACACTGACCGAACATCTGGTAACTGCCAGCACGCCGATATTCATTACCTCTGTGGCTAACAAGAAAGTGCGCTCGCAGGACTACATCACTATTACCGGTAGTGGTTTGACTCCGAACACACCGCTGACATTCCCCGGTTTGAACAGTAAGTTTGAAGTCTTGACTGCAACCGGAGGATCCATCTCCACAGATGCCAATGGAGAGATAAACGTGAATGCGTATATATTCTATACTCCTGCCGCAGATGCCACGACAGATGGTTTGGATCAGATGGCAGGTCTAACAGTAAGCGTAGGCGGTGCGAAGCCAAAACAGGCCAGTCTGCCGCAGAATATTATTGGTCGTCACCTGCCTACTGCGGGTTATGTTATAGCAGGAAAGAAGGACAATAAATGGTATGCAATGCCTGCTAACATGAGTTCGACCACTAATCCAAAACCGTCTGAGATAGCTGTGAATGACAACAACAACCCGAGTATCGCATATACTGTGACAAGCAATATATATACTATGGAAGGTCCGACGGCAGCGAATATCTCTGGAGGAAACGGTCAGTATATTCGATTTGTCATGATGCCGCTTTGGGTAGATGATGCGGATCATTCAAAAGGTCATGCACCGTTGTTTGGTAGGGCTACAGGAGAGAATATGATAGGAAAGAGCGGAAATAGCCAAGCAACTAGCAATTTGAGCGCAGGTTGGTGGTGGGCATTAACGCAGACCAACACCAGTGTCTCTAATCCGCAAGATGCCAAATATACTATCAAGTGCGCCAACAATACCAGTACGTTGAGTTTGCGTGACAATGCCGGTGATCCGGATTGGGGATTGTTTGCAAGTGGCGTTGAACAGTTAAGACTGATTCCGGCGAGTGATATCCCCTTCACTGAGGCATACTTTGTGGAATGGGGACGGTACGGCGGTGTAATTGAAGTAGATGCAATGGGCATCAGCGCGACGAAAGTGAAAGCGACATTGAATGGCAACTCGAGTCTCGTTAAGGCGCTTAGCCAGACACTCACGAGTGGAAAGAGCAGGGCTTCGATTTATAACTACACGCTCAACTTTAACGATCTTGGCAATGTGATTGACTTCTCTGCAGCAGCAAGCAACGGCGCGTTGTTGACGTTGGATTGGTACAACAGTAGCGATGTGCTGGTAGCCAAGACGACGATGGTAGTGCCTAAGATCATTGCGAGCACCAGCGATATGAAGACCATCATGAGCGGTGATGCGCAATGGGAAACTGAAGTACATGTGCTGCCGGGCGTAACGCTGACGGCGAACGGTGGTTCGTTCGAAAGCAGTGATGTCCGCATCAACCTGTTGGAGATTTATCCGGGTGCGGTGGTTAAAGTGACGACCGGTACGTTGAACGTGGCAAGTTTGGTACTGCGAAACGGTTGGACTCGTGCAGGAACGAAGAAGTTTGATGTGGCTCGTCTGCATATTGCTTCAACGGCTAATCTGACAAAAGCCAATAATACTGACGGCTGGTACAGCGATTGGTACGTAGATTATGACCAATACTACTCGATTTCCGTTCCATGGGAAGTAACGTTAGCGAACGTGAAGTACCGTTACTGTTCCGTTGAGCCGACAGTAGGTGGCGATGATGGCAATATCCGTCTGCGCTACTATGACGGAGAACAACGTGCTTCTACTGCTCAATCCCAGATTGGTAAGAACTGGAAAGATTATGGCAAGGCAGGCAATAAAGCCGTACCAAGTAAGCTGCTGCCGAGTATGGGTTATGCAATGAACGCCAAACGTCCGTCGGGCAAAGCCTTCTCGATCATCCGCATGCCGATGGACTTCCCAGGTAATGAATGGACTGCTTTGGGCGAGAAAGGCGAAGTTAGTTCGGTACACAAAGATCAAGTGACCGTAACCGGTTGGGGTTATGGCACATCGACACCGTGGTACGCTATGGGCTGGAACTTCATCGGAAACCCGTACATGTGTGAGTTTAGCGGTAATGACGATGGTATTATCGGTAAGATGGAACTTCAGAACGGCGGATCGATTCGTTATGCAACTATTCCGGATGAGGGCTTTAAGAACTTCGATCAGGTGAACATTGCAACTGAGCCTCTCAAACCGGCAAGCGGATTCTTTATTCAGGCAAATAGCGCCAGCGAGGAGACGATTACCTTCAATGCAAGCAAGATTGTTCCACCATCTTCTCCGGAACGTTATATGACACAGACGGAGGCTATTCCGGAACAAGAGGCATATATCCGATTGAGTTATGAAGGTGGTCGCGACCAGATGGGTCTGATCATCGGCGAGGACTATACTGCGGCTTATGAGGTGAATGCTGACTTAGCGAAAGTGCTTGGCGATGCCGGATATGTGAAGACATATATGCGATACGCTGATATGGACTTGGCGTATGTGGCGATCAACAAGACGCTGGCTCGTGAATGGATACCGGTAACGGTCATCCTACCGACAAGCGGCGAGTACACCTATTCGCTGATGAGTTCGAGCGAGGTAGAGCATCTGGAGGGTGTTTACCTGATTGACTACACGACGAATGAGATCACGAACTTGATCGAGAACGATTATGTATTTACTGCGACTGCAGGAACGATCAGTAATCGGTTTGCGATCAATGCGACGGTTGGTGAACGTCAGACACCGACGGAGATTGATGTGATTGGAGCGAACAAGAATGGCGACGAGCCGATAAAGTTCCTCTATCATGATAAGGTATTTATATGGCACCACGGCGTGATTTATGACGCGACGGGTAAGAAAGTAAGATAAATATTTCATATTTATAATTTAAGATTTAAGATTGAAAATTTAAAATTTGAATGATTATGAAGACATTGAGATATTTATTGATGGTAGTGGCAA
>Ga0247611_10008208_pt1 | contig 12932 bp, 27 predicted proteins | sample 177DNAGHGhighgp2_FD_192422 | JGI IMG/M metagenome (GOLD analysis project Ga0247611, IMG submission 192422) | Sheep rumen microbial communities from Palmerston North, Manawatu-Wanganui, New Zealand - 1770 DNA GHGhigh gp2 | ecosystem: Host-associated > Mammals > Digestive system > Stomach > Rumen... | reverse complement strand
TGATGAAGCATACGCTTCATGTCATGTGCGGTGATGATTTGGAGGACGAACACCAACAGGGTAGTAGCGATGTAGATAGAGAGAATGATTTTCCAGAACATTTTTTATCTCCTTGTTTTTTTCTGTACTTAGTATAACACAGGTAATGGAGCCTGTCAAGATTTGAATTGTGAACTTTCTGTTAATGCCCCGGGCGCGCCCCCTGCGGGGCAGGGGGTTAGCAGTCACCAGTGTAGCATCCCTCATAGGGGTCATAACCGCAATCATCATCGCAGTCATCAGTCTCCCAAGGGTCATCCTGCATAGCGATGTAGTCATCGCAATCAGTTTCAGGATGGTCCAACAGGCAACCACCTTCGTGGAAATAGGGGCAGGAAGCATCATGCACAGGGCACTCCACATCCTCATCTTCTCCCTGCCACCAGGGCCAACCCACCATCATGCCAAGGTCATTTTCGCTGGGCTCATAGGAATCCAGTATCTCACATTCGCTCAGGTCAAATGTGCCATGGCACCCACAGGCACAAAAGATAGTGGTCTCATGGCGATAACCAAGATGAATTTCCTTGGGGTCAGCCACATCAGGCTCCATCACACGAAAACGAACAATCTGCATTTTTGCAATCTCCCTTCTTGATTCTATAATTAGTATAACAGATAAAACTTAATCTGTCAAGTGCTATTTGAAAATTAGTACCAAATACATCAAAGCATTTGCACCATGCATCAAAAAGCCATTCAGCTGTCTATCGGTCATAGCATCTTTTACAAGACCACCGATAGCAATGGCAAGACCAAACCAGGCAAAGGAAACGCCGCAACAAAGAATCAAAATCACATTGAGAAGGGTGAGAGCGCAACGCACATCTTGGATTTCAATTTTCATAGCTTGCCTCTTTTCTTTGCTTCTGGTTTAAGTATAGCACACTTTTGGAGTATTGTCAAGAGGGAAATTTTGGCGACACACTTTTTTCATCTGCGCGCTTCCGACTACAACTGTGGGTATCAATGTTTAACTTGCGTACCAATGCAAGTGCCAAAGGGTTTCCCTACCCTTGTTCCGCTGGGCTTTCGTTTCTTCACTGTTTCCGCCCTTCGGAACAATTACAGTATAGCATACCTGCTTCAATAAGTCAATAGAAAAAATAATATATTTTCGTCGCCGCCCGGGTCAGCGCATAACTATACAAAAAGAAGGATGTTTATACATCCTCCTCATCAGGCTTAGGCCACAGCCTACCATCACATTCAGGTCTACGAGCCATAAGATATTCAAATATCTTTCGCTCAATCTGCACATCTTCCAAACCAGTATGGGATTCACTAAAATCAATGTCCCCCATAATGAATTTGTATAGCACTTCGGCGGTGTACTGGGGCTTGCCATAGGTGGTCAGATATTCATGCTCAGCACAAAAATTTTTATAGGTGCTATCATCTTTCAGAATATCCCTTGCCATCTTCAAGGTGTCCCACCACTCCACCCCCCAAGGGAATACCCACCGCCATTTGGAGCAGGTTGTATACCTTTGGGTTTTATGCAAAGCCATGTAGTCGAACCTTGCATTGTGAGCGCAAATGATTTTTACATCATTCGCAACGACAGTTCTGTAAAGCTCTTTGGTAATTTGATACCAAGAAGCCAACTGCCGCTTGCCTGCCTTGATTTCTTCCCAATACTGGGGCATCTTGTCCAAGAAGTAAGCACTTGCCATCAGCTCCTTACAGCAGAATATATCCCCATTGACAAAGCTGTTGCGGTCGTAGAGGTTGCCAGCGAGGTCAAAAACTTCATAGCCAACATCATAGCAGAGGGGGTCATCCAAGGAATTGGTGGTTTCGTTGTCCAGCATCAAAATCCGAGTGTCATTCTCAATCGCCATTTGTTTTCTCCTTCCCTTAACTTACGATTACAGTATACCACAGGGCAAACCAAAAAGCAAGTGGAAAAATTGTAAACAAAATGTGAACGCGGCTGGGCCCGGGCTATTAAGCGAAGTCATCTTCTAATTCTGATAAAATTTTTATATTTTCTAAATGGTCTAATGTAAATATTTCATCTTCTGTAAACTGTGCTCCACAATCATCACAATGGCAATGTGCAGTACGAGTAATAATTACAGTAGTATTTTCTTCATTCTTTTCAATAGTTTCTTTTTCAATTGAATCTACTATAGGATTCGGGCTAGTACATACAGGGCATAACAAAGTTGTATACAACATAATTTTTCTCCTTTATAATTTTTTATACGGGAAAAACGCGCTCTTACTTAGGAGCGCGCTTTTCAATGAGGGTCAAATCATAGCTCTTGCCATTTACTATGAAGGTTATCATCCGATTTGCATTGGTGATTGTCACTTCTTCATAGAGCTGGCCTTGGGCATCTTCCCGCAAAAACTCCGCAAGCTCTTTGATGATGCTTTCCTTGACTTCGTTTGGCTTGCGCTGACTTCTGTTGCCCTTGCCCTTCTGGTGTTCCACCTTGCGGTTCATAGCGGTTACATTCGCTTGCTGCTCTGGGGTCAGGTCATACTTGGTCTTCTTGCCATCTTCTACATCATCATCGTAGCGCACAAGGTCTTCTGCTTCTTCGCGTGAGATACCCAGCTTTTCCATGAGTTCCATAACTCTTTGGTCTCCTGCCATTTCTTCTTACCTCCTGGTTTTACTATACCATAAAACTTTTCAAAAGTCAATACTTTTTCTCATTTTCTATTATTATTATATCAAAAATTTTTTATTTTGTCAAATAATTGGGGAAAAGGATTAGAATGCGGTTGTCCACCCCGTCCAGTTATTTCATAGCTAAGTTTAGTTCTACTAAACAATACAGAATGCCCGGGTCAAAATGTGAAACTTTCTTCGTCCATGAAAAAAATCGTGGCAAATTAACCCGGGCGGTTAGCACAAGCTAACTGAGGTGTAAAAAAATGGGATGGGGTTGCCCCCATCCCCGCACAGGGAGTTACGCAAGGGTGTAGAAGTTGTGACCCTTCACCACAGACTTCACCACGCGACCCGCATCCACCAGCTTCTGCATCAGCGGACCGACCTTCTGAGAGGAAGCACCACTCAGAGCAGGAAGCAGAGCGCAGATGTCGGGGATGGAGTAGGTCACACCCTCCACCATCGCAGAGGCAACAGCCTCGGCGGTCTCAGCGTTCTCCCGCTGAGCCTTAGTAGGACCATTGGGCTTCTGAGCGTTCCGCTTGGCGATGCTCTCCTTGAGAGCAGACACCTTGGAGAGTTCCTCGGCGGAGAGGGCCTCACCCTTCAACACCTTGTCCAGCACAGTTACGTAAGTCATCTTTTCCATGATAACACATCCTTTCTCGTGGTAGGTCACGACCCTTTTTACATTCTTATTGTACCACAGGTCAGGGAGTTTGTCAAGGGGTTTTTGGATTTTTTTTGGAAGATTTTTTCAGCTTCGTGGGTCAATCTCCAAACCACTCATGCTGACCAAGCACCCCTTGCGCTTGCCTGTTCCCTTGGAACAATTATAGTATAGCATACCCCCTACCCAAAGTCAACCCCTTTTTCTAAAAAAAATAATATATTATTTGCGCCCGGGCGACAAGCGTAGAGCATAGCTCTACGCAAGTCACTGGCGTCCATTTTTCCCCTCTGCGTTCCTCTTAACCTCGATAGAAGCGCGTTGGCAAAAAGCAGACTAAAAAGTCATCCAAAGATAAAGGCCACTGTTTTGTTTCGCTTACCTGTTGAAGCTATGGTCTACTGTGAGAGGACCACCGTAAAGTCACCGACACGCATTATTTGGTACTCATAGGGCCGAGGTCGAGCTTCCCTCCATGTAGTTCCGAGTTCGTGGCCACTCCCTTGGAACAATTATAGTATAGCACAGGGGGCTTCTAATGTCAATACTATTTTGAAAAATAAAATAATATATTATTTGCGGCCCGGGCGGTTAGCCCCAGTTAACTGGGGCCATCCGCTTGAAAGGAACGAACAATGAAAACCAACTCTATACTACCTGCCTTTACCTTGCCCCACTCACTGGCGCTTAGCGTGGTCTATGGGCTTCAACCGCGAGAAGTGACCCATCCAGTGGTGGAGCCAGGTAAAGACAGGAGGGAGGGGGAGAACGCCCCCTCCCTTGGGGGCTACGCCCTATCAGGCGAGGGTGTAGAAGTTATGCCCCTTGACCACGCTCTTGACGACCTTGCCAGCGTCAACGAGCTTCTGCATCAGAGGACCGACCTTCTGACTGGAAGCCCCATTCAGCGTGGGGAGGAGGGCGCACAGGTCAGGGATGGAGTAGGTCACACCCTCGACCATGGCGTTGCCGACCTGCTCCGCAAGCTCGGCGTTCTCACGCTGGGACTTGGTGGGCTTATCGGACTTGGTGGCGTTCCGCTTGACGATGGAATCACGCAGGGCGGTCAGCTTCTCGACTTCCTCGGAAGTCAGGTTGATGGGGTTCTCGATGACCTTGTTCAGGACAGAAACATAAGTGGTGTTAGTACGCATAGTGTACACTTCCTTTCTCGTGGTAGGTCACGACCCTTTATTTAGTGGGGGCTTTTTGCTCCCCTCACTTTCTGGATTCATTATAGCACACTTGGTGGCGGCTGTCAAGGGGTTTTTTCAAATTTCTTTGAAAAAGTTTTTTGTCCTTGGGACAAGGGGTTTTTACATGATGCCCACCTTTAAGGGCTCTTTGACTACAGTTTAGAACCTGCACCGCATTCCCTTGTCCCTTGGAACAATTATAGTATAACAGATGGGGGGTCAGAAGTCAATACCTTTTTTCAAAAAAAAATAATATATTATCCGCGGCGCGCCCGGGCAAAAGGAGAAGGGGGCACAAAACCCCCTTCGTTAGTTGGTATTAATCTCGAAAGCCAAGAGCGGCCATGATTGCGATGAACAGGCACCACAGCACCCACAGCACCACTTCGATGATGACAGGCAGCAGAACGAGGAACCAGCTCCAGGCGATAACGCCAACGGCTTTGAGGATGATGAAAATGATGGTGAGAGTAAGACCCATTATCTGCACCTCCCATCACTGAAACCAGCGTTCCGCAGGGCGGAGAGAGCATCTTCCATCTTGTTGATGGATTCCTTGTGGCTGTCAATGCGGTCACGCAGGCGGCGGCTCTCACCATACAGGCTCTGCACCGCATAGTCGAAGTTTCGGGCATCGACCCTCCACTCCTTGACATGGCAGATGCGAGCATGAGTGTCGTCAAGGTCATAGTAGGACTTCTTGCTGTTCCCAGTGGGACGAATGACGCGAGCGCAGGACAAAGCGTTAATCTGACCGCCATTGAGGTTGAGCTCCTCGGCGTAGAAAGGCTTGCCATAGTTGAGGTTGGCGTTCCGCATGGCGCAGATGGACTTGATGAAAGCAGGGGTAATCTTCTTGGGCATTGTGTTTTTCTTCTCCTTGGTGTTTTATTTCGTTCCCCTTGGAACAATTATAGTATAGCATAGGGGGTGTAGAATGTCAATACCTTTTTGAAAAATAAAATAATATATTATTTCGGAATCGCCCGGGCAGTTAGCCCCAGCGAACTGAGGCTGAAAGGTTACTCACCAATCCAGTGCCACACCTTGACCTTGGGCTTGACAGACTTGGTGATGGTCTCATAGTGACCACTGGGTCTGATTCTCTTTCTGTAGTCGTACCTGGGGTTGTCAATGACATACTCATGACCAGCATCATCATGGACACGAATGGTCTTGGGTTCGTTGTTTGCATCTTTGACTTCATCCCTGACCCAGATTTCTTCTTCCCATGTCACGACTTCACCAGTCTCGACTTCTTCAAACTCGATGAAATGACCATAGGCGAGGTTAGACAGGACATGACCCAGCTCAGAGGCACAAGACCTTATCCACTCATTGTACTCACGCTCACCGAAAATCTTGATGCCGATTTCCTTGCAGGTGATGCCCTCCTTGGTGTTGCGAATGATGTCGGCAACCTGGTCAGCGTATTTGGCAGCGCTACCCTGGACATCGTTGACATTGGTAAAGGTTTTTTCGTACTCACTGAACTGCATTGTTTGTTACTCCCTTCATTTGATGTATTTAGTATAGCACACTCTTGGTGGCTTGTCAATAGGTTTTTGAAAAATTTTTTTTCAACCCAACAGCCAGCAAAATCCCAACAGCAACCCAGCAAACAGGGCGGGACCAATCACAAAGTCAAAAATCTGCTTCATCCACCAAATGATGGAATAGGGGCGAATGCGAAGGTGCTTCATGGTTATTTCTCCTTTGTTTCTCTTTCTGGTATAACTATACCATACTACTGGATAAAAGTCCAGTTAACAATTTATGAACGTCGGCGGCCCCGGGTAAAAAGCAGGGTTGCCCCTGCTTCACCTTACGCCATCAGTTTGAGATACTTTGCAGCCTGATTGCTGAAGTACTCATACCGCTTGGCAACAGTGTCTTTGCCAGCATCAGTGAGTTCCACATCATAGGTCTTATTGACGACCTGAATGGTGTAGCTGGGACGCTGCTTGAGATTCACCCAAGGACGATATTCTCGCTTGAGTTCATAACAGCCCCAAGAGTATTTGGGGGCATCATAGTACTGCTCGAACCCCTTGAGATATTCGGGGAAATAGTCTTTGTGACCAGTGTGCTCAGGGATGGGTTTGGTGATAGTGATGGCAGGCAGGTCATGGGTGGCTACGATGGTGTAGTCCCAGGGGCAGAGGTTACGAAGGTCATGCTTGCGAACATTCTGAATCATTTTTTCTTCTCCTTGTTGTTTGTCTTCTCTCTTGGAACAATTATAGTATAGCATGCCTATTATCAAAAGTCAAGTGATTTTTTTAAAAAAAATAATATATTATTTCAAGCCCGGGCAGTTCGCAGGGGCTACTCTTCGTAGCCCTGCTCAATCATAATTTCAGTATTTGAAAAGTGCAGGTAAGAAGCTATCCAGCTTAATTTTGCTCCACAGAGTTGACAATGGCCTTGTATTTTTTGATGGATGTAAAGCTTATCAGAATAAGCATTATCAACACTCACCACTTTATCAACTTGAAGTCGGTTCATCCCGCAATTGGGGCACCTGTTTGTATCACCTTTTGGCGCAGGCATTTACTTTTCCTCCTTGGGCTTGCGGTGCTTGATGAGTTTGACGGTGTAGGAATTGCCATTGAACTCAAAGCTGAGGTCTGCGGTGTTCTGCTGAGTAAGGTCGCTACCGATGAAAGGCACGCCCGCCTTTCTCAAACCTTCATCAATGGCTTTGATGAGCGTAGCCTTGTCCGCATCGGGTTTGCGCTCACGCTTGGTCTTTTCCTTGTGCTTGCCACCACCAGCGGAAGCCATCTGCTTGGTAGCCTTCTTCTGCTCGGCGGTCTGCTCGAACAGCTTTTCGCCCTTCTCAATGGCTTCATCGTCCTTGATGATTTGGCAGGCTTCTTCATAGGAGCATCCCAAAGCCTTCATGATTTGGACAGCCTGTTTGTCATTCATAGGTGTATCTCCCTTCTCTTGATGGTATTAGTATACCACAAGTTGTGGTGGTTGTCAAGCCTTTTATCGGCAAAAGCCGATGGGCTTTTTGGTGTTGGGGGAAATTGCTTCCCCTCTTTCCAGTTGAAGCTCATACGCTCCACGAGGGTCAAGCTTGTATACCTTGATGTTGACTGCCGCAGGAGATTCTTCAAAGGCTTTCACCCATCCATCCACATCGGCTTGGCTCTCGGCGGTGCGGAACACACAATGACCAGTAGGGATTTGGACGATGACTTGAAATTTGGGGTCACGCTTGCGGAAGATTCTCATTTGAATTTCTCCTTGTTCATTTGATACTTATAGTATAGCAGAGGGCATTTCAAAAATCAAGTGGTAAATTGTGAACTATTTGTGAACTCGGCGGCCCGGGCGAAATGCCCCAGAGGGCATTTCAAAACTCATTTCTGTTTTGCCAGTAGTGTCAAAACAGCTTTGACGATTTCGCGGTTGTCGGGGCTGACCTCATCCAGAGGGTCATCATCGGTGATAGTGCAGAGGGTAATGCGTTCCCAGCGGGAAGCCGCTTGGATTTGGACATTGAATCCCTCACCCTCAACCCAGTTGTCCCGCACATAGTCAAGAGCTTCTTGGAAAGTGTCAGCGACCTTGACACAATGGCAACCATTGTGAGTGAGCACAGGGTATTCGACGTTTTGGGCATAGGTGATTTTCATTTCAATCTTCCTCCTTCCCAAACATGAAGTTCCAACACTCAGGGCAGATGCCCGAAATGAGTTCCTCCCGAAGTTCGGGAGCCAGCTCAGGAAAAGCGTCCTGAATGCAGGCGCCATCCTGCCATTTGAAAAACCCATCCATGGGAACTTCCACATCATGGGAAGTGTGGCAGATGGGGCAGTAAGTAGCGATGGTGATAGTCATTTGAAATTATCTCCTTCTCTTTTGGTATCTTTAGTATAGCATACTCAATTGGAAATGTCAATAGTTTTTTCAAAATTTTTTCATGCGGTTTCCAGGTCCGCCCGGGCGGTTAGCAGTGGCTAACTCCGAATGGAACGAACTGGAAAACCGCATGAAAATAGGGGCACCCTTGCAAGAGGGCACCCCCATTTTCAGTTGGAAAGGGTTACGCCAACTTGAAGTAGACCTTACCCTTGACCTGCTCACGCACAAGGCTACCCTCGTCCTTGAGCTGGGTCAGCATCGCGCTCACCCTCGCATGAGCCACGCTGTTGGCGGTGAGAGTGGGCACACCCTTCTCCACATCGGTGATGGAGTACAGGGTATCAGGCTTCATCCAATCAAGGATGTCCTGCTTGAAGCCAGCGTTCTCCTTCTGCTTCGGAGTGGGCTTGCGCTCGGCAGTAGCCTTCTTGAGCAGCGAAGCGGAAATCGACTGGAGTTTCTCAATGACCTCGGCGGGAGCGTTGGTCAGATTCTGGATGGCGTACTCAACCGCAGTACGCTGCGTATACTTGGGGGAATTGGACATTTGATTCATCTCCTTCTTCTTGATTTTTGTGTTCCCCCTTGGAACAATTATAGTATAGCAGATGGGGGTCTATTTGTCAATAGGTTTTTTTAGAAAAAAATAATATATAATCGCGGGGCCCGGGCTAAAAAAGCTGACCTTAGTAGGTCAGCGTTTTTAGCACTTCCAGTATTGCGGAGGGTTCGTAGGCAACTCCGCTTGCCCAGCTGTTGCGAATGTCGGTGTTGTCATCAAACAGGATGCCCTGCGGGATGTCGGCAACTTCGGACTTTGGCACACCATAGGGGGTAATATGGATTTCATCCCACTTGACGCTCGGCAGGTGCTTTGCCAGCCATGCCCGCTTGGCTTCGGCTACTGCTTCGTCATATGCGGGGGTGGCGCACTTGCTTCCCCAACTAATGACCCCGATGATGTAGCCCTCACGCTGACGCTTATTGAGAAGTCTTGCCAGCGTTGCGAAGTGGAGCATGGGCTTCGCTTCGGTGTAGGGGGTGGTGTCATATGCTCGGAGCTTGGGGAGCCAATCCTCAACCCCATACAGGTCAGCTATCGTGCCATCCATATCGAAGTAAATTGCTTTTGCCATTTTCATATCTCCTTCTCTTTTGTGATTTAAGTATACCATATTTTTTCAAATTTGTCAACAACTTTTTTCCATATGATAGCGGGGCCCGGGTCAAGAGGGAGGTTCACGCCTCCACCCTTGCCATCAGCCATGCGATGCGCTTCTTGGTTTCGTGGTTGCACTTGATTTTAGCATATCCGCCGTGTCGGGAGCTTTCGTGCTGGATACTCCCAAAGGTGAAAATGAACTCCTTGAACTCAGCCATGCTCATCAGATATACATCGTATGTTTCGGTGATATAGGCAACAAGGTTGGAATGGACGCGGGAGATATACAGGTCCCAAATGCCCTCCATCGTGGTGCGACCTTCGCACATGGAGCCGTTCATAAGGGAGAACCCCCCAAACTTAGCCGATATGTTACGCCCATCGGGGAGCTCGATATCGGAGCCCTTCCAGTAAGGCACGTTGTCGTGGCGGGTGCGCGATATGCCGAACGCCTGAGCCAAAGCCCATTCGCGGGCGGTGCCCTTGTTCGCGGGTGCGTTCTCGATGCTGTTGATGTGGATGCGCTTCATGTTTTCGTTCCTCCGTTCTCTTGATGTCTAAAGTATAGCACACGGGGGAGCAGAAGTCAATGAACAAACTGTTAACAAACTATGAACAAATTATGAACGGGTGCAAGTGTATAAGTATGCAGTATGCGTGCATAAGTATGCAGAATTACGGGAAAAATTTTGTTCACAATTTATTCACATTTTATTCACAAAAAATTTACCAAAAGTTCACAATTGCGAAAATCGCGCCGCCGATGGTCGCCGGCGGCGCGCCGAAAATAGACCAGTTTGCATAATTCAGATGAAAAATGCATAAAAATAAAAATGAACTGGAATTTATACAATCCCAGTTCAAAATCCGATTTGGAATCAGTAGAGCCGCTCCCCCATCCAGTTCAGGAACAGCTGGGCCAGTCTGCCAGTGTCCACTTTGGGGTCATCGCACATAGCGGCGAACTGAATCGTGCGGGGGTGCTCGTACCCATACTTCCGAATGATTCCATCCAGCATGTCATCTCGCGTCATTTTTTTGTTCCTCCTTCGTTTCTTTCTGATATTATTATAAATGATAAACTGGGATTTGTCAATACCCAATTTGAAAAAACGGGAAAAATTTTTTCGCAAATTTTCGTTTCAAAGTCAATTTATTTTTCTTTGTTAAATAAAAAAATCTCTTTTTCAAGAGATTTTCAAGCCATGCTCATTTAGGTATTTGATTGCTTTATCAACATCATACCATTTCAGCACATAGTCAATAGATACGCCCAGTTTTTTCTTGTATTCATGTTTGATAGTGATATTTAATGGGGTTTTCCATTCTTTGATGTCATGCGTGTTTTTGTTGAACAATGAGCCGTTGAAAAATGATACTAAACGACCCTTTTTGCAGTTCCATACATTGAACGGCAGCGCAAGACCATTTTCATGATAGTATTCGTCGAGATTATCCCATGTCAACTCATCAGTCCGATTTTCGGGGGTATCTTCGGAAAGCATGGTGCCGCACATTTTGGATGCGACTTCAACTCCATTGTGATAGGTAGTCGTGTAATGATTGTAGAATTCCATGGGTTTGTTCTCCTTCTCTTTTCTTGATTACATTATATCACTATTGGTCCGTGTTGTCAAGAGTTTTTTTGAAAAAAGTTTGCGGTTTTCCAGCTCCACCCGCCCGGGCTTTTCCAGCCTGTCCCGATTGGCACAAGCTGGAAAACCGCATTAAGTCAAAACTGTTTCACATTCCAGCCGCGTCCCTGGGGTCTGGAGCATACCCAGAATAGCATCAGCCGCAGTTTCGGGAGTTGCGTTTTTGAATGAATCACAGCCCCAGTAGGTCATGAGAGAGGTGGGTTTGTCGGTGATTTGGACAACATGGACAGGGATACCTAATCCATAGGCAAAACCCTGTTCCCAGTTGGTGCCAGCGGTGCTTTGCCGCCCAACAGATACAGACACCATGGCATCGCAGTTATTGATGCCGATAAGGTCAGACTGAAAGACCGCTTTTGCCCATGCCTCTTGGCTCATGTCCCACGCATTGGGTATTTTCAGCTCAAAAGGACAATGGACTTCATGGCCCTTTTCCCGCAAGGTGCGGGCGATGTTCATCATCATCGTGCGATTTTCAGTATCACAGGGACCAGCAAGATAGATTTTCATGGGTCAGTCCTCCTTATACCCTTGGATTCTCACATTATGGAACACCACACCATGGTCCAGCGCGGCGGCGGCTTCATTTGCTCGCCAGCTATCACGATATGCGCCATAGAACCAGTGCTCGCCTTCGCAGTAGTTGGCTACTACGAACTCATATTTGTGGGCATATTCGGGTTCGTTGCGGATGGTGATTTCAGTAGTCATTTTCATATCCTCCTGTTTTCTATATTCAGTATATCATATTATTTGTTATTTGTCAAGCATATTTTAGCAATATGCCAGCTTCATGGTTGCCCAGCTCAGGATCGAGATTTGCTTATGGGCGCGACCGATATTCATGGCTTCCCGCTTAGTGTTGACCCGGCGGGACTTGTCTACGTAGTAGACACCATCCGAGAGCCATATGCCGCAGGTGCCGCCGTAGGCGTTCACGGCGTCCATGGCTTCCTGTGCGGTCCGGACCTCCACGCCCTCCGTGGCAACCTGCCAGCCGGTCCGATAGGTGATAGGCTTGCCAGCCTTAAGGGTCAAGCCGTCATTGTTGCGGAGATTGGCAATCGTGGAAGTTGTAATCATTGTGGGGTGCTCCTCTCTCATTTCTTGATTAGAGTATAGCACACCCCGGGCCAGATGTCAAGCATTATTTTTCAATTTTAGGAAATTATTTTGTTAACAATTTGTTCATAATTTTTCTCTTGACTTTTTGCAAGCGTTGTGCTATAATTTTTCGGGGACCTTGCACCCATTTCCGGAGTTGACGGGCACAAAAAAAGGACCTTTGCAGGTCCAACTGTTAAATCAAGGATGAAATAATTAGTAAGTACGGAAGACCCAGTATGAAAACCAGCAAGCCCCATGGCCATCGGTCTTCTAATTTTTGAAACACTCCCAGAATACCCAGTGATAACCAGATAGCAATGATGAAAAAGAAAATGCAGACATTCTCGGTCATAATGGTCACCCCCTTATTTGGCATTCCGCCTTGCCATCAGCTCGGCATAGAGCACGGCGTCCCACATTCTGTCCTCGGAGGTCCACCGGTCAATCATGTTATTGATGAATCGCGCATCTTTCAGCTGATCGGTGGTCATGGCCTTTGCTTTTGCTACCATCTTGTCGTACATTTTTTTGTTCCTCTCTTTCTCTCTCTTTCTGATTAGATTATACAGGATAAACCCGGATTTGTCAATAG
>Ga0247611_10008207_pt1 | contig 12935 bp, 9 predicted proteins | sample 177DNAGHGhighgp2_FD_192422 | JGI IMG/M metagenome (GOLD analysis project Ga0247611, IMG submission 192422) | Sheep rumen microbial communities from Palmerston North, Manawatu-Wanganui, New Zealand - 1770 DNA GHGhigh gp2 | ecosystem: Host-associated > Mammals > Digestive system > Stomach > Rumen ... | reverse complement strand
CTAGGGTTACCTGGTATTCTTAAAGATCTTGCAAAAAATCCAAAATATAAGGATAAAATTGAATCATTAAAAGAACCTTTAAAACCAAATGAAGGTAAAAAGACCGATGAAGCACACCCTGCTATACATCCAACAGGAACACTGCCTAAGGATATAAGTGCAGATTATCAGAAAATATATGACCTTATAACCTATCGATTCATAAGTCTATTTGGCCAAGAGGCAGAATTAGAATCAATCAAGGTTGAACTTGAAATTGGAGAAGAACCATTTACTTTTTCAAGACAAAGAATATCCAAGGAAGGCTGGTTAGCCTTAGATCCATATCAATATAAAAAAGTTAAAAATGAAGAGTTTCCTGATATAACAGAAGGTCAAACAACTAAGGCAAAGGTTAAAAGTGAAGAAAAAGAAACAAAACCACCTGCAAGATACAATCAAGCATCCATCATAAGAGAACTTGAAAAACGTGGGCTTGGAACTAAATCAACACGTGCAAATATTGTATCAATATTATATACTAGAAAATATGTTGAAGGAAACAAGATAACAGTAAACAAACTTGGAGAAAGTATAATTGATACATTGGAGAAATATTCTGAAAGAATTACTAGTGAACAGATGACACGTGAATTTGAAGAAGACCTCTCTGAAATTAAAGATAAAAAAATTACAGAATCAGAAGTAATTGACAATGCAAAAAATGAATTAAACGGCATTCTTGATTCAATTGATGACAATCAGGATAATATTGGTAAAGAATTATTCGAAGCCTATGAACAAAGCCGTATCGTTGGTGAATGTGAATGTGGTGGAAATTTAATAATCATCTCATCTCCAAGGGGTGGAAAATTTGTTGGCTGTTCAAAATATCCTGACTGTAAAAATACATATTCGCTTCCGGCAGGAGCTAATGTTCTTAAAACAAAATGTGAAAAATGTGGCCTTCCGTTAATTTCATACGGTAAACCAAGACAAAGGGCATGTTTAGATTTTGAATGTGCAAATGGTGGTCAAAAATCCAGTAATGATGTTGTTGGTAAATGTCCTGATTGTGGTAGTGATTTAATAAAACGTATGGGACGTTTCGGTGAATTCATAGGATGTACTGGTTTTCCAAAATGCAGATTCACATCATCAATAGCAGATTTTGAAAAGAATAATCAAAATAGTGAATAATTCACTCTTTCCATCCTCTTTTTTTATTAATTTAATTGGCTAATTTTCTGCAATATTTTCATATAATCTTTTTAGTATTAGTAATGTTCCTTCCTTATTTAAGAATTTATCATCAGTTTGTTGTTGTGATGAATAAATACATGCAGGACATCCAGATTCACAGTCACAATCCTTGACCAGTTCATAAGACATTTTAATAATATCTTTAAATAACTTAAATGCCTTCTGGGATAGACCTACTCCACCTTCAAAGCCATCATAGATAAATATTGTAGCATTCATGGTATCTTCATGCATATTTTTAGTCACACCACCAAGATCATATGAATCGCACATTACATGAAAAGGAGCAACAGACAATATTACATTTTGAACTCCTTGTAAACATCCTCTAAAAAGGTCATTAAACTTATCATCACTAACTAGGAATTCTTCAAGCTCCTCTTTAATAGCATAGGGAATTGTAAAGTAAAATCCATTCGTTTTAAAGTTAAGGGGTGGTAATGTTAATTTCTTTGATGCAATAATTTTACTATAGTGTATAACATTATAACGGTTATAGATTTCTGTAACATTTAGGTTAGCATAGCTAATTTTAATATTGCCCATAGTTGTTTCTTTAAGTTTCTTAACTATTTTAACATCAACTTCCTTAAGTGCCTGCGTATAGTAATCCAAATCTTTTCTCTTTACATATACTCTTCTTTCAGATATGTCCAATTCTTTTACAATATATGTCTCTCCATTATGTATTAGCACAGCATTTTCATGTGCTTCACGAAATGCCTGTTTTTGGCTCATGGATTCAAGAAATGATCTTCCATTAAATACATTGTATGTATCCGAACTTATGTCACTAAGGTTGACTTTGAAATTAGGATTATCATCCATATCCTTTTGATTGTAGGACCATTGGTCATGTTTATATGTGAGAATGTCATCTGTTTCCATTTCACTTATTTCATCAAAAACCACGCCCTGATCATCAAATCCAAAACTATCCGTTTCACTAAATTTTATTGGAAGTTCATATGCAGCACATTTAAGATGTCCTCGTAGTATTTCCTGATTATTCAAATCGATAATTGCATGTTCATGTGAATTTGTAAAGAATAATTCCGGATGTTTCATAAAGTATTGGTCTAATGGATTTTGAAATGCAATCATAGTAATAATTGATTCCTGATTACTTCTGCCGGCACGTCCTGCCTGCTGCCATGTAGAAATAAGAGTTCCAGGGTATCCTGATATTATAACACTATCTAATGAACCAATATTTATTCCAAGTTCCAATGCATTGGTTGTTACAATCCCTCTAATTTTGCCTTTTTTCAGGTCATCCTCAATTTTTTTCCTCTCATCAACAGTATATCCTGCACGATATGCTGTTATATTTTCAATTAAATCAGGTCTTGTTTTTTTAAGTTCATTCTTTGATCTTAATGCTACAACTTCTGCCATTTTACGTGATATTTCAAAACATATTGTCTGCAGGTCCTTTTCAATGAAAGTATTGAATAGTTTTTGTGTGTCCTGATGTATTGATGGATTTTTTGATTCTATTGCATATGGATTAAAAAACATAAAATATTTTTTTCCTGCAGGTGACCCATTTTCTGTTATGATATGTGATTTGACTCCTGTTAATTTCTCACCAAATTCCACTGGATTTGCTAGAGTTGCTGTTGAAATAATAAATTGTGGATGTGAACCGTAATGTTTACATATTCGTTTTAGACGCCTTATTAGAAATGCCATGTTTGATCCGAATACTCCACGGTATTGATGTGCTTCATCAATTATTACATATTTGATATTTTCAAAGAATCTTTGCCATTGTTTATGCCATGGAAGAATCAAGTGTAATTCATAGGGGTTGGTAATGACTAATCTGGATGTTCTTTTTATTTCAGGTCTTTCTGATTTAGGAGTATCTCCATCATATTTTGCAGGATTTATTCCAAGATCACATTCCTTGTCTATACTTAATATACTCTTTAATTGATCGTTTGCAAGAGCCTTTGTAGGGTAAATGTATAATGCAGTATCATCTTTGTTGTTTGTAAGGTCTTCCAGTACCGGTAGTGAAAATGACAAGGTTTTTCCTGAAGCTGTGGGTGTGGTGATAATAACGTTTTCTTTGTTTCGTACATGTTTTAATGTTTCATATTGATGGGTGTATAATTTGATGTTGTGATTTTTTAAGTATTCCTCAAGTTCAACAGGTAAATTCAATTTACTAGTGGTATATCTTGCTCTTCTAGGTGGTATTTCTTCAATATGTTCGATTCTATCTCTATACCATTTTTTATTTTCAAAATACTCTAGTATATCTGTTATCATCATTAGCTTTCCTATTTGTTTTTACAAAGTATCTTTAATTTTTGTATCAAAAAAAGTATATGTTTGATTATATTTTATTTTGAGTTTCATATTTAATAAATTTAATAACATCAAATTTATTTAATTTTTAATAAATTTAAATATATCTTAAAACTTAAACTTATATATAGATATATTTTTGATTTATGATGATATAATCAAAATTCATATTTTTAGGATATTCTCATTAGATACAGTTTATAATTTGAATAGAAGAAGAATAACATTTAAATATTAGATTAGATGAGTTTTATCCATTCTTTTATCTAATATGGAGGTCATAGGAGAATTTACAATATGGACAGTAAAAATTTAGCATTAAAAATAGCACCTTTTGTCATAGTGCTATTACTAGTAGTAACGGTTTTTGCCATAAGGGCAGAGACAATCAATCTTGGAGGAATCTCTAACGAAAGTGTAAAAGCATTATACCAAGACGAATCGGGGATGCCGTACTTTACAGAGTTGGACTCATATTATAATTATCGTTTAACTGAGAATTATTTAAATACAGGACATTTGGGTGAAACAGTTCGCAATGGTACAGATTGGGATGCACTGTCGACGTCACCTTATGGTCGTGAAGCAAATTATCAACCAATGATTATCGTACTTGCAGCATGGGTATATAATTTCCTAAACTCATTTACAAGTGTAAGTTTAACACAAGTAGCATTTTGGTTAGGTCCATTTATAGGATCACTTGCTGTAATACCAGCATTTTTCATTGTAAAAAGAGCAACAAACAACACATGGGGTGCAGTAATAGCTGGATTGATTGCAGGAGCAGCACCAGCATATTTCTCACACACATATGGTGGGTTCTTTGATACAGACATGTTCAACGTACTCCTTCCACTGTTAATAGCCTTATTCCTAACAGAAAGTGTCTATGCATCTAAACCAATATATAAAGTTATATATGCAGCATTATCTGCAGGATGTTTAGGACTTTTCTCATTAGCATGGAGTGGGTACACATATATGGTATTATTAACCTTCGGTACATTGATACTATATATTCCAGCATCATATATCATGGATAGACGTGATGGATTAGAAACATCACCATTTATGACTTGGCTAAAGAAAAATCCTGTTACCATACCATGTGTGGTATTTATAATATTATCCATAATTATATTGGCAATAACTGTCGGAGCTTCAATGTTCGAATCAGCAGCTGGTGTAATTGGATTATCTACAAGCTTACAGAGTGCAACAGCAGGAACTGCATATCCTAACGTATATGTATCTGTAGGTGAAATGCAAGTTCCACAAGTGATTGATATATTATCACAAAGTGGAGGAGTATTCACTGTAATATTCGCATTATTAGGATTTGTAATTGTAGGAGCATTCTTAAGTAAAAAAGCAAAATCAAAACAAGAAAAAGAAGAAGAAAAACCAGAAATCAAAATTGAAGTTAAAAATAAATCTGGACGATATACACCTAAAACTAAAAAAGCAGAAGAACAAATCAAACAAGAAATTGAAAGAAAGTTCGTACCAAAAGAATTTACATTCAATCAAAAGGAAAAATATAATAACTTATTCCTATTTGTAATGTTACTCTTATGGGTACTAGGTATAGCTGTAATGCTTACACAAGGTACAAGGTTTATCGAACAGTTTGAAGTACCAATCGCATTGATGGCAGGTATCTCCGTAGGATATACCTTAGAATATCTCAGCCTTAAATGGGAATCACGCTATCATGTAACACTTGTAGCAGTAGTACTATTATTACTGGCAGTTGCAAGCCCATTATATGCGGATCATTTAACTTCCTCCCAGTCTGTAGGAAGTACAAACGATGACATGTACAACACATTAACCTGGATTAAGGCAAATACTCCAGAAGATACAGTACTTGCATCTTGGTGGGACTTCGGGCACTTGTTCACAGCAGTAGCTGACAGACAAGTGGTATTTGACGGAGGTTCACAGAACAACATGAGAGCATATTGGATAGGTCATTCATTGACAACGTCGGATGAAGCATTATCTGCAGGTATCCTAAGAATGTTGGCAAATAGTGGAGAAGATGCATCAAATACATTAGATTTATATACTAATGATACTGCAAAATCCGTAGAAATATTAAATAAAATATTACCAATGGATAAAGCACAAGCAAGTTCTACACTAACCGGTACATATGGTTTAGATCAACAACAAGCAAATTCAGTTCTTGACAAAACACATCCAGAAAAGACAAAACCAGTTAACTTAATATTAAGTTCAGATATGCTTTCAAAAGCAGCATGGTGGTCATACTTCGGTTCATGGAACTTTGAAAATAAAACTTCAGTCCATTACTCATACTATCCATCTCAAAGTGTAACTGAACAAATAAATGGTAAAGCATTTACCTTAGGTTCTGAAAATGGTATAGTGGGTGTAGAATCTACAGGAAATGAAACTAATGGTTCATCCATGACATTTGCATACCTTGATCAATCTAAATTAAACAAAACAGTTGGAAACTTCACAACAGAAGATAAAGAACGTGTATCAAAAGAGTTAACAGATGGTACTGGTAATGAACTATTAAAACCACATAAATTATTGGTCGTTGAAAACAATCAACTATCCGAAAGAATAGTTAATGAAAACAGTAATATGTCAATTATGGCAATTCATCAAAATGATGGTTCATACTTTACTGTTTTATTTGATTCATACTTGGAAAATTCCATATTTACCAAATTATACTTGGAAAGTGGATATAACCAAACAAGATTCAATCTTACCCATTCAGAACCAGGTATAAGTGTATGGAATGTAATGGAATATGGATCATCAACTTCCAACAATGTAACTACTAATCAAAGTAGTTAATTTATAAGCTCCCTTTTTTTATTTTTTTTAATAAAATAATTTTTATATTAAACATTATGCATTTATCTTTCAATAATACTAATTCTAATTGAACATTATTATAATCTAGTATATTTTTTTTATATTTTTGAAATTTTATTTTATTTTTTTTAAAAATTTTTTAATTATACTTCAATGTATTTATATAACAAAAAACAGAAATATAAATAGATAAATCTATTTATAATAGATGAGGAGATAAAATTGAAAACACTTTCAGATTTAAAACAAGCAACAGTTATTCCTACAAATTCATCATTAGATGAACTTCTTGGTGGAGGAATAGAAAAAGGTTGCATAACACAAATATATGGACCACCAGGCTCGGGTAAAACGAACATATCCTTAAAAATTGTTTACGAAGCCACAAAAAATGGTTCAAAAGCCATATATATGGATACTGAAGGCGGTTTATCTCTAGAGAGAATACAACAAATTGCAGGGTCTGATTTTAATAAGATTGCACAAAATATTTATCTATTAGAACCTAAATCATTTGACCAACAACAGTTGGATATTCAGAATATAGAAGATTTATTATCTGAGGATGACTCAATAGACATTTTAATAATTGATTCAATAGTAGCTTTATATCGTGTAGAAGAAGGCGATCCTTCAGAAATAAATAAAAAACTTGGAAGACTGATGGCAAAATTATTAACACTTAGTAGAGATTATGATATAGCCATCTTAATTACAAATCAAATATATTCGCCATTCGATTCGGATGATTTAATAGTTGAACCGATAGGTGGAACGGTACTTAAATATTGGAGTAAAGTAATCGTACAAATAGAAAAAAATACAGGGTCTTTAGTAAGAACAGCCATTCTTCAAAGACATAAAAATAAATCATCAGGACAAAAAATTACATTTGAAATAGTTGATGATGGAATAACATAAAAGAGGTTAATATTATGGCATTTAAGAAAAAAGAAAAAAAAATACCAAGTGGATTTAATTCAATAAATGAATTTTTTGATTATTTATATAAAAAAGAAGATTTAATATGGATGGGACAAAATACAAATCACCTTCAAAAGGATAAGAACATAGAAAACGCACTCATAGCAGCAGCTAAAAAACGAGACTATTGTAAGTATCCTCCACCTGAAGGATTTCCGGAACTTAAAGAATTAATCCTAAAGGATTTGGATTTAGACCCTGAACAACAGGATATTCAAATAACCGCTAGTGGAACAGAAGGATTATATTTAGCTATAAGTACAATATTACATCATACACAAAATTCCATAGCATCTGATCCGGGATATTTAATTATTAACAATTTCGCTAACAGATTTGGAAATCATGTAAAAGAAGTACCAATATACAATAAAGACTGTGGATATAAACTCACACCAAAGCTAATTAGAGAATATATGGATATGGATACTAAACTAATAATATTGATTGATCCATTAAATCCATTGGGAAGAGCATATACAGAGGATGAAATCAAAGAAATTGCAGAAATCGCAAAGGAAAATGATATCTATATTTTACATGATGTAACCTATAGGGATTTTTCAAAACATCATACAATAGCAGCTAAATATGCTCCAAATCATACAATAACAATATACAGTTTTGCAAAAATATTTGGTATGGCAGGATTAAGAATAGGTGCTGTAGTAGCATCACATGAATTAATACGTAAAATGAGATCAAGTGTAATAAACGATTTAGGTACTAACAGTATCGCTCAGGAAGCAGCTATTGCAGGACTGGAAAGTAAAGATAAATGGATTAATGATGTAAAGGACACTACATTTGAAAATCAGAAAATTATCAAAGAAGCAGTTGATGAAACACCTGGAACATTCTTGCCAGTATATCCATCAGATGCAAATATGATGGTGATTGATGTCTCAGGAACAGGTCTTGCACCAACAGAAATAGCAGAATACTTGCTTAAGGAAAAAAATATATTTGTACGTGAAGGAAACTATACCAGTAAATTATTTGCAAATAAATACATACGTATAAGTTATTCTATACCAACAGAGCAAATACTTAAATTTAAGGATGAATTTAAAAATGCAATTCTTACATTGCAAGAACAAAAAAGATAATATTAATTAGAAGATTCATCTTCTAATTCTTTTGGATTAACAATTTCTACATCAGGAACATCTTTTGAAGTTTTTTCTTTAATTATTTCTTTTTTTTCAACATTTAACAAAACATAATCTCCTATTTCACGAACCATGTCTTGTGTAATTTCAGAGTTAACTTTTCTAAGAGTCAATTCATTGCTGCTGATATATATTTTCTTGATGCAATTGTTCTTTATATCAATATCAATGTCTGATATTTTTCCAACTTCATAAGCGCTACTGTCTAGTACTTTTTTACCAATAATATTTGTAACTTTCATATATATTACCTTCTACTAATATATTATACACTTAGTTAATATTAAGGTATTTGCATTTAAAAATGATTATAATCTTATAAACTTTAAATGATAAAAGTTATTATTAATCTAGTTTTAAGGAGTAGCTATGATGGAAGACATTTGTAGATTAATTATTGAAACTGCTATTGCGGAAAATATTCAAACAAAAAAGGATATGGAAAAACTAAAAAATAGGATATGTCGACAAAATGGTACAAAAGGTTTTATGAGTAATTCCAAAATATTAGAATATGCTAAGGAAGATGAAATGGAATTCTTAAGACCACTTCTTATGAAGAAACCTACTCGTACTATTTCTGGTGTGGCAATAGTTGCTATAATGTGTCATCCACATAAATGTCCTCATGGAAGGTGTAAATATTGTCCTGAAAGTAGTGTAGCTCCTCCTAGTTATACAGGTGAAGAACCTGCTGCATTAAGGGCCAGAATGTTTGATTATCATCCATATGTACAGACATTTAACAGGTTATATCAGTTGAAAAATATAGGACATACAATTGATAAAGTTGAATTGATTATAATGGGTGGAACATTCGCATCAAGATGTCTTGACTATCAGGAATGGTTCGTATCTCAAGCATTAAGGGCAATGAATGATTTTGACAAGGTATCTAAAACTCTTGTTCCAAATAAACGTGAAATAACTATTACACCACCTATGGACTTTAAATATCTTCATGATATCCAGAAGACTAATGAACACAGTAAAGTACGATGTGTGGGATTAACTTTTGAAACAAGACCTGACTTTTCAAAAATTGAAGATATAAACAGGATGTTGGAATTTGGTGTTACACGTGTAGAATTAGGTGTTCAAACATTATATAATCATATTTATTCAAGGGTTGATCGAGGACATACCATACAGGATGTAGTGGAGGCTAATCAGTTGTTAAGGGATTCAGGTATAAAGGTTGCAATGCATATGATGCCTGGATTACTATCTACATTCGAAAGTGATAAATTCATGTTTAAAAGGTTATTCAATGAATCCTCATTTTCACCGGACATGCTTAAGATATATCCCTTATTAATAACAGAAGGTTCTGAATTCTATGAAATGTGGAGAAGGGGTGAATATGAACCATATTCTTCACAGGAGGCTGTTGATTTAATTGTTGAGGTTAAAAAGTTCTTACCAAAATGGGTTAGGACCATGAGAATACAGAGGGATATACCTGCAACATTGATTAATGCAGGTGTAAAGAAATCAAATCTTGGAGAATTGGTATATAATAGACTGGAAGAGGAAGATATCCAATGTCAATGTATTAGATGTAGGGAGGTTGGACATAAGAGAGCTCATGGAATAGAAGCAAACTATAATAATCTAGAATTATTAAGAACTGATTATGAAGTAACTGGAGGTCATGAAATATTCCTGTCTGTTGAAGATGTCGACAATGATATATTAATTGGATTTACAAGACTTAGAATTCCTTCAAAAAACGTCTTCAGAAATGAAATAACTAACAGTAGTGCTTTGATTAGAGAATTGCATGTCTATGGTCAAATGCAAAAAATTGGTAATAAAAACAAGAATTTATGGCAACATAAAGGTTATGGTGCACAACTGTTAAGTCAGGCAGAACATATTGCAAAAGAGGAATTTAATAAGGATAAATTACTTATCATAAGTGGAATTGGTGTAAGGGACTATTATCGTAAATTAGGATATCATAAGGATGGACCTTACATGTCTAAATTTATATAACTCTATTTTTCCTTTTTTAATTCTTAACTTTTTTTGTTATTTCATAATCCATATTTAAACAAAGCATTATTAATAAGTTTAAACAAAAATAAACATAGTATATAAAAATTCTCAATATTCTTTTTTAGGTTGTATTATTTTGAAAATTGAAACTTCTGCAAGATTACATCTATCTTTAATAGATTTAAATGGCTCGGAGGGTAGGATTGATGGAGGTATTGGAATTACTCTTAAAGATCCTGCATTGGAGATAGAATGTATTGAAAATGATGATAGTACTAAGATATTATTTGATGAGTCCATATCAAAAGATTTGATATACGATGAGTATTCACAGAAAATACTAGAAGCCACCAATAATATGAAAGAATACTTATCAATTGATACAGAGTATACATTTAAAATCAATAATATATATCCTATTCATCACGGATTAGGGCTGGGAACTCAACTATTATTATCGGTAGGTCAGTTAATATCTCAATTAAATGATACATCACTAGATATTAATCAATTAGCAAGAATAATTCAACGTGGAGGAACAAGTGGTATTGGTGTTGAATCATTTAATCGTGGTGGATTTATCGTTGATGGTGGACACAAAAAAGATATAAAAAAGGAGTTTTTACCATCTTCATATTCTACTGTTTCACCACCACCTGTACTTGCAAGATATGATTTTCCTGAAAAATGGAACATAATACTTGTAATACCAAATATTTCAGGTGGAGCATCTGGTAAAAAAGAAAAAGACATTTTTCAGTCATATACTCCGATTAATATAAAAGATGTTGAAAAAATCAGTTATCTGACATTGATGAAATTAATGCCGGCAGTAATTGAAGAAGACTTACAAAGTTTTAGTGATGCAATAAATAAAATACAAGAATTAGGATTTAAAAAGATTGAAAAAAATTTACAATATCCTATCATACATGATATTATAGATTATATGAAAGAAAATGGTATTGAAACAGCAGGAATGAGTTCATTTGGACCAACTTGTTTTGGAATAACTGATAGTAATATTAAATATCATAAAAGGGACTTAGAGGATATGTTTGGAGAAAACAGTACAATAATTGTTACAAATGGGAAAAATCATGGTTCAAAAATAATTAAGTAGGAGTAATTGTTTATGCAAAAAATGAAGGGGAAAGTATGGAAATTTAGGGATTGTATAGATACGGACGTAATTATAGCAGGTAGATACTTAAGGACGTTTGATCCCAATGATTTAGCTGCACATGTAATGGAAGCAGAAGATCCGGAATTTTCTACAAAGGTAAGTAAGGGAGATATTATTGTTGCAGGTTGGAATTTTGGTTGTGGTTCAAGTCGTGAACAGGCACCAGTTGCAATAAAACAGGCAGGTGTATCTGTTGTAATAGCCAAATCATTTGCAAGAATTTTTTATAGAAATGCAATAAACATAGGACTGACTGTAATCACAGCAGACATAGATGCTGATGAAGAAGATATTCTGGAAATAAATGTAGAAGATGGGATAATAGTAAATCTAACATCAAATAAGGAATATAAGATCAAGGCTTTTGATGAAACCATGTTAGATATTTTAGAAGATGGTGGATTAGTTCCACATTACCTGAAAAATAAAAAGGAGGAAGAACAATGACTTGTCCAACATGTGGTAATGAAGAATATGAAATATTAAAAAGTAAAGGAAAGAAGGTAAAAGAATTAACAGTTCAATGCACATCATGCAATCATGTTTATCGTGAAGTATATGAAGAAGCATCTGAAATAGCAGTAAGGGTAGTAATAAGTGAATTTGAAACTTCATGGAAGACCAATGTAAAACTATTCTCAGATGAATATTTGGAAGTTGGAACAATACTATACATAGATAACAAGGAAGTAGAAGTAACTTCAATAGAAAATAATGAAAGTATACGTGTATATGAATGTCCAGTAATAGAAATTCAAACAATATGGGCAAAATCCTTAGATACACTTGCAAGAATAGGATTATCTATTGACAATCATGGACAAGTACTATCACACAAGATTGAGATTGAAAGGGATTTCATCTTTACAATAGGTGATATTGGTGAAGTAAATGGATTAAAATTCCAAATTTATGGTTTTAAGACATTGGAGAGAAGTATGAAAAAGGGTTATGCTTATGCTAAAGTAATAAAACGTGTATATGCTAAGCTATTATCTCCGAAGGATAAATCTACAATAAAATATGATTTGTCAGAATATGTTGTTAAAACAACAATTAAAGAACATGATTATAATTAATTGTGATAAAATGAAAATAAATTTACAAACATATGGATGTACATTCAATCAGGCAGATACTGCAATAATGAAAAGCATTCTTGAAGA
>Ga0247611_10008206_pt1 | contig 12935 bp, 7 predicted proteins | sample 177DNAGHGhighgp2_FD_192422 | JGI IMG/M metagenome (GOLD analysis project Ga0247611, IMG submission 192422) | Sheep rumen microbial communities from Palmerston North, Manawatu-Wanganui, New Zealand - 1770 DNA GHGhigh gp2 | ecosystem: Host-associated > Mammals > Digestive system > Stomach > Rumen ... | reverse complement strand
CAATGACATAAGTCATGTCGACCCTGACATTACCTTCTCAGAAAGAGAAGGAATACGCATTTCGGAAGACACGAAGAGAAAATACGGATTAATAACAGAAACAACAAATACCAATGAGCTCTAATCACGTAAGACTTGACAAACAGGTTTATAAAGCCAACATGGAGGAACTGATTCGTTTGGAGAACAAAAAAGGCTCCTGCGAATCTGCCAAACGCACTATTGACAAGGCCGCAGCTAAACTGAACAGCAGTAATTCCATTCTTTCCAAAGAAATAAGTGATTACAGAAAGTCACTTATAGAAAAATTGGATAGTATTGAGAGGGATAGCCGAAGGACTTTCCAGATTGCAGGGGACAAGATTGCCCGGGATGAGGCTTCGGTTAATCACATTTCTGAACGTGTGGCAGAGCTTCAAGGTGATGCGCAGAGGATACTGAATAACGAAGGTGCGAAGAAGGCCGCGGTTCTTATGAGCCAGGCTAAAATAGATTTCTCCTCCATTCAGAATGACCCTGATTATATTAAGTTCGGCTCAGACAAATTAGCTGCCATCGCCGCAAGTATGGAGACAATCGACAGACTTGAACAGAGCAGTTCCTCATTGCAGATGCAGGCTATCCGCTTAACTGGAGATATCTATGATGTGGACTTGACAGTCTCCTTACGGAAGATGGAGTATGAACGATTGCATCTTCAGGCTCTTGGTCTTGCAGAACAAATATTGTCCGAGATGAAAAACTTAAGGGAAAACACCTATTATAATCCGGAACTTAAAGACAAGCTAGTGGATTTCGACTATTGGACAGATCAGCGTTTTGGTGAGCTCGAAAAAGAAGTCAGAGACATTGCAGACCGTATAGAGAGGGGAAGAAGCGATCCTTCATTTACGTCATCGTCTTTGCGGGCGGAACTGGAGCGTTTGGTGGAACTCAACCAGATTAAGGATATCGCAGCTGCCGATGCTATGGAGACAATCGCCCTTTCTGATGCCAGGATGCAGATGGCCCAGATTGTCAGTGATATCATGTGCCAGGAGCATCGGTTTACCATAATCGGGGCCGGATTTGACGGGCTCGACATGCGTGAGGCATATATAATAAGAATGAAACGTAATATGGATGGAGCAGAGGTGGAAATAATCGTTTCGCCCAATAAGGTGAAGGGGGAAAATGACTTGTATTACCGAATAAACAATCAATGTTATACAGACCAGGATATGATGAGTAGCATCTATGAGAGTATCAACAGAGAACTTTTTGAAGAGTTCGGAATCGAGTCTGCACTAACTCAGAAATGTCGCCCAGAATCACTGGAACCTTTCAACCCGGCTCGTCCAAGCATTTCAGAAGAAACAAGAAGAAGACACCTAATCGGTTCTAGAAAGTAATAGAGATGAGTGCAGCAAGCAGCAATACGGATTCTAGGTTCGATGCGCTTCGGATTAATGAAAGGGGACTGATTTCTGCCCTTCTCTACCGACCGGATCGTTTCCTTGATACCCAAGGACCCCTCCTCAGTTTTGAACGCGAGCTATACCTCTATTTAAAACGCCAGGGGTATGACACTGTCGTTTTTTACCAGACACAGAAAGGTTTCCATTCTCTATTTAAGGAAGACTTGGAGCGATATCTTTCGGATCCAAACGAATCTCGCTCTAGCTCTTCTCCAGAAGTCACATCCCGCCGTGATGTGAGAGGAGGCCTGACGGGTCGTCAGATGTTCCATAGGAAAAAGGATGTAAACAGGGAGCCTCAAGGAGGGGACGTGAATGTGTCTAATCCTGCCAAGAATATTCATCAGTACGGTAGCTATTGGGAGTGTAATGTTACCGGCGACCGATTTTCAAACATGAAATGGATCTTAGGGAGCCTTCAGAAGTTAAAGCGTTGTGTAATAGTGTTTTTCACGAGCACGAATGAATTAGACAGGAATCAGACAGATTTTTTTTACACGAGGTTATATGACATCGAGAATGATTTACCGCTTCCGGGAGACATCTCATCCCGCCTAATATTCGCCATCAACTCTTCAAGTTACGACAATAACATATCTCTTGCTTTTAATGACTCTTCTGCTACAGACCGTAGTGTTTTCATTACAAATCAGGCCTTCCGTTCGCGTTTTATAGAGGTGGACAAAGACGGGAATATAGGGCTTAAAGAGGATAGTGTTTGTATCTTGCCACCTCCTACAAAATCTGAAATCAGAAATCTGATGAATAGGCATATATACTCTTCAACAAATAATAAGGCTGTTGATTGGGTGGACCTGGATGATATTTGTGAGCAGATTTCTTTCCTCGGTTATAGCTTAAAGTCGCTTTTTCAAGATTTCACGGATGTCGGAGGTTTTACTATAAAAGATTTCAATATGATTACAGACAGAGCTGGTAGAGCAAAATATAAACTACATAAAAGAGGTAACAATCAGAAACAATTAGAGTCACTTATAGGGCTGAAAAGCGTTAAGGAGGAACTTAAGAATTATAAGCGCGTAATGGAGCATTATAAGGCAACGGGGAAATGTGCATCTGATCGTTCTTTCCATCTGGTCTTCAAGGGGAATCCCGGTACCGGAAAAACGACGGTCGCAAGAATTGTAGCAGGCATCCTAAAGGATATAGGTGTCCTCAAGAAAGGACATCTGGTGGAAACGGACCAGTCAGGACTCATAGGTGAGTATGTGGGGCACACGACGGCAAAGACGAACAGAGTCTGTGACGAAGCCTTGGATGGTGTCCTGTTTATTGACGAGGCATATGCGATTACCCAGAATAAGGAGTTCGGACCGGAAGCAGTATCAACTCTCTTGAAGAGGATGGAAGATGATAGAGATAGGCTTGTTGTTATAGTTGCCGGTTACTCCAGGGAGATGGACGAGTTCCTTAAAGCGAATCCCGGACTGGAAAGCCGATTCAAGTCCAAGATTGTCTTCCCTGACTATTCCGCAGAGGAACTAGCAAAAATATTTAAGCTTCGCTGCAAGAATGAATATTCTCTGAATACAGATGCTGAAAAGATACTGAAAGCATTGTGTAAACATATCGTGGATCATAAACCTGAGCATTTTGCGAACGGCCGTTGGGTTAGAAAACTCTTTGATGCCGTGGAAGAGAATTATTTTAGACGAAATGTGAGCGAATCGCCACGGACACTAACTGTAGCCGACTTCTCTCCACTTCCTTCGGATATCACAGACTACATTCCCACCTTAGAGGATGATTCGTCTGTTAAGCACGAACTCACCAACGAGGAGAAGTTGAATGCGATGATAGGACTGGAGGGCGTAAAGAAAGAGATTGCGAGGATCCGTGATAGCGTTGAGTACGAAAGACTATTTGAAGAAGATTCACCATCAGTAATGGCCGCGAGGCATTATGTCTTCTCCGGGTCCCCCGGTACAGGCAAAACGACGGTGGCCCGCCTTCTCGGTGGCATCTTTCGTGAGTTAGGGGTTATCTCCGAAGGCAATCTCGTTGAATGTCGAAGAGCGGATCTGGTAGCCCAATACGTAGGGCAAACTGCTCCGAAGGTGCGCGCGGTCTTTGAAAAAGCGAAGGGGGGAGTCCTCTTTATCGATGAAGTTTATGCTCTGGTTCAGGGTGAGCGCGATGAATTCGGGAAAGAAGCTTTGGACGAGATAGTGCCACTTATCGTGAATACCCGTACTAATATGGTGGTTGTCCTTGCGGGTTATGAGGAACTTATGGGGCGTTTCCTCGCAAATAATCCCGGATTGAAGTCCCGCTTCAGCGAATACGTCTACTTTGAGAATTATACCAAGGATGAAATAGTACAAATAGCGGTACAGCAGATTAACGATAAGGGTTTAAGTATGTCTGATGAGGCGATTACAGCACTACGAGATGTGGTTTCAAGGTTGTATGACCCCACTAACGGAGAATTAGGTAACGGTCGTTGGGCAAGGAACCTAACGGACAAGATAAAGAGTACACACAGAAGCAACATTATGAATGATACTCGCAGCGGTCATCGTCGGACAAAGGAAGAGGCCAAAATTATTACGGTGGCTGATGTGAATGATGCCGTAGAACTAATGTTACAAAGCAGACAATACTAAAGATATGGGAGAATTTAAATGTCCCGTATGTGGGACGCCAATAGATGTGAATTCTACTTCGGTTTGCAGTGAATGTGGATTTGAATGCCACATCTTTCCGACGCCTCTGCCCGAAGAGATGCAGGCCATAGAGATTCAGAGAATAGAAATCGCAAAAAGGAATTATAATTCTCTCACCAATTGTAGAAACGACAATGTCCAGCTTCGAGACCGAGTCAGTTCCCTTAATGAACAAGTATCTCAGCTTGCTCAAGAATTAGAGCGGCTTTCAAGTAGGGAAGAGAAGATACCATTTTACCTCCTCCAGCAGGATACCCGCACGAATCGTCATAAGCTACACCATCTTAAACCTGGTCTGCATTCTTTCGGCGGCGATGTGGCTGCAGGAGATGTTGTATGCGATTTCCATCACACAATAGATTCCTCAGCTCCATTGACTCAGTTTATCATTCGTGCTGTTTGCGACGATTCTGGAAAGTATTCTTTCTTCATTAAGAATCATGCTGACAAGCGTGTGTTCGTCAATAATATCGAGCTTCAAGGAGAAAGCCGCATCAATCCTGGAGGAAGCATTTATATTGAAACATATGAGTTCCAATTATTAAGGGCATAGAATATGTTCAACAAAGAATTGAAATCGGAAGTAACAGAACTTCGCCGTCAAATAGAACGGCTTCGTTCGGACATTCAGGGGTTAGCTACATCCTCTACCGGAGGGAGCGTTTTTCGGCAAGAAGATAGAGATGCACTTAGAAGAATCCTGTCTTTATGTGAGAATGAGTCTTCTGATAAGGAGGAGATTATTTCTATTTTGCAGCGACTCCGCGAAGGACAAACCGAGGGAGTACATATCTTGAAAACAAGTCTGGATACCCTACAGAGAGAAGAACGAATTTATAGAGATGAGGCTCGACAGAGCAATCTAGATACGCTCCATGAATTCCAGTATACAGTAAACGAGTTAATGCGCCGCACGGAAGATTCTATCAAAGCGGCCCAAGAGGCCGTTGCAGATTATTCAAGGCGTCTGGAACGATATGAGAACGATTTCTATTACAAGATGCAAAGCCCTCTGCTGATGGAGTTTATAAAGCTTGCAGACCGGCTGGAAGCATTGAGTAAAAAACCGGGAATTAGGGGAGAAGATGCTGATGATATAAGGCGTGAATTTGAAGCGGTACAAGGAGTTCTATATAACAATAAGGTTAAGCCATATCGCTCGGAGGAGGGTACCGCATTTGATGAGAATATCCAGGAGTGCATTGGGACAATAGTTACAGGGGCCCCTGAGAAGAATTCAACCATAGCAGAGAGTGTCATGTCTGGTTATGCCTGGTCTCTTCCTCTTGTTAACAGTTTGTCCGCGGATGCGGCTGAAAAGATTAAGGTCGTTATGCGTGAAGAGAAAGTTAAAATATTTATTTTCAAAGATAATCAGGCGTTATGACAAGAGACTTCTACGGAATAGATTTAGGGACTTCCAATTCGACCATTTCCTCAATTGACGAGCATGGTCAGCCGAAGCCTTTTCAAGTAGGTCAGGGCGAAAGTTATATGTTGCCATCAGTTGTCTATTATCCTGAAAACCGTGACCCGGTAGTCGGAGATAAGGCAAAAAATACAGTTATTGCATTCCCGTCACGATGTGTCCAACACATAAAGCGTGAGATGGGGAATCCGGATTACCATCGCCAGATTGACGGTCGGGATTTAAAGCCCGAAGACGTGTCAGCCGAAATCCTCAAGAAACTTGTTTCCCAAGCGAACAAGCGTAAGGAGGAGAATGGGGAGGCTCCGGTCTATAATGTAGTCGTTAGTATTCCGGCACAGTTCGGGCATAACGAGCGTCAGCGGACAATAAAAGCTGTTGAATTAGCCGGATTAAAACTGATAAGTCTTGTGCATGAGCCGACTGCCGCAGCTCTTAGCTTCGGAGTGAAAAAACAGGACAATAAGACATTTATCGTTTATGACCTAGGCGGAGGCACTTTCGATGTCAATGTCATGAGGGTTGGAGAAAACCATTTGAAAATTCTTGCAAAGGGAGGAGACCTTCATTGCGGAGGAATTGATTGGGATACTGCCATAGTGCGCATGGGATTACGGGGACTTAACAAAGCCTCTTCGAATGAGCTTCTTCGTAGTAACGAGAGTTTTGAATCCTTCCTTCGCGGCAATGATGGGCAGTCTATGCTGGCAAGCGCGGAAAGCGTTAAAATCGATCTCTGTGATCCAGATAATGAAGGAGACAGTGCGTTCACATTCAGGTTTGAAGATAAATTGGAAACAGTCATCATCAATCAAGATGAGTTCTTTGACAATACAAACCCTCTTGTCTTACGAACTATTCAGAAGACGGAAGAAGTCATCCGCGAGGCCGGTATCAAGGATCTTGAAAAAGAAATAGATGAGATAATTATGGTGGGTGGTTCTTCATATATGCCGCAGATAGAATCAGCCATTCGCAATGCTTTCAAAATAAAGAACGTACACCGCCAGGAACCTGGGCTTGCCATATCCAAGGGAGCGGCGATTTATGCTGAGCTTCTGATTACCGAAGGGGATTGGGCGGACACTATTGGCTCCGAAGTCAAGGATAGAGCTAACGCTCCAAGGCCGGAATTTTCTCCACAGACGACAGCCGTGCTACCACAGGAGGAATCTACGCGCACGCCTGACAAGACACCTACAACTATAGCGAAGAAACCACGCTTCAGCACAAAAGTAACGAATCATACTCCCGCGGTAACCATAGAGGAGATCGGCGGGCAGTCATATGGGATTTGTTATGCGGACAGGGGACATTATTACATCTATAATCTTATAAGTAAATCAGACCCACTAGTCCTCAAACGTGTGTTTGAACAGTTTGTTACCAAGCTCCCTAACCAGCGGTTCATAGACCTTGATATTCGTGAGTATGAATCGAATACTCTTATATTGAGAGAATGCAATGTTAAGAGCCGACGGGTAGCACCTAATGCCCGGCTCATTCTTTCTCGAGCAGTTCCCGTCGGAACTAAAATTGCCATTGAGGTCTCGCGTGACCGGAACGGCGTTATTCACATGTCAGCGAATTGTGTCGGTTCCAAGATTGACATAGAGATAAAGACAGAGGTCAGTTAAGACCTCTGTCTTTATCTCTTACGTTTAGCTTCCGGGTCTGGACGTGATATCTTCGGAATAATTTGAATCACGAAGCGCTTGTTGTTGGCCTCAGTCTTTGAATCGCGGGCTTTCCCGTTAAGCCCGCTGCCGCAAATAAGAACCTCGGTGTTGTATTTGCGAAGATCGAGCCCGCCTTTTTTTCGCCACCTTTCGTAAAGGGCATGCGCCCTTTTGTAGCTAAGGATGTAGTTATACTCGCGGTCCGGATCCATGGGTTTTTTCGGATCATTGGCGGAATACCCTTCAATGACAAGTAGATAGCTGAAATCCTTATTACTATTGAGCCTGGCAAGAAGAGCATCAAGTTGCCGTCCCACAGTGTCAACATCTGGAAGGTAGTCCTTTATTATAAGAGTATCTTCCTGCCCGAAAATCTCTTTCCCTTCAAAAGCTTTGGCAACGAAAGTGTGATTATCTTCATTATAACGAAGGACATCAGATGTGCTTAATTCGCGGAAGAGAGTATCCAACTGCAAAATCTTCTCAAGTTCTTCTGCCTTGAATAGGGCGCTGTCCCTTGCCTCCCTCAGTTCTTTATTGGCTCTCTTAGCCTTTTTGTCCTCCTCATTATAGAAGAAGAAGGCAACAACAAAAAGAACCAGCATGACCGCAAAGAGATTGGTCATGAGGTCAACGTAGCTTGGCCAGAAGTCCTGCTTGTTACCGTTCTTTGCCATTATTGCTTTTTATTCCTTCCAAATAGTCTGATTCTGGACAAGAAACCCTTTGGCTTTGTGGATGGAGCCTTGTTGTCTGAGACGGCGGTATTGGCATTACGACCGCGAGTACGTCCTGCCTTTACTGTCTCAGCTCCTTTTCGGACCTCTTCAGACACCTGCGTGACACTATTTCCGATACTTCTTAACTCGTTCATAATAGCCTTATGCTCGGTCCTGGAAGAGAGTAAGTCATTAGCATCGGAAAGCTTTTGCTTCAATACTGCCAGCTCAGAGACTACTTCGTCGTGATTGGATTGAGGAGGTATGAGTGTCGAGATGGTTTTAATAACAGACTCCATCCTTCCCAGTAGTTGCAGAAAGTCTTCCGGCTTGACAAGATTTTCTGGGCTCATCTGATAGAACATATCGGCCCATCCTCGCTTGAACTGGTCACAGGCTTCCTTAATAGCTCTTTGGTTAGCCGTCAGGTTGGCCTCAACAATATCACTGCTGTTTTCGATATACTGGTCAATCTTTGTGCGGACGCTCTCGATACGACGAATCTGATTGTCAACCTTCTCAAGAAGGCCGGAATTTGCACCGACCTCTGCTTCTGCAAACGTATTGACATGTTCCTCAAAGGACTTAAACCGATCGAGGACGGAAGCGATATCGGAAAACATCTGACGAGTGTTCGTAAGATTACTAAGGAATTCTTCCTGCGCCTTTGTCTTTTCTTCCTCCAGACGTTCCTTAAGACTTCTCTGAAATTCGTCTATGTCATTCTTCAGGGTTAATATGGCTTCGTTTACAGCAGTTTGAGAATCGACAAGACTCTTCTGGAGTTCTGCCGAACGTACCTGAAGCTCAAGCGTTTGTTGAATCTTCTCGCTAGCGTTGTCAATATTCGTCTCTACTTCAGAGCATGACCTTACGGTAGACGAAATCTTATCGAGTGCCTCGGCAAACTCCGGACGGAGCATATTGGAAATCATCTCATGTTGATCCCGCATAGAACCCTCGAGAGCGCGTGTCGCCTCTCTCATCTCAGCCACAGTCTCCCTAATACCATTGAGGTCTTCCCTAAGGTTGTTACCAAATGCAACGGTTATCCCCTCAAAGGCCGTGGCCAGAGAAGTGCTGAGCGTCTTTACCGTCTGTTCCAACTGGGAGACGGATGCCTTGAGTGTCTGCGCTATAGTGGATGGTGTCTGAGACAGCACGTCCTTTTGGAGGAACTGGAAATACCCGTCCCTCCCGTCTTCCAGGACACCCTCAGCAGCAGAAGCGTTGCGGTTGTTATTTGTCGTGAATGCAAGTCCCAGTAGACTCGTTAACATGGCAACAACTACACCGCCAAGAAAAGGATATAGCGTTGAAATCTCGAACATTCCGTCCCCTTTTCCGGTAGAGGAATAAAACTCGAAAAGGCCGAGGGCGACACCGGCATATGTCCCCATTAGACCATAGTACATGGGGAACGAAATCCTTGATGTCGCCAGGGCAAAAGAGTTATCAGCGATTCTTATAGCAATGTCCTTTAATGCTTCGAGGCTGACATTGGCATCATTGTGTTCAAGGTAATCATTGGTTTCTTTGAGGATTTCCTTAAACTCCTTTGAGCACTTCTCCCCATCAATGACTCCAATGCAGATAATTCCCGTTTCAGATTTCTGGAAAGTGTAAGTCCCTTGTTTTGGGAATAGATTCCGGCATTTATTAATCGCTATGCGAGTCCTTAAGTATAGTATAAGCTGAACGACCAGAAATACAACAAATACGAGGATGGCTCCTATTTGTTGATTAATAAACTCAGTGAGTGTAATTAACACCATTATGATGACGTATTACTGGTTATTTGTTGTCTCCCGTACTTTCTCCTCGATGCCAAAGAGAATCTTTCGAATGGGAACGAAAAACAGAGTACTCTGGATTTCCCTATCAGTTTGGGAGCCAAGGATGGTGTTGTCATTGTTCGTTTCGAGTGTTTGTTTCAAGGTCGTCCGGCACTGTTCTGTGTCAATATCCACATAGTATGCGGATAATTGGAAGTTATCGAACAGACACTTGAGTCCATATTGCATCCTTTCAACATTTTTGCAGATGTCCTCAACAAACTCCTCGTTTAATCTCGGAAGGTTTGAGGTGGCGTCAAAATCTACAAGTTCTCTTTTTGACATTGTCATATACTTGGGATGTTCCTCAATCACTTCCCCGTAGTATACCTTCTTAGGAGGTTCAACCAATTTTTGCCCATCGAGTTTAATCTTTAAACCACCGATAGCGGTTTTTTCTTTTCCTGAAAGATGTGCATTCGGGACTATGATTATTAGTTTGCTTACGAAGTCGTCATAATCAAAGATATCCTTGGCATTGTCTCCGGAGATAGCAACATTTGAGTTAGCAGCCGCAGCATCTTCTACTTCCCGGGCATCGTTGGCATAAACATATGAAAATGCCGAACCGGCAATCTGTTTGACGGCATCAATGCCGAGATAGTCAATGTATTTACTACCATTTCCGCTGAAAATCAGAGCGTTGGGGATTATCTTCTCTTCAGACCTCATCGCCTGAGCGATGTGATAAAGGATGGAATATAAATGACAGATAAATGCAGGCTTATATTCTTTTCTAAGCTTACCCTCCCGGGCGAAATTGAAAACTGCATTCCCTATCCAGAAATTCACCACGTCCTCAGACGAGTACTTGGACTCGCTTCTTCGTGCAGTGAGATATGGCTCTTTGGAGTCCGTCATATAGCCGAGCATACCAAGAAGGACCTTAATCGTTTCTTCATCTCCTTCGGCCTCAGCCCCCCTGGCCTTTTCGAGCATTTTGTTAACGAAATCAAGGAAAATCGGGTTGTTTTCCAGAGTTACTTCAGTCTTATTAAAGCTGCTCCAAAGGACATCTCCGCCGAAACGAACAGAAGACGCGAAATCCGGCTTGCCATCAGAAAAAACTGCGAAATCGACGCTGCCGCCACCAATATCAATTGAAACGGCGCAGCGGGCCCTCTCAGGGGTTTCAGCATAATACGGGGCCAAGGACTCTGAATAAGTGGATACCGCAGAAGATGCATTTATGTCATACTGGCTGCATGCTTCCTTCCAGGCATCTTCAATATCGATCCTTGTATTTTCGCCAATACTAAGAGGATAGAATTTGACAAACTGAATAGAATCTTTTTTATGGCCCTCAGCAATGGCTTTGTTAACGCACATTTTTACAATCTGACGGATAAAAGCCTTTGTAAGATTGAGTTCATTCTCTGACCATTTGATATTGGGTATGAAGATATTGCTGCCGCGCGGGGACTCCTTCTCATAGGTTGAGGCAATATTTGCTTGACCAAAAAGAATTAGTTTGCTTTGGGTCCTGCAATCAGATTTGCAAGATACAGCAGTCCTAATAGGGAATTTGTAGACTTCTCCATCGAAGCATGTCGGAATAAATTCATTCTGAATATAATCTACAAGGTCCCTAATCCGTCCACTAATCCCATCTATATCCGTTGACGGCGTGTAGTTCTCGTATTTGTAAACGGGATGAATGTTTGTAGTATCAGGGTTACCGTGTAGGAACACCATAGACCCCTCATTAGTCTTGAATGGTGCGCCGCCGCTGTTACCTCCCTGGCATGCCACATGGGTGGCGGTTGTTCCAAAGTCAACGGCGAAGGTGATGGCTTCGTTTGTAGTGTTATCTATACTCTGGAATATTGGTTTGATGAGTCCTGTTGCCTGAGTGGGAGCCTTGGACACGACTTCAATGTAGTCGAAGTTTGTCCCAAAGATAGTATAGTGAACGGTGCGATGGTTATCGTCACCGGCCGATTTCTCATCAGTCCTTATTCTTCTGTCAACGAAGTACTCCCGTGAAGCTTGAGAATCAAGAGCATTAAACTCGGGAATAGGCTGAAGATTACCTTTATCTATGCGGTAAAACTTAAGCTCCAGCGCGTCTTCGGGTATGTTTGCTCCAGCAAATTTATAAGTGAGAATAATGTCATACGTCTCCAGCTTACGCGTAATAAACTCAGAGGGATACTTGAAGAAGGGATATACAGCGAGGTCGAAATTCAGGATGTCTTCCTTTGGAATGTCGTTGACCTGTTTGGGAGTACCCCTGAAGTCAATACGCTGAGCCCTACGAACCAAATCACCGCTATTTAGCTCCGGATTGGGAAGACGTCCGAGAGCATCCATGTCCACAGGGGCTAGTTGACACGTTTCCCGATCTCCAATGGTCATGAAAGCCTTGCTATTGATTGAATAACGGAGATTGATCACATCTTTCTTTATCAGTTCCGCAGTTTTAACCTCTGTACAATACCTTAGATATATTGAATTATTACCCACAGTGAAGACTACAGGTTGCCCATCTTTGTCCAGAAGGGGATTCATATAAGGGGATAGGTCACGTGGCTGAATGCCCTGGAAGCATTGATCCAGGTAGTGCCCAATAGGGGTAGAATAGATGGTCGCACGATTTTGAGAGAGGAAGAAACACATAAAGTTCTGGAAATCCTCATCTCTTTTATCCATTCCGACCGGTTCGTTGAAATACTCCCTGTTCGGGATATCCTCACGTTTGAAAACGAATGGCTGATTGTCCTTGTCGAAGTCACGGTGGCCATTGTTTCTGTCCAGTCGGCTGCTAGTGAACAGAATGGTTTTGTCACTTGTTGCAGCAAGCGGAATCGTGTTATCGAGTACGATGAAATACATCTCCTTGGGATGTCCGTTAAGATTGACTGCATTGAGTAATGCCTCTTTGAAATAGGATTTTTTCCTTGGACCGGTATTGATGGCATTAGGATTTGCCTGTACCTGGACGGGATTTATCTCTTCATACTGTAATCCTTCAATATCACATTTGACAATGGAAACTCGGCTCTGATATAAATTGTAATGGAACAGGATCTCAAAGACATCAAGGACATCGGATACAATCTTCTTATATGTGTAGCCAGATTGTTCGAACCCTTTTCTATTAACAATCTCGAAGGCTTGAGCAACAAC
>Ga0247611_10008205_pt1 | contig 12935 bp, 22 predicted proteins | sample 177DNAGHGhighgp2_FD_192422 | JGI IMG/M metagenome (GOLD analysis project Ga0247611, IMG submission 192422) | Sheep rumen microbial communities from Palmerston North, Manawatu-Wanganui, New Zealand - 1770 DNA GHGhigh gp2 | ecosystem: Host-associated > Mammals > Digestive system > Stomach > Rumen... | reverse complement strand
CAGCACGTCGTCAGGCGTGCAAGCCGCGTTGTGATGCACCCGCCCGCCGGACTGGTACTCCGGCGGGCCTTTTTTATACTGATTTGGATTTGCCGTAGGCCACGAAACACAGCACCAGCGGCACAATCATAAACACCACGTTCACCAGGCCCAACACGCCGCCCACGGTGTATAGTATCGCGGCGGTCAGCGCGGCCCATCGCTGTTTGCCAATCCAGGCCACAGCGTTAAATATCACGCCGAGGGTCACGAGGATCACATGCGGCAGCAGTATGCCCATTCCGATAGCTGTACCGACGGCGGCTCCGGCTTCTTCTGCCGTGTCGCCGGCGGTGCCGATAGACTGAACGCCGCCCGCGAAGTTGGAAATCTGCATGCAAAGGTAAATAGCCGCAAAAATCATCGCAATCAAAAGAAGCACGCTCCGTTTTTTCATGTTCATATCCTCCCTTATTTGAATCCCAGCGAGGGTTTGCCCGCATAGGGCGTAAACACCATGTCTGTATTTTCGATTACCAGATACATGCCGTCCTTCACTTCAAGGTCGATCTCCTCCAGATTAACCGCAGCGCCGCTGCCCTTCCGCTTTACCTGTTCCCGGTAATAAGGGCCCTTCAACGAGTAAACGACATCTTTCCCGGTTTCGTCCAACTCCGCGCCATAGGCCACGCTCCCCCACGACGAAGGGCCGTCCGGGGACGCGGTGATGCTCCAGTGCCCGGCGGGGATGTCCTCGCCGATGACCCATACACCGATTGGGACGGTGACCTCCTGCCATTCCTCCGACTCCCACATGGCAAGGTTGATTCTGTCGCGCAACACTACCAAATCATCATAGCTGTATGCGCTCAAATCAATGTCATATACCCCCTCCCCCACTGCCGCCGAGGCGCTGAAAACCGCCAGCGCCAGCAGAACCGACCAGAGTATCAATTTGCGTTTCATCTTATCATGTCTCCTGTCTTGTTATTGTTCGCCCATTTTAAAATCCCCGCCCGCTCGCTGTGCTACCATACAGGCGGCCACCGGGGGCGACAATTTTAAAAGGGAGATGCTACCATGTCCAACACCGAATTGCGCGGGCTGATTATTGCCCTCGTGCGCCGCATCGACGACCAACGCGCCCTCCGGGCCATCTATCGCCTGGTCAACGACCTGTTTTGCAAGCTGTGACCGATCCGGGCCGCCATCAGGGCGGCCCGTCCCTTTGTACGGCGTCGATGATGTCCCGCAGGCGCTCCCATTCCTCCCGGGGCAGGCGGGCAAATGCCTTCATGATCTGCCGTGCCAGCAGGCTTTCACCCGCCATCATGCGGTCAATCATGTCGTCCGCCGTCTCCTCCTGCATCATGTCGCCGCGCCCCTCCGTGAGCCACATATAATTGATGTGATACGTGGAGCATATCAGCTTCAGCGCCGCCTCCGTGGGTATCACCACATCCCGCTCAAATTTTGAGACGCCAGAATACTGGATTCCGAGTAGTTCGCCCAATTCGGTTTGGGTAAGTCCATAATGTTTCCGTATCATCTTAATACGGCTGCCGATGCTTTCCAATCTTCCACCTCCTTTCGAAATCATTATATCATAAAAATAATTGGCTTGCAAGCCAAATTTGTCAAAATATCCTATTGACTTTTGGCCTGTACGCCTGTATAATTAGGCATGTAAGACAGACAAAGTAATCAAGATTGCGCCACGACAGGAGTGAGGAATCAATGAAGAAGCGCGAAACCCGCACGCCTGATGAAAACTACAGGAAGACGATTCTGTTCAGTGACGTGAGTATATGTATATCCATTGCAGCAATAGTGATACAAACGATAAGCCTAGTGCTGCTATGGACACGATGAGCGCCACTGTTGAGCGCCGCCTGGTAGAGATATAGCGCTCCTCATCCTGGCGGGCGGCGGACAGCATGTCGGCCCCGGCGGGGCCAACGCCGTACATGGCCTTCGTGCTGTCCCAATATCCCGCCGCCGTGCGGCGCAGCAGCTTGCCGCGTTCCATTTCGCTGATCTTCGCGGCAGCGCCTTCGCCGATGTAGGCGCGCAGATCGTCCAGGGGCACCGATTGCCCCGGGAACCCTTCGATGTAGCGGAGTATCTGCACATCAGTTTTCACAAAATCACCCCCTTTCGGGGCGATTATACCACAACCCCACGCCCGGGGCAACGGGCGGAAATGGAGGTGAGACCATGACCAACGCCGACACCCGGCCCGCCGAGGCGCTGAACGCGCCCGCGCAGGCCACCCGCACCGAGCCGCCCGCGGACACCGCGCTGGCGGACATCGTGGACCGGCTGCTGCGCCTGCCGGACAACGACAAACAGTTTGTGCTGGGCTACGCGGCGGGCATTACCGCCGCCAGCATCCGCCCGGGAGCGTAAAAGCCAACCATTACGCCGTAGCGCCTGGTGACATCGGTCCCTCCCAGGTATTGCGCGACGTTTGGCCGGGGCGGTGGAAATATCGCCGTCCCGTTATAGCAAAGGAGGATACCACCATGATGAGCAATAGTACCAGGATTGCCACGCAACCCCTGCCGCAGACGAATCACGTGCGGTTTTACTTCAACCAGCTGGACCGCCTGAAGCGGTGCCTGGACAACGAGCAGATGGGCCGCCTGTTTTTCGCCGTGATGGACTACGGCCAGACCGGCGAGCGCGACGAAACCGTAGAGGATGACATCCGCTGGCCGTATGAGGATTTCTGCGACAGGATCGACCGGGCGGGGATGCCCGCCGAGGGGGGGCGGATGTAGCATGACAGCAGCAACCGCAACCGTACCGGCCCCGGACACCGCCCGGGTGATCGCCTTCGACCCTTCGCAGATCCCGGACGCCTCCCGGCAGGAACTGGCCCGGGCGCTGCTGGATGCGGTGCTGGCGGGGATGAGGGGCGCGGACCATGAATAGGCCGCAAAGCGGCGAATACCGCAGCGCCGTATACACCAACCGCCCACCCTATGCCGACTATGACGCACCCCGCAAATTCATGGCGATTGAGAGCATCATGGCCAAGCGGCTGATCGAGCACCCCAACGCCATATGCAGTTACTCCGGAGGCAGCGACAGCGACATACTGCTGCACCTGACCGAGCGCGTGCGCGCCATGTTCGACTTGCCGCCCATCAAATACGTGTTTTTCGAGACGGGACTTGAAATGCAGGCTACCCGGCGACACGTCAAGGCGATGGCGCAAAAGTACGGCGTGAAGATCATAGAGGTGAAGCCGAAAACCAGCATTGTGCTGGCCTGCAGGCGGCACGGCGTGCCCTTCGTGAGCAAGATCATGAGCGCCGGGCTGGAAGAATGGCAGCGCAAGGGCGTGCCGCTGAGCATCGCGGACGAATACGCCGCCGCAGAGGATAAAATCGCCAAGCGCGAAGAATTGCGGCAGCGTTACCCCAGGTGCGAATCCGTCATCAACTTTTTATGCTGCTGCAATGCCGCTGGGGAGCCCAGACCCAACATACAACTGGTAATCAACTCCTCCAAGTACATGCTGGACTTCATCCGGGACAACCCTCCGGGCTTTAAGATCAGCGCAAAATGCTGCGACTACTGCAAAAAGCAGCCCGCCCACGCCATACAAAAGGACTATGAGATGGTGATTACCGGCGAGCGCCGGGACGAAGGCGGAATGCGTTCGGTGCCCCGGAAGGACAACACCGCGCTGTGCTTTACCGAGACGGATGACGGCAAATACCGGCTGCGGCCCCTGTATTACGTGTCGGACGCCGATAAGGCGTGGTATAAGGAATTCTACGGCGTGCGCTACTCCGACGCCTACGAGGTTTACGGGCTGGCCCGCACGGGCTGCTGTGGCTGCCCCATCAGCTACAGGGCCGTGGAAGATTTGGAGTTGATAAGGCCCCATGAGCCGAATTTGGTCAAGGCGGCGTGGAACGTTTTCGGGGACAGTTACCGATACCGGCAGCAGTATGTGGCCTACAAGGCCCAGCGTATGGCCGAGGATCGCCGCGCGGCGCGGATGGTGCCCGGGCAGATCGAATTTGACTTTGATATGCAATTAGCATAACGCGGCTTGCACGCCTGATTACGCACCGCCGCCCACGCGAAACGGGTCGGCGGCAGCGCCGGGGGAATCCTGCGGATTCCTGCCCGGGCTGGTCGCGCCTGCCTTCGGCAGTGGCGCGACTGCTGTCAGCGCGCGTTCCCGCCCGGCGGTGTACCAGGCCCCGGGCGGGGCAAATGGAAAGGGGTATGGACCATGATGCAGGTATTGGAGTTTATGGCCCGGGCGGCGATTTACGCCGCCGTGGCCCTGAGCGGATTTTTCGCCGGGCTGACGCTGGACGGGCTGATCTTCGGCGAGACCGAGACGCGGCAGCGGCTGCGCTGATTGCCGGATATATGCGGGCAGGGGCGGACCCAGTGGAACATCTGTTTTCAATCTGCCGAGGGTGCCGCTGGACTTCGATGGATGCGCCAATCTTTCGATGCCGGTTCAAACCCGGCGGCCCGCGTGGATAACCCCCGTAGGATTGTGGGTGACTCAGGCTGTTGGCCCACAGTCCCGCACTGATCCCGGGCGACATCGCCCGGGGCCGCCAACCACACAGCGGTTAATCCATCGACTTGCAGCGATTGGGGGTGGTGCCGTGCGCATGATCTAGCGCAAAAGCATGAATCCAAGTGATCTCCAAAATGTGATGGATATTAGCTCAATCTGCCGCCCGGTTTCCCCGGGCGGGTTTATGGGAACGTCGTATAAAAAGGCATTACGGCCAACAACGGCAACCGGGGCGGGCTTTTCTTTCGTCCTCTCAATTTGCGCAGGTACAGTCACCTCCTTTTCATCATCCCGACCCCCGCCCCGCTTGCCGGGGGCAAATGCGGGTTCGAGTCCCGCCGTTCCCACAATCCCCCGTGTGGGGAAGGATTATCTCCTGTCAGGGTGCATGACACCCGGGCGCACGGGCTCTTACGCACCGCCGCCCCTGCCTTCGGCAGTGGCGCGACTGCTGCATTTGATCTCCCCCGTGGCCGCCCGCCTGCGCGCCTTCGCGGAACTTTGCCGAGTTCCTCCAGGGCGATGGCGCGTCAAAGGCGGGCTATTTTGTGGAGCGCCTGGCGGCGGTCACTGTCTGTACGCACCGCCGCCCACGCGAAGCGGGTCGGCGGCAGCGCCGGGCTGGAATCCGTGGCCGCAGGCATAGCGAAGCGTCCAGGATTCGCCCGGGCTGGTCGCGCCTGCATGGCTATGCAGCGGCGCGACTGCTAAAGATTGGCAGGGCCGAGCGGGTTCGATTCCCGCACGCTCCGGTTTTTGCGAGGTATGGATAATGCCAAATCCGATGATTTTACTTATAATTTTCGCCGTCTGGTTCGCGCTGGGCCGGGCGGCGCGGCGTTGACCCCGGCGGACACCCGCGCGCCTGACGGCGCGGGCTGGCTGGACGCCGCCCAATATCCGCCCACCGAGGCGGACATGGACAAGCACCGCACGGCGCTGTGCTGGCACCGGTATCAGGGGTGCATGGTGCAGGGCTGGGCGAATATCCGGGGCAACCGATTCATTACCCACTGGCGGCCCACACCGCCCGCGCCGGAGGCGTACCAGGCCGAAGAGGACGCAGAGGACGGCGAAGGTACAAAGCCGCGTTAAAACGCGCTTTAACGCGGTCTGAGATAAGGAGGGAAAGGGATGGACAAAACATCACGGATGGAACAGCTTTACAGCCTGCTCCCCACGGGGCGCGAGAACGCCGTGCCGCGGGAAACGCTGGCGCGGACGCTGGGCGTGGATGACCGCTACGTGCGGCAGATGCTGCAGGCGCTGCGCGCCCAGGACAACGGCGACGGCTACGTGATCGCCGCCGACCCCAACGGCATGGGCTACTATCTGTCGGACGATCCAGCCGAGGTGCTGGAATACGCCCGACAGGTGGAGGCCCGGGCGGAGGCCACGCGGGCCCCGCTGAAAAAGGCTCGGCGGCTGCTGGCCGGGATCGCCGCCACGGACCCGGAGGGCGCGCCGGTGATTCACTGCCGCCTGGCGGAGCTGCGCGGGCGGGCGGGCATGAAGCAGGCCGCGCTGGTGATCGCCATGCGGGCCGAGGGCTGCGCGAAATTCGACCACGTGGCGCTGAGCAAGGCGGAACAGGGCAGCGTGATCCTGCCGCCGAGGGAGCTGCTGGCCGCCGCGAAGGCGCTGGAGGTTCGCCCGGCGGACATCTACCCCGATTTGCCCGCGGCGTATACGCGGGTGATCGAGGGATTTTAACGGGACTTGATCGCGGTTTTAAAATCGGTTTTAAAATCCGAATCGAGGGATTTTAAAACGACTCGATGCAATTTTAAAACGGAGGGCGAAGCGCGTTAAAGCCCGTGGTTATTGGTTTTAACGTGTTTCAAGGGTGATCGACATGATGCACAGTTTCGACGTTGACCACGCGGTGCGGTTCGGGGTGCTGGAGGCGATTTTAATACACCATTTCCAGCACTGGACGGCGAAGAACGCCGCCAACGGCGTGAACCAGCACGACGGGTACACATGGACATACAACAGCGTGCGGGCGTATGGGGAGCTGTTCCCCTACTTCACGCCCCGGCAGATCCAGCTGGCGCTGAAACACCTGGTCAAGGCGGGCATACTCCAAACCGGCCATTACAGCGAGGACGGGCGGGACCGCACAAATTGGTACTCTTTCACAAAAAACGCAGATGAAATTTTGGCATTTCCCATTATGCAAAATTTGACTGATGCATTATGCAAAAATGTCAAATGCAATGTGCAAAAATGTCAAATGAGTAATGTACTACGTAATACATTACTCAGTACCACAAGTGATATACATACAGGTAATGGAGAAGAAGAAGATATATATAATAATAATATAACTACACCCGCGGGCGCGGGCGCGCGCGAGGGTGACGACCCATTCCCGCCGAGAAAACGGGCGCTCAGCATCGGCGAGGCGCGGGACCTGAACACCGCCGAGTGGTACATCACACAGCCCGGGGTGCTGAAATTCCTGGGCGATGGCGTGAAGGTGATCCGGCGGATGCTGGGCAGCGACCGCTATCCCGTGCAGCTGATCACCTATGCTGTGGAGCGCGCCCGGGCGCGGGACGAGCGCTTCGCGCTGGGCGACCCGGTGGCGTACATCATGACGCTGCTGCAGGACTGGATAGACCAGGGCTTTGAGACCGTCGAGGACGTGCAGGAGGCCCGGGACGATTGGGGGCATTACGCATGATGATCAATCCGCACGGCGTCCAGCGCAAGGACGCGCCGCCGGAGCTGCCGGAAATCTGGCGGGACATCGCCGACACCGGCGGGCGGTATCAGGTGAGCACCCACGGCAGGGTGCGCCGGATGTACGACGACAAGCCGCCGCTGATTTTAAAATTGCGGCCGCACCACAACGGCGGCATGGAGCGGGTGACGCTTACCCTGGCGGACGGACGCAGGATTGACGCCTCCGTGCTGCGGCTGGTGGCCGAGGCGTTTCTGCGGGTGCCGCCGGGGGCCACGGTGGCCCACCGCAACGGCCTGCACAGCGACAACAGGTTGACCAACATCGTATTCATGAGCCGCAGGCAGCTGGGCGTGCGCTACGGGCACATGGCGCGGCGGCGGCCGGTGAAGAAGATCGACCGGGCCGGGCGAGTGCTGGAATACTTCCCCAGCGTGGCCGAGGCGGCCCGCGCCGGGCACTTTTCGCCCATGGCCGTGAGGCGGCGCTGTCAGCGGCAAATCGCGGACGAATACGCGCCCTACGGCTACACCTACCGGTATGACGGACCGGCACAACGATACAAGGAGGACTGATGAGCATGGCCGCATTGCGCCGATACCACCCGGAGCCGCTGGAGCAGGACGAACAGATCGCCCTTTTTCGCTGGGCGGCCTACGCCGCCGGGCAATACCCCCAGCTGGCGAACATGTACCACGTGCCCAACGGCGGCAAGCGTACCCGGTTTGAGGCGGGGCTTTTCAAGGCTATGGGCGTCAAGCCCGGCGTGCCGGACATCGTGCTGGACTGGCCCGCGGGCGGGTTTCACGGCCTGCGCATCGAGCTGAAGCGCGCCCACGGCGGCAGGATCGAGACCGCGCAGGGCGAATGGCGCAAACGCCTGATCGAGGCGGGCTACTGCGCTGTGGTGTGCCGGGGCTGGGACGCCGCCCGGCAGGTGATCGAGGACTATCTATGCGGCAAGCTGACGCGCGAAAATACCGGCAGTACCGACTGAAGCCCTGCCGGGCCTGTTCAGGGGCCGCGCGGGTGGAGGATGTGCCCGGCGGGCTTTATTGGGCCATTTGTCCCGTTTGCGGGCTGCGCACCGACGTGCGCATGACGCCGAGGGAGGCCGCGAAGCTGTGGAACGCCGCCCAGCGCGCCGGGGCCGCCCGGGTGCTGACGCTGCGCGAGCTGTGCGAGGTGACGCTGGACACGCTGGACGACGAGGGCACGGCGGCGGTGTGGGTGGAGAGCCGGACGGACGGCGCACTGACCGCCATGCTGGCCCAGGGCGGCACCGATTTCGGATTTCCAATGCTGGAGCTGATGGACCAGGCGGGCGAATGGCGGCGACTGTCCGCCGAGGCGCTGCGGAATTATGGGCGCACGTGGCGCGCCTGGTGCGCGCGGCCCTGCCGGGAGGAAATCGAGGGCGAAAAATGGGACAGGCCGCTGTATGGGCCATATGAATTGCTTTAGGAGGCGAGGGCTTGACGATACCTGTATTTTTGATCCTGATGGTGCTGGACGAAAACGGCTATATCATACCCGGGCGGGTGTGGGGGCTGTTCGCGCTGTGGGCGGCGCTGCACGCGCTGGTGGAGATTTTAAAACAGATGGGAGGGACGGACGATGATTGACAGCATCAACGAGCTGGCGAAGGAAGCCCATGAAAACGCCATCGCCCACGGATTTTATGAGGACCCGGACCCGGAGCGGCTGTTCGCACTGATCCACGACGAACTGAGCGAGGCCATTGAGGAGGAGCGCAATGGCGCGGGGCTGTGGGATGTGGCCGCGAATTGGGATGACGGGATGGGACATGTAGGTGTGGCCGAGGAGCTGGCGGACTTCGTGATCCGGCTGCTGGATTACGCCGCTTACCGGCGGCTGACCATCCCCACGGCGCAGAGCATTGTGCCGGTGTACGACAATTTGCCGCGCCTGGTCAATGTGCTGCATGACATGGTGTGCGACATCTGGCGCGCCCAGGCGGCGACGCCGGGCAAATATGAGGCCGCATGGGGGCGCACCACGGCCAACCTGATCCACACCGCTATCGAGACGGTGGAGGCGTATCTGGATGACCGCTGCGTGGATTTATGGGTGGCCGTGCGGGAGAAGATGGCGTATAACCGGACGCGGGAGTGGAAGCATGGGAAGCTGTATTAGGCTGACGAGGAATAGCCGAGGGCCGCAGGGGCGGCGATGCACCGCCCGCCGGAAGGGATGACACCTCATCCGGCCCTGCGGGCCACCTTCCCCTCAAGGGGAAGGCTTTTGAGGACGTGAATACAATGGCCCGCCGTACCAGGGTACGCACCGCCGCCCACGCGGAGCGGGTCGGCGGCAGCGCCGGGCTGGAATCCGTGGCCGCAGGCATAGCGAAGCGTCCAGGATTCGCCCGGGCTGGTCGCGCCTGCATGGCTATGCAGCGGCGCGACTGCTAAACGGGAGGAAAGGGTGATACTAACTATGGCGAGGGACATGGAGCGGCAGCTGGCTGCCGCCATCCGGGCGCACTGCCTGCAATGTTCGGGCGGGATGCGCAAGCTGGTGGACGAATGCCCGGTAAAGGGGTGCAATCTGTACCCCTACCGGCGGGGCGGAGCCGAGGGACGGAAGAACGCCCGGGCTGAGGGCATACAGGGGCAAATGGACGCGCTGGAGCTGCTGAAAGAGGCATAAGGGGGAATGTGAAAATGACTTATGAGGAATTTTTGAGGGGCAAGATCGACATCGCCGAGGAAACCGGGTTTGCGATTTCCGTGGACGCGGTGAACCCTGCCCTGCTCCCCCATCAGCGCGACGCGGTGATATGGGCCATTCGGGGAGGCAGAAGGGCGCTGTTTGAAAGTTTCGGATTGGGCAAGACCGTGCAGCAGCTGGAATGGGCGCGCCTGATCTGCGAAAAGACCGGCGGGCGGGCGCTGATCATTCTGCCGCTGGGCGTGAAACAGGAGTTTCAGTTGGACGCCGTGCGGCTGCTGGGCTGGAGCGCCGCGCCGCCCTATGTGCGGACGGATGCGGAGGCGGACGCCGCCGAGGCGCAGATCGTGCTGACCAACTATGAGCGGGTGCGCGACGGCGACCTGACGCCGGGCCGCTTTCAGGCGGTTTCGCTGGACGAGGCCAGCTGCCTCCGCAGCTACGGCAGCAAGACCTATCAAGAGTTCATCAAGCTGCTGAAAGGCGTGCCGTATAAGCTGGTGTGCACGGCGACGCCCAGCCCGAACCGATACAAAGAGCTCATCCATTACGCGGGCTATCTGGAGATCATGGACACCGGCCAGGCGCTGACCCGGTTTTTCCAGCGGGACAGCACAAAGGCCAATAACCTGACGCTGTACCCGCACCGTGAAAAAGACTTCTGGCTGTGGATGTCCAGCTGGGCGCTGTTCATCGACAAGCCCTCCGACCTGGGATATGACGACACCGGCTATAATCTGCCGGAGATGGATATAAGGTGGCACTGCCTGCCGGTGGACAACAGCACGGCGGGCACCGACAAGCACGGCCAGGTGAAAATGCTGCGGGATGCGGCTTTCAGCCTGCAGGATGCGGCGAAGGAAAAGCGGGACAGCATCTACGACAGGGTGTCCAAGATGTTGGAGATTGTCGGCTCAGATCCTGACGCGCATTTCATACTGTGGCACGACCTGGAGGCGGAGCGGCACGCCATTAAAAAGGCGCTGCCCGAGGCGGTGGAGGTCTATGGTTCGCAGGACTACGACACCCGGGAAAAGCGGGTGATCGACTTTGCGGACGGTCGGGTGCGCCTGCTGGCGACGAAGAAGAGCATCAGCGGCCAGGGCTGCAATTTTCAGCGGCATTGCCACCGGGCCATATTCCTGGGCATAGACTACGAGTTCAACGATTTTATACAGGCGGTGCACCGCATTTACCGCTTTTTGCAGACCGAGCGGGTGATCATCGACATCATCTACACGGAGAGCGAGGCGGAGATCAAAAAGGTGCTGCTCCAGAAGTGGCGGCAGCACGACGACATGGTGGCGCAGATGACGGAGATCGTGCGCAAATACGGCCTGCAAAACAAAAAGCGGTTTGACGAAATGAGACGGACGATAGGAGTGGAGCGCGTGGAGGTCACTGGAACAAATTACCGGGCAATCAACAACGATTGCGTGGAAGAGCTGAATAGCATGGCAGATAATTCGGTGGATGAGATCATCACCAGCATACCGTTCGGCAATCACTACGAATACACGCCCAGTTACAACGACTTCGGACACAACCCGGACACGGAGAAGTTTTTCGAGCAGATGGACTACCTGACGCCGAACCTGCTGCGCGTATTAAAGCCCGGGCGGGTGTACTGCTGCCACGTGAAGGACCGCATACTGTTTGGCAACGCCACGGGCACGGGTATGCCGACGGTGGAACCCTTCCACGCGCTGACCATTGAGCATTGCATGAAACACGGCTTTCAGTTTTTCGGCATGATTACCGTGGTTACGGACGTTGTGCGGGAAAACAACCAGACTTATCGGCTGGGCTGGACGGAATGCTGCAAGGACGGCACCAAGATGGGCGTGGGCTGCCCGGAATACATACTGCTGTTCCGCAAGCTGCCCACGGACACCACAAAAGCCTACGCGGACGAACCCGTGAGCCGGTCGAAGGACGAATACACCCGGGCGCAGTGGCAGATTGACGCACACGCCTTCTGGCGCTCCAGCGGAGACCGGCTGGTGACGAAAGATGAGCTGGCATCGGTGCCGACGGCGCAGATGGAAAAGGTTTACCGCAAGTACAGCCGCGACAACGTATACAACTACGCGGAGCATGTGGCGCTGGCGAAAAAGCTGGACGCGGAAAACCGGCTGCCGGCCACGTTTATGGTTGTCGCGCCTGGCAGCTGGACCGACAGCGTTTGGGACGACATCAACCGAATGCGGACGTACAACACCACGCAGAGCCAGCGGCGGCAGCAGCTGCACGTGTGCCCGCTGCAGATCGACATTGTGGACCGGCTGATCGACCGGTACAGCAACCCGGGCGACACGATACTGGACCCATTCGGCGGGATCATGACCGTGCCCACCGAGGCGGTTAAGCGCGGGCGGAAGGGCATAGGCGTGGAACTGAACCCGGATTATTTCCGGGACGGCGTTGGGTATCTGCAAAACGCGGACATGCAGGCGGGAATGCCGACGCTGTTTGATTTCCTGGATATGGCGAACTGAGGAGGGCACGAACATGGCGAAGCGGCGGGACGCGGGCGGGTGGTCGATGAGCTGGGCGCGGTACAAGGAGCTGTATTTTTACTGCCTGCAGTACCGCGACAAGCAGGCCGAGGCGGACGACATGCTGGTGCTGCGCATATCCACGCCGAGGCCGGAGACGTTCCGCCACGGCGGGCGGGATTACGGCGTATTTCCGGGGCACGGCAGCGGGCGCGCCTCCGATCCCGTGGCGGTGCTGGCCATGCGGCGCGAGCGGGCGCTGGAGCATGTGCGGATCATCGACGCCGCCCTGGACGCCGCCTGCCGGGAATATCCCGGGATGCGGGAGCCGCTGAAAAGGGTGGTCACCACCGGCAAAACGCCGCGGGCCGTGAAGGATGCAAGCGGCGCTCCGATGGGCATAAACCAGTTTTACAAGCTGCGCCGGGGATTTTTTACCGTGCTGGATTTGATGTTAAAGGGCGAATGGGAGGGGTAATATGGCGGAGTTTTGCGAAGTGATGCGGCAGTGGAATCG
>Ga0247611_10008204_pt1 | contig 12935 bp, 7 predicted proteins | sample 177DNAGHGhighgp2_FD_192422 | JGI IMG/M metagenome (GOLD analysis project Ga0247611, IMG submission 192422) | Sheep rumen microbial communities from Palmerston North, Manawatu-Wanganui, New Zealand - 1770 DNA GHGhigh gp2 | ecosystem: Host-associated > Mammals > Digestive system > Stomach > Rumen ... | reverse complement strand
GAACGTCAGCGGCTATCTCGTTGAAGATGAAGTTGAGAGTACCAGAGAGGATTGCCTCAATCTTCAGGATCTTGTCACCTGAGTTACAGAGGTCGTTAATGGTACCGATGATAGGAAGACCAGCACCAACGTTGGTCTCATAACGGAACCAGACACCACGGTCACGTGCGGTCTGTTTCAGTTTGATATAACTCTCATAGTCGCTGGAAGCTGCAATCTTATTGGCAGCCACCACGGAAATATTATGCTCTAAGAATGTTTGGTAGAGTGATGCGATTTGTTTACTTGCCGTACAATCGACAAAGACGGAGTTAAAGATATTCATCTTTACGATTTCGTCACGCATGTGTTCCGTATTGGCAGGATAACCAGCACGAAGAATCTTCTCGTAATTATCCAGGTCAATACCGTCACGGTCGAGAACGAAGTTGGCAACATCGCTGATACCTACTACGTTCAGTTTCAGACGCTTTTTCTGCATCAGGATTTGCTGCTGAGTACGTATCTGCTCCAACAACATGCCACCTACGGTACCGATACCACAGATAAAGAGGTTGAGAACCTTGTATTCTGACAGGAAGAATGAGTCGTGCAGCACGTTGAGTGATTTGCGCAGGAACTTACCGTCAACTACGAATGAGATGTTCGTTTCTGACGCACCTTGTGCACAAGCAATCACAGAGATACCCGAACGTCCGAGTGTACCAAACAACTTACCAGCAATACCTGGTGTCTGTTTCATATTCTCGCCCACGATAGCGATGGTGGCAAGTCCACTTTCCACCTGCATGGGGAACATGGCACCAGTCTCAATTTCTTTGGCAAATTCTGCATTGAGGACCTCTACAGCAGCATCTGCATCCTCGTCACGCACACCGATACTGGTGGAGTTCTCTGAGGACGCCTGTGATACCATGAATACAGAGATGCCTTTGTTGGCGAGGGTGGTGAAGATACGGCGGTTAACACCAATCACACCGACCATCGACAGACCAGTGACCGTGATCAGGGTTGTTCCTTTGATACTGGAAATACCCTTAATGGGTTTCAGGTCGTCCTCAATTTTGTCTTTGATGAGGGTTCCTGGGTGTTCAGGATTGAAGGTGTTCTTCACCCTGATAGGGATGTTCTTGATACAGACGGGATAAATCGTCGGTGGATAGATAACCTTAGCACCGAAGTTACAGAGTTCCATCGCCTCCACATAAGACAATTCATTAATGGTATAGGCGGATTTTATAACTTTCGGGTCTGCAGTCATGAAACCGTCGACATCCGTCCATATCTCCAGGATTTCGGCATCGAGGGCTGCTGCAATAATGGCAGCGGTATAGTCGCTACCGCCACGTCCGAGGTTGGTGGTCTCATGGGTGTCACGATCTCGGGCGATAAAACCTGGTACAACGGCAATCGTCTTATTGGTTGCTGTGGCACAGCAACATACTGGAGTGAAAGCCTCCTTCACCAGTTTGTTTGTCAGTTCAGAATCAAGGGTATGTTTGCCGTTCTTGTTCTCCGTACGGATGAAGTCGCGGGCATTCATACGGATGCCGTTCTTAACGAGGGCAGCGACGATGTTAGAACTAAGTCGCTCACCGTAACTAACGATGGCATCAAGCGTCTTGCCACTGAGGTCATGAATCAGGAAAACACCATAGTATATACTCTTCAACTGTTCGAAGAGTTGGTCTACCGTGTTGAATAAGTCTACGCGTTTCTGATTGTCAAGGATGACGGTGTCAATCATCTGGTGATGGCGTGTTACCATTGAGTCAAATTCCTCTCTCCACCGTTCGTCACCCTTGAGCGCCAATTGCGAGGTGGCTATCAACGCATCAGTGATACCGTTTAGTGCACTAACTACTACTACGACAGGTTGCGTCCGAGCCTCTGCCTCCACAATCTCTTTTAAGCATAAAATGCTTTTTACGGAACCTACGGACGTTCCGCCGAATTTCATTACTTTCATATCTCTATGCAATTTATCTTGCCAGACGGTACCCTTTGACAAGCAGGGCGTATTCCATTGGCGGTGCAAAGTTACAAAAAGCAAAGAAAAACGCAAAGAAAAAGCGAGGAAATTTTCCTCGCTCATCGTATTTAGGTATATAGGAATCGTTTGATACTGCGTTTCGGTGTCTTGGCAAACTCCTCTGTACGTATCTCTATTTCCGTAATCTTCTCATAAGCAGGTAACTGCTCATTGAGTTGTTGGCGGTTCTGTTCCATGATATTCTTGATGTCATTCTCGTTGAAGTTCATGTTCTTCGCCTCATCATAGTCTGGATATACCAGTCCTACGAGTTTTGTGTCACGTTGTACCACCACGCTTTCCACCACCATCGTCATCGAGTTCAGTTTGTCCTCAATCTCCTCAGGATAGATATTTTGTCCGTTAGGACCTAATAGCATGTTCTTGCTTCGTCCGTTAATATACACGTTACCGTCGTAGTCCATCGTGCCGAGGTCACCCGTATGATACCATCCCTCCTCGTCGAGCGTTTCCTTAGTAGCCTCTTCGTTCTTATAGTAGCCCAGCATCACATTGAGTCCACGTGCAAGAATCTCACCGGGGCGGTTGGCAGGATCGTTGGAGTTGATTTTTACCTCCATATGGTAGGCAGCCTGTCCGCAAGAGCCCTGTGCAAAGGTATGCCAGTCACGATAACAGATAATGGGTGCGCATTCCGTGGCACCATAGCCAACAGTATAGGGGAACTCGATTTTCTTCAGGAAAGACTCCACCTCCTGATTGAAGGCGGCGCCACCGATGATGACTTCATAAAGATTTCCGCCGAAAGCCTTTACCACTTCTTTACAAATCATCTGACGTACCTTCTTTGAGATAACCGGCATTGACAGTAGTAAGCGCATGCGGTTGTTCTGTATCTTGGGGAATACTTTCTTGCGGATAATCTTCTCAATCACCAGGGGAACGGCGATGATGATTTTCGGTTTGATTTCCGCGAATGCTTGTGCAATGATAGCAGGTGAGGGGATGCGGTTGAGATAATATACATGACAGCCATGCATGAATTCGAAGATAAACTCGAATGCCATGCCATACATGTGTGCCATCGGCAGGATAGAGATAATGCGGTCACCTGCATTAATAGTCTTACCCAAGACATATTCAGCGAAGTCGTAGTTAGACCACAATGCGCGATAAGGTATCATCACACCCTTTGAGAAACCTGTTGTTCCAGATGTATAGTTAATCATTGCCAGTTCCTCACCATTCTCCTCTATATAATAATGTACGTGTTCTTTACGGAAATACTTGGGGAATTTCTTTCCGTATAACTCGTTCAGATGTTCGCGGGCATAGGTTAGTTTATCCGTCCGTGACAGCATTAGGGAGTAGTCAGGATTATTAATGATACCTTCCAGATTCGGCATCTGTGCCGGGTCAATCTGTGTAGCCACATGGTCACCTACGAAGAGCAGTTTGGCATCCGAGTGGTTGACGATATTGTGAATCTGGTCAGCCATGAACTCATGAAGAATGGGTACAGCAACGGCTCCATAGGTCAGTGTAGCGAGAAAAGCCACTGCCCACTGGCTGGAGTTTCGTCCACAGAGGGCAATTTTGTCGCCCTTCACTACACCGCAGTTTTCAAACAGGATATGCAACTTCTCAATCTTACGTGCTACATCATGGAACTGCAAGGTGGCTCCTTTGTAGTCAGTCAGTGCATCGAGATCCCAGTGGTCGATGACACTTTGCTGTATTAGTTGGTTAAAACTGGGTACGTTTTCCATATCGATTTTCGATTATTTATATAAGTAGCGTTTAATACTTTTTTTGGGAGTCTTCTCAAACTCCTCATCACGGAGTTCGATAGCGTTGAGGCGACTGTAAGGCGGCAGTATCTCGTTGAGTTGTTGACGGTTCTGCTCCATTACGTTATGCAGGTCCTCATCGGTGAATCCCATCTCTTTTGCCTCGTCCATGTCTGGGTATACCAAACCAATGAGATGTTCTCCGCGCTGAACAATGACACACTCGCTGACCAACGTCATAGAACCGAGTTTGTCCTCTATCTCCTCAGGATATACGTTCTGACCATTAGCACCTAACAGCATGTTTTTCGAACGACCGCGAATGAACACATGACCGTCCCATGACATGGTGGCAAGGTCACCTGTGTGATACCAGCCGTCCTCATCCAGCGCCTGACGGGTAGCCTCCTCATTCTTATAATAACCCAGCATTACGTTGGTGCCTCGTGTCACAATTTCTCCTGCTATGTTCTCTGGGTCGGATGAGAGGATCTTCACTTCCATGTGATCTACTGCTGATCCGCAGGAACCAGATACAAAGTCGTGGTAGTCGCTATATGTAATCAGTGGCGCACATTCGGTTGTGCCATAACCGACCGTGATGGGGAAGTCGATGTCTTTCATGAATCTCTCTATTTCCTGATTCAGAGGAGCACCGCCCACGATAACTTCGTATGCCTCACCACCAAAGGCGGCATATACCTCCTGGCATATACGCTCCTTTACTTTCTTGGAGACAACAGGCATCTGCAAGAGTAGTTTGATGGCATTGCTTTGTATCTTGGGAAATACACGCTTGCGGATGATCTTCTCGATGATCAGTGGAACGGCAACCACCAGATGGGGCCTCACTTCCTTGAAAGCCTCAGCGATGACAGCAGGGGAGGGCAGACGAGTAAGAAAGAAAAGGTGATAACCTGCACAGAAGGGGAAGAGAAACTCTATCGCCTGTCCGTACATATGTGCCATAGGCAGAATACTCAGCATACGACTGAATTTCGGCATGTGGGGTGCCACCTTGTTCATACAAAAATCCACGTTACCCCATAGGGAACGGTAGGGTAGCATTACACCCTTTGAAAACCCTGTCGTACCACTCGTATAGTTGAGCATGCACAATTCCTCAGGAGTATCCACGTGCCAATTGATATGATCGGCACGGAAAGCCATAGGGTATTTCTCACCAAACAATTGGTTGAGATGCTCACGGGCATCCATCAGTTTCTCGTTTCTGCAAGTATGTAGCGAGAAGTCTGGAAGATTGAAGATGCCTTCCAGATGGGGCATCTCCTTCGGGTCAATGAGGTTAACCACATAGTCACCCACGAACAACAATTTAGATTCTGAGTGGTTGACGATATTATGAATCTGTTCTCCATTGAACTCATGGAGGATAGGTACGATAACGGCTCCGTAGGTGAGCGTGGCGAGATATGCCACAGCCCAATGGGCAGAGTTACGACCACAAACCGCGATGCGGTCACCTTTCTCGATTCCCGCCGCTTCCATCATGATATGCAACTTCTCTATCTTACGGGCTACGTCGTGATATTGTAACGTAGAGCCTTTATAGTCTGTCAGCGCATCGAGCAGCCAGTTCTCCTTGATAGTCTTAATGATATAGGAGTTAAAACTTGGTATGTCGTTCATTGCACAATTTTCAAAATTTTGTGCAAAGGTAATATCTTTCCTGCACAATTCCAAAAAAAATGTGCAGTATTTTATTGGTTAGGGCAAAAAAAATAGTAAAAAGGTGAAAATGAACAAGTACAACTTAAAGTCGTATCACCTCATCGCATAGTTCGCTGACGGTTTTACGATGGGTGATAAACAACATGGTCTTTTCCTTGTATGTTGCGAAAAGGCGTTTATAGAGTTCCTGTTCCGTAGGGTCATCAAGACTGCTGCTGATCTCATCGAGCAACAGGATATAACCAGGGCACAATAGTCCTCTGGCGATGGCAATGCGCTGGGCTTGTCCTTCGCTGAGTCCCTTGCCTCGCTCTCCTAATTCTGTGTCAAGTCCCTGCGGAAGGTCGCATACAAAGTCAGCACAGGCAGTATGGAGCACTGCTAACAGTTCGTCATCAGTAGCGTCTGGCTTGGCGAGTTGGAGGTTATAGCGGATACTGCCGCTCATCAAGGTATTGCCTTGTGGTACGAATACGAAATTTGGACGAGTCTGGGTGCCTGCGGTCTCCTCATTGTCTTTTGTGTAAAGGGTGATGCTACCCTCTGTAGGTTGTATGAAACCAAGCAACAGGCGGAACAGGGTCGTCTTGCCGATGCCGGTCTCTCCCATGATTGCCGTCTTGGTGCCAGCCTTGAAGTCGTGGCAGAAATGGTCGATAACCATTCTGTCACCTGTGGCGTAGTGGAACGACACCTTGTCGAAACGGATACCGGGAGCCTCTTTCTCTGGTGTATTATCTTCTTGAGGTCGTTCCTGTTCTATCTGTCCTAATTCCTCCAGTCTGTCGATACTTGCTGTGGCGTGGATAATACCAGGCACCATGTTCAGCATCTGCAGGATAGGATGCTGTATCATACCTACCAGTTGCAGGAAGGAGGTCATCACGCCAAAAGTAATGGTGCCGTTACGCAGTCCGATGCCTCCCCATACGAAGGCAAGGAGATAACCCAGTCCGAAGGCACAGCCCATAATCAGACGGGTGAGGACGGTGAAACGGGTGCGTCGCATCACATTACCCTGCAGTCGCTGTTGCATCGTATCCAGACGGTCTGTCACCCATTGCTCACTGCCTAATGAACGCAGCACGGCATTATGCTCCATGGTCTCTTGTACCTGCATCTGTATCCTGCTCTCATCCTGTCGGATATCGAGAGTCATCTGTCGCAACTTCCTGGCGATAAGTTTTCCGAATATGATGGCGAGAGGCGTGAGTATCAGCAGTGCCCAGGCAAGACGAGCGTCAAACCATCGCATCAGCAGGAAAGCCCCACAGAGTTGTATCATGGTGATTGTCATCTGTGGCAGTGTGTCTGTAGTCACAGTGCTTACGGTGTCGATATCCTTGGCGAGTCGTGAGGTGATATCTCCGGAATGCAGTGTCTTGTCGTCAAAGAGTTGACGGCGGAAGAGTTTACTGAAGATCTGTAAACGTAGCGTATTCGTCTGGCGTATATTGGCGGTGGTTGTCATGTAGTAGTAGATCTGTCGCAACAGGACACCACCAACGACTGTCATCACCAACCATACCACCATTTGTATGACATCCTCGGTATTACCCGTACGGATGGTCTTGTCGATGAACACACGGCTGAGCCATACCATCAGCAGTCCAAGTCCTACTTGTCCGATGCCAATGATAATACGCACCGCTGAGTTCCAGCGGATGCCTGACATATTATGCCACAGCCATGCGATATATTTCATTCAATGACTCCTTCTTTCTGCCACTGTCCCACAATTGCCGTCACGTCATTCTGGGCTGTCTCATTGTCCACTTCATAATCCTCGCAGAGTTTCTCGGCGAGTTGCTCAACGGTGAAGTCACCCATGGTGTCCGCCTGTTTCCACAACCATGCCGCAGTCTCGTTAAGAGCAAGTAGTCTGCCGAAGTTAACAGCACCCAGTCCTTCGCCCATGATGACATGCTCACCACAGACCTCACGTAGTATAAATCCTTTTTTGATTCTCATAATATATTATTTATTATTTTTTTCGATATTCCGATATCTTGCAGTTAAATCACCCGCCGATAAATGGCGAGGATGTATCTTCTGACAGGACGCAGATGCCACCAGATGCTGACGGCACGCATACGCCATTTACTGTATAAGTCGTGCTGCTTGCCGTCGGCGCTTACCACATGGGTGGCTGTGGCACAGAGATCGTTCAGGTGGCAGTGCTCGGTACCGAGGATATTACCATCGCCCATCAGGGTCACGTTGTCACCTTCTATCCTGATGATGCGGTGTACCACATAACGGCAACCCTCGACCCAGGCGAGTACCACATCGCCCACCTTGGGATTGACAGTCTTCTGGAGGATGACACTCTCCTTGCCACCAATGATAAACGGCAGCATGCTGGTGCCTTTGACAGGCAGCGTCACGCTCACACCCTCTTTCGCCAAGCGGGTTGCCTCCTCTAATATCTCGTGATCACTAATCATCTTTTAACTCTCTCTTCAACTTTCACCTTTCAACTGCCCCCTGACACACTTTTGCCGCTTCCTCATCGGGGAGACATTCCAGATGCCAGACGGGTGTCGTCATGGCAAGGGAGTTCTCTGTCTGATGCAGTCCGTCGGCTACCTGCTTGTCCCATCGCTTACCGCTGATACTGGGTACCAGTGAGGCGTATGCCTCGATACCTTTCAGTCGGTGTATCTTATTATAAGGTGCCTGACTGAGCAGTACGATACCACCTAACGGATAACTGACATTACGGTAACAGGGAGTCTTACCGCTCCAAGGACTGCCATAGACTATTGCTGTGTCATGTTGGATGCGTACCACAGGATTGTCATCGTTCACCAATGCCGTACCCTCGATATATTTCAGCCATAGACGGGCATGGGTACTCTTTCCCGTACCGCTCTTGCCTAAAAACATATACGCTTTCTCCTCATGACTCACGACAGCGGCATGGAATAATACGGTGTCATGCGGTGCTGTGGCAAGAGCGTATAACACCATCAGCGCATTGTCAATGGCGAGCTTGCGATATTTACCTGTCATCACCAACAGTCCTTCGTGGTAGTCGTCAGGACATACCAGCCAGCCGGCTGTCTCGTATTGCCAACGGAACTCGAATACCGACTTGCCATCGGCTGTCTTGCCACAGAAGATTTCCTGACCTTCCTCTTCCTGACGCAACTCTTCTGTATAGTCAATGCGTTCACCGTCATCGACCGTCAGGGTAAAGAGTACTGCGTCTTTCTCACAACAGAATGGCTCATAGTTCTGCATCAGTGCGAAGTCCTCCTCAGTAGTCTGTACACCAAACACATGGTCAGCCACCTTATAATATTTTGTCTCAGCCATCATGCTTCCTTTTATATTGTCGGCAAAGGTACAAAAATTTCAATTAAACGAGAACAAAAGAACTTGATTTCTTTTGTCGAGCGTAAGAAATTTATCTAATAAGCAAGTAAAGAACAAAATTAATTGATTATTACTTGTCAGCACTTGTTTTATTCTTTTCCTCTGTTCTATAGGATATATGCAAGTCTATCAGGAGCAGTACTCCCGATATTATCTGCGAGGCTCTGAATGTTTTTGCTGATAGAAAAGCCTCCCATCACTGTGGCGGATGCATTCCCTCACAGAGAGGAGCGTCTTCTCTCTGAGAGGGGAAACTTAGCCATCTTTAATCGGAGGCATTACTCACTGTGATCGGAGGCATCGGCATAAAAAGAGGATATGCCTTTTTTGACACATCCTCTTTTGATTATAATTAATGAAAGAATTATTCTCCCAAAATGTTCAACCAATCTTCGAGAGTATATTCGAGAACTACGTTACCCTCGTCGTCCTTTGGAGGATTGTTCCAGGGTATACCCGTGTTGACTTTCATCCAGTTCGACCAACCGGTGTTCTTGTCGAAGACGGTGGTGCGATAGGTGGCATCCCAGTTTCTGTAGGCCGCGCCCTTGCTGCCATTAACGTCGTAGTAGTTGACATAGCGGACGTTCTCCTCTTGGTCTTTATTCCATGCTGAGTAATAGTTCAAACCGTTCTCCAGGAAGTAGTCGTTGTAGTATGGATCGTTTGTCTCTCCCTTACCGCCTTTGACGGTGTTCATGATGACACCCTGTTTCTCCACATCCTTACTGCCGTTCGTGACGAGCGAGAAATCAAGGCGGCTGCTGGTGAAGCCGAGGGTTACGCTATACGTCAGGTTGTATGATGGGTTTATCTTCTCGGTATCGCTGATGTAGTTATACTCCTGGTGAGCCAACTGGCATGCTTTAAGGTCGGAAATCGCCTTGTCGGCAAGCGTCTTGAAATTGTTGTCGTTGGGTAAAGCGTACTTCTTCAGGTGCTCGAGATAGGAGCCCATGTCGTAGAAAGGTTTGTTATTGGTGTACTGATAAGCCAATCCTGCGGCATTTGAAAATCCTTCTTCCTTGGCATTGAGGTCAGTCTCAGGAATCTTCGACAGATAGTCAGCCACCGCCTTGATGCTGGCAAAGGCTGTGGGCAATTTGCTCAGATCGGTCAGCGTGTAGTCCATGTTCCTATTCTTTGGACGTGGATTCATGATATATTTCGTCTCCATTGCGATGGTAATGTCTTTAATATACTCCTTGGCTCCGTCCAAATAGTTGCCTTTGCTGATGGCTGAGGACAAATCGGTGCACAGCGTTGACAGCGGTGACTGGGTTACGGAGTGACCAGAGGCGATGACGTAGTCGACCAGATTGGTAGCCTGCAGTTCGCCCAGCACCTCGAGGTTGCTCATCAGACAGCAGTCGAAGAACACCAGGTCAACCTTCTTGTTGACCGACTTGATGGCGGTGGCAATCTCGGTAGGCGACATGCAGGGCTTGCCGGCAATATTGTCGTCGTACATCACACCGCGCATGCCAGCCTTGCTCTTATCGTAGTCTGAGGTAATGCTATAGGCACCGCCGTGGTCTCCGAATGAGAGGACGTAGACTTTGGCATTTGGCACCTGGTCTCTACACCATTTCATGAACGTAGCCAGATTCTCAGGGTCGTACATCTTATAGGTACCGTCGCCCACCTTCATGTCGGCAGTGAGCAGGAATGGTTTTTCCTGTGATTCGGTCGTGCCATACTTTGAATTGAGCGTGGTTGAGTTAGCCTCAAAGCGGTAGGCACATCCGTAGTCGCCACTCATGTCATAAAAACTGGTATAACTTGGATGGCGTTTTTGGGAATACTTGAACTGTATGAAAGTGCGGACGTTCGAGTGCTTTTCCTGTTCCTTGACAATGTCAACAAATGCATCCTCTGTGCTTTCGTCCAAGTTGCCGCCTGCAATTCCGTAATACATGTATACGATGTCGCATGTTTGTGTTGCGGGTGTTGTGCCGCTTCCTGGTGAAGTACCTCCACCGTTGCTTACTGGGTCGTCATCGCCACAGGCGGTGAACGTCAAGCCTGCAAAGAGCATGGCTGCAAAAAATAAACATTTCTTCATTGTGTTGGATGTTATTCTAATTGTGAAAAGTAGTTGTATGTGCTGTTTTGGTAAAAAAGGGCACCCCCATAGGATGCCCTTTTAAATATAGATAGGATAGGGGATTAGTCCTCCCAGTTCTCCTGAGTCTTACGAACATAACTCTTGTAGCGGAGTTGTGCCATCTTCTGAGCCTCGGCGAAGAGTTCCTCAGCCTCGTTAGGATAAGCCTTCTTCACTGACAGGTAACGAACCTCACCCAGCAGGAAGTCGTGGAAGTTCTCCCAGTTAGGCTCCTTAGAGTCGAGTGAGAACGGATTCTTGCCTTCCTCAGCAAGTGCAGGGTTGAAGCGCCACAGGTGCCAGTAACCGCACTCAACAGCCTTCTTCTCCTCAGCCTGGCTCTTACCCATGCCGCCCTTAGCCTTCAGACCGTGGTTGATACATGGAGCGTAAGCGATGATGATAGAAGGTCCGTGCCATGCCTCTGCCTCGCGGATAGCCTTCAGTGTCTGAGCGTGGTCAGCACCCATAGCGATCTGAGCGACATAGACATAACCGTAGGTGGTAGCGATCATACCGAGATCCTTCTTGCGGATGCGCTTACCCTGAGCAGCGAACTGAGCGATAGCGCCGAGAGGTGTAGCCTTAGAAGCCTGACCACCGGTGTTAGAGTAAACCTCAGTATCGAGCACGAGGATATTGACATCCTCACCAGAAGCGATGACGTGGTCGAGACCGCCGTAACCGATATCGTAAGAAGCACCGTCACCACCGATGATCCACTGTGAACGCTTCACGAGGTAGTGGTCGAGGGTCTGCAGCTCCTTGCAAATCTCGCAACCCTTAGCAGCGCAAGCGGCGATTTCCGCACGCAGTTTAGGAGCAATCTCCTTGGTCTTGTCGGCGTCGTCCTTGTTGGCGATCCACTCCTCGGCGAGAGCCTTGTATTCGGGAGTAACGTCGCACTTCTCGCAAGCCTCAGTGAGCAGCTTAGCCACGCGCTCCTTCATCTTCTTGTTACCCAGAGCCATACCGAGACCGAACTCGCAGAAGTCCTCGAACAGAGAGTTGTTGAAGCATGGACCCTGTCCCTTCTCGTTCTTGGTGTAAGGAGTAGAAGGAATAGATGCGGAGTAGATAGAAGAGCAACCGGTAGCGTTGGCGATCATCTGACGGTCACCGAACAACTGGCTGATCAACTTCACGTATGGAGTCTCACCGCAACCAGAGCAAGCGCCGGAGAACTCAAACAGAGGCTGTGCGAACTGTGAGTTCTTCACGTTGCTGCGGATGTCAACGAGATCCTGCTTAGACTTAACTTCCTTCACGAGGTACTCCCAGTTCTTAGCCTCCTGCTTCATGTCAGCAGCGTCAGGATTGAAGGCTACCATGGTGAGAGCCTTACCCGTCTTAGGATTACCTGGGCAGATATCAGCACAGTTACCACATCCGAGACAGTCAAGAACAGAGGTCTCGATACGGAAGTGCATACCCTTCATAGCGGCAGGAGCCTTCATCTCGATCGTGTCGTCGGCGGCAGCGAAGCCCTTGATCTCGTTCTCGTCGAGGACGAATGGACGGATAGCTGCGTGAGGACAGATATAAGCACACTGGTTACACTGGATACAGTTCTCTTTATTCCATACGGGAACGAATGCCTCAACACCACGCTTCTCGTAAGCGGCAGTACCAACCATCCAAGAACCGTCGGTGGTGCCGTGCTTAGCGAAGTCAGAGACTTTCAGCAGGTCACCGGCCTGTGCGTTGATAGGACGAACGAGTTCCTTAACGAATGCGGGAGCGTCATCCTGCTTAGGCTCATCGTCTGGCAGGTTAGCCCACTCGGGCTTAACGGTCAACTTCACATACTCACCACCACGGTCGATAGCAGCGTAGTTCTTGTCAACTACGTCCTGACCCTTGGCACCGTAAGACTTCAAGGCAGCAGCCTTCATCTTCTCAACGGCAAGCTCTACAGGGATGACCTCGGTGATACGGAAGAATGCAGACTGCAGGATGGTGTTGGTACGGT
>Ga0247611_10008202_pt1 | contig 12938 bp, 12 predicted proteins | sample 177DNAGHGhighgp2_FD_192422 | JGI IMG/M metagenome (GOLD analysis project Ga0247611, IMG submission 192422) | Sheep rumen microbial communities from Palmerston North, Manawatu-Wanganui, New Zealand - 1770 DNA GHGhigh gp2 | ecosystem: Host-associated > Mammals > Digestive system > Stomach > Rumen... | reverse complement strand
TGCTAATTGAGAGACTTTTTTATGCGCGCAAGCCAAGCAGATAAAGGCTTGCGGACGATTTCAGGTACCCAAATGTCATATAATCAAAAAGTACCTGTTTTCAGGTACCTTTTTGTCATATAGACCACTTTTTGAGTTTCTTGAGTATTGCTGCGGCCTTCGTGAATTGCTGCTTCACGGACTTCGGGCCCGTACCGCCTTCGATATTGCGCTTGCTGATGCTGTATTCGAACGTAAGCGTCTTCTTCATCTTGGCGACGTCCGGGACGCCGGCGGCGGCCCAAGCCTCGTCCGAAAGTTCCGTAAACTGCTTGCCGGCACGTGCGGCATCGCCGACGAGGCTTCCCACGACGTGGTGGGCGTCGCGGAACGGAACGCCTGCTTCGACGAGCAAGTCGGCAAGGTCAGTAGCGAGGAGCGCCGGGAGCATCTTGGCGTGCATCGTCTCGAAGTTGAAACGAGCCGTTTCCAGAGCTTCCTTCATCACGCGGAGAATCACCTTCACGTTGTGGACGCTGTCAAAGACCGGTTCCTTGTCTTCTTGCAAGTCACGGCTGTAGCTGAGCGGAGCGCCCTTCACGAGCGTATAAAGCGAAGTGAAGTTGCCGAGCATACGGCCAGACTTTCCGCGGATCAGTTCCATGGAGTCCGGATTTTTCTTCTGCGGCATCATCGAAGAACCGCTGGAGAATGCATCGTGCAACGTGAGGAATCCAAATTCGCAAGAGCTCCAGTTCACAAAGTCTTCGGCGTAGCGGCTCATCGTATTCGCGATGATGGCGAGGTCCGCTTCGAATTCGAGCATCATGTCGCGATGGCTCACGGCGTCAATGCTGTTCGGGCTCACGTCCTTGAATCCAAGAGCTTCGGCAACGAGTGCGCGGTGGTAGGGAAATGCAGAACCTGCCATGGCGCCACTGCCCAGCGGGAGTTGGCTATGCAATTCCAAGAAGTTGTCGAGACGCTTCACGTCACGGCTCACGGCAAAGAACATGCTCATGAGGTAATGGCTAAAGTAAATCGGCTGAGCCTGCTGCAAGTGTGTGTAGCCCGGCATCATCTTGCCAAAGTACTTCTTGGCAAGGTCCAAGACCGTTTCCATAAGTTCCACTTCGAGAGTGCGGATCTCTGCAGCGCGGTGGCGCATGTAAAGCTTGAAGTCTGTGCAGACCTGGTCATTGCGGCTACGGCCCGTGTGAATCTTCTTGCCGAGAGCGCCGATGCGTTCGGTAAGCACGCGTTCCACAGCCATGTGGATGTCTTCATCGCTATCGCACCAGAGATTCTTGCCGGCGTGGTAGTCGTCGAGAATGCTCTTGAGGCCGTCGCAAATCTTCTTATAGTCGGCTTTAGAAAGAACGCCCGATTCCACGAGTCCCTTGCCGTGCCCGATGCTCCCTTCGATATCCTCTTCGATGAGTTCTGCATCAAACTGCAAGCTGAAACTTAAATCGACCATGCTCTGAGCCATGCCGCTAGCAAAACGACCGGTCCACATGTTCGTCTGCGTATCTTTCTTTTTAGCCATTGTAAACCTCAAATAAAAAAGCCGTGAAAATCGGCTGAAATTCCACGGCAAAAGATAAAAAATTAGAATCTGATTCCAATGTTGACTTTTTAATCTTGGATATGTTTATTCGTCTTCTTGAACTTTGGTTGAAGTAAAACATTAGTTATGCAATTCTTTTTCGAGGATTTCCTTCATTTTGTGGGTCAATTTGGTGGCGCTCTTGGTCATGGGCTCGTCTTCATATTCGGAAACATAAATTGGGGCGAGCACTTTGAGATTGTACTGGTAACATTCCGTTGGATGATATTGCAGTAATTTATCATGTTTGCGGAGACCGATTTTCTCGTTGCCGCCAAAGATAATGGGGATGACATCGTTGTGAGCATAAAGTGCAAAACGGGCGGCCCCTTTTTTGAATTCCCACGGTTCGCCGGGCTTGGAACGAGTGCCTTCGGGGAAGATGATGAGGTTGTTGCCTTCTTCCATGGATTTCTTTGCTTGTTCAAGCTGTTCGTCAAACGGGATGTTATTTGGAATGTAGAGGTTCTTTATAATAAGCGAAATAAACTTATTTTGGATGAGTTCGCCTTTCACGATGCAATCGGCGTTTGGAATAAGCGAAAATAGGATTACGACATCGAACAATGACGGATGGTTGGCGATGACAACTTTGGAGCGGAGGTTTACTAGGGCTTCTTTATTTTCGACTGTAAGGCGTATCCCACCTAGAATTGTTGCGACTTTGACGAAAAATTTAAAGTAACGATGGTTGAATTTACGCACCATTTTCTTGAATTTCGTTTCGGAAAATCCAGAAAGAACGTGCATAATCGGGAATAACAGAATAGCAAGAATTAGGCTAGAAATGCCGAAAAACGCAAAGCAAAAAAGCTTTACGAAAATACGTCGTATGTAGCGGATTTTTGCCATTTGCACTAGGACCTTAGTGAATCGATGGCGCAGAGGAACGCTATTGCCTGTTCTGCTGCCGTGTCAAAGTTGTTCCGTAGCAGTTTGAGGAGCGAAAGCTGGCTTGCAACATCGATGCGTTTCAGTGATGGGTCGGCTTTAGATTCTTCTTTTGTAAGACGGAGCGCAAGCGCGCAAACGGCGTTCGGGTAAGGGACGCCTGCGACGGGTGCATACGTTTCGGGGATGAGCTCGTCTGCAAAGATAAATGTACGTGAATCTATGTTTTCGACTTCAAGGGCCGCAAGGCAGTCCGTGAGTCCTGTTGAAAAAGCGTCTTTCCCGGAGAATACGGCAGAATACCCTGCGGTGTTCGATTCGAGAATGGAGGCGTTTGCGACGGAGGCGTTAAAAACAGAAAGGCTGAAATGTGCCGGCGAGACCATTCCTGTGTCGATGAGCGTTTCTGAGATTTTCAGCTGCTGAGTGATTTCGCCAAACTGCGAAGCGAATGTCACTTTGCAAGGTGGAAATTTGTTGCCGTCCTTGTCGCGAGAAACTTGTTCGCTCACGAGTACCACCATGCGCGATACGTAACTCAGGCGGCGGCGCGTCAGCATGGGGACGAACGAAACGTCCGGCTTGGGGTGCGCATCTGTCGGCATAAAGCTTGCTAATTTTTCGATGAAAACTTTTTGCATTGTTTACGCCGGGGTTATTTTTTACGGAACCTGAGGAGGGAATAGGCGTTCGGTCCTACGTTGTGGTGGGCTTCTTTCAGTTCGAATCCGGCGGTTTCGATGGCTAGCTTGAGTTCTGCGTAGCGGTACATTTTGCTGTTGCCGTTCGCGATGCAGGTGAAGTAGAGCGATGTTGCCTGTAACGAATAAGCGGCGGCTTCGAATCGTTGCTTGTCCCAAAGCGGTTCGAGTACATAGACGTCTGTTTTTGGAGTTGCGGCCTTGTGAATCTTTGTCAAAATTTTTGTGATTTGTTCGAGCGAAAAGCAATCCAAGAATTGGCTCATCCAGACGGCATCAGCGCCTTTCGGAAATTCGGTTGTATTGTCTAGAACGTTGCAGGCGACCGTATCGATGCGGTCGGCAAATCCTGCGGCTGCGGCATTTTTCTCGGCAACTGCCGTTTGCCCCGGCAAATCGATGATGGACACCTGCACGTCCTTGTTGTAGTTGCAGCAAGCGATAGCCCACTTGGCGGTGTTTCCACCGATGTCAAAAAGACGGGGCGATTTGCGTTCTGCGAGCGTTTCGAAAACGATTGGGAGCGCTTCGGGGAAAGCCAAATCGGAGTAAAAATGGTCAAAGCCGAACCAACTCTTTTTTTGCTGTTCGGTCAGTTGTGAAAGACCTTCGTAAACGGTTTTCCATGGCCCCAAGTGGGGGAGCCCTGCCGGTTTGCCTTCGCGGATGGACTGTTCGAGGTTTTCGGCTCCGCGGTAGCAGATATCTTGCGCAAAGTCCATGTTCACTTGCGTCATTTCGTCTTTCATGAGGAAAAATCCGATTTTCCCGAGCGTGAGACGCAAGTCGTCTTCGTCGGAATCCTTGTGGATTTTGATAGCGCCCATGCCAAGTCCCATTTCGACTAAGACGCCTACACCGTAAAGTGAAATGTTGAGCTTTTTGGAAAGTTCCGAAATGGTGATGCCTTTCTTGCGTGCGTTGCTGATTTCGTCAAGAATTCCCATGTCGCGCATGGCACGGGCCGCTTGGAAACTAAGGGGTGCAAAGGCGATTTTTTGGGCTTCGAACTTGGCGTTTACCGCATCAATGGAATCGTTTTTATAAAAATCGAACATGTTTTCTCTAAAGCGAAGTATTGAAAAATAAGTATCCATTAATATAAAATTATTTTTTCTATATTGCCTATCCAAGAAAGAATAAACCTTGCTTGAGGTCACAAGAAAGTTATGTCTGATTTGAAAACCCGTATTAAGGAAGTCATCATAGAATCTCTTGAACTGGAAGATATTACTCCTGCCGATATTGTGGATTCTGCGCCGATTTTCGGAAAAAATGCTGATGGTGAAGGCCTTGGTCTTGATTCTATTGACGCTTTGGAATTGGGTATTGCCGTTAAAGAAAATTTCGGTGTCACGTTCTCTACCGTTAAGGAAGAAACCAAGAAGCATTTTGCATCGGTCGATGCGCTTGCAGCCTACATTTCTGCGAATACCAAAGGTTAATTCATGGATAAAAACGCCATTTTCGAAAAAATCAAGGCTGCCCTTATTGAAGATTTCGATTTGGAAGAATCAAGGATTGTCCTCGATGCCCGTCTTTACGAGGACTTGGAACTCGACAGTATCGATGCTGTTGATTTGATTGTCAAGTTGAAATCGTTTCTTCCGAGAAACATCGATCCAGAATCGTTCAAAAAAATGCGCACTCTTCAGAACGTGGTCGATGGTATCTATAATCTTATTCAAAATTCGGAAGCTAGATAATGAAACCCGCAGCGGGAAAGATTTTCTTTACCGCAATTTCTGTTTTGTATCCCCTTATTGTCTATTGTGGGCTTGAATATTGGGGGCTCTCGCCACGGCGCTTGAGCATTGTGCTTTTGGCGCTTGCTTTTTACCATTTCTTGAATTTTACGCATGGCAAGTCCCGCATGGATCGTGGACGGGCGGTTGTTTTTGTGGCGCTTGTTTCGGTTTGTGCATTTTTGGCTTTTGTGGCGGATAATATTTTATTCGTAAAACTTTATCCAGTATTGGTGAGCTTGAGCTTGCTTGCTTTTTTTGCGTTTACGCTTTTTCATGGAGAAACTTTTGCATTTCGCATGGCGTGCCTCGCCGACAAGTCGTTGATGCTTTCGCCTTCGCTTAATGCGGTGCGCCGTTACTGCCGGAAGGTGACGATTGCTTGGTGCACTTTCTTTTCGGTGAATGCTTTTATTGCTTTGCTGACTGTTTTTGTGGGCTCCGATAAAATCTGGTCGCTCTACAATGGACTTATTTCTTACATTTTAATCGCTATAGTTTTCATTGTGGAATATTTGGTTCGAAAAATGGTGCAGAGTAAAATGCAATCGTATGTTCCTGTTTGTGACTTGGAACTGGATTCTCGCCCGAATGGGGCGCTTGTAAGTTTTGACGCTTATGATGATAACGGGGCGGGGAATGTTGCCGGTAAAGTCTCGGGATTTAAAACGTGGGACGACTTTGTAAATGATGTTTCCAAGGTGCGCTATTATTTGGAAGCTCGTGAAAATACGCCGTGGATTCTGCATTGCGAGGATTCGTATTACTTTACGGTCTCGCTTTTGGCGATGCTCCAGAGCGGGCGCAAGGCGCTTGTGACAGCGAACCGCCAGGAAGCGTTTATCAAGGAAATCAAGAAAGCGGAATATGGATTTATAACGGATGAACCGTTTGCTAGCGGAATTCTGAATGCAGACGAAATGCCCGCGACTTTGATTCAAGATGTGCTTGCGGGGAAATGCGCGGAGGGCAAGTGCGTAAATGATAAATGCGCACCTCTCAAGTTCGGCAAGTTTGACAAGTCCAAGGCCGAGATGGTGATGTACACGTCGGGTACGACGGGTGAACCGAAGGCTGTGTACAAACGCTTTTTGCAATTTGAAAATGAACTTTTTGAACTTGTGAAAGTCTTTGGAAACGACTGGGTGAATCGCAAAGTTTATAGCACGGTGAACCACCACCATATTTACGGGCTCCTGTTTACGGCGCTTTTGCCGATTGCGACGGGGCTCCCGTTCCGCAGGCATCGCATTGATTTCCCGACAGAGCTTGCAAACTTTGCCGGTGATGCAGCCGTGATTGCTTCGAGTCCTGCGTTTTTGAAGCGTTTGTCTGCAGAAACGGATAAGGCGATTGCGTTTAAGTGCCCGCCAATCATTTATTCGTCCGGTGGCCCGCTGCCCGAAGATGTGGCGCGTAAGGCCTGTGAACTCACCGGTTATTGGCCAATGGAAATTTACGGCAGTACCGAAACAGGTGGCATTGCGTATAGGCAATCTAAGAATGGTCCGGTGTGGAAACCGTTTGAAGTTTGTAAAATGAGCGTTGCCGAAAACGGTTGCTTGAATATCAAGTCTAGCTACATTCTTGAAGCTGATGGTTTTACGACGGGAGACTTGGTCGATCTTTACGATGATGGACGTTTTTTGCTCAAGGGTCGTTCCGATTCCATTGTGAAAATCGAGGAAAAACGCATTTCGCTCCCTGAGGTAGAAAATCGCTTGAAGCAGACGGGCTTGGTACAGGATGTGCGCGTGGTCCCGATGGTGGGCAAACGCCAGTATTTGGCCGCGGCGATTGTGCTGAACGAGGCTGGCCGTGAAAAATTTGCAGGCTTGCCAAAGCTTAGCATCAATAATTATTTCCATGATCATTTGTTGAAGTTTATCGAAAATACGGTTTCACCTAAAAAATGGCGTTATCTTGAAGAATTACCGCAGAATACGGAAGGCAAGATTCGCATGCGCGATATTCAATCGCTTTTTGGTCTTGCTGAAAGCCCGAACTTCAAGATTCTCAAGTTCCGCCGGGAACCGGGTGTGCTTACGGCAAAATTGTTGTTCCCTGCAACAAGCGATTACTTTGACGGACATTTCACGGAATTCAAGCTGTTACCTGCTGTGGTGCAAGTGGATATGGTTTTGCGCTTGGCCCGTAATTTTTTAGATGTGCCTAAAGAGCTTTCGAAAATGAACCGCACGCGGTTTTCAAATCCGATTTTGCCGGATGTGCCAGTGATGGTGAAAATCACGTACGATGCGGATGCGGGTAAAGTGGCGTTTGCATTTACAAGCGCTGATGGTGATACTTCGTACTCTAACGGTTCGCTTATCATGAATACGGCAGAAGTCTCTGCGGACGAGGTCGCTAATCGTGGATAGCGCTGGTGTGAAAATTTGTGCCGTTGTGCCGGTTTATCGCCATGAAAAGACTTCGCGCCATGTCGTGGAATCGCTTGTGAATTTGAATATTCCCGTGATTCTCATTGATGATGGAAACGCTCCTGAAGGGCGTGAAATTCTTGAATCCGTTGCGCGAGATATCCCGGATGTTGAACTTGTGACGCACAAACGCAATCTCGGAAAAGGCGCGGCGATGCGTTCCGGCATGGAGGCTGCCGTTGCTGCAGGCTTTACGCATGCCTTGCAAGTCGATGCCGACGGACAGCACGATATGGGGGCTATTTCGTTATTTATAAACGAAGTTAAGGAACATCCTGACGATTTGATTTGTGGTTACCCGCAATACGATGAATCTGTGCCCAAGGCGCGTGAACAGGGCCGCAAAATTACAAATTTCTGGGTGGCGATTGAAACGCTTTCGCTCAAAATTCCCGATGCCATGTGCGGCTTTCGCGTGTATCCTCTTGCTTCGTCTTGGCCGGTGATGAAATGCTTGCGCAACAACCGCATGGGCTTTGACATTGAAATGATTGTAAGGCTCTCTTGGGCTGGCGTGAAAATGCTCTTTTTCCCCGTGAAGGTGCATTATCCCAAAGATGGGGTTTCGAATTTCAGGATGTTCCATGATAATGTCGTGATTTCGATGACGCATACGATGCTTTGTTTTGGCATGCTGATAAGGCTTCCGTTGATTCTGACTCGTCGTTTGTTTAAAAAGAAAAAGACATGAGCGAACATTGGTCCGAAATTAAGGAAGTTGGCGGGAGCCCATGGCATTTCCGTTTTATGCTTTGGGTTGTGTGCCATTTACCCCTTTTTTTAGTGGAATTCTGCACGGCTGTTGCTTGCTTCTTTTTTTGGCTGGGCGCCGCTCCGGTTCGTGCTCGCTCGAAAATTTATTTGAAGCATTTGCAAAATGTGGGGGTACGTGTTGGCGTATTTGGAACGTACAAGCACATCCTTTCGTTTGCGCTTTCCATGATGGAAAAATTGCTGGGCTGGAAAGGCGCAATAAAGTTGAACCGCATTGAAATACAAAACGATGATTTGCAAATGTTGGTGGCACAACTCAACAAAGGCGATGGTGCATTTCTGTTATGCTCGCATTTGGGAAATATGGAAATGTTGCGTTCGTTGACGGGTTACGGCGAATTTCATACGGACAAATGTTTTCAGGTTTTTCCTGTAGTTGATCTTTCGGGCTCTCAAAAGTTTAACGGGCTTCTTTATGAACTGAATCCCGAACTGATGGAAAACGTGATAGACGCTAATTCGATAGACGTTGATTCAGCCATTTGGATGAAGGAAAAAGTTAAGGAAGGAAACCTTGTGGTAATCGCCGGTGACCGCACTTCGGCGAATACGAGAAACCGCGTTATGGAAACGACGTTCCTTGGCGAACCGGCGAATTTTCCGGAGGGCGCTTTTTCGTTGGCGGGCATTTTGAATGCTCCCGTCTATTTTGCGTTTGCCATCCGCAAGCACGATTTTAATATCCGCTCGCCCTACGAAATGCATGTGGTACGTGCGAAAACATCTTTGGATTGTCCGCGCAAGGAGCGCCCGGCACGCTTAAAGGAACTTTTGCGGGAATATACTGAAATTTTGGAATCGCTTTGCAAAAAGCATCCGTATCAATGGTATAATTTTTACAATTTTTGGGATGGGGTCCCAAAATAGGTGGAGAACATTCTGATGAAAACTGTTGTTATTGGAAATGGAAAACTCACAATCGAAGATGTAGTTGCGATTGCAAAAAAACAAGTCGCAGTTGAACTCGATTGTACTGCGGAATTCCAAAGAAAAATTGATTCCGGTGCTGAATTCTTGGACGAAGCGCTTGCTGAACATGGCGGTATCTACGGTGTGACGACGGGGTATGGCGATTCCTGTACACAGGTTTTGCCGCCGGAACATTATAGCCAGCTTCCGATTAACCTGACGCGGTTTCATGGTTGTGGCCTTGGCGATTACTTTGATGCAGAAACGACTCGCGCGATTATGGTGGTACGCTTGAATACGCTTGCGCAGGGATTTTCGGGCGTGAGTTATGCGCTTTTGAAGATTATTATGCAGTTTTTGCAGAACGATATTTTGCCGCTGATTCCGCAAGAGGGCTCGGTAGGGGCGAGCGGCGATTTGACTCCGCTTTCGTACTTGGCGGGGGCCATAATCGGTGAACGCGATGTGATGTACAAGGGCGAACGCAGGCCGTCTTTGGATGTGATGAAGGAACTGGGAATTACCCCGCACAAGTTCCGCCCGAAAGAAGCAATTGCTATTATGAACGGTACAGCGGCGATGAATGCGGTTGCATGCATGGCTTATTCGCGTGCTGAATACCTTTCGGATTTGGCTTGTCGCATTACGGCGATGATTACAGTTGCGATGAAGGGCAATGCGTACCACTATTATGAACGTTTGTTCGAAGCGAAACCGCATCCGGGCTTGGGGCTTGCTGCAAAGAAAATCCGCGAAGCCTTGAATCTCGAAGTTGCGAAGAATGTGGTGCCCGAAAAGATTCAGGATCCGTATTCTTTGCGTTGTGCTCCGCATGTGATTGGGCTTTTCTATGATTCCAGTGCATTCTTGCGGCAGTTGATTGAAATTGAACTGAACAGCGCTAACGATAATCCGATTGTCGATCCGTTCACGAAAAATATTTTCCATGGCGGTCATTTCTATGGCGGGCACATTTGCCTTGCGATGGATACGCTTAAGAACATGGTCGCAAACATTGCTGACCTCTTGGACCGCCAGCTTGCGATGATTGTCGATATCAAGTTCAACCGCAATTTGCCGCCGAATTTGGCCGGTAGCAGGGGCGATTACGATATCAATCACGGCTTTAAGGCGGTGCAGATTGGTGTGTCGGCGTGGACTGCTGAAGCGCTCCACCTCACGATGCCGATGAGCGTGTTTAGCCGTTCGACGGAATGCCATAATCAGGACAAGGTTAGCATGGGCACGATTGCTGCCCGTGATTGCATCCGTGTGCTGGAACTTTCGGAACAGGTGGCGGCGGCAACGCTTTTGGCATCTGCTCAGGCACTCCGCATTCGCTTGGAACGTGGTGAAATTTTTGCCGACCGCATCAAAAATCTGAAGGCAACTTATGACCAGGTGTTTTCCAAGTTCGCCCCGCTGGAATGCGACCGCCAGCTAGAAAAGGATTTGCGCTATACATTGGAACTGATTCGAATGAAATTCTATGATGTCTAATGGAGTTTTGTAGTTTTTATGGCTGTGAAAAGAATCAAAGAAAGTGTTGAATTTCAAGTCGAGTTTTACGATGTCGATTCCATGCAGGTGGCGTGGCACGGCAATTACGTAAAATATATGGAAGTGGCTCGTTGCGCGTTGCTTCGAAAAATAGGATACGACTATAATGAGATGACGCGTAGCGGCTATATCTGGCCGGTTGTCGATTTGCATATTAAATATGTTCGTCCGATGATTTTTATGCAAAAGATTCGTGCCGAAGTGACGTTGATGGAATACGAAGTCTGCATGAAACTTTCGTATAAGTTTATGGATGCCGAAACAGGTGCCGTGCTCACAAAAGCGGAAAGTACGCAGATGGCTGTCGATATGGAAACGAAAGAATCGCTATGGGCATGTCCGCCTTGCTTTGTGGATAAGGTGAAGGCCCTTTTGGCCAAGGAAAATGGAACCGCAAAATGAATGGCTTAAGACAGACAATTTGCAGATTGATCTTAACCGTGGCTTTTCTCGGGTTCGGGATGTCATCTGTTGCAGCCGTTTTCGACCATCCTGTAAATAAAAAAACGAAGCCTGAACTTGAAAAGTCTTTGGCGAAAGTGATGGATTATGAAGTCGCATCGGGTGATTTCAAGCAAACAAAGTCCATCAAGAAACTCAAACGCGATTTTGTTTCGACGGGAACATTCCATATTTCTAAGAAATCTGGTATTGTCTGGAAAACGCAGCAACCAATTGTTTCTGAGCTGGCCGTCAATAAAGGTGGCGTCTTTGAACGCGATGCTAAAGGCGTGTCGCGTATAGTTGTAACGAAAGATAATCCTATTTTTGCTGACTTTTCAAAAAATATTCAAGCGATGTTTTCGGGAGATGTTACGGAACTCGAAAAGAATTTCAAAGTTTTTTACGAGAAAAAATCCTGTGGTTTTATGATGGGACTTGTTCCTCGTGAGGGAATAGTGCGCAAAGTTGTCGCAAATATTGTCATCGATGCATGCGAAAATGTAGATAAAGTTACTGTTACGAATGTAGATGATTCTCCCGTGACTTATGAATTTTTGAATTATAAGACTATTGGAAAGCTGACTTCTGTGGCTCCTGCTCCATAGCTGAATGCTTCGCGGGTTTATATGAGATTCTTTAACGGAAAACACATGAATGTAAAAACGGGAATTATCCTTTGGGTGGTAATTCACGCGGTTTTGATTGTTCTCGGTGTTTCTGTTCCGTGGAAGATGGATTCCGACTTGTATTCGATTTTACCGGATTCCGATGAATTGAAGAATGTGAGCGCTGCTGAAAAAACACTTAGTGCTCGTACGGTACGAAATATTACGGTGCTTGTCGGACATGAAAATTTTGAAGTGGCGCGTGGTGCTGCGGTTGCACTGGATAGCGCGTTTAAAGATGATGCGTCATTCGAAGAAGCTCGACTGTTCGTGAACGAAAAATCGATGGACGAAACGCGTGATTTTTTCTTTAATCATCGTTATACGTTGCAGGGGAGGGAAATTCGTGAAATTCTTGCGAATGGCGATTTTGAAACGTTAAAAAATAGAGCACTTCAGAAAATTTATGGTTCGTTTTCAATGGCGAATTTGAATCGCCTTGATGAAGATCCGTTTTTGCTGGGTGATGCTGCGTTTGAAAACTTTGTACAACATTCCCCGATGTCGTTGAGCCGTTTTAGCATTCGCGATAGCGTATTTTATGCAGTTGATTCTGGCGTGACTTACGTGATGTGGAATGCGAGACTCTCCAAAAATGTTCCTTCAATGGCTTCTGATGGTCATGCTATTTCGCATTTGAATCGTGTGTTGGATTCGTTGAAACAAGCGAAGCCGGGACTTGTTGTGGCAAAATCGGGCGTTCCTTTCCATAGCTACGAAAGTTCTGACCGTGCAATGTCTGAAATTGCTTGGATTTCGGGCGTGTCTGTTGTGCTGATTTTGCTGTTACTGTTATACGTTTTCCGCTCGCCGCTTCCGATTGTTGCTACGCTTTCGACGATTGCGATTGCCGTTTTTACAGCGCTTGCTTTTACGTGGTACTTGTTCGGGAATATTCATGTTTTTACGCTTGTTTTTGGCACAAGCATAATTGGTGTGAGTATTGATTACGCGGTACATTTCTTTGTCCATTGGAAGACGGGAGTGCGGAATGTGCGCTCCAGCATTATTAAAGGTCTTTTGCTTGGTTTCTTGACGACTGAACTTAGCTATATCGCGCTTACATTTGCTGAATTCTCGCTGTTGCGCCAGATGGCGGTGTTTTCGATTGTTGGATTGTTGAGTGCGTTCTTGACGATAACACTCTTGTTCCATGCGGTGTTTGAAAATGCGATGGCTTCTGGTGAAGGAATTGTGGCAAAATCGGTGCCTGCAAATCT
>Ga0247611_10008201_pt1 | contig 12939 bp, 7 predicted proteins | sample 177DNAGHGhighgp2_FD_192422 | JGI IMG/M metagenome (GOLD analysis project Ga0247611, IMG submission 192422) | Sheep rumen microbial communities from Palmerston North, Manawatu-Wanganui, New Zealand - 1770 DNA GHGhigh gp2 | ecosystem: Host-associated > Mammals > Digestive system > Stomach > Rumen ... | reverse complement strand
CACGGTGCCGTTACAATTCGTGCCGGCGGGAAAATCCGCGATAGTGGTATAGGTAGACTGTGAAACAGGCGTTCCGAGCAGTTCAAAACCCGTGGTATTCGTCCATCCGGAGATAGCAGTCACGGCGTTGGTGTTGACTTTTGAGAAGAGCGGTAACTCATTGTTGGTGAGCGTCAGCCCTCGAAAAAGCGGATGTTCCGGAGCTGTAACGGTGATACTTAAGTCGGCCGTGTTCGCTGCCGTTCCCCAATTCCATGCAGTATTCTTAAGGAGAAAGGGTTTGAGCAGCACGATAGGTTTGTCATAACCTTTGAGTGCCGCAAATCCGGCTGCATTGCTGTTGGGCTTGCTGCTTAGGACCAGTGCATCATAGCTGCTATAGTCTACCGAAGGATCGGTGGCATCGGTCTCCACGACCCATAGTTGTTCGTTTGCCCGCAGGTGCTTGAGTAGCGGTTTATCTTCCGCCGCACCGATGAGCGTGACAAAGGCTACGGCGTGCGTGCCTTCGGGTTGCACCGCGGGAATGGTATCTTCCTCTTCCGGTTGATGTTCCTCACCCGGCGCTTCGTAGCAACCGATATCCGGTGCGTCGCCGTTATAGCCAAGGTTGACGTCTATACCTGCATCGATAAGTGCGGCATCTCCGGCTAAATGCAGACAATCGCTTTCATTGAGTTCACTGTTTCCATTACGCGGCGCGAGAATATGGGCGGTATCCAGTGAGAGGAAGTCAGCATCTTTTACCGTGAACCCGTTCCAACTGTTATGGTCAATCGCTACAACGTTTTGCGCCTTATAACTGTCATTCTTCTGACTCTTGTAAGAGAGGCAGTTCTGAATGGTATTCGTGCCATACGCGGTGGTGAAACCATAATTGGTGTTATTGGCATAGGAAGTGTTGTTATACAACCACATCGTTCCGCCGTTGTTGTTTTGGTCAAAACCGCGGGCATAGTTGCCTACCGCCAAGCAGTGGTGAATGAGCAGTTTGTGGTCCGTAAATTGTCCGCCCATCTTAAAGCCATTTCCGTTTCCCTGGCACGGGTATTTCTCGAGTGTGATGGCGACGGTATTACCATAGCGATCAACGACCTGCGTACCTACTTTGGAGTCAAACCATGCTTTGTCTACACCCAACGCACGCGGGTTTTGGCTCATGTCGTAGTACGGCGCACCGTTCTGGTAGCAGATACAGTGCTCAATGACCGTATTGGAAGTGCTGACACGCTGGAAGAAATCCCATCCGTCGTCGCTGTTATTCCATGCGCGGCAACCGATATAGTGGTTTCCCGCTCCGGTGAACTGCTTATCCGCAAAACCATCGGCATTGCCGCCAAAGTTAGCCGTCGCGCCGGACATCGTCTCGTAGTCAAAATTATCGTGACTGTCCACATTCTTGATGATGTTGTTGCCACCATTCTTCATCTGGCAACCGGTGTCAGCCGAACCGTATATATCGAGGTTCTCAAAGAAATTATAACTTCCTTCGTTATGCAGGTTATTCTTGCCGGAATAGCGCAGCGTGAGGTTTTTGATATGCAGGTAAGAGGTGGTACTCTTGACCTGCAAGCCGCGTGTTCCGTACGGGGTCGAGCGGAAGTCGAGTATCGCCGCATAGGTACCGCCGCGACTGATGCCTTCGTAGCCGGAGATGACGATACGATTGGACGCAGAGCCGCTCAGGTTCTGAACGGCTGTATTGCCCAAGTCATACTGGCCGCTGAATAGATAGAGCGTGTCGCCGGGATTGCTCAATAACTTCAGTCCTTTCGCGAAAGAAGTAGGATTGCTGAACGATCCGTCTCCGTTGCCGTCAGGCGAAGCATAGTAGGTGGCCGCACTCAGGCTAAGGCTCAGCAGCAAGGCTGCAATGAAAAAGAATAAACGTCTCATCGTAGTATAAAATGAAGTTGTAAACGCAGTATAGTGTACCAAAGAATCAGTTTGCCTCTAAGGCTCGCCCCTTTGGCTTTGTCTTGTAAGGCGCGCACAACGGCTTTGCGTGCTTCGGGATGAGGCACGGAGGTCGTACTGGTGGGATTGGCGGTATAGAGATACCCGGCATAGTCGATGCGTTGGCAACAGGCGTTACGTAGCCAAAGGTCTGCGGAGAAGAGGACATCTTCGTAGATGAATCCCGGTGCAAACTGCAGTCGGGCAATCGTTTCGCGGCGATACAGACGCATACAGGGCGATGTGAACTGATATTGGTGGCAAGGTGTCTTGGCTTTTGTGCGCGTGTAGCCGCTCTGCACATAGTCCACACCGTCGATAGCCGACAAGTGTCGTTCACACCAGTCGGGTTCTAACAGGTCGTCCGCATCCACAAAAGCGATATACTCGCCGTGCGTCTTCGCCATACCGAAGTTCCGCGCGACGGATTGTCCGGCGTGCGGTTGCGGTAACACCAAGACGCGCTTGTCTTGTGTTGCGAAGGTCTTGGCAATCGCTAAACTGCCGTCGGTGCTACCGTCGTCCACTAAGGCTATCTCAATGTCCGGATACGTCTGTGCCAACAGACTCTCCACACATGCCTTGAGGTAGTGCTCGGCGTTAAATATGGGTACTATAATACTGATCATATTGTGCTTCTCGTGCAAAGGATTCTCTATGTTGCGTAGCCTGCCGCGTAAAACCATTCTGTTGCCATTCCTCCAACCGCTCGCGGATAAAAGTCTTGATATTCTCTACATCGTCCGTAGCGATGCCGGCGTTGGTGTAAGCTATCAGTTCGGCTAACGAACCTTTGTCGGAGGGTACGCACAGGATGGGTTTCTCGCATCCTAAAGCTTCGTAGAACTTGGTGGTCAACATGCCGTGTGTGCGTTCGCTTGTCAGCACAAGCATGATCCCGCTGCGGCGAATCGCGTTGCCTAAGGCATCATGGGCGACAGGATGGTTCTGAGGTGTATGAAGGTCTATCGCAATGCCCATTTCTTGGGCTATTTGTTGCACCTTATGTAGTGCCGGTTTTTGCCACTCAAAGAGAGAACCGATATAGGTAATCGTAAAACGATCGGTTTTGAGATTCTTCGGATAAAATTGCGTTGCGTCATAGCCGTTATAGACAACCGAGACGTTCGGGTTGAACGGACGAATAAAGTCCGCATGCCACGGGGAAACGGTAGTGATGGCCTGTGCGGCACATAGCACTTTATTGCGTCGGCGGATATGAATGGCGCGATAGAGACGCCGGAAAGGCATGGTCCACCAGGTGCGATGATGGTATTGGTACGTGGAGTCTTCCACTTGTTCGTCCAAATCGCGTATGTCGCAGTAGAGAGGCACGTTCATCGCTTGTGCGATGCGTTGTGCAGCCCCTAATGGGAAGTCGCTGAAGGCAGAGCAAAGTACGAGATCATAATTGGAAATTGCAGATTGTAGATTGTAGATTGCCTTTTTTGCAAAAGCCCGGTTGTGCCAATCGGTAAGCAATGTCCAGACGGTTTTAATAAACCAATCGAAGGTCCTCCCGTTATACATGCGGATAGTCTCTATCGGATAGGAGTGCGCAAAAGCCAAGTCTCCGTATTCTTCGGTCAACAGCGTCACCTCGTATCCTTTCTGCACGAAGTACTCGCACAGAGAACGCACGCGGGGCAAGTAGCCCGGGGCGGCAGGAGGATCAGATACAATTAATAATCTTTTCATACAGCGAGGCATGATAGGAGCCATCATTGATGTTGCTGTTGTGCCATAAGATGCAGAGATCGCCATGATGCATACGCACTCTCTCAATCAGGCGTTCGCACAGGAAATAGGCCTCGTCTTCGGTGAGGTCCATGTAGTTCTCATTGCTGAGCGTGGTATCCATGATCATCAGCGGATGCAGCGTGAGGTTGGTCAGTTTATACGAAGCGGGATTGATCCACCGCACGGCACGCGTGGTCTGCAGGCGGAAACCGGCCTCATCGGCAAAACCCGTTGTGAAATCGTCCGTATAACCGGCTTTCACGAGCTGTTGGAGTTGGCGCAGTGAAGTACGCAAGTAATGGGTACGGAACATGCGGCTGTATTCGATCTCAGGTATGTCGCCGTAGTAACTGCCGTGTACACCCAGATAGACGTTGTTGTGACGCAACATGTGCTTCAGTTGCTTAAAATCGCGTCCCCAACGCGCGTATTGCGGAGCGTCGTAGCCGAATCCGTTGGTGCGTTTGACGAAATAGATGACATCGGCATTTTTTACTTTCGCATCTTGCTCAATGAACCATGGGAACGTATAATACGGATCGTTATGAATGTCGCGCAAAGCGGCCCATACTTGTTTTCCCTCTCCGCGTTTGAGTCCTCCTATGATTCCCCGCAGCGAGCGATATTTCGAAATGGCATCAATATCGTGCGTCAGGTATATATGACCGAATCCCGGAGTAGGAAGCGGACAGTTCAGAAGTTTGAGCAGTTGGCGCGCGTATTCATCCAATAACGGAACCTGCAAACGACCATTGTGTCCCAGGATGGAGAACCTGGCGGCAAAGCGATCGTGTTCATCCCGCTCGGTGTTATAACTCTCTTCGGCACGCGAGATGAAGAAGAACGCGTTGTACACGATATCTGTGCGGATGATCGCTTTCCCTTTTGCGGGTTGCTCCACTTGCACCTTTCCCATGTCGGGCAACACGATATAATTACCGAATTTCCCGTTTGGCACAATAATCACATCGTGGTCTTCCAGCGCTTTCTCGTCTGCGGTATACGCTACACGTGCTGCAGCTTCGCTGTCTCCGTAGCAAAGCCAAGTGATGATGTACTCAATCACTTCGTCTAACTTTCGCTTAGTATTTCCCATTCGTATAATTTTTGTTCTATTTGGTGTTTGATTGATTCGTATTTTTGGAAGTTCTCCTGCGTTTGGTTTTCCGGCAGGGAGAGGAGTTGTTCCATCTCTGCTTGTTGTGCTTCCAAGGCTGCGATAGCTTCTTCGGTCTCGGCTATCTGCCGCTCTTTCTTGCGTTTCTCCGCCGCTGCGGCTTTTTGGGCGGCATAATCCTGTTTCGACGTTGTCTGCGTATTGTCTGCTGATTCCCCCGAGGAAAGTCTAGGATTACCCCGTTCTACTCTCGTATTTAACTCGTTCAAGGACTGTATTTTTCTCGTGCGGAGGAAGTCGTAGATGCCACCGAGGTGTTCGCGCACATGTCCGCCGCCAAACTCATACACTTTGGTGACAAGTCCGTTGAGGAAATCGCGGTCATGGCTGACGCATATGAGTGTGCCGTCGAAGGCCTGTAGCGCAGCTTTGAGTACATCTTTGGATTGCATGTCGAGGTGGTTAGTCGGCTCGTCGAGGATGAGCAGGTTGCATGGCTCGAGCAGCAGACGAATCATCGCCAAGCGGCTTCTCTCGCCGCCGGAGAGCACTTTGACTTTCTTGTCGGACGCTTCGCCGCCGAACATAAAGGCGCCGAGGATGTCGCGAATCTTTGTGCGGATATCTCCTACTGCCACATAGTCAATCGTTTCAAAGACGGTCTTGTCTTCGTCCAGCAGCGCCGCCTGGTTTTGGGCGAAATAGCCGATCTTGACATTGTGACCGATCTTGAGGTTACCCAAGTAGTCGAGTTGGCCCATGATACACTTGACGAGCGTCGTTTTTCCTTCGCCGTTCTTGCCGACGAAGGCCACTTTCTCGCCGCGACGGATGGTGAAATTCACATCATGGAAGACGTTGTGCGAACCGAAATCCTTGCGCAAGTCTTCGATGATGAGCGGGAAGTCTCCGCTGCGCGGGGCAGGCGGAAAACGGAGGTTAAGACGTGAGGTGTCTTCGAGGTCCACTTCCAGTCGTTCGAGTTTCTCGAGTTGCTTGATACGACTCTGCACTTGTACGGCTTTGGTCGCTTTGTAGCGGAAACGCTCGATGAACTCTTCGGTGTCCTGAATCATCTTCTGCTGGTTCTGGTACGCCCTCACTTGTTGTTCGTGCCTTTCTTTACGTAACGCCACAAAACGAGTATAATTAACATTGTAATCATAGATTCGTCCGAGTGTTATTTCTATGGTTCGCCCGCACACATTATCGATGAATGCCCTGTCGTGACTTACCATGAGTACGGCCGATGGGCTGGCTTTGAGGAAGTCTTCCAACCATTGGATAGACTCGATATCGAGGTGGTTGGTTGGCTCGTCGAGGAGCAATAAGTCCGGATGACGCAAGAGAATCTTGGCTAATTCTATACGCATTCGCCATCCGCCGGAGAATTCGGAGCAGGGTCTTTCAAAGTCTTTGCGCTCGAAGCCAAGACCGATGATTGTTCTGTCCATCTCGGCAATAAACCGCGCCTCGTCTTCGCCCGCGAAAACAGTCATCACTTCTTCGCGCAGCGTTCGGTCGTCATGGAAGAGCATGACTTGCGGCAGATAGCCGATGGTCATGTCCGCTTCGCGGGCAATGCGTCCGCTGGTCGGTTGGTACTCCCCTGCGATGAGTCGCAGGAGAGTGGTCTTTCCCGCACCGTTCTTGCCCACCAGCGCCACACGTTCCTTACGGTTGATAAGGAAAGTGATGTCGTCCAGCACGGGACGCGCCGAGAACTCCATACTTACGTGATCAATGGTCAGCATGCGCACGAACGATTTGACGGTTAATAACTCTCCAAAGGAGCAGGGTCAGTATAGTCGCTAAGCCGAAATCGGCTAGTAAAAGCAGCCAGTTGTTCCAATTCCGTCCGAGGATAGCCAATCCGATAAAGAGCACACTTGCGCTGAGTAATACGCAAGTCGTTTGGATATGGTTCAGACCCGTGCGAACCAACAAATGATGAATGTGGTTTTTGTCGGGTTCGAAGATTGGCCGGCGTTGTTTGATACGCGTGAGACTGACGCGGATGGCATCGAAGAGCGGAATGGTCAGCACACAAACAGCTACGGCCGGCGCAGCACTCATATGCAAGGCTTCGGGGACGATATGGTAGGCGTTGATCTCGCAGAAACGGAAGACAAAAGCCGTGATCAGATAGCCCAACAACAAGCTGCCCGAATCGCCCATGAAGATCTTATCCCGTTTGCCGAAGACATTATAGATGAAGAACACCGCCAGAACACCGATCATCGCTATCGCCATATTGGACCAACCGGTTTCATTCGCCAGACCGAAATAGACTGCGAAGAACAGGCAATACAGGATGCCGAGACCGCTGGCCAAGCCGTCGATGCCGTCGATGAGGTTGATGGCGTTGATGATAGCCAGCAGGATGCAAAGCGAGAGGATATAACTCGGAATGACGCCTATCTCGGCGATGCCGAAAATTCCGTGCAGGTGGGTGATACGAATGTCCGCAAAGCCGATCAGCGCAAGGCCGGCGAGGGCCTCACCCAGTAGTTTGGCTGCGGGGCGTAACACCAACACATCGTCTGTGAAGCCGACCACCATGATGATGAACAAGCCAATCAAGAAGAACGGATTTTGCTCCATCGGCGTGCACAGCAGATAGGTCAGCATGAACGCGAAACAGATATTCAACCCGCCGATATTGGGAATTGCTCCGTCATGGCTCATACGTTTGTTCGGGCGCACGACGAAGCCTTTCGCCTTCGCTACGCGAACGACCACAGGCATGAAAAGTGCGCCGAGGATAAAACTCAGCAATCCGATCAGATAACTATGTGCAATCAGCGCGTTTTGCATCATTTCGGGTCAAGTTGCTCGTAGATAGAGTTCTTGCTGATATACTCCGGTACCAGTTCTTTCATCATCTTGACGGTGGTAAAGGACTTGTTCTGGTGACTCGTCTCGATGAGCAGGTCGATGCGTTGGCTTACTTCGTTATAGTCGAACTCGCGTACGCGGGCAATCATGATCTTGCTGTTGCTGGTGGGGAGCGTGAGTTCTTTTTGGTTCAACAACTCTTCGTATAATTTCTCGCCCGGACGCAAGCCCGTGAAGACAATCGGAATATCTTTCTCCGGAGTGTATCCTGCCAAGCGAATCATATTACGTGCCAGATCCAGGATCTTCACCGGTTTGCCCATGTCAAAGACGAAGATCTCACCGCCGTTACCCAAAGTGCTGGCTTCCATGACGAGCGTACAGGCTTCCGGGATGGTCATAAAATAGCGAATGATTTCCGGATGGGTCACCGTGACGGGGCCTCCTGCTGCAATCTGTTTGCGGAAATACGGGATGACGGATCCGTTACTGCCGAGCACATTACCGAAACGCGTGGTGATGAACTTCGTGCATTGCGGGTTCTCTTTTTGCAGTTTATGGAAGAGGGATTGTACGTATATCTCCGCGATACGTTTGCTGGCCCCCATGATGTTCGTCGGGTTAACAGCTTTGTCGGTGGAGATCATCACGAAGCGCTCCGTTCCGTATTTGACCGCCATGTCGGCCATATTCTTCGTGCCGAGTACGTTCGCGCGCACGGCTTCGTTGGGATAACTTTCCATGAGCGGCACATGCTTGTACGCGGCAGCGTGATAAACGACATCCGGACGTAACTCGCTGAAAATCTGCTCGATACGTTCTCTGTCTCGCACGTCTGCAATAACCGGAATAAACCGCGCTTCCGGGAATTGCTTTTGTAAGTCCAAACTCAAGTCATGCAGCGGCGATTCGGCTATCTCCAAGAGAATCGTCACCTGCGGATTGTATTGCTGAATCTGCCGAACCAATTCGCTACCGATACTTCCTGCGGCGCCGCTGACGAGAACCACTTTGCCTTGGATGATTTGGCGCACATTCTCGGTGCTCACTTCTATCTGCGGGCGTTCCAACAGGTCCTCGATGCGGATGGCATCAATGCGGCCGATTCGTTGCGCGTCGATATCGTTCGGGTTGTCTACACTGGTAAAATACGGAGTCGTTAAGATGCGGATATTATGGTCAATGAAAATCTGCAAGTCCTTGGCCGGATTGATCTCGCGCATCTTAAGCGGCGAGACAATGACGTGTTGAATCTTCCGCGCCTTCATCCAATCGAAGAGTTTCTCGTTGAGTTGCAAAACCGGCAGACCGGCTACTTCGAAACCATGCTCGCCGTCGGAGATGAATCCAACGGGACGATAAGGCGTGTTGCCGGCGGAGCGTAACATCTTGGCGATGGAGACACCGGCATATTTGATGCCGTAAATCAGGACGCGCGGGCTGCCGTTCCCATACTGCTGCAGCACTTCACCGAAGGTCTTCACGGCCACACGCAAGGTGAACAACAGAACAAACGCTACCGGCACATAGATGGCGACGATGGTGTTGAAAATAGGATGCATGCCGGTGCTCCAATCCATCGCGTAGTTGAAAATCACTATCGCGATGCCGGTCGAGACGTTCGCCAGTAGCACTTTGAGCATGTCGGTAAAGGTCGAATAACGCAAGATACCGGCATAGGTATTAAAGAGCCCGAAAGCGAGCGTCTGAACGATGAGAATTACCAGGTATTGTTGCCCGATGGGTAATATCTGCGGGATGTCCGAATCGTAGTTGAAATAACTGCTGCCGATCCACACACTGATCCAAAAGGCAATCGTGCACAGCAGTAAATCCAGAAATAAAACGCCCCAACGGGGTAGGTACCCCATATCAAACTTTAAGCTTTTCATGTTGTGTTTTTATAATTTCGGCAAGGTATTTGCCGGTGTAACTTTCTTTGCATTGCGCGACTTCTTCCGGCGTGCCGGCACAAACGATTCGTCCGCCTTGTGTGCCGCCTTCAGGACCCAAATCGATCACATGGTCGGCCGCCAAAACCACCGCCGGATTGTGCTCGATAATAATCACTGTGTGGCCTTTGCTGATTAGGCGGTTCAAGGCATTGAGCAGCACTTCGATATCTTTGTGATGCAGACCCGTGGTGGGCTCGTCAAAGACGAAAATCGTCGGTTTGTTGTCTTCGGAGGCCAGAAATGACGCTAGCTTCACGCGTTGACTCTCGCCGCCCGAGAGCGTGCTGCTGCTCTGTCCTAACTGCACATAACCGATACCGACGTCTTGCAGCGGTTTGAGTCGCTTTACGATCTTTGCGCACTCCGGGTCTTCGCTGAAGAACTCCACCGCTTGGTTCACCGTCATGCAGAGGATGTCGTATATCGACTTGCCGCGGTAATGAACGTCGAGGATGTCTTGTTTGAACCGCTTTCCGTGGCATTGCTCGCATTCCAACACGAGGTCCGCCATGAACTGCATCTCAATCGTGATGGTTCCTTCGCCTTGACAGGTCTCGCAGCGTCCGCCAGGGGTGTTAAACGAGAAATGCGAAGGGCTCAGGCCCAACTGCTTGGCTAAGGGCTGCTCGGCATAGAGACGGCGTATCTCGTCGTACGCTTTGAGATAGGTTACGGGATTGCTGCGGCTGGAGCGGCTCAGCGGATTCTGGTCCACAAACTCGATATCTTGCATCAAGTGCAGACTGCCGTGCAGTTGGCCGAAATCACCCGTGTGCTCAGCGAATACTCCACCGTAGTGTTTCTTCAGCGCTGGGTAGAGCACTTTGCTCACCAGACTCGATTTGCCGCTTCCACTCACACCCGTCACTACGGTCATTACGTGCAGCGGAAAACGCACTGTGAGGTTTTGTAGGTTGTTTTCGCACGCCCCTTCTACCTCGATATAGTTGTTCCAATGCCGCCGCTGCGTCGGGATAGTATAGGTGAAGAGTTCCGGTCGCGGTTTGCCTTCATACACCACTTTTCCGCCCAAGCGACCGGCTTTCGGACCTATCTCAATAATATGATCGGCCGCTGCGATGATATCTTCGTCGTGCTCCACGACCACAATCGTGTTGCCTAAGTCGCGCAACTCCTTTAGGACATGAATCAGACGCTCTGTGTCGCGCGGATGGAGTCCAATAGAGGGTTCGTCCAGCACGTAGAGCGAACCTACGAGACTGCTGCCTAAGGACTTGGCCAATTGGATACGTTGACTCTCGCCGCCCGACAGGGTGTTACTCATTCGGTTGAGCGTCAGGTAACTCAATCCTACGTCTTGCATGAACTGCAAGCGTTTGTCAATCTCCACGAGTAGTATCTCAGCTGTTTGGCGCTCGATATCCGTCAACTCGATGTGCCGGAACCACTCCTGTAGTTCGGATAGCGGCATAGTGCAGAGTGCTTGGATGTTCTTGCCGTTGATATGCACGTAACTTGCCTCTTTTCGAAGGTGCAACCCGTGGCATGCAGGGCAGGTCGTGCGACCTTTATACCGCGCCAAGAGCACTTTGTATTGCAAGCGGTTGTATTGCTTGGACTCCAATTCATGGAAGAAATCATTCAGCCCGCGGAAGTATTCGTTCCCGGTCCAAATCAGGTGTTTCTGTTCTTGCGTCAAGGCATAGAAAGGCGTGTGAATAGGGAATCCGAACTTCGCGGCATTCATCACCAGCGCATCCTGCCATTCTTTCATCTTCTCGCCCTGCCAGCATGCGATAGCCTGTTCGTAAATCGACTTCGACTTGTCGGGAACGACTAAGTCCGGATCAATACCTGTCACTGCGCCGATTCCTTTGCACTCAGGGCAAGCGCCTACGGGATTGTTGAAATCGAAGAGGTGCTCGCTGGGTTCGATAAACTGTATTCCGTCTGCCTCGAAGCGCTCGGAGAACACTTTCTCATGCTTATTGACCCAAACGCGACATTCACCCTTCCCTTCAAAGAACGCAGTCTGCACACTGTCCGCAAAGCGGTTACTCGTCGCTTGCTCGTGATCTACTACCACGCGATCTACTAGCAGATACGCGTCGTGTCCTTCTGCCTGTTTCCAGGTTTCGGCATCCAGACGCACCGTATCGCCGTCAATGAGCAAGCGGCTAAAACCCTGACTGAGCCACAAAGCTAACTGCTCTCGCAGCGTCCGCCCTTCCGGCAGAATGATGGGACTCAGCAGGTACAAGCGTGTTCCTTTCGGTTGTTGCTCCATGTAGGCGACCACATCGCGGATCGTGTTTTTCTTCACTTCTTCCCCGCTCACGGGCGAGTACGTTCTGCCTACGCGCGCGTACAAAAGCTTCAAATAGTCGTAAATCTCCGTCACGGTGCCTACCGTGGAACGGGGATTGCGACTACTTACTTTCTGTTGAATAGCGATAGCCGGTGGGATACCTTCAATCTTCTCTACGTCGGGTTTCTGCATACGCCCCATAAACTGGCGCGCGTATGCACTAAGACTCTCCACGTATCGCCGCTGGCCCTCCGCATACAAGGTATCGAACGCCAGCGAACTCTTGCCGCTGCCGCTCACACCCGTCACCACAACCAACTTATTGCGCGGTATATCTACCGTCACGTGTTTCAGGTTGTGGGTGTCCGCTCCTTCTATGCGAATTATTTCCTGCAAGCTTCTTCTGCCTCTCGAAGTATCCGCTTATACGCGGCACTGGTGGTGTCCATCTGCGCTTTCGTTAGTTTCGGAACGCGAATAGGAGTACCTACATCGATATTATCGGGATTGGAAATATGATCTTTATTCGCTTCGTAGATGTACGGCCAATAGGCCTTGCTGCCATAGAAGCGTTTTGCCATCCACGTCAGGCGACTCGCCTCGTGCATAGGCTCGATCGTGATAAGACCATCATATATGTCCTCACGCACCGTCGGTTGTTCTACCTTCTCCTCCTCTTCCTCCGCTTCATCGGTAATTGCCATGAATTCTGCCAAGATCTGCTCCTGTGTCAACTCCTCTTCTCCGGCTTCCACTTCTTCAACTACCTCATTTGGGGCAGTAACAGGCTCCGGTTCGGGTTCCGTAACGATTGGTGCAATCGGTGCAACTTGTTCCGTTTGCGCCTTATTCGGGATGAAAGAATCAATCAGATTGCCCAACTGGCTACGAAGGAAGAAATAACCCATCAATAGTAGCGCAAGAAGAATCACCACACAAATCATCGTGTCGCGCAAGAAATGATTCTTTTTCTCCGATTTTGCAGGCTCCGGTTCTTGAGCGGGCTGTGCCTGAGGTGCGTAGAACACCGGTTCGGGCTCTTTTGCGGGTTCTTCCTGTACTTC
>Ga0247611_10008200_pt1 | contig 12939 bp, 7 predicted proteins | sample 177DNAGHGhighgp2_FD_192422 | JGI IMG/M metagenome (GOLD analysis project Ga0247611, IMG submission 192422) | Sheep rumen microbial communities from Palmerston North, Manawatu-Wanganui, New Zealand - 1770 DNA GHGhigh gp2 | ecosystem: Host-associated > Mammals > Digestive system > Stomach > Rumen ... | reverse complement strand
TAATATGATATAATTAAACAAGCGACTATAGAATGTGGGTGTTATAATGGGTTTATCAGAAATGCTATATAAATATGATTCAAATATGACATTAAAGGTATTACTTAATAATGCAATAGATAATCCTAGCTTATATGTTAGAATCAATGAAACAGAGGATGGTTATGATATTATTCCTACTACGCTTTTTTTAAATGCAATCGTAGCTACATCAACTACTATTTCAATGAATAAAAAATTTGAATTAGTCAGTGGGGATTGTGGATGTTTACAATTCTATAAGAATAAGGAATGCATTCACACAATTGCTTTATACTCAATTGGCTTAATGATCATTAATAGAGACAAATTTGAAAAGGAATACCAAGCATATCAGAATATGTTACTAAAGAGGGATAATAGTATTGTCCTTGATTCTTTAGCAACCACTTTAAAAACATCAAATCCATATTTTGGTCTTGTTCATATTATGCCATTAATAGAGGTAATCCAAGGTGACTATGTATTATCCTTAAAGATTGGTTTAGATAAGGATTATATCGTTAAGGATATAAGAGAATTTATTGATGCTACAGAAAACAATAAGGAATTAACCTATGGACAAAAGCTATCATTTGTTCATTCGTATGAATGCTTCGATGATGTATCAAAGGAAATGTATAGCTTTTTAAGAAGTATAGCATCAGAAAATTCTCAAAAATGTATAACACTAAAAAAATCATTAATGCTAAAGGTATTAGAAATATATTTAAATAATAATATTTATTTTAGACAGGCTAATGAATTAAGACCTTCTTTAAAGCATATTGCATTAATTAGTGATGTTAATGTTTCACTAGATAGTGACCATTTAAAAATAATACCACCATATGATACAGAAATATTATTAAGTGGTGTAAAAAGAGCTTATTTTATTGGACAAAATTCTATTTTAGCATATCCATATAAATCAAGAATGGAAGATAAAATAATTGAGCATTTATTTAAAATAAATGGTGAGCTTGATATAAGCATTAATAGTGATAAATTTATAACAAGTGTTTTACCATTAATAAGAAGCTCTATTAAAATAGAGGATTCATTCTATGAAAAATATCCTATTCCTATTATAAAAATAAATTCTTATTTATCTTATGCAAATGAGGTTATTTCATTATCTCCAAAAATTAAATGTAATGAAAGTGATAGAACAAGTCCTTATATAAAGGAATTATTAGATAGCTATTTATCTTTAATTGAAGGATATTTCTTTGTAAGAGGAAGTAGTAAGAAATATGTAATAACTGATATAAAGGATCAATATATGTTCTTAACAAGTGATTTATCACAAATTAAATCATTTGGTGAGATATATTATGATGATTCAATGAAAAAGCTAAAGGCTAAGAAGAGTAAAAGAACAGGTGTTAATATTTCTTACAATGTAGGATTATTAAATTTTACATTTGAAAATAGTGATCTTGATACACAAGATTTAGAGGCAATGCTAAATGCATTCCATAAAAATGAAAGATTTGTAAGATTAAAAAATGATACTATACTTGAAATAGATGATGAATCAGCTAAGGAAATAGACGATTTCTTAGAAGACTTTAATATCAGCTTATCTGATCTTAAAAAGCCAGTTAAAAAGCCTCTTAATTATTTATTAAAGCTTGTGAATGGTGTTGATACTAATTTAAGGCTTGATGATGAAATAGTTAAAATGATAACTCAAATTCAAAATTATAAAAAGGCTAATTACTTACCTGATGATAAATTAAAGGATCATTTAAGAAATTATCAGATAGATGCCTTTAAATGGTTAAAAACATTAGCAAGATTTGAATTTGGTGGAATACTTGCTGATGATATGGGATTAGGTAAAACAATTGAAATAATAAGCTTTATATTATCAGATGATGTACAAAAGCCAAGCCTAATTGTATGTCCTATGTCATTAGTATATAACTGGGAAAACGAATGTGTAAAATGGAATCTTGATATAGATGTTAAGCTAATATTAGGTAGTAGTGAGGATAGAGTAATGACTATCCATGATATTAATCCAAATAAAAAGGTTTTATATATTACATCATATGATTCTTTAAGAAGAGATATTTCATTATATGAAACTGATTTTAGATTTATTATCGCTGATGAAGCACAATTTATTAAAAACCAATTTGCCCAAAAGAGTGAAGCAATTAAATCATTAAAGAGTGATATTAATTTTGCCCTAACAGGTACACCTATTGAAAATGGTCTACAAGATTTATGGAGTATATTTGATTTCCTAATGCCTGGATATTTATCTAATTATTCACATTTTAAATCAAGATATGAATCATTAATTGTTCATAATGATGATGAAGCATTAGATAATTTAAAGAAGAGAATTAGTCCATTCATCCTAAGAAGAACTAAGAAGGATGTATTAGATGATTTACCTGAAAAGATTGAAGAATGCTATTATTATAAGATGTCTCCTAAGCAAAAAGAGGTTTATGAGAATTATGTTAAGGAATTAAGAGATGATATTGAGATTGGTGGAAATAATATTTTAGCTTTATTAACAAGATTAAGACAAATATGTATTACTCCAGAATTAATATCACATGAGCATTTTGAAAATACAAAGATTGATATGGCAATGGATATTATTAAATCAAGTGTTCAGGCAGGTCACAGAATATTATTATTCTCACAATTTGCTCAAGTATTCCCTATTATTTCAAGAGAGCTTGATAATATGGAAATAAAGCATTTTGTCCTTGATGGCACAACAAAGGCTAAGGTTAGAATGGAAATGGTTGAGGAATTTAATTCTAACGAGGAAATTAAGGTATTTGTTATTTCACTTAAGGCTGGTGGTACAGGACTTAATTTAGTAGGTGCTGATACAGTTATTCATATGGATCCTTGGTGGAATGTAAGTGCTGAAACTCAAGCATCCGATAGAGCATATAGAATTGGTCAAACAAGAAATGTTAATATATTAAGATTAATATGTAAGGATACTATAGAAGAAAAGGTTCTTGAGCTTCAAGAAATTAAAAGAGGACTTGCTGATAGTATTGTTGAGGAAGGAAATCATAAGCTATCAAAGCAAGATATTCTTAATCTATTAGAATAATAGTATTTGACTAATAATCAATAAATATATTATAATCAAATTAGATATAATTACGATAAAGAAAAGAGGTAAAGATTTATGAAAAAATACGTATGTAAAATTTGTGGTTATGTTTATGAAGGAGATAGTCTTCCTGAGGATTATAGATGCCCTCAATGTAAGGCTCCAGCTTCAAAATTTGAAGAAATGAAGGAATCAACTTGGGCTTGTGAGCACGAGGTTGGTGTAGCTAAAGGTGCACCTGAGGATATCATTATGGATTTAAGATCTAACTTCAATGGTGAATGCAGTGAGGTTGGTATGTATTTAGCTATGTCAAGAGTTGCATTTAGAGAAGGATACCCTGAAATTGGTATGTATTACGAAAAGGCAGCATTTGAGGAAGCAGAGCATGCAGCTAAATTTGCTGAATTACTAGGTGAGGTTGTAACTCCATCTACTAAGAAGAACCTAGAAATGAGAGTTGATGCTGAGCGTGGTGCTACAGCAGGTAAGCTTGATTTAGCTACAAGAGCTAAGAAATTAAATCTTGATGCTATTCATGATACAGTTCATGAAATGGCAAAGGATGAAGCAAGACACGGAAAAGCATTTGAAGGATTACTAAATAGATATTTTAAGTAAAAACAACTTTTTCAAATTTATTCCCATATTTATCACATAATTGGCAACTATAATATAGGTGTAATTTGAAAAGAGGTAATTAATCTTATGAGAAAAAAACTATTAATTGGAATTCTAAGCCTAGGATTGTTATTTTCTTTGGCTTCATGTATGAATAGTAACATCAGTATCATTAATAATGAAACATCATCAAATTATACTGACGTTGCTAACCAATCAGGAAACGGAAATCTAATTGATGATGGCGAGGTTGCTAAGCTAGAGGCTAATTATAAAAAAACTAAAGCAGAAATAACAACAACAAATGAAACTAAAACAAATTCAATAGAGGATACAGTAGCTGAAATATATGAATCAGTTGTATCAATCACTGCAAAATCTGTTTCTGCAACATCCGCAGGAAGTGGAGTATTATTTTCATATGATACAGATTTAGGATTAAGCTATATCGTAACATGCTTCCATGTAATTGAGGATGCAACATCATTTTCTGTAACAATTTCTGATTATAATGACGATGAGGTAAACCTTAACGCAGGAACATATGAGGCAAAGCTTGTAGGTGGATACGAGGATAATGATTTAGCTGTATTATCAATTGAAAAAACAGGTCTTTCCTATGCGAAGATATTCGAAGATTCTGATAAATTAAGATTAGGATCAGATGTTATATGTATTGGTAATCCACTTGGTACACTTCCAGGAAGTGTTTCTAAGGGTGTAGTATCATTTGTAAATAGAGAGCTTGCTAAGGATAATTATCAGACAATAGAAGTAATTCAAACAGATGTAGCTATTAATAGTGGTAATTCTGGTGGTGGATTATTTAATTCAAGTGGTGCTTTAATTGGTATTGTTAATGCTAAATATGCATCTTCATCAATCGAAGGATTAGGCTTTGCTATTCCATCTAATTCGGTTAAAAATGCAATAGAATCTATACTTTTAACAGCAGAATATGATGTGAATAATAAGGTATGGAATACAGGATATGTAGTTGGAGATTTCGAATTTGGATTTACAATTTCAATTGGTTCAACATCAACAGGTAGTGGTTTCTTTAGACAATATAATTATGTTTTATATGTAAGCTCTGTAGCAACAAAGGATGCATATAGTGGTACTAATTTAAAAACAAATACAGTTATTTCATCAATAACAGTAAATTATAAGGATACATCAAAGAATTCAGTTACATATGTTGTTCCTGCTACTATATCAGCAACATCAAATATAGAAGCAACTAAATTCTTATATGATGCAAATCTTGCTATAGGTGATACAGTAACATTTACTTATTCAGATAATTCAACTGTATCATTCGATATAGTACAATTTAAATATTCAATTTAACGAAAATAGAAATAGAGTAGAAATACTTTATTTCTTTTTTTTGTTGATTTATTTTTTTTTAGTATTATAATACTTTCGTCTTGAGGAGAATAACATGCAAAAAGTAAGTATTAAATACCTAATAATCTTAATAATACCAATATTTATTGAGCTTTTATTACAGCTTTTAGCTGGTAATGTAGATAAAATAATGGTTCAATCTGATAATCTTGCAACAGCTATAAATCAAGCAAATAGTGTTTTAGATTTACTTGTTGTAGCAATAAGCGTTTTAGCATCATCATCTTTAATATTGATTAATCAATATAAGGGTGCGAAATTAAAGGATAGTGAGAATGATGTTTATAGATTATCCTATTATTTTTATTTATTTGTAGGAATAATATTATCATTATTATTACTTGCTTTATCTAAGCCGATTTTAATGCTAATGCAGGTAGATAGTAATATAATTGAACATGCTAATTTATATTTAATGATAAATGGTGGCGCTTTATTCTTAACTGCCATGATGATATCATTTCAAAATTATTTAAGAAGTAATGATTTAACTAAGGCAAGCCTAATTGTTTCATTTTCATTTAATATAATAAATATTGGCCTTAATGCATTATTTTTATATGCAATAAAGCTAGACCCAATATTATCAGTTGCCTTAGGCTCAGTAATTTCAAGATTTATAGGTGTTGTTATATTATATATAGTTTATAAGAAGAAGGTAGGAGTAAGCTTAAATATAAAAGGATTATTCCCTTTAAAATTAAGAGAAATTAAAAAGCTTGTAGGAATAGGTCTTCCATCTGCCTTAGAGGCAATTAATTATTCATTAACACAAATAGTAATATTAGCATTTGTTAATATGATAGGTCAAAGCTTTGAGGCAGTTTCACCTATTGCAAAAACATATGCTCAGCTAATGGTATCAGTAACATATCTATTTGTTAATGCAACAACAATGGGTATGCAAATAGTTTTAGGAAGATATATAGGATCAAATGAAAAAGAATTAGCTAAAAAATTGGTTCTTAAAACACTACTTGTTTCAATTGTTGTATCTACATTAACTGCATTAACATTTGCTTTATTATCTGATCAAATATTTAGTATATTTACATCTAATCAAGAAGTAATTAAATTATGTAAAACAGTAATGTATATAGATATAGCACTCGAATTTGCAAGAGCCATAAATATGGTTATGGTTAGGGCACTTCAAACATCTGGTGATGTTATGTATCCAACCATTCTTGCAATAATATCCTGCTGGTTAATCGCAACAGTATTCTCGTTTGTATTTGGTGTTGTATTAAAGATGGGTCTTTCTGGTGTATGGATAGCGATGACGATGGATGAGGGCTTTAGAGCTATATTATTCTTAATTAGATTTAAGCGTGGTAAATGGTTAAAGAAAAACCTTGTAGCAGTGGCTTAATTTTGTAAGTTAATAATATATTATTAAAAGTTACATATTATGTAGAGTTTTTATTAAATTTAGTGTATAATAGATTTATATTTTTGATAGGGTGATTTTATGGCAGAGATTAATAATTTTATTAAAACAATTATGCAATCAGATTTGGATGAAGGAAGAGTAGATACTATTGCAACACGTTTCCCTCCTGAGCCAAACGCATATTTACATATTGGACATGCAAGAGCTATAATTACAAACTTTGAGCTTGCTAAAGCATTCAATGGTACTACAAATCTTCGTTTTGATGATACAAATCCAGCAAAGGAAGATAAGGAATTCGTTGAAGGCATTATTGAGGATTTAGCTTGGTTAGGATATACTCCTACAAATGTATTTTATGGTTCTGATTATTTTGAAAAAACATATGAGAAGGCTATTTTATTAATTAAAAAGGGATTAGCATATGTTGATGATTTATCTCAAGAGGAAATGAGTAAATATCGTGGTACATTAACTGAGCCTGGTATTAATTCTCCATGTAGAGATAGAAGTGTAGAAGAAAATTTAAAGCTATTTGAGGAAATGAAAAATGGCAAATATAAGGATGGAGAAAAAACATTAAGAGCTAAAATTGATATGGCATCACCAAATATTAATATGCGTGATCCAGCAATGTATAGAATCTTACATATTAAACATCATAGACAGGGTAATAAATGGTGTATTTATCCTATGTATGATTTCGCTCATCCACTTCAGGATTCATTTGAGGGTATAACTCACTCATTATGCTCACTTGAATATGATAACCATAGAGTACTTTATGATTGGTTTATTGAAAAATGTGAAATGGAGCATGTTCCTCATCAATACGAATTTGGAAGACTTAATATCACTAATACTATAATGAGTAAGAGATATTTAAGAGCTTTAGTTGAAAGTGAAAAGGTTTCTGGATATGATGATCCAAGAATGCCAACATTATGTGGCTTAAGAAGAAGAGGATTTACTCCAGATTCAATTAGAAACTTTATTTTATCAACTGGATTATCAAGAGTTAATTCAACTGTTGATTCATTCCAATTAGATGAAGAATTACGTAATGATTTAAAATTAAAAGCATTAAGACCTAATGCAGTAATTAATCCTGTTAAGATGATTATTGATAATTATCCAGATGGACAGGTAGAATATCTTGATTGTCCAAATAATCAAGAGAATGAAGAATTAGGCTCAAGAAAGATTGCCTTCTCTAAGGAAGTATATATCGAAAGAGAGGATTTCTTAGAGGAAAAGCCTAATAAAAAATGGAAGCGTGCTGCCATTGGTGTTGAAGTAAGATTGATGCATGCTTATTTCGTTACTCCAACAAGTGTAGAAAAGGATAAGGATGGTAATATCACATTAATTCATGCAACATATGATCCAGCTACACGCTCAGGCTCAGGCTTCGATGAAAGAAAGCCTAATGGTAATATTCATTTTGTTGAGGCAACAACTGCGATACCTGCAGAATTTAGATTATTTGAACCATTATTGTTAGATGAGGATGAAGAAAATAAGGATAAGGACTTTATGGAAAAGCTAAATCCAAATTCTTTATCAATAATGAATGGTTTTGTAGAAGAATCACTTAAGGATACTAAGCCATTAGATCATTTCCAATTTATTAGAAATGGTTATTATGTAACTGATAAGGATTCTACTAATAAAAAATTAGTGTTCAATAGAACTTGTGGCTTAAAGTCATCATTTAAAATGTAATTATTAAGGACTCCTAATGGGAGCCCTTATTGTTCGAATATAGAGGAGTATTATTTATGTTAAAAACTGTTAATTTAGGAATTCAATATGGCTCAAGAAAGCTGTTTGAGCATGTTGATTTAACATTTTCAAAAGGAAATTGCTATGGTATTATCGGTGCTAATGGTGCTGGTAAATCAACATTTTTAAAATGCTTATCAGGAGAAATCGAATCAACTACCGGAGAGGTAATTATCGATAAAAATGAAAGAATGTCTACACTTAAGCAGGATCAAAATGCTTATAACGATTATACTGTAATTGATACTGTGCTATTAGGACATAAAAGACTAATAGAAGTAAGAGATATGAAGGATAAATTATATGAAAAGGAAGATTTTTCTGACGAGGATGGAGTACTAGCAGCCGAGCTTGAGGGTGAATTTGCTGAGCTTGGTGGTTGGGAGGCCGAATCTGATGCTGAAACATTACTTGCTGGCTTAGGTGTTGATTCTGAATATTATTATACTTTAATGGCTGATTTAGATGCTAAATTAAAAATTAAAGTATTACTTGCCCAAGCATTATTTGGAAATCCTGATATATTATTACTTGATGAGCCAACTAACAACTTAGATTATAAATCTACTAGGTGGCTTGAAAATTTCTTATTAAATTTTGAAAATACAGTATTAATTGTTTCACATGATAGACATTTCTTAAATAATGTATGTACTCATATTTGTGATGTTGATTTTGGTAAAATTAAATTATATGTTGGTAACTATGAATTCTGGTACGAATCAAGCCAATTAGCTTTAAAGCAAGCTAAGGACCAAAATAAAAAGGCACAGGATAAGATCAAAGAATTACAGGAATTCATCGCAAGATTTAGTGCTAATAAATCAAAATCACGTCAAGCAACAAGCCGTAAAAAGCTTTTAGAGAAGATTGATGTAAATGAAATAGAGCCATCATCTAGAAGATATCCATTTATTGGATTTAAGCCATCTAGAGAGGTTGGTAATGATATATTAATGGTTGAAAATTTAACTAAAGAGGGAGTATTTAAAAATTTATCATTTACAGTTAATAAAAATGATAAGATTGCCTTCCTTGCTGAATCATCAGTTCAAATAACAACTCTATTTAATATTTTAAGTGGTAAGGATACTGATTATACTGGAAAATTCAAATGGGGTGTTACAACTAATGTTGGATATTTAATGCAGGAAAACAAAGAATATTTTAACAAGGATTTATCATTAGTTGATTGGTTAAGACAATATTCACCTGATGATCAGACTGAAACATTTATCCGTGGTTGGTTAGGAAGAATGCTATTCTCTGGTGAGGAATCATTAAAGAAATGTAATGTTTTATCAGGTGGAGAAAAGGTTAGATGTATGTTTGCTAAATTGATGCTAGAAGCACCAAATATTTTAGTATTAGAGGATCCTACTAACCATTTAGATTTGGAATCTATAACAGCCTTAAATGAAGGCTTAACAAATTATAAGGGTAATATTTTATTCTCATCTCATGATGCGGAATTATTACAAACAGTTGCCAATAGAATCATTTCATTTAACAAGGATGGTTCTATTATTGATAAGGTAACTACATACGAGGAATTCTTAGGAGATTAATTGTTTTATGCTTGAAGGATTAAATGAATCACAAAGACTTGCTGTAACAACAACTGAAGGACCAGTAATGGTTATGGCAGGTGCTGGTAGTGGAAAAACACGTGTTTTAACAACAAGAATATCCTATATAATTAGTGAGCTTGGTGTAAGCCCATATAATATTTTAGCTGTAACATTTACAAATAAGGCAGCTAAGGAAATGAAGGATAGAATTGCTAAAATGCTAGATATTGATCCTAAATGGATGTGGGTTTCAACATTCCATTCTTTTTGTGTTAGGGTACTTAGAAATGAAATTAATTATTTACCTGATTATAAGCCAGGCTTTCAAATAATTGATGATGAGGATGGCTTAAAAATAGTAAGAGATATATTAAAGGAATGCGAAATAGATGAAAAACCAAAGGATGTATTAAAATACATATCTATGGATAAAAATGGAATGACATTTAAAATTCATGATAATGGAATTAATTTGGCATTTGATATAGTTTATCCAAAATATAATGATTATTTAATAAAAAATAATCTATTTGATTTTGATGATTTAATCATTAAAACAATAGAATTATTTAAAAAGAATCCTTTAGTTTTAGAAAAGTATCAGGATAAGTTCCAATATATACTTATAGATGAATTTCAAGATACAAATTCATTGCAATATGAATTAATAAAAATGTTATCTATAAAAAATAGAAATCTATTTGTAGTAGGTGATGATTTCCAATCAATCTATTCATTTAGAGGAGCAAGAATAGAAAACATAAATGAATTAAGAAAAGATTTTAAGGATACAAAATTAATATTACTTGAAAAGAATTATCGTTCTACAACAGAAATATTAAATTTAGCTAATGATTTAATAGCTAAAAATAAAAACCAAATAAAAAAGGTATTAAAATCAAATGATTCTAAAGGAGATATGCCTACATATTTCCATGCTGCTTCAAGCTATGATGAAGTAATGTTTGTTATAGAAAGAATAAAAAAATATGTAGCGCTTGGTGATAAATATTCTGATTTTGCAATTTTATATAGAGCTAATGCTATATCGAGAGAATTTGAAGATGTTTTAGTTAAAAATCATATTCCTTATCAAATATATGGTGGACTTTCATTCTATAGTAGAAAAGAAATTAAGGATATGATTGCTTATCTTAGATTGTTAATTTACCCTGATGATGATTTTTCATTTAGAAGAGTTGTAAATGAGCCTAAAAGAAAAATAGGAGCGGCTATAATATCTAAGCTTGAGGTTATTAAAGAAGAAAATAATGTATCATTATTTGACGCAATCAAATATTATAATGGTACTGGTATAGGTAGAGATAATTTATTTAAATTTAAGGAAGTAATTGAGTCAATTAGTGCTCAAATCGAGAATGTAAAATTACCTGATTTAATAGATAGTATTTTAGATAATACAGGCTATAAGGAAATGCTAGATACTAAGAATGAAGAGGATTTAGATAGACTTGATAATATTAAGGAATTTAAATCTACATTATTTGAGGCAGAGGATGATTATGAAGGAACAAATAAGGAAAAGCTTTCTTTATTACTTCAGGATTTAGCATTAAAAACAAATAAAGAGGAAATGGAAGATAATAATTCAGTTAGATTATCTACATTCCATCAGGTAAAGGGACTTGAATTTAAAAATGTATTTATGGTTGCCATGGAAAATGGTATTTTCCCATCATATATGATTGATATGATGAATTTAAGAGAAGTCGAAGAGGAAAGAAGAATTTGTTATGTTGGTATAACAAGAGCTAAGCAAAGATTGTTTATAACAAATTCATCATACCGCTTAAGATTTGGTAGAGTAGAGGAAAATGTTCCTAGTATGTTTATTTCTGAAATGAATCCTAATTTATATGAAAATTATAATAAGGGATTTGTTAAAAAGGAAATAAAGCCAGAGGTAAAGCTAGAGGTTAAAAAGGAAGCTACTAATTTATTTAAAACAGGTGATAAAATTAACCATAAGGTTTTTGGAAATGGTATAATTGTCTCAGTTGATGGTGATAATATTAAGGTAGCGTTTAGTGCTGAATTTGGTATAAAAACATTAAGAGCTAACCACCCTTCAATAAGAAAAATATAGGAGTTGATGTTTATGGATATTTTAGAAAGAATTAATGAACTTAAGAAAATATTAACAGATGCAGGTATTGCTTATTATGTTAATGATAATCCTTTAATGGAGGATTATGAATATGATAAATTAATGAATGAATTAATCCAATTAGAAACAAAATATCCAGAATATAAAACAATAGATTCACCAACTAATAAAATAGGTGGTGAGGTATTATCAAAATTCGAAAAGGTAAATCATGAAATAAAAATGATGAGTCTTGCTGACGCATTTAGTTATGATGAATTACGTGATTTCGATAAGAGAGTTAAAGATGTTGCCTATGATGCTACATACTTATGTGAGCTTAAAATAGATGGTCTTTCTGTATCACTAAAGTATGAAAATGGTGTATTAGTACGTGGTGCTACACGTGGTAATGGTGTTGTAGGTGAAAACATAACACATAATGTAAAAACAATTAAAAGTATTCCTTTAAAGCTAACTAAAAATATCGATATTGAGGTACGTGGTGAAATATTTATGCCTAAGGCTTCATTTATTGAATTAAATAAGGAAAGAGAAGAAAACGAAGAGGAATTATTTGCTAATTGTAGAAATGCTGCGGCAGGATCAGTAAGACAGCTTGATTCTAGTATTGCTGCTAAAAGGAACTTAGACGCATTTTTATATTATAACATGGATAAAAATATTAAGACTCAAGAGGAAGCCTTACTTTCAATGAAGGCATTAGGTCTTAAGATTAATACACTTTATAAGCATGCTAAAAATATAGATGAGGTTATAGAATATATTGATCATATTGCTCAAATAAGACCTGATTTACCATATGATATAGATGGTGTTGTAATTAAGGTAAATGAGCTTGAATTACATAATATTATTGGTGAAACAGTAAAATATCCTAAGTGGGCAATTGCATATAAATTCCCGCCTG
>Ga0247611_10008199_pt1 | contig 12940 bp, 11 predicted proteins | sample 177DNAGHGhighgp2_FD_192422 | JGI IMG/M metagenome (GOLD analysis project Ga0247611, IMG submission 192422) | Sheep rumen microbial communities from Palmerston North, Manawatu-Wanganui, New Zealand - 1770 DNA GHGhigh gp2 | ecosystem: Host-associated > Mammals > Digestive system > Stomach > Rumen... | reverse complement strand
AGAAGGAACAATGTGCATATACCGAAAGATATGACGATGTTCAGGTATCTTCTCGGGCTGCTGAGGATATCATTCCATGAGAGGAAAGTAGTATTTCCGGCATGACTCCTGCTTATGCGGATCCCTTTCTTTTTGTTGAATCTCTCGCCTGTTTCCCCGCTCCTGACTGCATCAACAGGTGTCATCTTCTTAACCTTTCCTGTTGAAAGGAATGCGAGCAGAATGATAACGGCAAACACCAGTACGGCGCCGGCGATATTGATCATATTGCCATATGAGTTCCCAAGAACCATACCTTCAGATACGCTCTTCAGCAACATTTTTCCGAAGGGATAGCTGATGATCAGTCCGATGACAGCACCCGTTGCCGCAAGAGCAGTGTATTTCGTGAGATAGAGAGTCCTGATCTTGAGGTTCCTTATTCCGATAGCCTTCATGACACCTATCTCTCTGAAGTCGTCCTGGATCGAGAATCCGATGGAGAACTTAAGGATAACAAATGACACGATCATAAGACATACACTGAGGATCACGATGATAAATGCCACGATAAGTTCTACGATCCTTGTAAGAACGAGCATGCTTCTGGCATATCCTCCGTAAAGACCTTCAATATCATTTATTTCAGTATTTATTTTTTCTATATCATCGGATTCGATATAAACGAACATCTCCGTTTTGAACTCTGCATCCTTGGATTCAAAGTATTCATTTGCATCGCCTTCGTTCATGAGGAATCTGTATCCGGCTGTCAGTTGGGCACCAAATACCGCATCCTTAAGAGGGCCGTCAATTATATACTCTCTGTTCTCATTTTCGAGTTTGAGGGTTATCTTGTCACCAGTCTTAACATCAAACTTATCAAAGAACTTTTTGGTGATGTAAACATGGCCTTTTTCCACATTTGTAATCTCATTATTCTCTGAATCAAAGAACTTGATATATGAACTTTCCGGTGACTGGATCATGATCGCGCCGTTCCAGTCGATCTTCTTTCCGTCATTATCCCTTATTTCATTATCATATCCGAAGTACTTATCCATCGCGTATGACTTGATCGCGTCAACATTGTCCAAAACCTCACGCAGGGCGGAGTCATCTTTTCCCACATTGACTCCCAGGAAGTAGTCACCCTTCTCCCCTACTGCCAGGTCCATGAAATAATCCATACCATTCAAAACTGATGTGAGATTATTCAGACCGCTGGCGACAAAAACAGTTGCAAGGATAATGAAGAGAAAGAGTATTACATTCATCGTCTTGCTTCTCTTCAGGTCCTTTTTTAAGATCTTCAAAAACATCTTCTTATTCCTTTCATTTGCTCATATTTCGGATCCTATGAGCAGATGATACCTGAAGAATTATTAAGTAATCCTTAAATGAGATTCCAACCAGATCTTTGCTCATTCGAACAGTCCTCGGCTGCGCCTGCGGAACTATTCGCAAAGACAGGTTGGACTCTCTCAAGCTTTTCTTGCTACTAGGGTTACTGTAAAATTATTGTCGTCGATCTGCGCGAACGCGTCCCCGTCCATCCTTGTCATGAGCTGCTTGACGATGTACAGGCCAAGGCCGTTACCCTGAATATTAATCGTGTTGCTTCCGCGGTAGAATGAGTCAAATACACTTGCCAGATCGCTCTCATCAAGAGAACAACCTGTATTTGTTACTGATATGAGTTTACAGTCTTCCTCTTCATCAAACCCGATGCTGATCTTATGCCCGTCGCCGTACTTGATGGCATTTTCCATCAGGTTCTGCATGGCTTCAACAAACCTGTCCTTATCACCCGAGAGAATGCAGTCGTCGTAATGTGCGATCTCAAATTCAGTGTGAAGAACGCTGAGCTTATCTTTGTAATATGCCTCGATCCCGCTCATCGCTTCGGAGATGTAGAACTCACCTTTCTTCACATCGAACTCCATGAAATCCTCACGCGATATGCGGTGGATCTCATCGACATAGCTCCTGATCTCATCTGTCTTGGCAAGTATTCCTTTATATGCATTTGTCTTCTCTTCATCAGTATCGTAGATACCCTCCGACAAAGCTTTCGTGTAGAGCTGGATCGCCGACAGAGGTGTCTTTATATCGTGTGACAGTGACAGTAGCAGAGTCTTTTTCTCTTTCTGATACTCAAGATTCTTAGTTCTCGAATCCTCAAGGTTCTCCCTGAGCATATCCACACCCCAGATAAACTTTCCGAAGAAACGGTTCTTGTCTTCCTTCATGGGTTGTGTGAGATTGCCTTTCGCGAGGTCCACGGTCATGGATGACATCCGGCCAAACGGTTTTATGACTTTGTTGCCAATGTAGATGAACACTGCAAGTGAAACAATAAAGAAAACACCAAAGCCCATATTCATTATTATGAACGGAAATGCATTATCCTTTACCACATATTCTATCCTGTACAGAGTCCCGTCAACCGGCTCAACGACATAGTCGTTATTTATAAATTCGGAAGCATCGAAAATGCTGACACGCTTTATAAGACTATATTTGGACAGATCGACTGACGACGGATCGGCACGAAGCGACGGATTGGCCTCAAGCTGCCTCACAATACGTTCTGCTTCAACGCGATATGTCCTTCCACCTGTACGCAAACTGCTGATATAGATCAGATCGGCAGCGGCGATCATGACAAGCTCGAGGATCAGGATAAATACTGCTATCCGTTTAAACCTACTCAAATCTGTATCCCACTCCCCAGACGGTGATTATGTGATCAGGCTTCTTGGGGTCTTCCTCTATCTTTTCGCGAAGCCATTTGATGTGAACAGTAAGTGTCTGTATCTCAGACTCGCTGTCACTTCCCCATACTGTATTGAAAAGGTATTCCTTCTTAAGAGTTACGCCTTTGTTCTCAATAAGAAGTTTGAGAAGTTCAAACTCCTTGGATGTAACTACAATATCCTTATCATTAACTGAAAGAGTCTCCGTTACAGTATTCAGCTTAAGATTGCCTTCGGTTATGATCTCCTGCGCATACTTGCGCTTGAAGATCCCGTTGATCTTGGCAATGAGAATATCTATGTCGTAGGGCTTCTCTATGTAATCATCCGCGCCTAGATTAAGTCCTTTGAGCTTGTCATCCTTGTCAGTCTTGGCGCTTGCTACAAGGATATGCGTGTTCGAATTCTCCCTTATCTTCGAGCATACTGAGAAGCCGTCCATCCCCGGAAGCATTATGTCCAGGATGACAAGTTTGGCACCGTATTTCGAGAAGAGGTCAAGGGCCTTCTCACCGCTGTCGGCGACTGACACAGCATAGTTCTCTTTCCTGAGAAAAGCCTGGAGCAGTCCAGCAATCTCTTTATTGTCTTCAACTATCATTATATCGAGCATAATAAACCGGCTTTCCTCACGCGTCCGTAAATTTGGGTAAAACTGTAATTAACTATTACAAAGGGTTTCCCTTAGATAAAACGATTATACCACAAGTGTTAAGTTCGATTTGTCCGGGCATTTTCCTGCGATAGTTATTTCCAATCAACCAGCAGGAATTGCCTGTAACCGGAATAAATGGTTGTGCTCGTGCCATCTTCTATCGAATAAACTTTGAAATACACATCATCATCATCAGTTACTCCGGTTCCAAGGTATACCCTCTCAACATACAAAATATACTTCCCGTCCGGAGATGAAACAATTTGATCAACCTGCCACATCTCTGCATCAGTCTTCTCGGATAAGAGCCTGTATTCATAAGATGATTCGTCCGGGTTTCGATGGTCTTCAAACTCAGTGTCATTTTCTGTTTTAATCAATCCCCAGGTACATAAACGGAAACATTGACCGCTCCACGAATCCTTGAAAACTATATTTTCATATCCTTCTATACTTCTGTAATCCTGTGAAAAATCAAAATGGAACTGTGACAGGTATATAATTATCCCCACAAGCGCAAACAGGATCATTACTATTCCCAGGATTATCTTTTTCCATAGTTTCATCAAATAATACCCCGATATTTACTGTTCCAAATACACATAAACACCAGGTCTGTCATCCCAGCCGTGAACGTCAAATGATTGTTCCCAATAGGACTCTTCGCTGACTAATTGTATCGAATGAAGCCCCTGCATATCCGGATCATCAGTATATCCCTCAATCCAAACACAGATAAAATAATACCTGTTGCCTTCCTCATCATAGATATCAGCATTGATCTGATACTTATATTCGTATTCAGTTGACCCTCTGTTATGCCCACCGGATACGGAACAGCAGTTATTCTTAACCTCATCAATCTCTGGAAACGATTCATACAGGTTCTCAAGTTCCTTATCCAGAGTATCGTTTTCTTCCAGTGCATATTCAGAGAACAGTTCCATCATACGGTCGACATCTTTATCCTCAATACATTCAAGTATCTCATCCAACAACTGATTCTTGCCGAAATCACTTGCATGGCCTTGATAATGCCTTGTCTTGATCTGTTCCCCTATCGACATATCAGGATCGTATTTGCCATTAAAAAGCTTGGAACAACCCGTTAGGGCAACCATAATCAGAACTAACGACACTACAATCATTCTTCGAACGCAATTCTTCATGCTAACTCCCTTTGATCAACTATGCGTCTCCAGTTTGGGTTCAGCGCCTGCCTCAAACAACACTTTACCATCAGAACGCATCTCGATGTGTTGTATTCCCTTATATTCCTCGTTGTCAGATGCAAGTATGAAATCAAAACAGATAGTGTACTCCTTTGAAGCATCTGTCGTTACGGTAAACACATAAGAACTGGAATGAGTATTGCCTTCGAACGCAACTCCCGAGACTGTAAACTGAGTATCCGTAATGATACCTTCAATACTGTTGAATAATTGCACAGCATCACTATCATCCAATGCCGCGCCTGAATAACCACCGGGGGCAAACAGATCAGCAAGTGCATCAGCATCATTTCCCTCAAGTGAGTCCTGTATATTTGTAACCATAGTGGCAGTGTCAGCAGCCGTAGGTGCTTTGCTTATCCAATCACTTGAAAATAGAAACAATACAGAAGTCAGTGCAAATCCAATACCATTAACAATGAGAATAATACCGATTATAATGCCTGCGAGTCTCCCTTTCGCTCCCGAAGGCTTCTTAGTTAATTTTGCAAGGAGTATTATACCGCCTATAACAGAAGCGATACTTACTATCAAACATATAACACCCCAAACTATGATAACTCCTATCGGCATCGTTTATTCTCCTGATGAGTTTATTGAAGTTCGATCCACATTGCCGGACGAATATAGATCGGGAATCTGACGAAGTTGGCCTCCCTGCCGTAATAGTTGAACATACCTGTCTTTGAGACAATGGCAGCTCGGTAGTTATCTATACCGGGAGATCGCAACCACCACAAGCATTCTTCTATATTAGTGCTTCCGCCTGAGGCTTCTACATATCTTGCATTTGCATACTGTGTCGGCATACAGACTCTTGCCTCACTCGAATCAAAATACAGGTATTCTGCTTCATTAATGCTCAACAAAAACACCTGGTCGGTCGTATCATTCCCTCCGAGCGACTCATAGAATGGGTTATCATTTTCATTTACATTCGTTGTGTTTACGATTATGTTCTGCTGTTCCCCGCTGAACGCTTCATTTATAAAAGATGTATTCAGCCAATTTCTTAACGTGCATGTCTCCCATGTGAACTCATTCGCATCCGAATTATATGGCTGCCAATCAAGAGCATTGCGGCTGATCAACAGAGCCTTATTACCATCAACTGCAAGAACAAGCCATTCAATCGCCTCCCTGCCGTTTGATAAATCATTATCCTGTTCGTAGTAACCGAATTCAATATAAGATCCAACATCAACGGTTTCGGGGAGTTGCTGTGGAGCAACAGGAATGTCAGGTATAACATCTTCTTGAGTCTCGTCTTCTTGAGTCTCGTCTGTTTCAGACTCAGTTATGTCTGAATCGTCCTCTGTCACCTCTGTCGTTGTCTCTTCTTCAAGATCACTGCTATCAATCGTTTCCTGAGTTGGACTGCAGGCTGTCATCGTCAATATGCATGCTGCAAGCACTGCTGCAAAGACTCTTTTCTTCATATTGCGCCTCCGTGCATTTTCTACGCCTATTATACGCTCTATTAACAGGAACGCCAAAAGGACTCATTGATAACGAATGAACCTCCCTGGAAAACCTTACCGCAGGAGCGTCAACGTATCTGTCGGTCAGCAGATACTGTGAACAGCTCCGAGGACTGGTTTATGGAGTTCCGTCCTATTGAGAACGAATGAACCTTCCTGGAAAACCTTACCGCGGGAGCGTCAACGTATCTATCGGTCAGCAGATACTGTGAACAGCTCCGAGGACTGGTTTATGGAGTTCCGTCCTATTGATAACGAATGAACCTTCCTGGAAAACCTTACCGCAGGAGCGTCAACGTATCTGTCGGTTAGCAGATACTGTGAACAGCTCCGAGGACTGGTTTTCCAGGAAGGTTCATGAGTTTTTGGTGGAGACGAGGAGAATCGAACTCCTGTCCGGAACAGAATCCTCCGGGACCTCTCCGGGTGCAGTCAGTGTTTGGAGTATTCCCCTCTGCATGTTTCCCGCTGACAGGAGATGCGTCCGGTAGCTTCATAAGATGCAACAGTACAGCAAAGCTTATGCACTGAGGTTGTCCTGTTTAACCTCTTACAGGTAAGGTCTGCAAGTCGCGTCTTGATACATTACGCAGATATAATGATCAGACGGTAGCAATAATTACGCTGCTACGAGCTGTGTGTCGTTTGCAATTACTTGCGTTTCCCGTTTTTTAAGGAGGCACAACGAGAATCCTCCACCCGCTTTCCCGATATCAACTACCCCGTCGAAACCGGTACGTCCCCATTTGCGGTGTGCAGCTCCTCACACCTTATGTGATTGAAAATGATATCACCGTTACTCGAATTCGTCAAACCTGAGATCCTTGCTCACATCATAAGGTTCGAAATGTGTAGGTATCTCCGGCACTTTCTCTTCGTTCTTCTCTTCCTTTTTGTCTGCCGCAACAGTATCAGTCTCAGGTTCATCACCTTCGATCGCCTTCAGTTCATCCTCGCTTAAAGCTTTATCATTAAACGGATACAGAACATACATCGCACCACAGTAAAAGCACCTGGCCGTGAGAGGAGTTTTCTTTATTTCCTGAATTACATTTCCGCACTTAGGGCACTTGATCGTTGACTGGCGGTATACTACTCCCTTCTGTTCATCGATAATGGAAGTAATCTTCTCCATAAGAGCCTCATCCTCAAAGCCCTTCTCCTTCATAAGCATCCACATGGATGCAACAAGGATGTCAAGACGGCCTACTGAGAACTCCAGTTCATCAGGAGCCATTCCGAATACGTTTGGTGTATCTTCAAGGTTCAGTTCCTTCTTGGGCTGTGTTCCCTTCTCATTATCAAGATACTGCTGTGCCTTCTTAACCAACTCATCCATGTTCATAAAACCACCTCACAGGATCACTTGTACTGAGCGCAGAACTGCGCGAAAACCACTACCATATTATACTGCATTTCCTCATCGGTTATAACTGCCTCGTCATCGCTGTTGGACAGATAACCAAGGCTAACCTGCAAAGAATGAACTGTAGTAGCATAATTCAAACCTGTATACACTTCTGTAGATCTTACTCCATTGAAAGCAAGTCCCGTTGCCTCACAAAGGTCTTCTCCCAAACTCTGCGCCTTCTGCATGTCTCCGCGATAGAAGTTGCCCTGACTCGGAACATACATCTGAATACCTGATGTAAGAGAATCATTTGCACTGTCAGCATGGATCCTGAGGAACAGGTTACAGTTCGCAGATGTCGCCATCTGAGCTCTCTCCTGGTTGGACAGATCGATGTCATTGACAGTCCTGGTCATGATTACCGTTGCACCACAACCTTCAAGATATTCCCTGAGCATAATGCAGAATCTCAAAGTGAGATCATATTCGGGGATCCCGGTTGATACGCCCTCGCCGCCGCTCGTACATCTCGGCTTCTCGGCAGACATCCAGGAAGCAACCTTCTCAACACCTTCACTCGTAGTCTGCTGATGACCGGGATCCAATACGATCGTCATGCCTGCCAGATCAGGTGCATCATCTGCAAGAGGAACCGGAGTGGGTGTAGGAGATGGTGTCGGTGTGGGAGACGGCGTGGATGTTGGAGCTTCAGTCTCAGACGGTTCTGTCTCAGAAGACTCAGCAACAGTTGTAGCTCCCGTCACTGAATACCAGATCTCCTTAATGCTGTCACGCTTGTTATATCCCGTAAAGCCCAGCAGTGCAACGCCGAGAACGAGAACGACGACCCAGATTGCAGTCATTGCACCGCTATGTCTCTTCTCAGCTGCCTTTTCCGGATTCTTTTTAGGCTGAGGTTTAGACTGAGGTTTAGGCTGTGGCTTGGATTGCTTTTTCTGAGGCTGCGCCTTGCCGGATTGAGGTTTCTTCGCAGGAGCCTTGCTTTGAGTATTCTTCTTTTGCTGCTGTCCGGACTTCTGCTTTACAGGCTGCTTCTTGCCGGAAGGAGACGAAGGCTTCTTTGCCGCGTTCTGCTGAGGTTTCTTGGCAGCGGGCTTTGAGGTCTTCTTATGCTCCGCCTCGATCTCCTTCTCCTTTGCAACAATAGACTCGATCGTCTTGTTGCGTTCCTCGGAATCCATCGCCTTAAGACGCTCATAAAGCTGTTTCTTTTTATCTTCAGGGAGTTTTTTTACTATCTCCTTAAATTGCTTTTGTATATCTTTAGAATCAGTATCCATATATACCTCCAAAGTAAATTGTACCATTCTTTATTTTATTTAAAGCAAAAACTTGAGGCATTAATCAGCGGAAATAAAAAGAACTGCCGCAAGGCAGTTCTCATAAGATCAGTATTAAGAGAAATTATTCCTCGTCTTCGTCCTTTTTCTTCTTTCTTCCGAATAAGGACTTCTTCTCGGGCTCTTCTTCATTCTTTGATTCAGTCTTTGAACCGGAATCCCTCTTCTCAACTGTCTGGATAGCAGACTTGCTGAAAGTAATGAGCGTATGAGCTACTGATGTAGAAATTGTTACCTCATCATCCTTGATCTGAGCTACAACACCGATGATTCCGCCGATCGTCTGGATCTTATCGCCAACTGCCAGCTGGCTCATCTGTTCCTTGAGTTCCTTGTCACGCTTGCGCTGAGGACGAAGAATAAGGAAGTAGAATACACCGAGCATTACAACGACCATTATTATGGGATAAACTGTTCCCATTAGGTCTGTCTGCTGCAAAGCCGATCCGGATCCGTCGAAAACCTGTGCAATAAAATCTGTCATTTGATGACCTCCGAGTTATTTGAATGCTTCTGCCACTATATCCTGCATGGAATAGTAGCCGGGCTCCTTACCCTTAAGGAAAGCAGCCGCAGTAAGTGCACCGCGCGCGAATACATCTCTTGTCTGGGCACTGTGGGATATTTTAACAATCTCTTCGTCAGAAATAAACATTACTTCATGTTCTCCAACGATATTTCCGCCTCTGATGCTCGTGATACCAAGTTCCTTCTCACTTCTGGCCTGGTTCTTGGAATGTCTCTCATAAACATACTCAAGCTGATTATCTGTCTCCTCAGAGATAATATCAGCGATCATGAGAGCTGTTCCTGAAGGAGCATCGAGTTTGCGGTTATGGTGTGCTTCAACGATCTCAATGTCTGCTCCCGGGAACAAAGCTTTTGTTGCCTGTCTTACGAGCTCAAACATAACGTTCATTCCGTAACTCATGTTTGCAGACTTGAATACGGGGATCTTCTCGCCGGCTTCAAGGATCTGTGATACGAGATCATCAGGCAAAGCCGTTGTACAGCATACGAAAGGCTTCTTCACCGAGAGGGCATACTCAAGGATCATGGGAACTGCTTTCGCATTGGAGAAATCAATGATCGCATCAAAATCAACATCACAATCCGTGGGATTTGTGAAAACAGGAAAACCGAGTTCATCTGATTCGATTATGTCGCATCCAGCAACAACTTTGAAATCTTCGCTTGTTTTGCACATCGCGGCGATAGCTTTACCCATCCTTCCGCAACATCCGTTAAGAAAAATCTTTACCATAAAAGCACCTTTACCTAATTACTTGAAATATGAATCAATGGCTGACAGATCGTACTTTTTCAGGACTTCTGCCACATAATCGTGGTTCTTCGCACTCATGTCGCAAAGAGGCAGACGGCAAGGACCTACTCCCATTCCAACCATATTGCAGGCTTCCTTGACAGGGATAGGATTAACTTCGCAGAACATTGCCTTGACCATTGGAACAACGTCGATCTGCATCTTCTTAGCCTTCTCAATATCTCCGTCAATATAAGCATGTACCATCGTGCTTGTATATTCAGGCATAAGATTCGCAACAACTGAGATAACGCCATATGCACCGAGTGAGAGCATGGGAACAACAAGACCGTCCTCTCCGGAATACAGAGCATATCTGTCTCCTGTAAGGCTGTAAATCTCGGGAACCTGACCGAAGTTACACTCCTTGATGGCAACGATATTCTCAACATCAGCGAGTCTGTAGAGAAGTTCGGGAGAAATATTTACATTAGTCCTTGAAGGCACGTTATAAAGAACGCAGGGAATATCAACGCTCTCTGCTGTTGCCTTATAGTGTCTGTAAAGACCTTCCTGAGTACACTTGTTGTAGTAAGGTGTTACGAGCAATACAGCGTCAGCTCCTACCTTCTCAGCTTCTTTGGAAAGTTCGATTCCGTATGCTGTATCATTGGAACCCGTGCCTGCGATGACGGGAACTCTTCCTGCAGCTGCATCAACAGCGCACTTGATAGTCTCAACATGTTCCTTATGATCCATTGTTGCAGCTTCACCTGTGGAACCGCAGATAATGATGGAATCGATCTTATTCTTTATCTGGAAATCAACGAGTTTCTCGAGCTTATCAAAATCAACGCCCTTCTCATTGAACGGTGTAACAATCGCGACGCCTGCACCAGTGAAGATCGGTCTAGCCATATAGGATCACCTCCAGATATATAAAAAATAAAAATATCGTGTAAGATTGTATCACCTTGAAGGTTTTAATTCAATGCTCATATATCGAAGGACAGAGGATACTGTTTGGGGTCAAAATCAGCCATAATCTGGCGGAATACGGCATTGATCGCCGATATGTTCCTGGCTTTGACCGTTATAGTGTATCTGAAGCGGGATCTGAGTTCATAAATGGCATCCTGTATTGGGCCAAAACTCTCAAATTCATATGAAGGATCCTGGATCGCCAGAAAATCATTGATATACTTCATGAGTATCAGGCTCTTGCTGTATGCCTCCTCTTCATCGGGCAAAGACAAAACTATCTCTCCCATGGCCTTGAACGGAGGCAGTCTCAGATTCTCCCTGAATTTGATCTCTGCTTCGTAGAACTTCTCATAGTTCTGACTTACGGCATTCTTGAACAGCGGATCATCGGGATTATATGTCTGAATATATACTTCTCCGGGATCATCGCCCCTTCCAGCCCGTCCTGAAGCCTGCGTGATCAGCGCAAAAGCCCTCTCCGAGCCGTGAACATTAGCCGAATTGATCATTAGGTCGGCAGATAATATTCCGACTACGGTGCAATTCGGAAAATCGTGACCCTTGGCGATCATCTGTGTACCGATAAGAATGGAAGCATCTCCGGACGCAAAACTGCTCACAATATCCGATACGGCTCCGCGTCTTGCAGTCGTATCCTGATCCATCCTCAATATCTTCTCATGGGGATAATACTTTGTCAGAGCCTCTTCAAGCTGCTGAGTACCAAAACCGGCCCTCGTAAACTTAGTGCTCCCGCAGGCATCACACTGTGCCTGACTTACCGGGATCGTATATCCGCAGTAATGACAGATGAGGAGCTTGTCCTGTGATCTGGGATTATTGTGAAGCGTCATTCCCACGGAGCAGTTGGCACATTGCACCGTCTGACCGCATGTATTACAGACTAAAGTCCTTGAATAACCCCTTCTGTTAAGAAAAAGTATGACCTGTTTGTCATTGGCAAAAGCTCTTGCCATCGCCTGTCTTAACGGTGCAGACAGCAATTCCCCCGAACCGATCATGATCTGTTCCTTCATATCAACGGAATATACCTTGGGCAGAACTGCATTCTTGTTTGCTCTTGATGTAAGTTTGAGCAGCGTATAGTACCCGTTTTGAGCTGCATAGTAAGACTCTATTGACGGTGTTGCCGACCCCATTACGACTCTGGCGCCAAACATCTTGGCACACATCATGGCAATTGTCTTGGCATTATAATGAGGATGTGATTCAGCTTTATATGAACTGTCATGTTCTTCATCGATGATAACCAGATCCAGATCAGTAAAAGGCGCAAACACTGCACTCCTCGGGCCCACTATCACCTTTGCCTTGCCGGCTCTTATCAGATTCCACTGGTCAAAGCGCTGCTTATCCGTCAATTTGCTGTGGAGAACGGCACAACTGCTGCCGAGCCGTCCCTTGATCCAGGCCACCGTCTGTGGAGTCAGCGCTATCTCAGGTACAAGATAGAGCACCTGACCGCCCTTTTCTATGCAGGAAGAGGCGCAATTAAGAAATACTTCCGTCTTGCCGCTGCCGGTTATTCCATAGAGCAGAAACACCTTATATCCTTCGGCTTCATTGACCGTTGCGATGGCAGATCTCTGCTCATCATTGATATCGTATTCCTGCGTGTATTTGGAATCCCCTCCGGCAGAAAGATCATCACGGATATCCGCTAAAACGGTATCGGGTGCTTTATCTCTGGATATTGTGATAAGCCCTCTTTTCTTCAGTCCGTCAAGACTCGAAGGCGGGATTCCTGTATCCGTACACAGTGTCTTTTTATCTGTCCTGCCGTAGGAGAGAAGATACTCCAAAGCCTTTATATGATTGACTGATCTGAACGAGTTGGCGGCAAGCGCGGAATT
>Ga0247611_10008198_pt1 | contig 12941 bp, 18 predicted proteins | sample 177DNAGHGhighgp2_FD_192422 | JGI IMG/M metagenome (GOLD analysis project Ga0247611, IMG submission 192422) | Sheep rumen microbial communities from Palmerston North, Manawatu-Wanganui, New Zealand - 1770 DNA GHGhigh gp2 | ecosystem: Host-associated > Mammals > Digestive system > Stomach > Rumen... | reverse complement strand
CTCTGCGGAGCACCGGTCACTTCACCTCATGCGTGACGAGTAGACACAAGGCCAGCGAGCAGCCGCGTGCAGCTGCGTTGGTACTCTTGTGAAACACCTGTGAAACGTGTGATAAGGAAAAGCTATCGCAAAGCCTTTTGTGATAAGTAAAAAGTATTATGCAAATATACTTAAGTATATTAATATTGACATGATCGTTAAGCGATCAGGAAGGAGAACATATGCGATACAAGCTAATAATCAAGTGGTTTGATGGTGAGTATGAAAATCATTATTTTAAGGATGAGCAGGAAGCCATTGATTGCGCAAACGGATATTTAAGGGCTTTTGGCAATCAGATCGAATGGTACGGCATTAATCCGGTTAGGAGTGAAAATGTTTAAATCAGAATACCCAAAGTGCCCGGATGCAAAGCAAGATTGCTTCGCAGCCAACGTAAGATATCAGGCATGTACCTATGAGCCCGTATGCACATGCAAGATCTTAACGGAAGGAATCCCAAACTGTCCATTTTATAAGACTATTGACGAATTTAAGAGAGGAGTACGACATGGACAAGAAAACTGAGGAGCTGATGCATATGATAATAGAAGAGATTTTACCTAATAATGTAAAAGGAAACTATGCTCTCATTGATCGTTATGTGCTGGCCGTGTTCTCAAAGATCTGCGCAATTAAAAACATCCAACCGGTAGATGAAAAGAAGGTTGAACTTGAAGCAATGCTCCTTGCTTCACATATACATACAACCTTAATTGATTTTGTTGATTATACCTTAATTGATTTTGTTGATGATATAAAGGAAGGTGCTAAAAAATGACACAATGTTTTGCGCTTTTACTTGCAACCGCGATACGACTTCATGCGGATATAAATTTTACTATCAGTGATTTTGATTTAATGTGCAGATGTGTGCAAGCCGAAGCTGGCGGTGAATCGATGGAATGCAAGGAAGCCGTGGCCACAGTTATATTAAATCGCGTATATTGTGATGATAAATTTCCGGATGATATTGAGGGTGTTTTAACTCAAAAGAAGCAGTTTTGTATATCTGAAGAGGATGATATTCCAACTGAAGTAAAATATGCAGTCGTTTTTGCTTTGATAAAATATAACACGCTGGATCAGATCTTACCAAGATCATGTTATTACTTCCGGGCAAATCATTATCATGCATTCGGGATCGAATATAAGCATATTGATAATACTTACTTCTCCCTTGCAGAAAATGCCACAGATTGATATATTTTAATTGTTCCATCCTCCGATGATCTTCAGGAAGGGCTTCACAGATTGATGGATCTGTGAACCGGGTTCGAATCCCGGCTGAAGATTCCCGGCATGGTGCCGGAAAAAATGATTAGCGGTAGCACCGCAGAAAGAAGGTTAACATGTTTGAAACTCTCAACAAAGACAAGATCAGAACAGTCAAGGAAGGTATCGACACCAGCAAGATGGAATTTGTTCCCCTGAAGAACTTTATCGGCAAGACCGTTAAGGTGGACGGATTTTTCTTCACCAAGAGTAAGTATGGTGAGCAGGTAGTTGTAGTCGGTGAAGGTGTTCTTATCAACATTCCCAGGCGTTATACCGAGGAATTCAAGGCGATCAGAGATAAGGCAGATTTACTTGCAGCCGTTCTTAATGGTCAGCTCTCCCTGGGAGATATCAAGGAGATCGATTCCAAAAACGGAAAAACCGTTGCTTTTGAATTTATCGGATAAGTGAAAGTTCCTCTAAATTTTTAATCGTGCGGATAGTTTCCAGGCTATCCGCACAAACTTTCTATGAGGTGATTTTATGGCAAGGTTAGATTATGAAGAAAATCAATCAATTCATTCCATGAACACAAGGCAGCTGCGTAAGTATATCGCAGATCAGGCAGAAGAAGCACAAAAAAGGCTTGACAGCGCACCCAAAGACGCAAGCAAGGCTTTTAATGAGCTTGTCAGTTATATTGAAGGAAGAACCGGAAAGGTTAAAAAATCTACCTCTTATATGTCGAAAGCTGAAATGCGTGAGTATGCCTATACACTTCGTACATTTAACCGCTTTGATACTGAAAGTGAATATTATAATAAAACGGATTGGGAAAAGAATAAATCACGTTATGAGCAGTTTGTAAAAAATCAGGTTAGTAAAAAAGGTAAAGAGCATAAATATTGGAAAAAATATGTATTACCTTCCGGGGAGATTTCACAAGAAGGTTACCAGGAGTATAAGGATTTTATTTCAGTTTTATCAGCTTCGGAAGAATATCTTAATGACTTTGGTTACCGAACCATCCAGAAATACGCACAAGATAGCAATAAACTTGATCCTGATAAGAAGATACTTAATAAAACACTTTCAAGGGTTTATCTTGAAAATAAAGGAAAAGGACTTACGCAGGGCCAGCTTATAGACAAATTTACGGCTGAATATGATAAGGCATTAGGTAGAGAACAGGAAAAGAGTGCCGGAAAGCCTGCCAAAGTACCTACAAAGAAAGCAAGGAAAACAAGTTCTAAATCTAATATAAAGACCAAAGAGGTCGGAAAGATGCGAACAAGTGGAAGAGTACACAACAAACTTACTTAAAAATTATCCTTTTACGATCAAAATTCAAAGATCCCATAAAAAGGGAGAATATGAAAAAAAGCGTGTACTTTGCGAAGATATATTCACATTCGATATTGAAACAACTTCATTTTTCTATGATGCCGATTTAAAACCATTTATGTATGAGCCAGGTTTCGATCCCGATTATTGGTGTGGCATCCAAGCCGGAGCAATTCCATATATTTGGCAATTCGGTGTTAACAATTCATATTATTACGGAAGGGATATCAAGGATTTTAAAAACGTCCTGGATGATTTCCCTTCCGATATGCATATCAAAATATTTATCCATAATTTTTCTTTTGAGTGGCATTTCCTGGACTTCCTGACATGGGATAAAGTATTTGCCAAAACACCGCATAAGCCTATAAAAGCATCTTGCAAAGAATACCCAAACATTGAATTTGTCTGCACGCTTTCCCTTGAAAATATGAGCCTTGCATCATGGGGTAAAGCTTTAGGCATTCCCAAAAAGGTGGGTGATCTTGCCTATAATGTAATGCGCACGCCTTTAACACCCTTAACAGATACCGAGCTTGGATATTGCCAGCGTGATCTGGAAGTAATGTATATCGGTCTTAAAGAAGAGCTTAAGACATATGGCAGCGTACACAAGTTACCGCTTACCAGCACCGGGAAGGTGCGGAAGGTTGTTAAAGACCTTCTCATGCTGGATAAAGAATATATTAATTATATTCATTCTTTAGTACCTGAAAACCCTTATCAATATAAAACAAGCATGCTGGTATATGCAGGCGGTTACACGCACGCTAACAGATCAAAGGTGGGTTTTACATTTATAAATGATGACGGAAAACACGGTGGACATTATGATTATACGAGTTCATATCCATATGAAATTGTAGTTATGAAAGGTCCTTGCACAAAATGGGCTTATTATGACCATGAGTTACCTGATCCGGAAACTTTTGAAGATCACGCATATAAGATGCATTTATCTTTTAAAAAGATCAAATGTCAGCTTCAGAACACTTACATTGCAATTTCACATTGCATAAAAGATTCACTTCATAATATTAAAGCGGATAACGGCAGGATTATTTCTGCGGATACTGTAGAATTATGGTGTACCGAACAGGACTATACAGTTATTTCAAAAGCTTACACCTGGGAAGAATTGGAAGTTATTGAATGCTGGGAAGCCGAGAAAGACTACCTTCCTGTAGATTTTGTTAATTATGTTTTGGAATTATTTCATGCGAAGAGTGCTTATAAAAATGTTCCGGGTATGGAAGATATCTACAAAAAAAGTAAAAGCTACATCAATAGCCTGTACGGAATGGCTGTAACGAGCTTGTTAATGTCGGACGTTGTTTGGGATGATGAATCCGGCACATGGCACATCCAAAGGATCACCGAACAAAAACTTGTTGAACACCTGGGAAAAATTGCGAAGTATTCAGACAAGAGATATTTCCTTAATTATGATTGGGGTGTTTGGATCTCAAATGGTGCAAGATGCCGTTTGTGGAATGATCTGATTATTCCCTATGATAATCATGTTATTTATGCGGATACAGACAGCATCTTTACAGATATTGCTATTGATTTTACGGATTATAATAAGAAGATTGATGAAAGACTAAAGAAGGTATGTGATGAACGAGGGCTTGACTTTGAAAAGACAAGGCCTGCGAATCCAAAAGGTCAAAGGTCTTATTTAGGGCATCTTACAATAGAACCGGAGTGGACGGAGTTTAGAACCCTTGGAGCAAAGCGTTATGTTGAAAGAAGAAAATATGTTGAAGGTGATCCGGAGCAGGACGGTAAACTGCATTTAACCGTTGCCGGCATTAATAAAGAAGCTGTTACATGTCTTAATGATGATATTGAAAATTTCCGGAATGGCTGCGTATTTGATAAAGACGAAGCGGATGTGTCAAAGCTCCTGCATACTTATTTTGACAACCAACCGCCTATAAGATTCCCTGACGGTTATATTTCAGATCAAAAGCGTGGTGTTAATCTTCGTCCTAATGGTTACAAGCTTACAATGGATAAATCCTATGATGATATCTTGCAGGCCATTGGAATGAATATGTATAATGAACACTATGAACAACACATCCGTGGGATTTGGGAACAGCAAACCGTGGATATGGAAGAAATAAACGATATTATTAATGAACATTTAGGAAGGTGGTATTAAATGGCTAAACGTGCATATTGGAACCGCAAACAACTATTTGACACAAAAGCGCAGTATTTAATGGCATTCGGTCAGAATGCATCCGGTAAATCTTATCAAGGGAAGCTTGAATGTGTTGAAAGAGCATTAAAGGGCGAAAGATTCTTCTGCCTGAAACGATGGGCGGAAGATATGAAGCAGACTATTGCAGATTCATATTTTGATGATATCCCCGTTTATAAACTGACAAGTGGCGCATGGGATAGAATAACAGCATGGCAGGGTTATTATTATTTCACGCGCGTTAATGATAAGGGTGATATCGAAAAGAGTGATAAGATAGGTGCTTATGGTGGTCTTAATATATGGCAGCGGTATAAGTCTAATGTATATGTAAATTATACTTTTATTCTTTTTGAGGAATTTATATCAAAGGATGTTTATTTAAATAATGAGCCCGATACGCTTCAACGTTTCGTTACAATCATTTTCAGAGATCATCCCGGTACTGTTTTTATGCTGGGAAACACAATAAGCCGTACTGTACCGTATTTTATCGAATGGTGTCCTAATGTTATCAAACAAAAGCAGGGAACCATTGAGATATACCACATGCATGACTTTTCCGGGGAAGGTGATGAAGTTGATATCGCTTGTGAATATACCGGACACATAAAGGGAACCGGCTCCATGTTCTTTGGTGAAGCATCCAAGTCCATTAAGGCCGGTGAGTGGTCTGTGGATAACCATCCGAAGCTTCCGAAGGATCACATCGATTATGAAAAGGTTTACGAACTTCTTATAAAGTATCAGCAATTTGCTTTTGTTGTTGAGCTCCTTGTTGATCCTGAAGAAGGTACGAAACTTGTATTTGTTTATCCGAGGACAAGTGACAGGAAGATCGAGCGTATTATCACGGATGAATTTTCAGACAAGCGGAATATCACAAGATACTTCAGATCCGATTCAAGAGCAGAGCAGTATATAGTTGACTGTATAGCGAATGAGCGCGTGGTGTATTCGGACAACTTAACCGCTACGGATTTTAATTCCGTGCTGAAAATCCTTGATATATAAATACTTTACTTTTTGTTAAATATGAGTTAATTTATAGGTGTAATCGAACGATTACACCTATTATTTTTCCACAGAAAGGGGAATGAAAATGAGATTCAATGCAGCTATATATGAAAAGGTTTATCCGCATAAGGTGGAGACACCGGAGATTGAATCCAGCGTGGACACATTCAAGCCCACAGAAGAAAAATTAAAGGCTATGGATCATAAGCCGGGTGATAACACCGAAGATCCGGAACCTAAAACCCCGGAAGATGATCCGGGAGCTACACCGGAAGAACCGGAAAAGGAGATAGAAAATGAGTAACTATACACAGATTTATGGTATCCTTAACGATGCTGTATCCGATGTGCTGGGGAATCAGGCTCCCCGTGTAAAGGATACAACTTCATTCGTTGATCTTGGACGTGCAATGGCTGATGCTAACATGTATGACGCATTTTACGGCGCACTTGCGTGCAGGATCTCAAAGACCGTTGCATTTGTCCGTCTGTATGAGCGGAATAACAGAAGGATCGTAACCGATGCGCAGGAGTTTGGCGCATATGTTCAGAAGATATATACCGAGCTTCCGGATGATGTTGCGGATCCTACATGGAACGTATCCAATGGACAGAATCCCCCCACACTTCAGACCGCAAATCCTTATGATGTTAATACCACTGTTAACATTTCCAGCAAGATCTACGGCAAGAAAGGTGTTTGGGCGATCGAAGTAAAGTTTCCCACCAAGCAGATTAAGGAAGCTTTTCTTTCCGGTGAAGCAATGGGAGCATTCATTGATTCCCTTTATACCACCATCGAAACCCGTCTTAATCTTGACATGGAAGCAACCGAAACCCTTGCAGCTGCAACCGCTATTGCAACCAGCGTGAATGCAGGAAAAGCCACTAACCTTCTTCAGGTTTATAATCAGGAGTTTGGAAAGTCCCTTCAGGTGTCCATGGCTCTTAATGATGTGTCATTCCTTGCATACGCTTCAGAGAAGATCACAAGAATGAGCAAGAACATGCGCAGAATGAGCAAGGTATTTAATGCAGCTGCGTATCCCACTTTTACCCCCGATGATAAGCTTGTCGTTGAGGTTCACACCGAATTTGCAAGCAAGGCGCAGTTCCTTCTTCAGTCAAACACCTTCCATGAGGAGCTGGTAAAGCTTCCCGGATACAACGAGATCGATTATTGGCAGGGCTCCGGTACTTCATATGCTTTTGCTGATACCGCAAAGATCAATATTAAGAATGCTGATATCGATGCGAATAACGCGGTTGTTCAGTCCGGTATCATCGCATTCGTTCGTGATGAAGAGAATGTGAAAGCATATTACTCCGATCGTGAGACTTGGGAGCTTCCCAATCCCAGAGAGCGCACCATCGTACATGGTGAGCAGGCTGAAAAGGGATTCGCTGTTGATCCACATGCAAATGCTTGGGTATTCTATATTGCATAATAAAGCATGTTGAGCATGGCGGGCACGTTTATATAATAAGCGTGCCCGTTATTTTAAAGGAGCTGAAATGGCAACAAAAAAGACAGAAACTAAACAGACAAAGACCAAAAAAGCCGTAGAAACAAAGGAAGTTAAAAAACCGGTTGAAACAAAAAAGACCGAAACTAAACAGCTTGAAGTTACATATATCTATCATGAAGGTGATGATATATCACAAATTTCAAAACAGTTAACCGGTAAAAGCTTCATGGAATTTAAACTTTTATCAGTTAACGGGAAAACATTAAACACCCTGAAAGATGGGGATATTCTTAAATGGGAGATATAAATATGGATATCCAAGTTTTTGCACAGATCGTTTCATCAGTTGGCTTTCCGATCGCAGCTTGTTGCGTGATGTTTATTCAAAATAACAAGCTTCAGGATACTTTAAAGGAAATAGCCGTAACAATGCAAAAGATGGCTGATGCCATTGATGATCTGGAAGGTGGTAAAAATGGAGATTAAAGGTATTGATGTTTCAGCATGGCAGGGTAATATAGATTGGGCAAAGGTTGCATCATTCGGTATTAAGTTCGCAATTTTAAAAGCAGGCGGTTCAGATTGCGGATTTTATACCGATAGAAAATTTGTTCAAAATGTTATCGGAGCTCAAAATGCTGGTATTGATATCGGTGCTTATTATTTTGTTGGCAAAAAATGCAAATCAGCTCAAAGTGGACTTGCTGATGCCATAAGATTTGAAAAAATCATTAAGCCGTATAAATTTACTTATCCGGTTTATATTGATTTTGAAGCGCCTGATCGCAGCAATAAAGCAGGCAATACAGAAGCTGTGAATACGTTTTGCTTATACATGCAAAATCTTGGTTATTATGTCGGAATTTACGCATCCGATATTTCAGGTTTTAAAGAACGTCTTAATTTTCCTGATACAAGCCATTATGATAAATGGGTTGCGAGATATGGAAGCAAGCCAACTTATGCAAAACCTTACGGCATATGGCAATATTCAAGCAAAGGAAATGTGCCGGGAATAAAAGGTCGTTGTGATATGGATATATCTTATAATGACTATCCAACTATCATAAAATCACATCATTTAAATGGGTTTTAAAAGGAGATTGAAAAATGTATCTTGATACTTATCTTGATATGATGCCGGGCATTGATATATCAAAGTATGCCCTTGAAAATAGCACATATTCAAATTTTTATTTTTATTGGCGTGATGAGCTTTTCCAGCGTGTATGCAGATTATTCAAAGAAAAGTGTGATCCTGTACCGGCTAAAGAAATTGAGATCCGTTTAATGATGACCGGCCATTGTGGTATAATGCCATATAAAGGAGAGCTAACCGCCTTTTTTGGTACCTTTAGCGGTATAAGCAAATATAGGGATGAAAAGCCTTTTTATTGTGTGCATTCTCCGGTATATGCTGGCGTTCACAAGATAGGTAAGGATATTGAAGTTATTTCAAATAACACCTTAAGAAATCCCCTTTATGATCTCATTCATCATTATGCAATATTACTGGCACATGCTGAAGTTACTTATATCTTCACAATGGTAAATGCACGCAACGCAGGCGGTACACCCATTGCCAAAACTACCAAACAGTACAATTCGATCAAGCAATTCCTGGGAAAGCTTTTCAATGGTAAATTTGATGCTGTTGAGGATATAGGAGAGCTTGGCGTTGAATATGCCGGAACCCATACAACAACCGTTCAGAATATAGAAAGCATATGGAATACAAGGCAGCGCATCCTTGCATGTTTCCTTTCTGATATCGGTGTTAAGTCCGGTATTGATAAAAGATCGAACACCGTATCTGATGAGATCAACGCGGATACACCTTCACTTCTTATCAATCTTAATGATATGTTAAATGCACGGAAAGAAGGATTCGATAAGGTAAATAAGAGATTCGGCACAAGCTGGACTGTGGAATTAAATCCCGATATCAATTATATCAATTATTTCACAGATCCTAATGTAAATCCGGAGAAGGAGCAGAGCGATGAAAAAGATACTTGATCTGTATAAGAGCTTAACAGCCGGGGAAACCCTTCTTCCCACAAGCACAAGCTTTACATGGTGGGATTCGGTGTACTATCCCAATTCATCTGTATACGACAGGGAATTTGCAAGAAGGTACGGAGATTTCAGATATTATGATTTTCTTGAAGCTGAAACCGATGCTGCAGCAAAACAGAACCTGAAAGCGGATATATTATCCATCCTGACACTGAATCAAAAGAAGTATGCGGAAATGTACCGCATTTATATGCTTTCAGATACTGATATGCCAATTACATATAATTATGATATGACAGAGACAACCGGCGCGCAGCATACAGAAACAGCTTATGCGGAAAAACAGTATACCAAAGGTCAGCAATCAGACCAGCACAAAGTTGCGCCTATGAACTCCGTAACACCGCAGGTTGATTCTGAAGATGTTGAAGGGCAGCGCATAGACACGGACGGAGCGCATACCGATAAATTTGATTCTAATGAATGGACGCTTAAAAGAGTTGGAAACATTGGAACGCAGACCGCTGCGGATGTTGCAAATTCTTTTATGAAATTCTTCGATAAATATAAGTATATGGAAATGATATTCGAAGATATCGCAAAAGAGCTTTTAATGATAGGGTGATAAATATGTATACGATTACACTTTATAAAAATTCATCAAATCCGAATGCTATGAACAAATCCCTCACATACCGGGCTGATGTAAATTGTGAATTTAAAGCTCCGATGGATAGGGAAAGACCAACGATATATATTTCCGCAACCGATGCATACGATGATGTAAATTATATTTATATCCCGGAATTTGGAAGGTATTATTTCGCTAATTGCATAGGCGGAACATCACAGACGCTTACTTATGAATGCTTATCAGATCCTTTAATGAGCTTCAAATCAGGGATACTTAATTCCCCTGCCGTGATCGCAAGGAATCCATGGCATTATGATAAATATATTCCTGATAACAGGTTACCGGTTGAAAGCCGGACCGTTAGATCTACATTCAAATTCCCGAATGCGTCACTTTTTGATGGCAACAGAAACTGTTATATTTTAACTACGATAGGATGATGATATGAGCCAAATTACAGTATATGATTCAAATCAGAGCAGGGAAATAGATCTTAATGTAAATGTATTTGATAATGATACATTTAATGCATTCCTTGACGGTTCCATGAGTTCATTCGAATATGATGGTATTACATGGACTGTGTCAAAAACGCAGAGCAACGGTTTTACTATTGTTAATATTCAAAACAACAGCACAAATGAATCAAGCCTTGATCTTATCAATAACATATTTAACTTTATAGATCTTGGTGGAAATATAACAACTGAAGATTGCGCTCAGGAAGTTTTTGAAACTCCCGGTCAAGGAATATACCGGAAAGATTCAAGCACAGAATATCCTTATATAAAATATGAATATGCTGAACCTTTGCCTGGTTTTGGTAACTATCCGTTATCATTAAATCCAAGTAGCGCGCAAAGCTTTGGCATGTCTCTTGCAGCCGGTGGTGGTGCATTTACTTATGGAAAGATAACAACCTTCAAGCAGGGCGATCTTTCCTTTTTTGGATTTGTTGGTATTCAGTGTGCACCACCAACAGCACCATACAAGAATACAAATATCCAAATCATAAGAGCATCCGGTATTGCATCCACTAACTACGTTGAGGTTAATGCATCTGCTGGAGATAAGGGATTTAAACCGATTTCAGATATCACAAAGCATCCCCGTGGCGGTGGTAAAAAGTCAGGCCAGCGTCCAAATTATGAGACCGATGTTCTTACACAGCCTGATGAACCGAATGAGGATGTTGCATCAATAGGTGGAAGTGGGTTCATACAATGTTATGATATTACAAGAGCAAACCTTAACAATGTCGGTAAAGCTCTTTATGGTGAAACTCTTTTAACCTTTTTATCGAATCTTTTGATAAATCCGCTTGATTTTATAATCGGGCTTAATATCTTCCCTTATACACCACATATCGGATCATCAGTTCCGGTTAAACTCGGAAGATGGGAATGCTCAATAGATGCTGCCAATGGGCTTGGAATTAATGCAAACGGTGCTTTATTGACAAAACAATTCAGACAAATTGATTTTGGCACACTTACAGTCGCTGAAATGTTTGAATCATATCTTGATTATGAAGCATCCAGCTTTTCGCTTTATCTTCCTTTTATCGGTGAAGTTGATCTTCCCGTATCCGAAGTAATGGGTGGGAGCATAAATGTAAAATACACGATCGATTATTTCACCGGGCAATGTGTGGCAAATGTTTTATGCACTAAAAATATCGCATTATCAAAAACACAAACAGCACACCAATATTCACAGCATTCATATCAGGGGAATTGCGCAGTACAGATCCCGGTATCACATGTATCTTACGGAAATCTTGTTGGTTCACTTATAAATGCTGCAAGCACAGGACTTAAAGGCGGAACCGTGGGTGCTGCTATGTCGCTGGCCGGAGATCTTGCCGGCGGTGGTTTCAAGCCCACAGTGCAGACAAAGGGCACTATATCGGCAAATGCGGGATTTTGTGCTATACTTTATCCGTACATTACAGTTACAAGACCGATCACGGCAGAGCCGGAAAGCTTTCAGGAAGTAATCGGGTATCCTTCATATATGGATGGAAAACTCGCCACATGTCAGGGCTTGTGTATATGTGATGATATTAATCTGTCAGGGCTTTCAGGTGCGACAGATTCAGAAATAAACAGAATAAAGCAAATGTGCAAAGAAGGTATTTATATTTAAGGAGGTTACCAAATGGCAACACAGAAACAGGTTTTTACAGAAGCTCATGAGAACATCGACAAGGCGAACCATACCACAAGCGGACTTATCGAGTATCTTCGCTATATCTTCGGTAAGCTGGAGAACGCTTCCGGTGGTGGCGGTGGTGGATCTGAGGTTTCATGGACGCAGATCCAGGCGACAGGCACTAAGATCGCAGAGATCGAGATTGATGGAGATAAGACAAGCGTTTATGCTCCCACTGTTGAAGCAAACAATTTAGGACCGACTGTAAACTTGACGCCTTATGACTCTGATTCTAATAAGTACACGTTTCCGAGTGATGGATATGTTATGATATCTATTTCGGCAAACACAGGAGTTGAGAGATACGGATCAGTAATAATTAACGGAAACGATAATGCAAACAGTCCTCTTTATCTCACTTGCTATGCAAATAATACGAATATAAACCAGAGGAATTGCTTATTTGTTCGTAAAGGCATGAAATGTTATTGTTCGTTTTCAGATTCAATAAACGTTTCGGGTACTTTTTACCCTTTGCATTAATATAGCCGTATAAGGAGAAAAAATGTTTTGTCTTTTCGTCATCTTATGCAGATATTTCTTATGAAAGCGAGTTATGCGAGCGGATCCGGCGGATACCTGGATCCGCTTTTAGTTTATGCCAGATCTGCAAGGATATGTTTCACAGGTGTTTCACAAGAGTACCAACGCAGCTGCACGCGGCTGCTCGCTGGCCTTGTGTCTACTCGTCACGCATGAGGTGAAGTGACCGGTGCTCCGCAGAGAGTGGAGCGGACCAAAATGAGCAAGAATCCCAAAACCCCCTTATTCCTTT
>Ga0247611_10008197_pt1 | contig 12942 bp, 1 predicted proteins | sample 177DNAGHGhighgp2_FD_192422 | JGI IMG/M metagenome (GOLD analysis project Ga0247611, IMG submission 192422) | Sheep rumen microbial communities from Palmerston North, Manawatu-Wanganui, New Zealand - 1770 DNA GHGhigh gp2 | ecosystem: Host-associated > Mammals > Digestive system > Stomach > Rumen ... | reverse complement strand
TTAGTTTAAATAATTTCGAGTAAATAAATATTTTAATAAATATTTGTTATCATAAATTTTGAAATTTAAATAAATAATGGGGATTGGGGATTGGGGATTGGGGATTGGGGATTGGGGATTGGGCCCAATCCCTAATCCCCAATCCCAAATCCCCAATCCCCAATCCCCAATCCCCAATCCCCAATCCCCAATCCCCAATCCCCAGGCTAATTAGTTTTGATAATAAAAATTAATAATTAAATTTAATTTAATTTTAATAAATTTATCATCATAATTTATCAAATATTTAAGAAAAACAAAAATGATGGTTAGATTATCTAATATTACAAACTTATTATTAATAATTTTATTGTTAATATCAAATACAACATGCCAAGCAACAGTATTTCCAGATCATTATATAGAATCAGATTCTCCATATTCTTCATCTTCTCGCTATTTGACTTCTGATATTAAAGAAAGACAAATTTATAAATTAGGTTATTTTTCAACAGATACTTCAAATATCAAAAGTTATAAATTCGGTGTTATATATAAACCAGATTCTTTTTGCATTGTTTATAATGATGATCCTAATGATGTTAGTACAAGTGGAATTGGCACAAATATAAACTCACCTCCAAATAAATTTTTTGACTCTATACAAAATATTGGTAGTACAAGAGAAAAAAATAATTTTTCAGAAGAATTGGAATTAATAAAACATTTTTGCTCGGGTCAAAAATTGATGATAAATGCTCCTTTTCCAACTTTACATAATACTGGATATATATTAAAATATAAATTATCAATGACTAACAATTATACAGCTAATTCGGATTTAGATATAAATATTAAATTAATTATAATGAAAAACAATCCTATTACCTATGAAAATAAAGATATTTGTAAATTTAGGATGAAAGGTGGGGTTGCTAGTTGGTTTAAAATGACAATTAAATCAAAACAAACTACAACAAATAAAATTACAATGATATTTATTTGCGATGAAGAAGACGGTTCTCATAACTTTGAAGTAAATACTGATGATACATTTAGATTTATATTTGATACTGATATTACAAGTTCACCTCCTAACATTTTTATTTCATTTTATCAAGTTATATTGGAAGATTCTTCCGCATCATATTTTTTAAATAATAATGATAATAATATTATAAGGACATTTAATGGCTTAGAAGAATGTGATGTTTCAAAAGATGAAAAAAACTGTTTAATTGGATTTACGTGTGGTACTGAAAGAAAATGTGAAAAATGTGATAATTTATGTTATGAATGTGTTAGTGATTGTATTAATTGTAATGTTTTAACAGATGTAGATAGTACAGGGACTGGAATTGGAACAAAAGCTAATTGTAAAATAAACTATATCGATCTTTCGAATTTTGAAGATTTTACTATGGATGTCACATTACCAAATGGAGAATTTCATGAAAGAAGTACAATGGGATTTTGGATATTTATATCAGATATGGTAAAAGCAAAATCGGGAAATTCAAATATATATCATGTTGTTCTTAAAGATAGATATGTAATATCAATTATTCCTAATGAAATTTCTACAGGTGTATATTGTCATGCTTATGAAGATTTATATAGAACAATTACAAGTGAAACTATATTTGAAAGTTATTACACAGATAGAGAGAGTTCTTATGTGTTATATAGAAAGATTCCTTCAAGCGAGCAATTAGAATATATTAATGGTAGAGATTTATCAGGGCAATGGTTTCATGTCTCTTGTGGATTAAGCTTCGATCATAAAAAATATCATCTAACAACAGTAATCAATGGCCAAGAATCATCAATAGAAACTGCTTTAAGACATGAAAATTTATATTATGATTCAACAAAAAAGGAATATATAGAAAATGATATATTTTTTCGACATATTGTTAAAGATAAATTAACTTTAGAATTTAGGAACTTTGGAAAAGCTGGAACAAATATATATTTAAGATATTTTTTATTTTTTCAAGATTATATACCACCTTCTTATAAATTTATGTATTTCAATTTCTATGAAACAAATGCCAATCAAATTATTTTACTTCAAATTAAATTCGATGAATTATTATCAAGTACTGATACTTATGAATTCAAATATACAAATATAAATGGAGAAGAACGAAAAAGCTTAACTGTTTCTTCACTAAAAAAAATTGATTTAATACCTCCAAAAAACTTCAAACTTTTGTCTTTATTAGGAATAAATGAATTTTATAAAAATATTGATTGTAGCAAAGACGCAGATAATATTCAAAAAATACCAGATGATAGCATAATATATTGGGATAAAGATAAACCTTTATTTTGTCTATCATATAAATATTTAAATACAAAGAAAGATGTATGTGAGAATGGAGAAAATTGTTTAATCGGAAATGATTTATATATAAATTATCCATATAGTAAATTTTGTGATTCTCTATGCTCAGGTCCAATGGAATGTAAAAATGCTGATGATACTGGAGATTATTGCAAATCTGAGCAGACAAATATATATAATCTATTTTATTCTTGTGAAAATAAAGATACAAAATATTATTTACAATATAGTTCTTTTTATAATCCAGAAACCATTTCCATCGGTATTAATCCACATTTGAAATCTTATATAATTGAAATTTGGTATTATCCTGATTTTTTTTTAAGTGATAGTAATAGGCAAGGAAAATTTTATTATCCAGAGACTTTAAAAAATTATGTATTCTATTCAAACGTAGCTCATGCATATTTTCTTCATTCTGAATATAGATCTTTGAAAGTAGAAGATTTAGGTTCTACTTACACTTCTGAATTTTATCATCCTTATGAATGGAATAAACTAATGTTTTACGGGAAAAGGGTAAGAGAAAATGCACATGATGTTGTTTATAAATATTTTATAATCAATAATTTAGTTAACAATAAAATCAGGTTTAAAATGATTAATAATGATCCAGAACTTTCTTATATTGAATTTAAGAAAACCTTTGATGCTGAAACAGGTGGAAATAATTATAATAACTGGGCAACAGGATATTACAGAGGATTAAAAATATGGGATGGAAGCATAGCAAGTCCTGAATTGACAATTTTATATGATTATTATTATTCTTCAGGAAGTGAAATGATTAAATCTTTAAAATATCATATTCCTTTCACCAATGAATATATAGCAGATAATAAAATTTTAGATATAAAAGGAAATACAATAAGCACAGTTTCTTCTTCTGGTGGAATAAAATTAAGAAAATATAATTTTTCCTCTAAATTTGATTTTATAAGAACTAGATATCCTTCTCTTCAAAATTATTTAATTGCAGATGCTTCTGCTCCCAAAGCATTTCCATGTGAAACAGGATGTCTTAGATGTTGGAATTCAGGAGCAAATTGCTACGAATGTATTGAAGGCTATATGCTAACTTTGGAAAGAGCATGTGTAATAGCTAAATATTTTTATTTTAAATCTCCTTGTGAAAAATGTGATGTTGGTAACACTGATGCTTTATTGAAAATTGATAAGGGAGTATATTTTACTGATATAACTCCTATCACTGTAACATTTTGGGTAAAAACACATGGATTTGATTCCGATAGTCCACATGACTTTATTCAATATAGTCAAGATGATGTCTTAAAATACTATGAAACCGAATCTAATGATTGTATTGGCCTTTGTTTAATAAGCCAAAGTAAAATGATAGCTTATGATAAAGATTTCAGAGATAAAATTGGGAAATGGACTTTCATTTCTTTATCTTATTATGATGGAAGTCTAGATAAAACAAGTAAATTTCCACAGATGATCAATTTTGAAATTAATGGAATTAGTATAGAAATAAAGAATAATCCTACTAAAATGCTATTTAATGCTTTTAATATAAAAAAGAATTTATTTGGATTTTTTTTTAATATTAGATATTATCACGAATATTTAGTTGGAGCATATGGATTTGCCACTAATGATGGAAATTTAATTTCCCCTTTTTCAATGCCAAAACCTGTTAAAACTTTTTTGGTTCCCGGAAATACAGCATCTAATTGTTTAAATACTCAAGATTTTATGAATAATAATGGACAAAATTTTGGATGTGGTGGAGATCAAGATAAATTATTTGAAACTTTTGCTTCAAGTTTTAACAATTATATTGAAATAGAAAAAGGATACGGACAACCTAAAGATTGCAATTTCAAAAATGATAATGATAATGCTTATTGTTTTAATGCATGCAAAGGAAATGGTAATGAAGATTGTACCTGTTTAAATAGAAATTATAATTCTCAAATGCTTATTAAAAAAAGTAATGGTGTTATATATTGTAAAACCTTAAAATATATCAATTTTTCAAAAGCCAAAGATATAAAAATAAAAGTAAAAACAGCAACTGAAACAAAAAAATTTACACTTCAATTTTGGATATATTTTTATAATTACAAAGATGGCAATTTTCAAGGTGCAACTTTTAATTGGCATGGACATAATAAAATAACTGTTTATAAAAAAGGGAATAAATATTATACGAAATGTGAAGTTTATACCGTTGAAAATAAAATTGTAGTACCAAAAGAAACACAAATATTTGAATTAAATAATACTAAATGGAATTTTATATCATGTTCAGTAAATTATGAAGAAAGATTTTATTATATAAATGCTAATAGTGATTTTAATGTAGATTCACATAATGATTTAGATGGTCCTAGGTTAAATTTTACAAGATTTACTACAACAGAAATTCCAGAATTTATTCTTAATAATGATTATACATATTTAGAAATAAAAGATGATACTACTAATTTAGATGATTGGGGATATTTGTTTTATAGACAAATACATTTATGGAAAGATGCATATTTTAATGCTGAATTTTTATCAAGAGTTAATATTTTAACACCAGCAAAATTTCCTTATTTATTGCACAGTTGGGATACGCATTTCAGAGGATATAAAGATGGGAATTTTTATAATAATTTTATAGTCAAAGATATATGCAATTCAGCTGATGATATAGTTGTAAATAAAGTAGATACTTTAGGTTTTAATTATATACCTGAATCAAGATATAATCTTACAGAAGATGTTGAACTATGCTCTGAAGATGGTGAATATTTTGATATATATACAATAAATGAGAATCATTGCTTACCTTTTGCAGATCTTGGATTAATTGATGATTTTACATTTACAGATATACCTTATAGTTATACTGGATCATATTCAATGGCTTTTTGGATATTTTTCGAAGATGCTTCAACAATGGGTTCAGGAATACATTTTAAATGGGAAAGACATCTTCAAATAACAGTAATTAAATTTACTCAACTTCAAGGATATTGCTTACCTCAAGGATATTATTCTGATGATATATCAAATTCTCAATTTTCTGAAAAATTAAATAAAATAACAAATTATATTTCTTCTCCTTTAGCAAAAGAAGACCAAAGTGAAAGTGGGATATGGATATGGGTATTATGTAGTGTATCAAATTATGCACAAAAATATTTCTTAAAAGGAAATGGGCCTTCAATTACAGCAAAAATAATTTCAGAGGATTTATATTATAGTGATTTAACTAATGAAGGTCAACCTGTTAAAAATAAATATCCTTATCATTATTTTATGAGTGAAGTTGAAAATTCAGTATCTCAAACCTCAAAATTATATATTGAAGGGCTTGCAAATGATAAAAGAATTTATATTAGAGATTTATTTTTATTTAATGATTACATTCCTGAATTATATGCTGAAGCTTTCAAACATACAGATTTATCAATTATTGACTCAACAAAAATGTTACAATCAATGATATTCGTTTGCAATTTTGCTGATTTTAATTTGAATAAAATGACCTTGACTTATTATGTAATAAATCAACAAAATGATGTCGTAAATAAAATATCGACTTATACTAAAACAAAAAAAACAGTTAAATTATATAGATCTTCAAAAATATCTTCATCTAAAACATTTGAATTATGTTCTAATTTTGGTTTTATTAAAATTTTAGCTCCTAAAGAAGGAGATCTTTGTGCAACTTATTCAAATGATCCGGCTCCGACGACACTTTTTTATTATTGCAATGAAAATAAAGAGCCTATTGTTTGTATGGGAACAAAATATTTAGAAATAAAAGATGATGTTCCTGTTTGTACAGAAGAATGTGGCAATGGATATTTCAGAGTTCCTGGAGCACCTTATTATTCAGGAATATGTGGTATACATTCAAAAAATGATATAGAAAATGTAGAAAGCATTCCAAAATCATTTGTTCAATTGAGAGATTATACTCAAAAAGATATATTTAGTTGTAATGGTAATTATAATCAAATAGGATATACTTGTTTTGATAAAACATTAGATGAAAAAAGTGGTTTCTTTTTCTCTAGATGTTATAACCAACCTAATTTTTATGGTGAGATAAGTAACGAAAGCAAAGAAAAATTACCAAATGGATACTATTATGAATTTTGGTTTAAATTAGATAAAGTTCAAATATTGGAACATTGTGGAACAACGGCTAAAGAAGAATATATTTTATTTTCAACTCCTCATTCAATATATTTAGATTTATCTGAAAATAAATATTATTACAAAATTATTGATTCAATTTATTCAAGCACTTTAGATGGAATAAATAATTATGAATGGAATAAAATAGTTATAAAGACAACATTAGGAGTAACTCTTGGGCAAAATGTATATGTATATATTAATTTTGATATAGATAATATAAAAGCTACAATATTAAATATACCTTCATCAATAAAAATGCAATTACAATATATCAGTTTTTGCTCTAAAGAAGAAAACGGAGATTGTACCCCAGCTGGAGCTTCAGAAGTTACATGGGGTTCAGCATATTATAGAAATATAAGAATTTGGGAATTATATAGTTCTTCAATATATTCTATACAAGATTTTAATATAGGAATATATGAAGATATTCCTCTAAGTTTAAAATTATATTATCCTTTGAAAATATCAAATATGAATTTTAATGTATTACATCAAATAATAGGAGATAATGATTTAGATGCAATAAAAGTAAGACATGAAGAATCACAAGATTTTAAATCTTTAGATAAATGGGATTTTTATAATTATGCAGACAATTTCGATTGGGGTGTAGAAAGCCCTGAAAATAAAAATAAATTTATCTCATCAATGAATGGTATATATATAACTTCCCAAGATTGTAATCAGTATTGCGAAAGATGTTATACAAATGCTATTACTAATTGTTATAAATGCTCTCCAGGATATGTTCTAAAAGGAATGACATGTGTTTATGCACAAGGAAAAACATATTTAAAAATTCCTTCTGGAAACGGAAAAATACAATTTGAAATAACAAATGTTCCAGGTAAATATGGCCATGTTAAAGATCATGAAGGAATAACTATTACTTTTTATATGAAATTTGAAGGTGCTTATCAAGGAATGTCTGGGGAAGAAACTAATTATCATATTATTGAGTTGAAAGCTAATACTTTTTTAGCATATGAACCTTTAACAGCAAATTTGGATTTTTATATAGAATCAAATGTTGGTTTTAGATATCCAAACTATTATAATCTTATAGGACAATGGATTCCATATTCAATAGCAATATATGTTGGTGAAAGCCCTATTCCAGATAGATATCCTCATATGTTTACTTTTAGTATAAATAAGGAAGATATTCCATTTGTTAATGGTTTTAATTTACCAAATACTTTATCTAGAATTGAATATTTAAATTTAGGAGATAAAGTCATAGCTTTATTTGCAGATTTAAGAATTTATAATACATTTATTCAAGGATCTTTTGGCCATTCTATTTCAAATGACAAGGGTGAAGGTATAATATTATATTATTCTTTACAAGGAAGTTCTAGCAATGATTGCGCTAATGGTGATATGCTGGTTGATCGTACCGTTAATATTTTATGTGTAACAGATTATACAGATTATATGGCTAAAGATTGTGGAAGTGATACAACTAAATATTTTGATTTGAGTATTCCTGGGGAGCAACCATGTGCTTTTTGCCCTGATTATTGTAAAACAAAATGTTTTAATCCAAATGATAATCAGTGCACTTGCGATTTAACGCATGGTTTATATTGGCTTAGAAGAGATAAAACTACCAGACAAACATATTGTGAATATTTACCTTCAGTTGATTTTTCTATTTTACAAGATATATCTATGTCAGTTCCTACAAGTCAAACATTGGAATCTACTGTTGAATTTTGGCTTTTTGTTTATTCATATAATTCTGAAACTTCACATTTTACAAGCATTTCTGTTGAATGGAATTTACATAATAGAGTATTAATTTCAAATAAAGATAATACTTTATATGCTTATTGTTATGCCTTTTATAATATAGATGATCCAACAGAATACACAGAATTTTTAACATTGTCTATTAGTGGATATTCTTGGATATATATAAGATGCGGTACTGATCATGTAAGTCGAAATAAAAAATATTTTTTAAATAATCAAGAAGAAGAATTGATAACAAAGAATTATCCAGACAGAACAAATCTTGTCACGCAATTTAGAATAGTAGCAGCAGATCCTAATTCTTATGGTTATGTTTTTCTTAGAGAAATAAAATTGTGGCAACAATATAATTTTAATTATATAAATACAGCTTATATAGATTTAGTGGATGATGTTGGACTTTATAATTCAAAAATTTTAAAATCATCAGGTTTATATCCAGGGTTAATTACATATATTAAAAGTGATTTTAATCAAAATGATTATGAAGAAGTTTTATTTAATCAAAAATATAAATTAATAAACTTAGTTGGAAAAGATGATTTAGGATATGAATATCCAAGAACATATGATAATATAATAAGAAAAGCTGATTTTTTAGGTTATAATATAATAGATCCAAATAATTATGGATATTATTCTGATTTGGTTATTTGTAGCGAAGGATATGTTTATAGTTCTGAAAATAATATGTGCTTAGAAGTTTCAGTAACAAAATGTAGATATCCAGGAGATATAAGTGATAATTGCATTAGTTGTCCAGATGAAAATCCATATATATATCCCCCTAATGGAAATTGTGTAAAAGATTGTGGAGTAAGATTTTATCCTAGAGATGATATGTTCCAATGTAGAGACTGCCATTATACTTGTTATGAGTGTTGGGGTTATGAATACAATAATTGTATATCTTGTACAGATGATTTATATTTAGTTGAAGAATTTCATATATGTATACCTTATTGTCTTGATTATGGATTAGTTGCTTCAACAATAATTCCTAATTATTGTGTTCCATTTGAAGCTATAGTCAACATCACTAATTATAAAGAAGGAGTCCCTATAGATATAAATACCTTCGATTTTCTTATAGGAGAAGTTTCATATATTAGTACTAAATATTATTTTATAACATGGAAATTTGATCCAGAAAAAACCAGAAAAGCTAATCCAGGAGTCACTTTAAATTTCGAAGATGATCAGGTTCCTTTTTATCCTAATACCGATGAAAATTTGGAAAGTTATAATGTTTCTTTAAATCGTTCATTTTTTGAATTAAAAAGAAATTATATCTTCACGATAGAAGTTAATTCTTATAATTCTTTGAATACTTCAAAAAGAGCAAAAAGATCATTTGATTTCAATTTAACAACTAATTCATATCCAGAAAATGGAGGTTTAGAAATAATTCCTTCAGTAGGTTTGCATAATACTACTACATTTGTTTTAAGATGTCAAAATTGGACAGATGATACAATTAAAGATGATTCAGAATTAAGCTACTATTTTTATGCAAAAGAAAATTTATCAACTGAAATAATAGTATTACAAGATTGGAATAAAACTAATGAAATATCAACTAAATTTATTTTAGAGAAGGATGCTTTACCAAGTAATAATATAACAGTTTATTGTAAAGTAAGAGATAATTATAAAGCCGAAACTGAAGTTAAAAAAATAATAACTATAGTTACAGATTTAAGTACTGGAATTTATTCATTAGAAGAGGATTTAAAAGAATATTATCTTCCATCAAAACAATTAGAACCTTTTGAATTATTTCATCTATCTCAACTTTTAATGTCACTAGGTGAAGATCTATACAAAGTATTAAGGCCACCTCTATATCAAAGTATTTATAGACCATCTGTCGACAAAAATTTAGTTGTTGAAACAAAACCAGAATGTGTTACATTTAATAAAGAATGTAATAATAGAGGAGAATGCAATAACTTAGTCGATGAATTTTTAGTTTGTAGATGTAATGAAGGATATTTAGGAACAAATTGTCATATTGATAAAAGAGGCGGAGGAAAATTACTAGATTTATATAAAGAATTATATGCGAGATTAATTTCAACTCTTCAGGCAGAACTTACCTATGAAGAATTTAAAGTTGTGCATAATATATTTAATGGAGCAAAATATTTTGCTGATGATCCCACATTTTTTAGTAATCAAATGGAAACTTTCTTAACAATGGCTTTGAATGTATATCCAAAATCAGTAGATAATAATACATATGAATATATAGATCTTTTAGATTTTTATTATTCTTATGAATATGAAAGGTTGAATAAAGCAAGAGTAAATAAAATGTTTGATACTGGTTTAAATAATAGAGATTTACCATTAAATGATGAAGATAAAGAAGAATTTAGAGAAGCCTTTGAATATATTCATAATGAATTGATTACTATAATACGTCATAAATGTAATATGCATATTAATACTCAAATTAATTATGAATATAATTCTGATAATTTTTATATTGCAATTAAATCTGTAAATCCCACTTTTGAAGAAGATGAATTTTTCGAAGAAAGAAAAAATAATTATAAGACTTATCCTAAATTTATGACTTGTCTTAATTATATTGAAAATACAAGATTAAATAATCCATATTTTCAAACATTTATGATATATATAGAATATCTCAGATTCCCTTTTGGTTACGACGAAAAAATCTATGAAAATAATACAAGTCCTTTAATAGAAATAAGATTTTTAGATGCGACTACGGGTAAAAATTTTGATTTAACTGATTGTACTGGAGCTAATCAAATAAAAATTGATATGCCTTTTACAAATTATAGATGGATAGATGAATTAAATGATCAAAGATTGTTATTTGATCCAAGAAATTACAAATCTCCTAGTGATCCTATTTTCAGTGACCCTATTTATATTAATAAAAGTGGATATGTTAGTGATGATACTGTTGAACAAAGAATAGCTAAATATCATAGAAGATATAATTTTTCTTGTAGATATTATGATATTGAAGAAATGAAATTTGTTGATACAGGAGTTATTTTTACAAATTTTACTAGTGATACTAATTTCATTGAATTTAATACAACACATCTTTCGAGATTTAGTACCTTTTTTGTTTATAATAATGCTACTTTTAAAGTAAAAGGAAGATTTTTTTACGTTCCAAGAACTGAATTATTGAAATGGAAAGATAATTTTAAAGGAAATTTTGGATTTATTACTTTTTTAATATTAATCATTGCTTATGCTGGATCTAGCATAGTTTTAGGCTGTTATGATAATATTTATTTCGTGAGGGAAACATTATTAGAATCATTAAAGACAGAAATAGTTAAAGCATTTTTACCTTATAAAAATAGAAAAGAAAGAGAAAAAGATGCTCTAAAATTAATCCCAATAACTTTAGACCCTGGTTTAATAGACGAAAAAAAATTTGGAGATAAAACAAAAGAAAATAAAAGATATGATAATTCTGATGAAACAAAAAATGAAGATGATATATTAGCTTTAGGAAAACCAAAGGATACAGATTTAATAACTAATAATTTTAAATCAAATATAAATTCAGGCGATAGATTATTTGATTCTAATATAAAAAATAATAAATCAAAAGAATTTTTAAGTAGAAAAAATAATGTAGGTGAAAATATTATGACAACAGGGAATAAAACTGATTTGAATTTAGCTTTAGAGACCAAAGATTTTTATACATCTAATGTTGGAAAGAGAGAAACTGAGCATTTAAATGTAAATAGATTACCTGAGGATTTCGAAGATGCTAGTGTAGAATATAATAGAAGATTATATGGATATGCAAATTTAAATCTGACTTTTTTCCAATTTTTAGGAAAAAATATTTTAAGAAGAAATATTTTAATAAATCCATTTTTTAATATTAATATGTTTTGTCCAAGATGGAAAAAAATAATTGTCTTTACAACTAATATATATTCAGAACTTTTACTTTTGAGTGTATTTTTAACAAATGATGAAAAAGCAGTGGAAACGGATAAGATACTTTTAGCGAAATATGCCATATATACAGTTTTAATTACAGATACCTTCATGCATTTTATGACTATATTCTTCCAATTTTCAGGAAGGCAAAAAAGAAGATTATTAAGACTTGTTTTACAAAAAGGACAATTGATAGTTATGAAAGAATATGAAGATATGTTATGTGCTAATAATATAGTTACCGCTTTTGGAGCTTTAATTTGTTATGCAATATGGGGATTTACATTTTATATGAGTTTTGCATTTTATTCCGTTTGGAAAGTTCAAAATAAAGCTTATGTTTATTCATTTTTAATGACGGTCGGTATAGATGTTGTCGGACTTGATTGCTTTTATGAATTATTTTTAGCAGTAATATATATGCAAAGAAAATCTTCTGCAGTTTTAAGAGTCGTTGGAGAATTTCTGAATAGAATAAGAAATCATCGTTGTATGGTTTAATAAAAGGAATATGTTATTAATAAATTATATATTCTATATATAAATTTATTTTTAAATCCATATAATTTTAAGATAATATTAGCAATATTATTTTTTATTATAAAAAACAATAATTAAATTAATATAATATATATATTTATATATTTTATTTAATAGAATATAATATAATTGATTTTAATGGGATTGGGGATTGGGGATTGGGGATTGGGGATTGGGGATTGGGGATT
>Ga0247611_10008196_pt1 | contig 12942 bp, 8 predicted proteins | sample 177DNAGHGhighgp2_FD_192422 | JGI IMG/M metagenome (GOLD analysis project Ga0247611, IMG submission 192422) | Sheep rumen microbial communities from Palmerston North, Manawatu-Wanganui, New Zealand - 1770 DNA GHGhigh gp2 | ecosystem: Host-associated > Mammals > Digestive system > Stomach > Rumen ... | reverse complement strand
CAACAAACTCATAGGCGATCTGCTCGCTCTGGGCCTTGCCCTCGGCTACGGCGTAAGCCTCGATGCGGTACTTGCCGTCACCCTCGAAGCTCAGGATCTCCTCATACTCGGCCCACTCGGTCCAGGTACCGTCGGGATACTGAACGCGGTAGTAGATCACGCTGGGCTCGGTCTCCAGGATCTCAACAAAGTAGGCGTGGATGCCGTCCTCGGTGTAGCCGTGGAAGGTGGGAGCGCCGGTCTTCTTGGTGGGCTCAACGGGAGTCTGGGCAGCCTCGTAGGCAAAGGTGGCCTTGGGCATGAAATTGGTCACGTCGGCCTCGCCATTGATGTTATACATACCATAATTGATCAGGCCCTCTTCGTCACCATCACCGATGAAGTAAGTCTGGCCCCAGGTACCACCAACGATGCAGTTCACCTCAACGAGGAGGTTCTTGCCGGTATAGGCAAAGGGCTCGTCCAGAACGAAGGTTACCATGTAATCACCACGCACGGGGGTCACGGTAGCGACGGCGGTTACGCCAGTCATGGCAACGGGAGTCTCAAAGCCCTGCTCGTCAACCTCCAGGAATGACAGCTGGAACGTAGCGTTGTCAAAGTTGATGAAGTCGGTGGCATCGGTCGAGGTCTGACCCTGGTTTGCATAGTAGTCATTGAGGGTGTAGAAAGTCACCTCGGTGATCTGGCCACCAGCCATCTCGGCGAGCATCTCGGCGGGATAGATGGTCTGGGTCATCGCGCCCTGAGTGTCGGCATAGAGACCACAGACGGGCTGAACATTGGAATAATACAGGCCGTCGGCGACGGTCAGGGTGTTGGCCTGGGCAGCAACTGCCATAGCGGCCACAGCGATGAAAGTAAAGAATTTCTTCATAATAAAAAAGTAATTAAAAAATAAATAAAACAATATTAATTCCTTTGATTGTTAGTAAAATAGCACTTCATCCTAACGAAAGTGTACTATTTCTTGCGACAAAATTAATATTTTTTTTGACACAATGAAAAATAAAAACGAAAAAAGTTGAGATGCAAGTGGATATGCGTCTCAACTTTTTTCTAAAAACCTAAAGCCTAAAGCCTTATTTCACTACCTTCACCGCACTTGTGGTGCCGTCGGTGTAGGTGGTAACGACGATGGTCAGACCATTGGCCTGCTGCATCTCCTGACCAGCCAGGTTGAAGTAGCGGACGCCTGCAACCTCCTTGCTGGCTGTCATCTCGTCGATGCCAGTCCTGGGAGCTACAACAAACTCATAGGCGATCTGCTCGCTCTGGGCCTTGCCCTCGGCTACGGCGTAAGCCTCGATGCGGTACTTGCCGTCACCCTCAAAGCTCAGGATCTCCTCATACTCGGTCCACTCGGTCCAGGTACCGTCGGGATACTGAACGCGGTAGTAGATCACACTGGGCTCGGTCTCCAGGATCTCAACAAAGTAGGCGTGGATACCATCCTCGGTGTAGCCGTGGAACACGGGAGCACCAGTCTTCTCGGTGGGCTCAACGGGTGTCTGGGCAGCCTCATAGGTAAAGGTTGCCTTGGGCAGGAATGCGACGATATCAAATGAGGGGTCACCCCAGTTGCTCCAATAATAGCAGTAAAGGCTGGGCGTGTTCTCGGTATTCATGCCATAGAACTCGGTTGTAGCCCAGTTGCCTTTGGCGGTAACAAGCACCTCGACCATGAGGTTGCCTCCAGCATAGTCAAATGGCTCATCAAATTCAAATACCATCTCTGTCTCGTTGAGGGTGGGAGTCGCCGAAGCAACAACAGTTGCTCCAGTAACAGCTTCGGCTGTCTCATAGCCTTCCTGGTCAACAACCTTTAATGACAGCTGAAGGGTTACACCAGAGAACTTGATGTCGGGTGAATAGAATTTCAGCGCGTTGATCTTGCCTCCAACCATATCGGAGAGCATTGCCTCGGGATAAATCATCTGTCCCATTGTGCCGTTCCAGTCGGTGTACATGCCATAGATTGGCACCATCTTGTTGGTTTCATTACCCTCGGCAACTGTCAGTTCATTGGCTTGGATGGTGAGAGCCATCGCCACCAAAGCGAAAAGTGTAAAAAGTTTCTTCATAAAAATGAGTTTGAATGATTAATTAAAAATGAATAATAATAGTTATATTTTATTGATCTTCAAAAAGATAATAAATCATCTGCCTCAAATGCCTACTATTTCATGCGTCAAAGGTACAAAAAGTTTCAACCAAATGGTAGAAGAGGCCATAATAAAAACAGAAAAAATCGTGATGAGTTGATACAAGATCAGAAGATCGATGTGATAGTTCCCATGATGCTTCCTAATAAGGCACCGAGCCACACGATGGCTCGCAACTCCTTTTTCATCACGTCGAGGATGATGGCCTCGGCTTCGGCCATTTCCATCTCATTGATGCGTTGCTCGATGATGCCGCTGATGTCGATGTCCTGAAGGATGCGTGGCAGGTGCTCGGTGATGATGACCCGGTAGGCATTGAGGATGCCACTCTTGATCTGCAAGACTTGTTCGTCATGACCCATCATGAGGTCTCTCATGGTCATACTCATCAGCTGACTGGACTGCTCAACAACAAGTCCCTCGACCATAGGCTGCGAGTTGTTGTGAAGGATTTCGTTGATGTGCTTGGCAAGAATGCCTTCAACGAGCTGTGCCACGGGCTGGAGCAGCATGTCGGCACCCAGTTTTCCCGCGATGCTCTTTCGGGTCTTTTCCATGACGTGCTGTGTCGCCATCCGGGCAATGCTCTCGCCCAGTCGGCTGTCTTGCAGCTTGCCGGTGACCATCTTGACAATGCCTTCGGTCACATTATTGCGCATCGCAGTGATGTCGTCCGCTGTCAGGTAGTGGCGGGCAAACTCCTCAATGGTTTCCTCGTTCTTGCTTTGAGTGGAGACAAACTCATCGATGGCACCAGCAATCTTAGACATCATCTCGTCACTCAACAGGCTCTTCTCCAGCACCTCGCGGTTCATCAGGTTCTCGCTCACCGCTTTGCCGATGGCACCTGCAATGCGGCTTTTCTCTTTGGGAATGATGCCAGGAGTAAAAGGAATGTGAACCCCCATGACATATTTGGGCTGATGAGGCCTGAATAGCATACGGATGGCAATGTCATTGGTGATATATCCGATGACAGCCCCCACAGCAGGCCCTATTAAATAATGTATCATTTATCTCTTATCTTTTCTCTTTTCTCTTTTCTCTTTTATCTTTTATCTCTTATCTCTTATCTCTTCTCTCTTCTCTCTTATCTCAGATCCACGATTGTTGTGCCCGCTGGAACTTGTGACTTGTCAAATGTGAAGGTGCTTGCGGGCAGTGACTTGTTTTTGTAGTCGGTAATCTTTATCGTATAGACCGACTTGTCGCTCATCTCAAATCGTGCGGTGCGCAGTAGCGATGTCTTCTCGTCAAAGTAGAGCCACAGCGTCTTGATGGCATCTTTCTTCCTCTTGGGTGTGAGCTTGATGACATAGGTGTTAGCTGTCTTGGCCTTAGCCTTCTTCATGTTGAAGTTGGCCTTGAAGTGCTGGGCCGCAGCGATGGGATTGGTCAGCTGCAAGTCATCAGGGGTGGGGGACGTGATGTTTACCTCGCTCGTGACGGGTGACCATGACCATTGCGTCTTGCCGTCATACCAGCACTTGGCTTCAGGAGAAATCACGCGGAATTTGGTGCCCTGCATGGCAATGCTGCCCTTGCTGGTGCCTTGGGCGGTGGCAACACTGTAGTTGGCTGTCACGCCACCGCGTGAACTGATGGCTGCGACACACTTGTCGAGCACAGCACTGGGTGCCTGGGCCATGGACGTGAGGGCGGCTACTGTTGCGATGATTGCTATCAATATTCTCTTCATTGTGTAAATTGATGATGGTTTCTGTTGGTTGGTTTTGCAAAAACAGTGCCAGCCTATCAGGCTGGCACAAGATGTCTTCATGACGTGAACAGCTGGTCAATATCCATGGGACTGACGAGCACTTGACGCGGCTTGCTGCCTTGGGCAGGTCCCACGATGCCGGCGTGTTCCATTTGGTCCATCAGGCGACCGGCACGGTTGTAGCCGATCTCATAGCGGCGTTGCAACGATGACGTGCTGGCGGTATTTCCCATGACGACAAATCGCACGGCCTCTTCAAACAAGGGATCGCGGTCCTTGACATTGCCCACGTTGGCATCACTGCCACCGCCCTCGTCCTTGCCGACGTACTCGGGCAGCATGTAGGGCTCATCATGGTTGATGTCGCGGTCATTGTCCTCTTGTTCCTTGATATAGTCGCTGATGCGAACGATGTCAGGCGTGTCAACAAACGGGCATTGCAGTCGGGTCAACTCGCCATCAATCTGGAACAGCATGTCACCACGGCCGATGAGTTGCTGGGCACCGGTTCGGTCAATGATGATCTGGCTGTCGGTGCGCTGTGCAACGGCAAAGGCGATGCGACCAGGGAAGTTACCCTTGATCAAGCCGGTGATAACCTTGGCCGACGGACGCTGGGTAGCAATGATCATGTGGATGCCGACGGCGCGGGCTTTCTGGGCAATGCGCACCAGGGGCGTCTCAACTTCCTTACCGGCTGTCATGATCATGTCACTGAACTCGTCGATGATACCCACGATATAAGGCATGTACTGATATTTCTTCTCGCCGTGCTCGTCGCTAACCTCTCGCAGCTCACGACGCCACAATTCATTATAGTCACTCACGTTGCGCACCTTCACTTCCTCAAACACCTTGTAGCGGTCTTCCATTTCCTGAACGAGGCAGTTGAGTGTCTTGATGACGCGGTCAGTATCGGTGATGATGGCCTTTTCTTCACCAGGAGCTTTGGCAAAGAAGTATTTCTCCAAGTCGGCATATACGCTGAATTCTACGCGCTTAGGATCCACGAGGACAAATTTCAGCTCTGACGGTCCTTTCTTGTAGAGCAGCGATGTGATGATGGCGTTCAATCCCACCGATTTACCCTTACCGGTCGCACCGGCAACCAGCAGGTGGGGCATCTTGGTCAGGTCGGCGATGAAGACCTCATTGCTCACTGTGCATCCCAGGCACATGGGCAACTTGGCACGACTCTCCTGGAAGGCTTTGGATCCCAGCACCTCTCGCATGGGTACCACTTGCGGGTCACGGTTGGGCACCTCGATGCCGATGGTTCCCTTGCCCGGCATGGGGGCAATGATGCGGATGCCCAGTGCAGCAAGGCTCAGGGCGATGTCATCCTCCAGACCGCGTATCTTGTTGACACGCACACCATCCTGGGGCACAATCTCAAACAGGGTCACAGTGGGTCCCACGTGGACCATGATTTCCTTGATCTCGATGCCATACTTGCTCAGGGTATCGCGGATGCGCTCCTTGTTCTCGTCCTGTTCCCGCTTGTCAACACTGTTGGGATTCATGCGGATGTCCTGCAATAGGTCGAGGGTGGGGAAGCGGTAATGGCGGTATTCACCGGTCGGGTCATGGGGGTTGCTCACGTCGCTGCTGGCAGTAATGGGCTTCAGGCGGGCTGTCTCGCCGTCCACGACTTGATTAGTGGTATTGTTGGTGCGTGTCCTGGCCTTGCGGGTGTGCAATCTGGAGAAGGCGGTCTCTTTTCTCTCAGCATCGTTTTCTCTATCTTCCTTGCTGCTGAACACTTGTTGCTCACTGCCCAGGAACGTCGAGTCACCAGGCTGGCTCACCACCTTCTCGGCTTCTTCCTTGCTGCGGCTGCGTTTCTTCTCTATCTCTTTCTGCAACTGGCGGTAGAGGGTTGAGAAGGTCTTGTAGGTCAGGAATACCCAGAGCATGAAGATGATGAGGTTTACTCCGATCATTCCATAAAGCCCGGTCAGCCCAAGGAGCCACTTGTTGGCATAGAAGCCGAAGTAGCCACCCAGCGGGAAGAACGTGATGGGTTTCATGAAGTAGGTGGCAGCACCCACAACCATCGAGAATGTGAAGATGCTGAACAGGCACACGAAGGTGTAGGAGAAGAAATGGGTCCTCTTCTTGCGTATCATCCTCATGCCTATCGTGATAAACCACAGCACGATGATAAATGATGCAACGCCCACACCACTTGAAATGAAGAAGTCACTCAACGAGGCACCCAGGGCGGCACCGGTATTGCGTATCTGGTCAGGAACCTGTGCATTCTCGATCATCGAGTAGTTGGCTATGCGGTCTTGGTCGCTCATGCCTGACGACAGGAAGAACGACAGGAACGAGATCAGGAGGTAGATGCCGGTAAAGACCAGGATGATACCACTGACGAACTTGAAATTGCCATTTTGGAAAAAGGCCATGACCCGTTGCCATTTGGTCACATTCTCGTTGTCCATGGCCTTTTCGGCCTCTACTTTCTGGCGATAGTCCTCAGACCGCTGCACGCCACTGATGTCGGGATTGTAAAAATCCTGATTATCACTCATTTGTCTATTCTGATTGCTTTTATTCTTACTCATTTTGCTATCGTATAACTTTTGGGGGTGTAAAATTACAAAATAAAATCGATTTACAAACGCAAACCCATCACTTTTTTTCAAAAAAACTTTTTTACCCTTTTTTTCGGTAGTTTTTCAGCCCTGTCCTTAATCTTTTTTCCAGAAGGAACGGGTGAAAATGACCAGAACAGTGAACAGCTCCAGACGGCCAATCATCATCTCAAAGGCCAGCACCCACTTGGCTCCAGGATGCAGAGATACCCATGAACCGCTGGAACCTGTCACGCCGTGACCGATGCCGACATTGCTGATGGCTGACATCGAGGTATACATGGCATCAAACACAGGCAAGCCATAGAATGTGAGGTATAGAGCAACTACCATGATGATGCAGATATAGACAGTGAAGAAGGTGTAGACCTTGCTCACTACATGGTTGGGGACTGGTTTGCCGTCGATGTGGACAGCTCGTACCGAGTTGGTGTGCAGCACGCGGTAGAATTCATTGGCAGTGTGTTTCAACAGCACGATGAGGCGGTCCATCTTGGCTCCACCCGATGTGGAACCTGCCATGCCGCCAAAGAACATCATCACCATCAGGATGACAGTGACAAATTCTCCACTATTTTCATAGTCAAAGGTCGAAAATCCTGTTGAGGTGATGGCCGACAGAGTGTCAAACGCGCCATAGATCAAACGGTCACTGTTGTTGTCGAGAAATCCCTTATAAGCCATATAGGCAAAAATAGCAACCGTGGTGATCAGTGCTGTCATACAGTACCAGCGCAACGTGTTGTTGTGGCGGATGCGCTTGAAGTTTCCGCGCATGGTAGCAGCGATGATCGAGAAACTGACGCCGCCAATGAACATAAAGATGATGACCACGATGAACACGTAGCTTGATTGCCAGTAGTCAAGACCGATATTCTTGGTCGAGTAGCCACCTGTCGAGGTCGTTGTCATCGCATGGCACACGGCGTCGAACCAGTCCATGGGACCTGCATAAAGCAATGCGGTCAACAGGGCAGTCAACCCGATGTAGATGATCCACAGGTCCTTGGCCGTCTGGCTCACACGGGGACGCAATCGCTCGTGGGTGATGCCTGTCACCTCGGCATTAAACAGGGCAATACCGCCCTTCTGGTTCAGCATGGGGATGACGGCAAGCGTGAACAGGATGATTCCCATGCCGCCAATCCACTGGGTCATGGCTCGCCAGAATAGCACTCCATGTGGTATCTCTTCCACATAGCGGATGACACTTGAACCCGTGGTGGTGAAACCTGCCATGGTCTCAAAGAAGGCATCGGTCACGTTATCAAATGTTGAGGAGAACAAGTAGGGCAACATGCCGAACAATGAGAAGAATACCCAGATGATAGCGGTCAACATCAGACCTTCACGCTTGTGCATCGATGAACTGCGGGGCTTGATGCCAAATGCCATGGCTGTGCCTGCGCCGGCAGTGATCAAGGTACTGTAGATAAAGGCTCGCAATGCCGTGGGCTCGTGATAGAACCATGATATGGCAAGCGGCAGGAGCATGAAGGCTGCCTCAATGAGCAACAGCCAGCCCTGCATCCTCAACACGATGGCAAAATTGATATTTTGATTCTTGAGCCTGGGCATAGCAGTGATTATGAGAAATACTTGTCAAGTTTGTGGATGGCACCTTGCAGGCAGAAGACCACCACATGATCACCAGCCTGGATGCGCGTGTTGCCGTTAACGAGTTGACCCTTGCCGTCTCTCACGAGGCCTGCAATGGTGAAGTCTCGGCTCAGCTTCAGGTCCTTGACATCGGCACGGGTTACGCGATCGCCTTCCTGGACGATGACTTCGGCGACCTCGGCGTCGGCCAGGGCAAGACAACGGGCATTGTCTTCGTCGGCATCGATCATGGTCTGGTAGATGCGGCTTGATGCCAGGAGTTTCTTGTTCACGATGGTGCCGATGTTCAGCGACTCGGCCTCATAGATAAACTGGATGTCCTCGACTTGGGCAATGGTCTTGGGCACACCGTTGGTCTTGGCGATCATGCATGCCATCATGTTGACGGCACTGTTCTCGCCCAGTGCGATGAAGGCGTCATAGTTGCTCACGCTTTCCTCTTCACTAAGCTCGGTGTCGCGGAAGTCGCCCTGCACCAGCTTGCAGTTGGGATAGCGTTGTGCGAGTTCGTCACAGCGCTTCAGGTCTTCTTCAATAATCTTGATGTCAACACTCTTGCCTAATCGCTTGATGAGCTGCTCGGCAATGTCGTTGCCGCCAACGATGAGCACATTGTCGACGGGTGTCTGTATCTTGCCACATGCCTCGCGCACCTCCTCAATGTGGTCGCGTGTGGTAGCTATATATACAATGTCATTCTCCTGGATGCGGTCATCACCGCGGGGAATGATGATCTCGCGGTTGCGCTTGATGGCAGACACGTGCAGGTAGTGGCTGATGTTGGAAACGTCCTTGAGCATCTGGTTGACGATACGGGCATTGGAGCGTATTTTCACACCCACCACAATCAGTTCACCATCAAATAGTTCAAACCAGTTTCTTGCCCAAGTGCGTTTCAGGGCACTGGCGATTTCCTTGGCAGCAAGCATTTCGGGATAGATGAGATGGTCGATGCCCAGGTTGTTGATGTGGTCGCGCCACTTGGGATTAAAGAACTCGTCATTGTCGAGACGGGCGACAGTGCGCTTGGCACCTAACTTCTTGGCCATTGAACATGCCAGGATGTTGCGGGCTTCACTCTTGGTCACGGCGATGAACAGGTCACACGCGCCGGTCTTGATCGCGTTCAGGTCGTTAAACGAGATGGCGCTACCTTGATGGGTGAGCAAGTTGTAATTCTCGAGAGGCTCGAGCTTCTTGTTGTCAACGTCCATGACGATGATGTCTTGCTCCTCGTTGCTGAGCATCTTGGCCAGATGTGTCCCGACTTCTCCTGCGCCGGCAATAACGATTCTCATAATCTCTTGTCTCTTTAGTTGTTAACTCCCAATTCCTCGACGATTGCCGTCTCAAGTGACTGCTCATCCATGCCGCAACGAGCATAGAGCTCGGCAACCGTGCCCTGGTGAACAAACTCGTCCTGTACACCCAGCATCCTCAACCTGTTGGTCTTGTTGTGGCGTGTCATCCACTCGGCGACAGCCGATCCCAGTCCGCCCACTACGGTGCCGTCCTCAATGGTGATCAGGCTATGGTAACGGGTGGTAGCTTCTTCAAGTATTTTCTCGTCGATGGGCTTCAGGTAGATCATGTCATAGTGTCCCACCTTGATGCCGCGCTGGGCCAGGCGGTTGACGACCTGGATGACCTCGTTGCCGATGTGGCCGATGCTCAGCACTGCCACACCATTACCCTCGCTCAATCGTCGCCCTTGGCCGACGGGTAGCGTCTCCATCTCGTTGTGCCAGTCGGCAATGACACCTTTCCCTCGCGGGTAGCGGATGGCGAAGGGTCCCATACCTTCCTGCTGGGCGGTAAACATCAGGTTTCGCAGGTCGTGCTCGTTCAACGGCGATGATACGATCATGCCGGGAATGCAGCGCAGGTAGGCCAGGTCAAACAGGCCGTGATGGGTCACGCCATCCTCACCGACGATGCCGCCGCGGTCGATGCAGAAGGTCACTGGCAGTCCCTGGATAGCAACGTCATGGATGATAGAATCATAGCCGCGCTGCAGGAACGTGCTGTAGATGGCGCAATAGGGGTGCATACCATCCTTGGCCAGACCTCCTGCAAAGGTCACAGCATGACCCTCGCTGATGCCCACGTCAAAGGCTCGTGCCGGCATCGCTTCAAGCAGCATCGACATCGACGTGCCACTGGGCATGGCGGCTGTGATGCCAACAATCTTTTCGTTCTTCTCGGCCAGCTCAACCAGCGTCTTGCCGAACACGTCCTGATACTTGATGGGACCGCCCTTGCCGCCCTTGATGCGTTCACCGGTTTCCTCGTCAAACTTGCCTGGAGCGTGCCATGTAGCGGGATCGGCCTCGGCTGCTGCAAAGCCCTTGCCCTTGACGGTGCGCAGGTGTACCAGCTTGGGACCGGTCATGTCCTTGATCTCGTTGAAAATCTTGACCAGACGTTTCACGTCATGCCCATCATAGAGGCCGAAGTAACGGATGTTCAGGCCCTCAAAGATGTTTTGTTGCCCCGAGAACAGCGACTTCAATGCGTTGCTGAAGCGCATGATCAGTCCCTTGCGGTTGTCGTTGATGACATTGTGGCGACGCAGGAACTGGTAGGTCTTGTAGCGCAACTTGTTGTAGCGGTGGGACGTGTGCAGGTCACTCATGTAAGAACTCAAGGCTCCCACGTTGGCGTCAATGGCCATGTCATTGTCGTTCAGGACAATGATCAGGTTATTGGGATTGGTGGCAGCATTGTTGATGCCTTCAAAGGCAAGACCGCCACTGATGCTTGCATCACCGATGACAGCGACTACCTTGCGATTGTGGTTGTGTTGCAGTTCGGCGGCTATAGCCATACCCAGGGCGGCGGAAATGGAGTTAGAGGCATGGCCAGCCGTGAAGGTGTCATACTCGCTCTCGGCTGGATTGGGAAAGCCACTCAGACCGTCAAGTTTGCGGTTGTCGTCAAACTGGTCGCGGCGACCTGTCAGGATCTTGTGGGCGTAGGCTTGGTGTCCCACATCCCACACCAGACGGTCGTCGGGTGTGTTGAACACATAGTGCAGTGCTACCACAATCTCCACAGCACCCATGCTTGAGGCGAAGTGGCCAGGATTGCTTGATAGCTCGTGTATCATGTATTGCCGCAGCTCGTGGCACACCTGCGGCAGCTGGTCAACGCTGAGTTTTCTCAGGTCGGCCGGGCTGTCGATTTGCGCCAACAGCGGACAATGTTCTTGAATATAAGGCTTGGTGGTCATGTATCAGTCTTTTTTTCTCACATATTTTTTGTACAGTGGTACAAATACGATAATGCCCGACGCCACGATGGTGAAAATCACCATGAAGTCAATCTTTGCTGCTCTGGTGAGCAACATCCAGCACAATCCTACCCACAGGAGCAGGATGCACACAAATCTGATTAAATTGCCTGTCGTCATTGCATTTTACCTTTTGTGTCTTATAACCTGCAAAGGTAATGTTTTTTTCCTATTCAATCACCATATTTCTTGATTTTCCCGTTTAAATGGGCAAAACTAAAGGCGGATGCCAGAAATTGACATCCGCCTGTGGATATGATAGAAATTCTATCAATCAGAGGTTTACCATGCGCCGCTGAGCAGATAGCTGATCAAGGTGGTAACATCACCGATCTTGATTTCACCATTCTCGTCACAGTCGGCAGCCTGCAAGTTGATGCCGGTAGCGTCACCGCTGAGCAGGTAGCTGATCAGGGCAGTCACATCACCGATCTTCACCTCACCGTTGTCGTCAACGTCGCCACGGAGGTAGCTGGGCTCGGGATCACCAGGAATGACATAGCCCGCATAGGGGAAACAATTGATAATCATCTCATTACCACTGTTGCTGCTCTGGCTGAAATCCCATACCTCATCGTCACCATAAGGATTGAAGACAAGAGCGTTGATTTCAAACCAGCCGTCGAACTTGCCATTGAAACCCCAGTTCATGTGGAACTTGCCATCGGCATCAACACCATCAAGTACCCAAGCGTGACCTTCCCACATGTCATGGTAGGGGATGGGATGACCGGCTTCAAGCTCGGTGCGGATCAGTTCACACCATTCCTCAATGGTATATTTGTTGGAATTATCGTTGTAATATGAGGGATCTTTGCCAATCAACTGCAAGTTCTCATTGTAACCAAAGGTTTTAAAAGCAGTTCGTTGATCATAAGAATAACTACCTGTACTTGTGCCACTGTTTCCATAGCGAGACTTGCATGCTTGTCCGCAGTAGCGGCTCAACTTGGCAACTTCATTGGCCTGCTCATCAGTATAGTCTACAATAGTGGGGGCACCAGTCTCGGGATGGTAGTAGCGGTAGTTGTCAATAATCAGGTCATAATCAAATGTGGTGGCGGGCAGTTCGGGGTACCACTGGTAGCCTGTTCCCTGGTAGCCGGGGAGTTTAGGTACTTCGTTTGGGTATTTCCAGTAGTACAAGACTTGTGCCATAGCAAGAGGGGCACAACCCACCGAAGTGCGTTGCCCAGAGGCATTCGTCGGACACAGGAGATTCCAAGGCTCACCTTGTCCCCATCTTGTCTTCAGTAACGGCTCGACAGGGGATGAGAGCTTGATTGCCTTCACTGGAACGGTTTTGCCCTTGTAGGCCTGTGCTGTTTCAATCTGGCCCTTGAGCATTTTCAAGTAACCCTTCATGTTGTCGGGCATGTCATTCATGTTGATGTTGCCCATGTCACCATAGGCGAGCACTTGTTTAGCGCGGTCGTCACCAGCGACGATGACCCAGCCGCCACCCTCGACATTGAAGACATAGTAGGCGTTACCCTCGACTTTTGAAGCCTCGGTGTAGGCCAGCTTGATGTCGGCAACACT
>Ga0247611_10008195_pt1 | contig 12943 bp, 19 predicted proteins | sample 177DNAGHGhighgp2_FD_192422 | JGI IMG/M metagenome (GOLD analysis project Ga0247611, IMG submission 192422) | Sheep rumen microbial communities from Palmerston North, Manawatu-Wanganui, New Zealand - 1770 DNA GHGhigh gp2 | ecosystem: Host-associated > Mammals > Digestive system > Stomach > Rumen... | reverse complement strand
AAGAAATTGAATCTCTCGCTATTGCAATATATGTAAATGATATGTTGGCAAAAGAAATAATGTCAATACAAGAAGTTTGTAGATGCTTTAGTGGAAACACAACATTCTTCAAACAGAAATATATCGACGGGCATCTTACAGATATGACAGGAGATTGGTTTAAACGACTTGGTGGTCTTATATCTACTGGTCAAGCAAACAATCCAACAATACCAGGTATGCCAAAAAAATACACATGTGCCGAAGTAGACGATGCATACATGATTCCTAGAAATATTGAAGAATTAGGAGAGAAGTTCTACGAGTGCGAATTAAGGTATGCCTATCATTCGTATCTTCTTAGTCAATAGAAACTTGGATTCGATGAAGAAGACGAAGAACGTAAAAATCGTGTAAACGAGATTGCTAAAAAAGCAAGAACTGCGAAAAAGGAAGATATTGAGGAAGCTCTCAAGGGCGACGTTCTTGACATCGTAAAAAGAAAAGCAGCCGGTAAGAAAAAAGCATTTTTAGACGGAGTAAATATTGCCGATGGTGCATCGTATATATCTGATAAAATGTGTGAAAACCTTTTACGTCAAGTTGGATCTTATGGCAATGATGTGAAACGAGCATTTAAAATATTAAGAGGTGAAGAAGTTGATGGTAAAGTATATGGACCAAACGATATAGTAGAAATAGCAGATGCTTATCATCTTGTAACAACTGCTGTAATTGGTACATAGAAATATACTGCATACGGATTCAGATTCCAAAATTCTACAGCTGTACCTTATTATAACAAAACAGCTTTGTTCCCATTGTTTAAGTGTATTGCTACTGGTAACATGGCAAAAGTATACAAAGCAATGACAGACCAAGGTGTGGATATGTTAATGATGAAGTCTGCTGTTAAAATCGGCGGACAAGGTTCACAAGCTGTAGACTTTGATAAATGGCATCAAACCGAAGGAGACGGAAAGGTAGATTTCAACGACCTAGAAAAAGGCTTTAAGTTTAATACATATCAACAAGAATATAGTAAACTCAGAAAACAATTTAACACCGATCCAAAAGAAAAAGAGTTAATGTCTATGGGAACACAGATGACGAAAATAGCTCTTTCTTCGTTGTTGCCTGGTGCCACCTATAAAGTAGGTGTAAAAGAATATACGGCAACACAGGTTCGTGATAATATAATGCGTTGTCTGAGAGAAATATCTGATTTTGGTTATGAAAAACTGAAAGAAAGATTTTTTGATAAAGATAACAAACTTGACATTGATAAATTTAGCGATTTCTTAACAGAACAACTTGCAAATAGAGGTGCAAATAGAAATATACTTGATTCTGTAAGTGCTGTAAACAGTGATAAAAAGGACGATGATGGAAATCCTATACCTGAATTAAAACTTCCAATGGATGCTATTTCTAGTATGAATTGGGTTCAGAGTATAATAAATTCCATTATAAACGACGAAGTTATTGATACAAATCTTCCAGGAAAAGCATTCTATCAACGTTCTGTTTGGGGAATGGAAGGATAGACGCAAATACTTGGTGATGATGATCTTCCACAATCAATCAATGGCGGTAATAACCTACAGATGGTGAATAAAGAAGGTACAATGGACTGTGTGTTAAGTATAGACTTCTTTATGCCTTTACTTAAACAGGCCGGACTTGAAAACGCTTCTTTCACAAAACAAAAACAATGGTTGATTAAAAATGGCATAATAGGAGGTTCTTCAAATATGGTAGGATATCGTATTCCTACATAGGCCATATCCTCTATACATGCTTTACGATGTGTAGATGTTTTACCTGTAGTAAGAGATACCGTCATATTCCCTGCCGAGTTCACTAAAATAACAGGATCTGATTTCGATATTGATAAAATATTTATTTCATTTATGACATACAAGGTTCAAAATGGAAATATTGTATCACAAACACCAGGTACTGTAGAATACAGTCGTAACGAATTGTTGCGCAATTACATTGCTATTTTGTCAGATACTGGCAACGCAATGCACATGTTAAATGCATCAATTGATGGTGACACAAAGTTATTGACTGATGTACTCGACGAACTTGGTTTTGCAGAAGATAAAAATACTGTTAAACCGTTTGAATCGTTCACACTTAGAAAACAATCAAGCACTAAAAATTCATTTATCACTGGTAAATTTGGTATTGGTCCGTTTGCTTTGAATAACAACAACCATATTCTTACTATGTTGTATGGTGTTGAATTTAATGATAACGATAGTCTTTTGAAAGACTTGGGCATGACAAGTTTACATGAAACCACTGATAGATATGGAGAATCTATAATGTCTTGGTTGTCAGGTCTTATAAATATGCATGTGGACGTTGCAAAAGACCCACGTATTAATAAATTAGGTGTAAACAAATACACATATAATTTAGTAAACCTTATGATTCGTTTAGGTTTTGGTAGAGACACGTTCTATTTTACAACACAACCTATAATGAAACAATTTGCAAAGGCTTATGAGAATGCGTCTGGCGTTTATATGCAAGATAAGACAAAATCAAAAACCTCTAGACAAAAAGAAGAAATTGAAAAGGTTTGGTTGAATGCGCTCAATTCTTATTTGGGTGTGAATTACGACAGATTTTCTACGGCTTGGGATCAATATATAAAAGATTTTGGATCAAGAAACGAAAAGACTTCTATAAGAAGGGTAGCGACTTACTTAATGTCTAAAAACGGAGCTGATGTTTTAAAGGATATATCTAAGAGAAATTTGAAAGATTTAAAAGCAGAAGGCGAATATTCGTTTAATATTAATGGACATGATGTAACTCTTTCTGTATTTGATGTTCAAATGATTGTAGCTTATACGAATACTTAGCTTGAGGGACATTCACAAGCATTGGCGGATCTTGTAAAGTATTCTAAAATAGATACCAAAAAACAAGGTAAGAATGTAACACAATAGACACTGTATGATGAAAATTATAAAGCTATATTTGAACAAGGTAATGGTGCAGGATCTTATTTCAAGCGTGAAGGGCTGAGAAGAATGAATAAACTCAGTTACATTTAGACTAAAACAAGAAATGCATTAGACTTATTTGAGGCTGTTTTGTCAGAACAAATGATCGAAGCAACACCTGCATTCTTGAATCAAGTCAAAAAAATACTTAGTGTTATAAATAAGCGCGATACAGGTGACGAAAAGATTGTAAACACTGTCATAAAAGCAATAAAAGGTAAAATAAAATCTAGATATTTCTTTGAAAAAGGCGGATATTGCGATCAACATAATATAGACCCAAAATCGTTGTTTGTTGGTAACAATAGTATATTTAGTCAACTTATCAGAATATAGGCTAAGATACTTGGAGATCCTAAATATAAACAATATGGTCAAGACGGTATTCCAAATAACTACTTGTTGAGAACACTTGTCACAGCAGCAAACTATAATTAGGATTATTCAGACCAAGTTAAAAATACACTTCAAGATACATATGAAGGAGCAAAATTTGTAAAAGTTTTCAACTTCTTGTCTGATGACACTATAGATCAAGACTTGTTTACAAGTGCTTGGGAAGAACTATTAAATGATTCTTCATTCCCAGAGGGTCAGAAGTTCGCAGAAGACTTGATTGTATATGCAATGATGGCATCTGCTGACAATGGTGGAAAAGACATATTTAAATATGTTCCTGTTTCTTGGAAACTAAACGAAAATGGTAACTATGAAGATAGTTATGGAGCTTATATATACAGATGTTTGAACGATTATAAAAAAGGTGATGTTTTCTTATCATCAAAAGATATAGACGACATTGTACTGAATAATTGGTGGGATGAAAATATGGTTCCTACGTTTAGCGTTACTAAACCAGATGGAAGACAACAATTTACAACAATGACATCTTCAGCAAATGGTGGAATTCCTCTTATTTTATCAGCATCTTATACTAGTAAAAAGGGAACAAGATACACAATGAAATCTGAAAAATGTCCACAATACATAAAGGTGGCAAGACCAAGTGCAAAGCCAAGTAGTAGTAATAATATAGATGGACAACGTAGATTTATAATTTATAAACACGTTGCAGCTGGAAAGGCTTCAAATGGTACTTTATTCCCAATATATCAAATAGTAGATCCTAAAGGTACTAAATTTAGTAGTGGAGACACTATTTACGAATATGAAAGATCTGATTCTAACGAGAGCGAAGCATACAATTTGTTAAAATCTAGAATTATTGAATTAGCAATAAACAAAGGATTGGATGTTACTAAATTTGTATCTCTTCTTTCTAATATAAAAACCGGAATATCTTTCGTAGATGCTATTGTAGACTTTATTGATAAACTGGGTAATTATGGCGAATTATCTGAAATAAGTTCTATTACTTAGGATTATTATGATGATATTCAAAAAGAAAGAGAAATGGCAGAATCGTAGGAAGAAATGTTTACAGATGTTCCACCACAGGTAATTGCAGAAGCTGCTCCAATAAAATATGTAAATCATTCTGGAGGTGCTGAAGGAAGTGATTCTTATTGGGATGAAATCGGACAACAGTACGGAGTTCAATCCAACCATTATTATCACGGACAAAAAACACCAAAAGGAAACATTGAAATATCAGAAGAGGAGTTTGAAGAAGGCAAACAACATGTATTGAAAGCAAACGAAACCCTTAATAGGAAACCAGAGAAGTATATGGATCTTCTTGCTAGAAATTATCAGCAGGTTAAACATGCAGGTTCTATATTTGCAATAGGACACCTTAAAAACGGTATCGTTGATGGCGGTACAGGTTGGGCTGTGCAAATGGCAATAGATGATGGAAAACCTGTTTATGTTTATGATCAAGAAAGAGATAGATGGTATTCAAACATAAATGGTCAATGGAGTGAATCTGATATTCCAATACTTACTCCTAACTTTGCAGGTATTGGTACTAGACAGATAAATACAAAAGGTGTGAATGCAATAAAAACTGTTTATAATAAAACATTCGGTGGCGTTATGAACCCAGCAGATAATACATATCCCGTACCTAATACCAATCAGCATCCTTTTGCCAATATACAAGGTGAAAATATATCTAGCGATGGTTCTGAATTTGCTAAACAGCTTACAAATCCAGGAAACAATCTTTAGGTAGAGTATAAAGGTAAAACATTCAGTAATGCAGAACACGCTTATCAAACATGGAAGTCTGGAGAATTCGACCAGGTTGCATATGAAAATGGTGAACGTGGAGCATTCAAACCAAAAGGAGTTAAACCTGTGAATAAAGCTACTAGTTTCCAAACTATGGTTGAAATACTTACAGCTAAATTACAACAACATCCAGAATTGATGTAGGGTATTCTAGAACGTGGCGGTATATTCTATTTATAGAGATCAACACATAATGTAATTGGTGATAAATTCTGGGAATCGTCTGGTCAAAATGGATTCATGAAAGCTTTAAGACAAGCATATAATGATGTGATAAACAGTAGTAATTATAATCCGTTTGATAATCCAAACGAATATTCACCAAATGAAATGAATAAATGTAGAAAAGGTGATTAATTATGATAATATGTCCAAATACAAAAAATCCCGATGTTGCTAGGGAGTTTAATGAATTAGTTTAGGCAACAAGTGAAGCGGCAGCATATCATATTTGGTCGCTTAATAACGGAAATGCTATAGATAAGGCCCCTAACGGGGCCGAGTCTAAGCTATTTTAGACTTTATTAGAACACTACAATGGTGATAGAGTAAAAGCTATACAAGCTAAAGCTAAAGTATATGGTAGTAGCTTTATAAAATGGTTTGGTGATTGGACTGGAAATGCTACATACGAAGTGTATCAAGGTAGAATATCTGAAATAGATGACCGTAGATATAATTATTGGTCTAGATATGAAAATGATGCAAAATCGTATGGCCCAAATGTCAGGAAAGTTCGTATAGATCCTAGTGGTTTTTTATTTAAGCGTGAACAACGTTGGCGTACAAATCTTAATGGAGAACGTGTATTTGATTGGGCTTGGTCAGAAGAATATGAAAAAGTAATGGCCGAGTTTAAAGAAAAGACAGGACACGACCATTTTGATATTCTTGACAACAGCAAAGAAGGTTTAAAAAAGCAAAACGAATTTTTTGAATTTCTTGAATCTAAAGGATATAAAGGCTATGCTGAGTTTAATGAATTAGAGTTAACAGAAGAACACGATAATCCATATACTGTAACATTTGGGGATAATGGTATTATAGATCCTGAAGTATCCAAAGTGGTAGATGAGAATGGTGAACCCTTGGTGGTGTATCATGGCAGTAAAAACAAATTTACAACTTTTAGCAAAAACACAAAAAATAGAGGAAGTTTGACTGCGATACTGAAAAAAGGCTTTTATTTTTCTAGTGAAAGAATTGCAAAACAGTATGCATCTTCAAAAGCGAGAGAAGACTATTATAAATACCAAGAACTTGAAGAAGGTGGATATTCGTTTGAAGAAATGGCAGAAGCGTTTGGTTTTGATAGGTATGATGACGATAGCTTAGACAAGGCTGCGGAATACATTTATTCGTTAGAAGAAAGAACAGCTGATTTTGAAGATCCTATTTATCCAGTATTTCTCAACATACGAACTCCTTTCAAATGTGATTTAAAAGGTGAACCCATAAACAGTTTGTCCAAAACACAAAAAGAAAATATAAACGATTCTGAAGGCGCGATAATCCACAACGTAGATGAAACTACAGGAAAATACAGAGGAGACATAACCATCCCAGGAATGTATGTTGGTACAGATTATATAGTTTTTGAATCAAATCAAATCAAATCAGCTACTGATAATCAAGGTCCTACTCCTTGGGAGGGTACATTTTCTAGAGAGAATGATGATATATACTATCAAGAAAATTCAAAAGACGTTGCGAAGTTTAATGAACTTTATTAGTATGAATATAATACCGAATTAAAATTATAGAAAACTACTGATTTTAATCCTTTTGATTATTTTAAAGGCAGAGATTATGTAATACTAAGTGAAAAAACTTCTACCCAATTTAATAATTACAGGTCAAAAGTAATAAAATATAAAAAAGATGACAAATTTGGATTCCCAAAACAATTTTTTGACGAAATAACTGGCTTGTTGTACATAAAATCCAACAATTACAAGAATAGTCGTAGATATGACGTTGTAGATTCTAGAACAGGTGAAATAGTTAAATACGGAATAACCTTATTTACATACGACGAATTTGAAAAACAGAACTATAAAATATCTAAACAAAATCCATTCGTTCCGAAAACATTTAATGTCAAAAGAGCAATAAATTTTGCATTGTTAAGACAGATGCCTAGTAAAAATAGGTATAAAATGATAGCAAAATAGTTTATTTATGATTCTATAGATCCAAAAGAAGCTACAATAAATTTCGAAATAATCGATCGTTTTGTAGATAGTATGCCAGATGCTCTTTGGGATTATATTTCATCTGACGTTTATGGGTTCAATGAAGATATGTACATAGGTCCGTTTTATGCAGGTACTACGGATACAAGCAATATAAATGCGGCTACTTTTAAAGTAGGCACAAATTAGGTATCTGTTAACTTGCCTAAGTTGGGTTTAATTGCGTTTGCAGAAAAAATGACTGGCATAAAACTATTAGGTAGAAACGTAAAATTTAATAGTACTGGCAGAAAATTACCAAATAAAAACAGAAATTGGAACGAAGAAGTTGTTCTCGATAACAATTTAACACGGCCAGAAATAGAATATCTCATCCATCAAATATTAGAAAGGGAATATTTTAAAGAATCTACGGAACAAGAGAATATAGAGCATTATGCAAAACATAACGGTAAGACTGTAGATGAAGTACGCAAACAGATGGATTTTGCTGACGAAGAATTTGATGATATGGTCTCGCATGGCATGAATCACTTTATTAAACATTATGATTGGTAGTGGATTGAATTTGTGTAGAATATAGAAGAACAATGGAGGAATGTTGTTTAGTCTTATATAAAAGATAGATACCAAGACAAATTTACTACAAATGATGTCAATTATATTGTACAATATTTTAGCGGACTATTACCTTGGATTAAAATAGATTTTAACACTGATTCTTATTCAGGAGAAAACGAACCGTTTTTACGTTTATTCTCAGTAATACATGAACCATTTCATGCGTTACATGCATTAACATACGGATCAACTGAAGAAATTGCACTACGTAATTCTTACAACGAACTCATAAAGACACCATTTGGTAAAAAATTACACGATTTAGTTAAAAATTCTTTAACTAAAAATACAGACGAAGAGGGTTTATATAAAGAAACATGTGCATATATGTTTCAAATAATAAATACTCCAAGTGAATTCGTTTAGGACGGTGGCGATGAGTTCCTGGCTTCAAAAATGTATAAACTTATAAAAGATATTATAGAGCTTCCAATTGAAACTGTAGATAAAAAAGTTATTTCGACATCGTATTCTGAACAAGAAAAAGAAGAATATATAAAATTATCGTTTTTTCAAAAATTATACAATGCTATTATATCCGCGTTACATAAAATAATTCCTCTAACAAAACAATATATAGATTTAATAAACAATGTTGTTAAGGTCCAACAGCGTGTAGAAATAACTACAGAAAGTACGATTATAGAGGAAACCGAAAGATCTAAATAGATACAGTAGCTAAAAAACGACTTTTTAACTAAACTTGATGAATTTGAGGGGGCTATAAAAGCTCTACAAAGTGTAGACGACAACGTGCTTTCTTCTGTACATATAGATGATTTTTTTAAAAAGTCTAAAGCCAATTATCAAGAATTACAAAACTGGTCAGACGATATGACAAAACCAGAACGTGAATAGGATCTCAAGGATTATCTTAAATCTTTACGTGATACTTTAAATTGTTAACAATTATGACATGTTTAGTAAAAAGTAAATATAAAGAAGAACTTAACCATTATAAGAGCATTTTAGGTAGTGAAGAAGCTGCATATTATGTTCTTGCTATGAATAATGGTAATACACTAGATTAGAACCCAGATGGTTCTACATCTAGTTTATATACAGCCCTTGTTGAGTATTACAACGGAGACGAGGAGTAGGCATTATTAAATATGTCTGTTGTCTTTACTCCTGCTTATATGGGGAAACATGGGGACTGGACAGAAAACTTTAATTCTGTAAAAGGTTCTCAAGAACCATCAATAACAACATTATAGGGCGAAGGTCTTTGTGATAACTCTGTCATTTCTTCTATATTGTAGAACGATGAATCTATTTCAAGATTTGCTATATTAGAACAAGCAAATGAATTAAATAGACAAGCTACTACAGAAGGTGTACTTAAAGATTATATAGAAAAAAAACTAGAAGAATCAGAAGAGTGGTATAAACAGCAACATACTGATGCTACTCCCGATGAAGTACAAGAATTTCTTTTACAAAGAAGAAAGGATATAAACGAATAGTTAATAACTGATGCTATAGCAAAATTGAATGACTATTTAAAAGCAGACCCTAACTTTTCATCAACTAAAGAAGGTCAAGCCTTTTTACAAAATTTACAAGAAATTGTAAATAATACAGGTACTGTAGAAAGACAGAATCAAAAAGTGTTTGCCCTTGTTAATTTAGTAAAAGCCATAATAAACGATGAAGATTTGTCTACAACTCCAAGAGAACTTGCAGAAATATATGTTCGTACTTTTTCGGATACAGATTTAATGTAGAGCTGTTTTACTGAAGTATCTAAATATCTTAACACAACATCTAGTGAAAGAATGATTCGTTTCATAAGTGAGTATGTGTCTAATAAAATGTTTGATAATTCAAAACAGAAACGAATAAAGGCATTAGATTTGTTTTGGGGTAAATTTAAAAACCTATTTAGAAAACTATTTAGACGAGCTACTGTAAATTACAACGAAAAGTGGAACTTATTAGACACAGTAACTACTTATTTTACATGTAACAAGAATCTTTAGGGTTTGACCATAGAAAAAATAAATAGGGACTTAGGTAATCTTGAAGTTATGGGGTCTAGCCACCAAACCAATTATAAAGACGTTTTAAATTAGATTAAAAAAGGTTTGGAATCTCGTATAAAGTCGATCAAATCTATTTCAAATAAACAAGAAATAAATAAAGAAGAACTTATTACGTTATAGAGTATGGTCGACAAAATAAAAGATTTACAAAAATTGAAGGGTGACCCTCAAGATATGGAATTCATTAAATCTTTTATAGAAAACGGTATATTAGAGATTGGGCAAACAATACGAAAACTGTAGGACATTCATAGTCGTCTAGTAGATGAATAGAAAGTAGTTCGTCATAAGAATGGCAAAGAAACAGTAATTACTAGAACAAATAATAGTCCTATTGGTATAAATTCCACAATATAGGAACTGTTAAAATTAAAGACCGACATTGTTGGATTTTATTCAAGTATTGTTACAAGATAGCTTGTACCGTTTATACGTACTGTAGATTCTCCAGAATTGTAGCCAGGCGGTGTTTTATATAATTCTATATAGTTGATAAATCAAAATGCTAATTTGGTACAACAGTAGCTAGATGCAGAAATTGAAAGATATGCTGAATACTTAGTAGATATAATAACAGAGCGGTATGTTGACATCGGAAATAAAGAACGATTTAAGTTAAATGCAAAATTGTGGCTAAAAAATAAAATAAACAATGGAGATTTAGCTTGGTTTGAAAAAGTCATAGGTTCTGGTATTTCTTCGTAGTCTCATATTGTAAGAATGGCAGATTTCTTAATAAGAGAGGTAAATTTTAAAGTACATCAAGAAGCTGTTAAGAAAAGTAAGGAACTTTTACGTTCATACGATAAGTCAATACCAGCATTATCTAGATTTTCTCCATCTAACTTTGCAAGAACCTTTTGTGAGCTTGATGAAAAAGGAAGACCTACTGGAAATTTTGTATCTGATGTAAACGAAGGTATTGCAAGTTAGAAAATAAAAGAACTGGTTGAAAAACTAAATAAAAAGTACAAAATATCCAATTTTACCGATACCGGTGCACCAGTATTTGACGATGACAATCAGTGGCATAGTTATTACGATGATTATGACAGAGGTTTAGAATAGCTGCACATACATCGTAGATATAAAGCTGATTATTATATTGCACAAAGATAGTTTCTTTCACGAGATACTGTAGAAGAAATAAGTAGAGTACAGAGAGAAATCGGAAAGCTTTACGATAAATGTTATGATGATGAATTAAAAGTACCAATTACAGAAAATCTATCACCAAAAGATAAGAAGCAATTGTAGGAGTTACTAGAGTATAAGAGATAGTTATCTAACCCATATATAATGGAGAAAGATGAACAGACTGGTAAATTAACTAAAATTGAAGAAAAAACAGGTGATAGTGCAAGGATTGCAAAAGAAATAAGAGCTTGGAATAAATATAAATCTAAACATATTTCGTATAAACAAAATTGGGATAATTTTAATAAAGCGTACGATAAAGTAAAGCAAAAATTTGGTGAAGATAGTATACAAGCAAGAAGATTTTATTTTGAAAATGTATCAAAAGCAATAAGCCCTAACTACTATTCTGAAATAGAAAATTTGTTTGGTATGCGTCCAGACGATCCGGTTTTAACTGACTTACTTGCTAGACGTAGTGCTATAATAAATGCTTGTAAAATAAAACGTGGATATGCACAACCAAATTTGGATTTACTTACTCCAGAGGCTTGGTAGGAATTAAAGAAACTTGATGAAAAGATAAGTGCACAAAGAAAACTTCAAAATTCTGAAAAACCATCACCACAAATAATGAATGCTTATGTTTCTTTGTCTACTACTTATCAAGTTATGAAATTTGGTACAAACCAGCCTTACATAAAATGGTTAGAAGACAATGTATCTTCACAAGAATTAGAGGATAAATATTATTATGTAGATGCAGATGGTACTGTTAAACCATTAAGCGTATTTACATATAATGGTCCAACTTCTAGTGATTATATAGAAGATACGTTAATTGGTCCTTTTTCTGAGTTAGACTTAGATTCCGAATGGGTCGATAAAGACTATGATAATACAAAAGAACAAGCATTGCAACCAGATAAGAAAGTTTATCATAATTCAAAATATGACGAACTCACAGATCCAAATAACAAAAACTATAACAAAGAAATACACAATTGTTATAATTTAATGTTGTAGATGATGGAAGAAGCTTGGCAAATGTTACCTGGAATAAATAGAACCAATAAATACTAGTTACCTCAAAAACGTGATAGAAATACGCATCTTATCACGCGTTCTGGTGTAATAAAAAATTCTAAAGCTGTTCTTAGTAATACGTTTAGCATTAATGAGAACGATATCGAATATAATGAGAACGACATCGACTACAACGAGGAATTTCCAATGAGACCAGATGGTAGTATTGTTTATACTATTCCTATAAGATGGGTGAGACAACTAGACGATCCATCAACAATAAGTACAGACCTTGTTCAATCTATTTCACAATTTTATGAAATGGCATTGAATTATAAGATGAAATCTGAAATTTAGCCAACATTAGAGTTATTAAAATCAGAGCTATAGAATACATCGTCCGCAGGAGAATATTCTGATCAGGCAAAACGATTAGATAAATATCTTGAAATGTATCTTTACGATAGAAAGAAAGCAGGATTCAGAAAAAACCGTAAAATGGGAATATATCAACAAATATTTGCAAGTTCTGCTAATATTATAAGTAAAACAGCTCATTCTAAGTTGATGCCTCATAATCCAAACAGTATATTGAAGAATGTGATTGATTCTGCATTTTCTTTAATCGCTGAAATAGTTGGAGGAAGACATTTTACTTATCAAGATTATTGGGGTGCAACACGTATGATGTGGAAAGAAATAAAATATAATGGTGGTA
>Ga0247611_10008194_pt1 | contig 12943 bp, 8 predicted proteins | sample 177DNAGHGhighgp2_FD_192422 | JGI IMG/M metagenome (GOLD analysis project Ga0247611, IMG submission 192422) | Sheep rumen microbial communities from Palmerston North, Manawatu-Wanganui, New Zealand - 1770 DNA GHGhigh gp2 | ecosystem: Host-associated > Mammals > Digestive system > Stomach > Rumen ... | reverse complement strand
CCAAGAACTATCGCCTGACACAGGAATGCCGTTTTACAACATGATTGTGGGCTTTTTCAAGGCTATTCAGAGTCCCTTCAGAGGCTTAGCAGAATCCAGTCAGTTAACGAGTGGTGTACGAGTGGTGTACGAGAAAACTCGTTAACTGCTCGTACTCTATTCATATTCTACTCGTGTTCTAGTTGGGGGAACTTCGAGAGCAGACTGAAACAAATCCTTAACATGAATCCAGAAACAAAAAAAAGGCCGCAACAGCAGCCTTTTTTCTTTTGCGAATTCTCCCGGAACTCTTTATTCTTTCTCTCCTATGCCCATAATTTTCCAGTAGGTGATTGGCATCACGGTGAGGATGAAGAACATCGTCAGGAGTGTGCCGTAACAAATTACAGCACCCATTGGTACCCACAAGGCACTGCCGCCCAGAATCATCGGCACGACACCCATAGAAGCAGCTGCTGATGTCAGGAATATGGGACGCATACGACGCTCTGCAGCCACATGTATGGAATCCTTGAGAGACAGATGCTCCAGCTCTTTCACCTCAGCGGCATAGTCGAAGAGGATGACACCATTGCGCACCAGAATACCCATCAGCGACACAAAGCCCAGGACACTGGTCAGCGAGAACTCAATACCCTGAATCATCAAGCCCATAGCCATACCAAAGACGCAAAGCGTTAGACTGACCATAATGAGCAGCGCCTCACTAACACTCTTGAAATGCCACAGCAGGACGAAGAATATGATGATGACCGAGAGTACGAGCGCTGCAGCAATCTGAGGACCAGTCTCGTTGTCGGCCTCATATTGTCCCCCGTATTCCAATTGCATATCTTCGGGCAAATTGAGGTTTTTGAGGCGTTTCATGATGAGCGAAGTGACGATGCCCTCATTCTGCCCGCGGGCCAGTTCGGCCATCACCGTGACTGTGCGCAGGCCGTTGCGGTGGCATATCTGTCCGTATTGCCACGTAGGCACAATCTCGGCAAACTGGCGCATCGGGACACTGGGAATGGCCTCCCCCATGCTGTGAAGGCTCAACAAAGTAGACAAGTCAGTGGGAATAGCTGCCGCTATACCGATGGGAATCAGTTCATCCATGATATCCTGCTCCGTAGCTTGGTCTGCGTCCTCTGTCTTCATCTTCACGTTGACATCGTAGTCGCCCTCCCATGCGGTGCTCACGGTGATACCGTCGCCATAACGGAATGCCATCTGCAGCTCCACCGTCTGATTGGTAATGCCAAGACGACTGGCCTTATCATCGTCTATCTTGATACGTGTAGTGGAAAGCGGTTCCAGCATATCGTGGCGTACGAGCAGCAGTTCAGGCATCTCACGCATTATTTTGGCCACGCTGTCAGCGTAGAATGCCAATTCCTCGAGGTTGTCGCTCTTAAGACGCACCTCAATAGGCACCGTGCACGAACTGAAACTCAGTTGCTTGATTTTCACGTATGCTTCGGGGAAGTAATTGGTGAACTTTTTGGTATATTCGTCCACAAGTTCCTCAGTGGCTTCATTACCGGTAGTGTTCACGATAAACTGCGCGTAGTTCTCAGCGGGAAATTGTGGTGCGTATGACGTGTGGAATCTGGGCGACGAAGAGCCTTTAAACGATGCCACGCCAACAACTCGTTCATCCTGACGCATCATATGTTCCAAAGAGTCGGCGATGATCGTTGTGTACTCGAGGCCTGTGCCCGAGGGCAGATAAATCTCCACGGCAAACTGGTCGCGGTCGGCAACGGGCATCAGTTTCTGCGGTATTTGGGTGAACATCAGCGCACCTATCACAAATCCGCCGAGACCCACACCAACTGTGCTCCACGGATGACGGAAACACCAATTGAGCAACACCTTGTAATACTTATCCATAAGGTCGAGCAAGTTGAAGGGCTTCTTGCCGTTCTTTGGTCTCGCCTCCCCTATTGGTTTGGTAATGAAGTAGTATTGCAGAATGGGCAAGAGTGTCTGTGCGATAATCATCGAGATGAAGAGCACAATACTAATGGCCCAGGGGAACGACAATAAGAAATCGTGCATCTGTCCCTTCATGGAGAAGAGGAACGGGAAGAACGTAACCGATATGCACAACGTAGCTGTGAAAATGGACTTCAGGAAGTGAACTGTGGCATCGATAGAGGCTTGCCTGCGAGGCTTACCCTCAGCCATCATCTCCATGTAGGAGTCGATAATCACAATTGAGTCGTCAACAATCATACCCAAGGTCACAATCAGGGCCGCCAGAGTCACTGTATTGAGTTCGATGCCGAACAGATAGAAAGTGCTGAGCGAAATGAATATCGTGATAGGCATAGTGCCGGCTGCCACCATAGCCACGCGCATGGGCATGATGAGCACCACCACAAGGATTACCGTGGCGATGGCAATCATCAGTTCATGGAGGAAGTTCTCAATGGAGTCGTCCACCACCTTCTTCTGGTTGGTTATGGCATTCATCTGCACATCGTCAGGCAGCACTTTCTTGATGTTGGCCAGTTTTTCGTCTATCTCAGCACCCATACTGGACACATCCTGTCCCTTCTTAATTTCCACACTCAGGATAAGACACTTCTTGCCGTTGTTGGTGATAAAGGACTTAGGTTTCGGATATTCGCGTTTCACGGTAGCCACATCCTTCAGTTTAACGATGTTGCCGCTAGCGTCGGTATAAATTACGGTGTTCTCCACATCGTATATCTTGTTGAGTGCGTGGTCCACATAGATTGGCGACTCGTTACCCATGTTCTTAAGGCGTCCACCGGTGGTAACGAAACCCTTGGCCTTCAGCTGCTGTCCGATGAGAAGATAACTGATGCCGTAATGAGAAAGCTTGTCGCTGTTGATATAGATGCTTATCTGGTCTTTCTGCAGGCCGTAAACGCTCATCTTGCCCACGCTGGGTATCATACGCAACGAGTCGATGAGTTGGTTCATGTAGTCGTTCAGCTCGCGGTAGGTCTTCTCCTCCGACTCCATCGACAGCAGTAGCGCCGAGGTGTCGCCGAAATCGTCGTTCACCTTGATGGCCAGCACACCATCGGGTAGCGTACTCTGGAATTCCTTCACACCGTGTTTGAACTTCGACCAAAATTCATCCTTGTCCGTCAACTCATCGTTCAGTTCCACACGTATGATAGCTATACCGTCTTTCGTGAAACTTACCGTTTTTTCCTTCTTCACTTCCTTGTAGGTGAAGATGTATTTCTCAAGAGGCTTGGTCACCTGCTCCTCCATCTCCTGCACAGTCACACCGGGATACACCGCAATGACCAGGCCCTGGCGGATGGTGAAGTCGGGGAACTCATTTTTGTTGATATGGGCCAAGCCAAATATGCCCATCGCCACGAAGCAGCTGACGAGCAAGATGATGATTTGCCGGTAGTGCATTGACCACTCCTGCAAGCTCATCTTTTTCTCTTTATTATCTTCCATAACAGTTTAAACTTCAAATAATAATCTTTAAACTTTAAACCACTACTTAATAATATCAACCTTCATCCCATTGCTCACTTTCTGCTGTCCGGCCACAATGAGGAGGTCGCCCACTGAGAGGCCTCCGCTAACCTGCACACCCTGTGCTGTGGCACGTACTATGGTGATTTCGCGACGCACTGCCTGCCCCCTGTTCACCACCCATACAAAGCTCTTGTTATCACTGCCAAGCTGTACCAAATTGGCAGGAACGAACACACCCGTAGTACCTATCATGTAGTTGGTGAACACCTGGCATATCATACCGGGCAACAATAATCCTTCGGGGTTGTCTATGGTGGCCTTCACCTCGTAGGTGCGTGCACGAGGATCAGCACTTACCCCGCGCTCCGTCACTATTCCAGAAAACTCGCGACCACCTAGCGCCGGCACGATGATTTTCATCGCCGAACCCTTCTGAATACGTTGCACGTCATCCTCGGGAACAGCAATCTTCACCTTCACTGTACCTATGTTCACCAACTTAACAACAGTCAATCCCGGTGCTGTAGTCTGTCCGGCATCCGCCATCTTGCTGGAGATATATCCACTGAAAGGCGCATATAATTTAGCATCCGTCAGCGACTTTCTGGCCATTGCTTCCTGTGCCACAGCCGACTTTAGATGGTTTTCAGCCATCACCCACTCCATTTCCGGCAGCGCACCGCTTTCATAGAGCGCCTTCATACGTTTGTAAGTATCCTGGGCCTGCTCCAATGCCGTCATGGCAATGATGTGGGCATTTGTCAAAGTTGTGGGATCAAGTTCTGCAATCAGCTGACCTTTGCTAACATTCTGACCCTCGTTCACGTAGATACGTTGTATCGTGCCGCTCACCAAGAACGACAGCGAAGCTCCGCTCGATTCCTGTATGGTGCCCGAGAAACCCTGTTCCCCATGCACCGGCTCAGCGTGCAGTTCCTGCACTTTCACCCTCACAACCTGCTCCTCGTCAGCCTGTTTCTTCTCGCCACAGCTATAAAGCGCCATCAGCGCTATAACAACCGTCAATACTCGAAATGTTTTCATGTATTTCACTTTTTTCTATTGTTTTCTTCTGTTTTTACATGCATTAAATAAGACAAAAATAGTTATTTTTTGTTTTTCTCTATTTTTTTTCGTTGAAAAATATTCCAAAAAGACCCGTTTTTACAATTTGTCAACTATCAACCTTTCAACTTGTCTGCTATTTTTGTATTTTTGTACTCAGAAATTAAAATGTAATCAAACTATCATGAAGAGAACAGTCATCGCGATGATATTACTCACCATGACGCTGGGAACGGTGGCGCAAATAAAAGTTGAGATCTCCGAGGCCATGGAGCTGATGGGCATCCTTTCACGCACGGCAGGATACGAGGAATACTGTCACGACGCAGCCGGACAATACTCAAAGGATACGGAGGAGTGGTTTGCCCCATACAAGAATCATCCCATCATTCCCTACTATCAGGACATCCGCGCCAAATACGGCATCAGCTATGAGAAAGTGACAAATATGGCAGTGCACCTTGACATAGAAAAAGGCAAGGTGAAACTCGTTGGTGACAGGAAGGAACTCAACAACGGATGGCAGAACGTTGACCTCAACGACTTTATAAGCCGTCTCAACCAATTCTACACAGACACCCGCTTCCATGAATTTTACGAACAGCATCGGGCTTTCTACAATGAAACAGCACAATGGTATCAAAACAACGTGATACCGGTGTTCCACCCCGAATGGTACGGTCGTTTCTACTATGGCAAGGAAGCGACAGAGACGTTCCGCGTAATCATCGGTTTCAGCCACGGCTACAACAGTAACGGCATCTGGCGCCAATTGCCAGGTAAGCCACGGGAAGTCATCGCCGTCTGTGGTTATTATCTTGGTTCGGAAAAGAGAGGTCCGAAATTCGACGCAGCGATACTCATCCATGAGGTGTGCCATTCGTTTGTCAACCCACTACTTGACGATGCCGTCAATACCTCAATAATGCAGGACACAGGTCAAAAACTCTTCCATCTCTCCCAACCTGCAATGATGCGGCAGGCCTACAACGAATGGAAGACGGTTATTAACGAAAGTCTTGTACGTGCTTCCGTCATCATATATCTGATTGACAATGGTTTCAATCGGAAAATAGCCAATAATGTACTAACCACAGAAATGACGAACAACGGTTTTCTATGGATGCCAGAGTTAGTCTCTGCCCTCCGCCAGTACGCCATCTCCCGCAACAAGTACAGAACGCTGAACGACTACTACCCAGAAATAGCCCGCTGTCTCAGCAAATACCTCGACACAGAGACCTCAAGGATTACGAAAGCCCTGGAATAATTACCTCCACCCTTTCTCCCACCACACGGAACTTTATCTCTTGTCCGGCAAAGACAAAACCATAGATACGCTCCGGGTCATCATGGTAGTGGGGACGCGGATCGGACGCCAACAGTTCACGCAGGGCCTCACGATGCTCCTCGTCCATCCCAATATCCCGGGGCATCACTACCTCCATAGGACGAAAGTTTTCCAATACCTGCTCTGTGAAGCCACCCTTGGCCTCCGGACGGGAATCTGTATAGGGAAGATAGGGTTTTATGTCGAGGATGGGCGTACCGTCCTTTAAATCCGCACCAGCAACGTGGAGCACGGGACCATCCTTGCTGTCCAACTCTACCTTCAGGAGTTCCACGCAGGAAAGCCCTATATGGTTGGGACGGAAGGGACTTCTCGTAGCGAAGACACCCATACGCCGGTTGCCTCCCAGCATAGGAGGACGCACTGTGGGCGACCAGCCATCGGCCTCGTCGAAATACCACAAAAGCCACACATGGGAAAAATCCTCAAGCCCGCGGAAAGCCTCGACATTGCGGAACTCTTTCTCAAAAACTATACGCGAGCGTATAGAACGGACCAATCCACTCTGACGGGGAATACCGAACTTGCTCCCGAACGGACTCTCTATGTGCGCAATAGATATCACTGCATCATCAGATAGCGCTTGAAGTCGGCAAACTCCTTGGGCATCTGCACCGACTGTTTCTTACCGCGCATGAAAGCCTGCAGACGATCGGGGATAGCCACATCGCAGGAAAGGATTGCATCTACCTTTTCCTTGAACTTGGCAGGATGAGCCGTCTCGCAGAAGAAACCAGTCTCACCCGGCTGCAGACCGTCCTTGAGAGCCTGATAACCGCATGCACCGTGAGGGTCAAGCGTGTAACCTGTCTCCTTGTAGCACTCGCGCATGGTACGGGCGATATCCTCGTCGCTGTAAGTTGCTCCGGAGATGAGCGAAACGATATTCTTGTGCGACTGGCCGTATAGTGTCCAAATACGTGCAAAATTAGAGGGGTCACCTACGTCCATGGCATTGGCAAGTGTTTGCACGGATGCCTTGGGATGATACTCGCCCGTCTGAAGAAAGCGGAAGAATATGTCATTCGCATTGTTGGCGGCAACGAAACGCTTTATAGGCAGACCCATCTGATGTCCGAAAAGCGCAGCACATATATTGCCAAAATTGCCGGAGGGCACACAACACACAAGATTCTGCTCAAGACCAAGACGCTTCATCTGAGCGTAGGCCCAAAAATAATAGAAAGCCTGCGGAAGGAAACGCGCCACATTGATGGAATTGGCTGAGGTAAGACGCATGTGTGCGTTAAGTTCACCGTCCATGAAAGCGCACTTTACAAGCGCTTGACAATCATCGAACACGCCATCCACCTCCAACGCTGTGATATTACGACCAAGCGTAGTAAACTGGCACTCCTGTATCGGAGATACCTTGCCCTTGGGATAAAGCACATAGACATGAATACCTTCAACGCCAAGGAAACCGTTTGCCACAGCACTACCCGTGTCGCCACTCGTAGCAACGAGAACATTTACGTTATCACCATTACCTTCCCTACGCAGGAAATACTGTAAAAGGCGCGCCATGAAGCGGGCGCCAACATCCTTGAAAGCTAAAGTGGGACCGTGAAAGAGTTCAAGACTGTAGATGTTGTCTGTAACCTTGACCACAGGACAGTCGAATGCCAATGTGTCACAGACAATGCTGCGAAGAGACTCTGCCTCCACGTCCTCGCCAAAGAAGCAATCCGCCACGTGGCAAGCCACCTCTTGAAAGGACATCTTGTCGCATTTCTCAAAAAATTCCTTCGGGAGCGGTTTTATTCGCTCGGGCATATAGAGCCCCTTGTCCTCTGCCAATCCCTTCACCACTGCCTTTTCTAGTGTAGCAAGGGGGGCTTTTCCGTTTGTGGAATAGTATTTCATGATTTATTTTCTTCTATTATTGCCTTCACACCTTCATAAATGCTTCTATGAATTCTTTACCCTCAAGAAGACCGTAAGCACCGTCCTTTGCGGCATCCTCATCAAATGTCATCACATTGTCTTTTTCCATGCCCGGAGCATAGATAGTAAATGGGACAGGGTCTGCCGTGTGAGTGCGGTGCGCCACAGGTGTAGGATGGTCGGGCAGCAGGGCCACTGCAATACGATCTCCGCACTCCTTCACAAAATCTTCCGACTGCGTAGCCTCCAGAATGGGGGCTATCAGACGATGGTCCAGATTCTCTATTGTCTTGAGTTTCAACTGAAGATCACCATCGTGTCCTGCTTCATCGCTGGCCTCTACGTGTACATAGACGAAATCGTCAGTACGCAGAGCGTCGATTGCAGCCTTCGCCTTGGCCTCGTAGTTAGTGTCCCAAAGACCCGTTGCACCATCCACATTAATGACACGCAACCCGGCATACGTACCGATACCCCTGATCAGATCCACAGCCGTTATCACTGCCCCACGACGTATTTGGGGGTAAGTCTGCGTGAGGGGTTCCATATTCGGACGATAGCCCCCACCCCACGGCCAGATACTGGTGGCCATATCGAGTCCCTTTCGGGAACGCTCCATATTGAGAGGATGACCGGGCAGCAGTTCCTGACTCTTGCGTATCAGTTCGCACAGGAGACGTGCCGTATCCTCAGCCTCTGGACATTCGGCCTTCGGCAACTTGTCCTCCCACGTTTGCAGAGGCACATCGTGAGGTGGCGTGCAACTCACACGCTTGTCACCCCCCTTAATTACGAGCAGATGGCGATACTGCACTCCAGTATAGAAATGCACACGGTCGTTACCAAGTTCCTTCTCCAGATAACGTATCAGCGTATCGCCCTCCTCGGTCTCCATACGTCCGCAGGAATGGTTCTTCAGTATATCACCCTCCACACATATGAGATTACAACGCATGGCCAGGTCGCCTTCCTCGAGCTGCACACCGATGGATGCCGCCTCAAGAGGTCCGCGCCCTTCGTATACCTTGCGCTGATCGTAACCAAGAATACTGGAATTAGCAACCTCACTGCCGGGGTGGAAACCTTCCTGTACCGTACGCAACAGACCGCTGCGCCCATGCTCTGCGAGCCAGTCCATGTGGGGTGTATCGGCATACTGCAACAACGTCTTGCCACCAAGATCATCGCGGTGCCAGTCGGCCATGCCATCGCCAAGAATGATGATATGTTTCATTAAGCCAAACTCATTATATCAGCAAACACACCGGCCGCCGTCACCGAAGCGCCAGCACCATAGCCCTGTATCAACATAGGATATTCGCGATAGCGCTCCGTGGTGAGAAGCACAATATTGTTAGAGCCCTCCAGAACGTAGAACGAGTGGTCCTGTTCAAATTCTTCAAGCGACACACTACCCTTGCCATTCTCGTAGCGGGCGACAAAACGCCATACCTTGTGCTCACGCTCCAAACGCTGGCGACGCGTCTCGAAGTCTGCATCGAGAGTAGGCAGATTCTTCCAGAAATCCTCCATCGAGCCCTCGAAGAAACTCTTGGGAATGAAAAGGTTCGCCTCTACATCCTCCTGATTTATCTCGTAACCTGCTTCACGGGTCAGTATCACAAGTTTGCGGATGACATCCTTGCCCGAGAGGTCGATACGGGGATCAGGCTCACTATAGCCTTCCGCCTTCGCCATCTCAACGGTCTTGGAGAACGGTATGTCAGCCGAAATCTTGTTGAAGATAAAATTAAGGGTACCGGAAAGCACAGCCTCTATCTTAAGTATCTTGTCGCCCGAATGGCGCAGGTCGTTGATGGTGCGTATAATTGGAAGTCCTGCACCCACATTTGTCTCAAAGAGGAACTTCACGCCACGCTTCTGAGCCACTTGCTTGAGACGTCGGTAGTTCTCGTAGTCACTGGAAGCTGCAATCTTGTTTGCCGCCACCACATTGATATTATGCTCAAGGAAGTCTCCGTAAAGTCCGGCCACCTCTGCTGAAGCAGTGCAATCGACAAAGACACTATTGAAGATATTCATGCCTATCACCTCATCGTGCAGACGCTGTATGTCGCTGGCGGGAGCCGACTTCAGACGTTCACGCATATTCTCCGTAAGAGTGATGCCTGCACGGTCGAAGACTGCATTGTGGCCGGATGCCACACCCACCACGTTCAGCAGCAAGCCTTCCTCCTTCTTTAGTTTCTCCTGCTGCAGCCGTATCTGTTCAAGAAGCTGGCCGCCAACAGTACCCACGCCGCAAATGAAGAGATTCAGCACCTGGTATTCCGACAGGAAGAACGAGTCATGGATAGAGTTGAGAGCTTTGCGCAGGCTGTCCTCCTGGATAACGAACGAGATATTGGTCTCGGAGGCACCCTGAGCGCAGGCGATAACACTGATACCGCTTCTGCCCAGTGTACCGAACAATTTGCCGGCGATACCAGGAGTGTGCTTCATATTCTCACCGACAATGGCCACCGTGGCAAGACCGCGCTCGGCTTTCATGCGGAACATGCGGCCGTCCTCAATCTCCTTTTGGAACTCCTCGTTGAGCACACGACAGGCCTTGTCTGTGTCACTCTCCTGCACACCGATACTGGTACTATTCTCCGAAGAGGCCTGTGACACCATGAATACGGAGATACCGTGCTGAGCCAAAGAGGTAAAGATGCGCTGATTCACTCCTATCACACCCACCATCGAGAGTCCGCTCACAGTGATGAGACTGGTGCCCTTGATAGACGAAATACCCTTGATACTTTTGTGTTCGTCTATCTTCACCGTCTGCTTGACAATCGTGCCGGCAGATTCGGGATTGAAGGTATTCTTGACGAGTATGGGGATATTCTTGCGGCAAACGGGATAAATCGTCGGGGGATACACCACCTTCGCGCCGAAATTACATAGCTCCATAGCTTCCACATACGACAATTCGGGAATCACGTAGGCCGAGGAAATCACCTTGGGGTCGGCCGTCATAAAGCCATCCACGTCAGTCCATATCTCCAATATCTCAGCATCCAACGCCGCTGCTATTATGCTTGCCGTGTAATCGCTGCCGCCGCGTCCGAGATTGGTCACCTCGCCGCTCTCGGCGTCAGTAGAAATGAAACCGCCCACAACAGTCACCTTCGCAAGTGTACTGAACGCATCTTTCACCAATGACATTGTGCGGTCCTGTGCCAACACGTTACGGCCGTTCTGCTTTCTCGTCTTAATGAATTCACGGGAATCCTTCCACTCTGCACCATCCACCAAGCAGGCTACTATGCGCGAGGAAATACGCTCACCATAGGACACAATCGTAGCCTCTGTCTTTGGCGAGAGGTCACGAATGAGGAATACGCCCTGATATATGCTCTTCAATTCGTCAAGCAGAGCTGTCACCTCTTCAAGCAACAGTTTACGCTTTGCTTCGTCGGTGATGACGGTCTCTATCATATTCACATGGCGCAACACCATGTCCTGGAACATATCCCCGTAGTTCTTATCGCCTGTCATTGCCAGTGTGCAGGTCTTGAGCAACTGGTCTGTGATGCCACCGAGGGCACTTACCACAACGACAATTTGTTCGCTCTCGCTCTCTACGATGCGCTTCACCGACAGGATGCTTTTTACAGAACCTACACTGGTTCCGCCAAACTTCAATACTTTCATTTCGAATAGTAATATCGTATTTCTCGGCAAAGATACGAAAAAATACTGATTCTCGCAGTAAAAACGTCTCGATTCAAAAAAAAATGTGTATATTTGCGGTGGAAAACAAGTAAAAACAGACAAAAAGCAGAGAGTATATGATACTCTGAAGGCTTATAATGATTATATTATTCAAGGATGAGGACACACATCATATCCGGCATCATCGTATGCCTTCTATCCATTACGGGATTTGCACAGAATCCCAACCAGATGCCACGCAAGGCAAGTAAGATAAATCTCTCCGAGCGCTGGGGCAACTACGAGCGTCGTCAGTATTTCGGAGTGCGATTCGGCATGAACGTCTCCCAGGTAATGTTCTACGGACCCGACGTGAACAATAGTTCAAGACTGGGTCTCAACGGCGGTATCGTGGCCGGTTTCATGCTGGCAAAGACAGCCCCCATCTTTCTGGAGACCGGACTCCTGTATCAAGGCAAAGGTGCTTACATCAACGGTGGCAAGAAGAACGAGGTGACCATCCGCGCACACTTCTTCGAGATACCGTTTATCCTTAAATACAAGATACAGACCAATATCGACGATTTCAAGATACAGCCCTTCCTCGGAGGCTTCATGGCAATCGGACTCGGTGGCGAGACGCGCTTCTATGATGCAGACCCCACCATGTATCCTGTGGATTCACGCGGACGCTATAAGAGAGGTACGTTCAGCGACGGAGCATTGCGCGGCTTCGATATCGGACTGAAGATGGGCTGCGGCATGTCGTACAAAAATTTCTATTTCGAACTCTCTTACAGCATCGGTATCATGAATGCAGCGCAGAAGGAGTTCGAGGATTTTGGCTTCGACTCCTTCGACAACAGCATCCACAACGGCACATTTGCCACCACACTCGGACTTGATTTCTAATCATACATTTTTATTATGAAAAGACTTCTCACACTGCTCGCACTCTCGCTCCAGATGACCTTCATGATGGCAGAAGTGCAGGCATTCATGAAATTATGGGACAACAAACACACCTACCCGCAAATCAATCAGATAGAGTTCAAGGGCGATGTCCCTACCCTTGACAGTTATAACGCCATCTATGGCCACGGAGCTATGATGGAGAATGAATATTGGGGACTGCGTATCTATATGGACCACCGCCAGAGTATCGACCTTTTCGGCAAGAGCGGCAAACCCCTAGAACTGCATCTCACCAATTTCTATTCCACGCGCGAAGATTTGGCACGCGGCCGCGGGTGTGACATCCTGTGGGCCGGACAGAGCGTTGCGGCCGGTTCGTTCCGCGGATTCGTCTATGAGGGCACCGACGAGAAGGGCAACATCAAGGGACACACCTCCTATGTGGATTCCGTCTCCGCGCGCGGACAACGCATCATGAAAGCGGGCTCTGACACCTGCGCCGTGATGGTATGGGATAGAGACTGGCTCTATAACGGACATCGCATCTATATGCAACAGGTTTACAGCATGCGAAGCGGAAGCCGTGAACTGGAAGTTGAC